>Ga0315553_10001351_pt1 | contig 20466 bp, 18 predicted proteins | sample SalMarSW160140MG_FD_203099 | JGI IMG/M metagenome (GOLD analysis project Ga0315553, IMG submission 203099) | Salt marsh sediment microbial communities from the Plum Island Ecosystem LTER, Massachusetts, United States - Salt Marsh Sediment SW1601-40 ... | reverse complement strand
TCGTGCAAGTCCCATCATAGAAGAGCCTGAGTAAGTATTCCCGATATATCTCACGACAAGACTATCCTCAAGCTTCTCTTTCGGAACTCCAAGTTGTTTTCCCATATTGACTGGAAACTTACCATTGGGCATGTGGAATACAAAATAATCGTAATCATCAACTGTTGTATTTGTCTTCTTGAACAGTAGTTTCGCTCCTTCACCTACATGTCTGAAATACGCAGGTTCACCTGTAAACCGAGCACCGTGACTTGGAAAATCCTCTCCTTCTCTACGCCAGAAGTCAGGTGTGTCAGTTGTGAATGAAGTTGTAGTTTCAATTGTAGCTACAGGATTTTCCTTACCAATGATGAAAGCAGCTCCTCCAGCTGCAGCTGAATATTCTAGAGCATCCCCAGGTCTTCCTTGTGCAGTATCAGCTCCAATTGCTAATCCTAGTTTTATCATGTTCGAATCTACAAGTCCCATGCATGCCTGAACTGCAGCAGTCCCGGCTTTACATGCAAACTCAAAATCTGCCGCTGTAATATTATATGAAGCTTCGATAGCCTCTAAAACAATTGTACCTGTTGGTTTCACAGCATATGGATGTGATTCTGAACCAACATAAATCGCTCCAATATCTAAAGGATTAATTCCACCGTGTTTAATTGCATTTCTGGCTGCTTCGACCGATATGGTCGCAACATCTTCATCTGGTCCTGGAAGTGATTTTTCAAAGACGCCCAAACCATTCGCAAGAGTTGGACCATCTTCACCCCAGACTTTAGCAATCTCTTCGGTTTTGATCCTATATCGTGGTATGTAGACTCCATAGCCTACTATTCCGACCATCTATTTTTCTCCTCCTTAGTTAGCAAACTGTCGAATTATAATACGTCATTATTAAACTTTCTAATTTGTAGTCTGTCTTAAGAAATTTACTGTGAGTTAGATGATCACGAACATCAGTCATCATGCGTTCATGACCACTTCGCATTTCTGTCCTAAATCGATTTCTTGGATTGCCCTATATAATAGCACCGAAAACAACTTCTATGGCTATATAATACATATAATGACTTTTTTAGCTCTAAAAGGTGCATCACAATTGATTGACTTTCAATGCTGCGAGAAGTCTATCTAGCGGCTCCCTTTCAAACGAGATATTCTCTTGTATTGTCCGAGTAACTGGATAACCAATCTCATGAGCCATCGTATCAAGTACAGACTGGATGAGTTCTAAACATACTTTACGACTTACGTCTGAAACCCCTTTGCAATGAGTTGCCATTGATTCAAACATTGCTCTTGATGTTCCAGAGCTATATTGCGTTGCTTTTTTGGGTCGCATTGCCAACTCGGTTGGGAGTCCAAGTTTCCTTGCTAACTGTCTGAATATTACTTTCCTTGGAATCTGTCTTGTTGAATCAATCTTGAATTTACTTGGAATGCTTAGTGAATACCGGACAAATTCTGGGTCGGTATAGGGAAAGAAGATACGCAATCCATGATAAGCCACAGCTCTTTCATCACGCTCAAGATTGTTGTCATGAGTTAGGGAAACCTCGTGTTTCAGCTGTTCTTCTAATGCTTTCTCTCCCTTTTCTTGAAACAGCTTGAGATGTTTCGCATAACCTGCAAACAACTCATCTGGTCCTTGCCCAGAAATCACCATTAGATAGTCCAACTCAGATGCAGTCTTAGCAGAAATGAAGAACGGCAGAGCTATTTCAATTTGCATTCGATCACTCGATTCAATAGCATAAATCAGCTCTGGAATTGTCTGCCAGATTAAATCCTCATTAATTGGTGTCACTATAAGTGGTAATCCTAGAAGTTTAGCTGAATTAATTACTACATCATCATCATGGGATTTCTCAGCAAAAGCAGAAAATAAGACGGTGTCTTCACAAAATCTACTTGTCAGCAGCGCAGCTAGTGAGCTATCTACACCTCCTGAAAAAAGAATTCCGCATTTTGAGATTCCTGCTATCCTCTTGAATGAATTCAGCAAGATTGTTTCAAGTGTTGCTAATTGGGTGTTCTCATCATGTTGTGTTTCAGGAAGGATTTCAGGTAAGTGTGACTTGATTATAGCTCCATCTTTAGAATTCCAGATGATGTGTTCGCCAGGTTCAAGTTTCTCTGGATTCTTCTGAAGAGATCTATAGAAACCTTTTTTCTCAGTGCAAAATGCAAACATTGTTTCATCCATAACATAGTGCACTGGAAGCCCTCCATCCTTGGAGCGATACAGGTGGATTTCATTATTTTTCCAAAATAGGATAACATATCCTATGACATTGAGCGTTGTGTCAAGATATTCAGTAAGAACCTCAACTGGTTTTCCTTTCATTTTTTTCAGAATTCTATCCCAATGTTCATCACTCAGATAGAATGTATCTATCAGAACGAAAGACTGATCTATTTCTATCAATCTACAATCTTGATTTTTTCCGAGCATAATACTCAAACTAAATTGATATGTCGAGTCTGATGGTGTAAAGCAGTTGAACAGGTTCTTTTCGAATCCACGATTTGATATTGATTCTCTTAGTTGGGAGAATACTGATTTGTGTCTATTACTCTTGCTTAAGAGACCTACAATACCCGTCATGAGTTAAATATACACTCCGAGGGGTTCATTTTTTCTGATTCAGAAGGTATGGTATCTTTGTAAGAATATTCTTGCTTTCATATCCTATTTCCTAACCAGAAACTGGCACTTGGTTTAATACAACCTTCCTCACACCAGACATTTCATTAAGCCGATTCTTGATTTGGTCTACTTTTTTAGTAAGCTGCTGCGGGGTGAAATAACATTCATAGAAGCATCGATCAGTGGACTGACATATACCACTTGTAAAGAGAATGTCTTCAAGACCCGATTCTTCAAATATAGTAGTCAGTTCTTCTAAAAAGCTCTTACTGAGTTTTTCAATTTCTAATCTCAGATAATAAACCACCTCCGAATCAACTGGGTAGAGCTTCACGTTTCGGTCTTTCAATACCATGATTGCAAGACCATAGGGTTGCCCAATACCCCTAACAAAATCAATTGGTAATGTTATCGCATTACCCTCTGTTATTTTCAAGACTTTTGCATTTGTCATGTCCGCATCTGTCATGTGATTTACCTCCGGACTATATAGAATACGGAAAGAGTCGGCTGGATTATAATTCTTGTGGGAGGGACTTGAATTAGGATACTCAGTCACCAGACTTGAGAATTCCTCCCATTTTCCGCCTGAGCTTCGAGAAAAAGCTGGACTTAGTACACCAATCATCTGATTTTTGTTGATGCACTTTCCCTCGTTTGTCAAGGGCAAGCAGGTTCCAATTTGATTTCTCCCTTTTGATAAATTCGAGTAGTGCCATTCCATTCTCTTCTCGAATTATTGACATTGATTGTAATTGTCCATGTAATCGAGCTTTTTGACTAACAGGGATATTTGATGTAGCTTTATCAAAGAGGGTAGGGTGCAAATCAAAAATGTACGCTCGCGTATTCATGTATTCAAGCACGCCCTCCTCCAGTGTTTTACTAATGTTTTCTGGAGATGTATAAAATGATGCGGCAACAGAAATGTTAGGATATTTCTCTGGTAATTTTAAAGCGAATCTAAAGGACCTCTTGAACTTGGAAAGATGGGTTGCTGAATCGAGGAATATAACAGTTTTTGGTTTTCCTTCATATTCTCCTTCTAACAATTCAGCTAGAACCGTTTCCTTCTCATGTCCTTCCATAATCCTTTGAATCAGTTTATCTGTGACCGGAGGTAAATCGGATTCTTCAATTTCATCATAGCTTAAGTCTATATCATCCCAATCATAATTATCAACAACACCCGTATCTGAGGTACTTCGTGGATCTCTTCTGCGTCTTCTATGCGGTGGAACATATCCTATCTCCTCAACGAGGTATTGTAAAGCCAGAGGTAGAAAAAGGTCATAGAGTGTATCTCGAGTTTCCAATAATAGAAGCACTCCTCTTTTCTTCTTTATTGCCTCAATTATTTGCCCACTTTCATTTTCTGTAATGTCAAAGAATCCTCTCAAATTTTCTTCACTAAATTTGTCTTCCACTCTTTGTTTCCATTCATCATAGACTTCTTTGACTTCTTGCTTTCTTCTATCCATGAGAATAGACATGAATTTACCTAGATATCGGACACCTTTTGATACCGCAGTCGCTGGATTTACCAAAGATGCCATTATTCCCGCTGCTTCCCCAGCAATTTCGCTTGTGTGTCCTTCTCGCACTTTACCTAGAACTTCTTCAGTAAGAGAGGGCGGTCCCATTTTGTTAACCAAAACTTCATGCATAGATTTCAAATCATTAAAAGCTGCATCTCCAGGGCCAATGTCTTCCCCAATTGGGGATGCATCTGAGAGGACCTCAGCGAAAATATTTGGTCTTTTAACCAACCATGAAAGAGGAATCTTTAGAGCGGGGTATCTATGCAGCCATGCTCTTTCAGATGTCTTAGGACCAAAATAGAATTTCGCGGAATACGGAAAAATACTATCGTATAATGTGATATACGAATCAAATCCCTCTTCATTGCTGAGCTTTAGATCTCCTGTCTGTAAGGTGTCAACCACAAAAACAATAGCTGAATCTACCAAGTTTGATTTTTCAGCTACAGCTAGAAGTGCTTGTTTAGGACCTAAATAAAATTCATTACTATCATAGTATGGACCATCATAAAATGCAAACAACCCGATTTTATTCCACGATTTCTTCAAGCCTATTTCAATTAACTTACTGAATCCAGTATATCCTCTAACGTATCTTTCAGGCGTTTTTACATTCTTTAAATTCTGCACCATCAACACCATAAATAGGTGATATAGGTTTCAGATGCAGGCGGAATATGATAAAGCTATTGCATCATTAATCCAATCGAAGAGCTATGACTCCAAGAACTACCGCTACAATGAATATGATGATTATCAGTCCATAGCGCCAATCGAACATAGGTTCGCCAATATTATTGGGATCCTCTTCTGCCATAAATGTCTGAACGTTGCCAAACATATCTAATGCTTCCATGGCGAGGGCTGCATATTCAAGAGAACCGTCTTCTTGTTCTGGCACGAATCCCCAAGCACCGTCCACAGCTTGAGAATCAAGAATAAACTCAGTTACAGTTGAATTTACTTCATCCAGTCGATTTGTTAGTTCTAGAACTCGGAGTGCATAGTAAGTTGAAACGATATTTGGATCAGCTGTCTGATTCGCTTCTTCAAAGCCTCCTGCAAATATAGAATCATCCTCAATTTGTCTACCGAGAATCCAATTACTGATGGCATTAATTCCGCTGACGGTCTCTCCTAGCATTCCAAGTGTTAACACTGCGGCGGCAGTGGGAGTAACACCTACACCCTGAGAGGCTGGTGATAGCTTGAAGGCGTCACCAACTCGACAGCTTTGAATCCAACTTATAACGGCAGATTTGTTGAAGAAATCTGTAACTGTGACTGGATAACCTCTGTCTGATTCAATTTGTGCCAAACTATAGATTGTGTAAATAGCTTGATACGTAGACATCATTTCCGGAGAAGTACCTTCTTGAGGTCCGAAACCACCACTCGCTGCTTGAGCTTTGCTAGCATAGAAGATAGTACGTGTCCCGTTGATTTCAACATCATCCATGTTGAGTGGAGGATTTGAACTTGTTTCATGTCCCCAGAGAATCTCATACAATTTTACCGCCATGAATGTGCTTTCAATATCCGGAATTCCGGATATGAATCTTGAAAATCCACCAAAACGAGAATCATCCTCAGAAAGGGGAGGTTTCCATTGCAGTTTCCATGTGAAATTCTTTACTATTGCCATATTAATGATAGGTGGTCGATATGCAAGATATCCAAGATAGTCCAATGATGTGACAGCACCGTATGTTGCTTCAACTCTCTTTGATTCACCATTAACAAGGACATATCCGCTCTCAGTAACACCTTCATCGTAGCGTTCGTCAATGTATGCCTTAAGTGACTGTTGCCGTGTAGTTGGATTGGCGGATGCTGGTTGAATGGCGATTGATATAGTAACTAATGCTAGTATAACGAAAAGAGTAGCAGCTTTTACATTCTTCATGGACTCATCTCGAATTCGTTTAATATGACTCAGCGTGGATAGCTGATTGATGTGGTTCGGACTGAAAAGCCGTTATTAACGTTTCCGTCAATTTGAGAGATGTACCAATCTGATTTTCTATCCATATCCTCGAGCGAGACCTTTGTCGACTTTCCTCAGGTATTTATATGCAGAATCTGCGGCCACTGCACCATGCCCGACAGCAACTACTATCTGCTTCATTCCTTCTGCGACGTCCCCTGCTGCGAATAAGCCCTCTATATTGGTTTTTTGCCCTTCATGAATGATAATCTCGCCTCTGTCATTTGTTTCAACTCCTAGACCTGCTACTAATTGACTTTCTGGGTCAGAACCTAATGCAACAAAAATTCCATCAAGCGCAAGGTCTCTTTCTTCATTAGTTTTAAGATCCTTTATTTTAACTGCTCGAATTAAATTATCTCCTTTCATTTCGGTTACTATGTGGCTCCATAAAATCTCAATATCTGAATTCAAGATGATATCTTGTACAGCTTGCTCTGCTCTTAGTTTATCTCTTCTATGAATCAGGTATACTTTCTTGCATAATTCACCAAGATACAACGCCTCTGTAACAGCTGTATTTCCTCCACCAATGACTGCGACCGTCTTCTCTCTGAATAATGGTCCATCACAGGTGGCGCAATAAGACACACCACGACCCGTTAGGTCTTCTTCACCTGGTATTCCTAATTTTTTATGTCCTCCCCCTGCTGCATAAATCACCGCTGGTGCCTGATACACACCACGTCTTGTTTCAAGTAGAAAAATGCCATCTTCCTTATTGTGCTTAATACTCTTGACTTCGGTAATCTCTTTGATGATTGCACCACTCATCCTGACTTGTTCCTTCATCCTGTTTGCAAGGTCGAGCCCTATGATGAATGTGAAGCCGGGATAATTCTCAATTCCAGGACTAGTTGCCTGAGCACCTCCAAGGACTCTTGATTCAAGTAGAAGGGTCTTCAATCCATATCGTGCTGCGTAGATGGCAGAAGTCATTCCTGCAGGACCGCCACCAACAATAATCACATCCCAGTTCAAGTCTTCACTCATATACAACACGTCCGGTTTTTTTTTCTTCAATACCCTTAATCATTCTTTCTCCAATATCCTATCTCGAAGATACTTGAAATCCTCATCACGAATTCCATCGCGTGGTAGTAATTCAAAGCTAAGTTCTGGTTTGAGATATTCACTGACTCGTCTAAATGTAATCTCTCTAATCCTATCTCTCGAGTTATCTAGAAGGTATACTGCTTTTTTAAATCTCTCTGGATTATAGGACGCAAGTTGGCCTGGTCTCACAGCTAGAACCATGTCAACATGATCTATGCCTGACCAAGGCCATACAGTATCATTGAATGATTCAATTATAGCTAAATCAGAGTTTTCTTCAATAGCATCGAAACAACTACTCACAGCGTGATTGAAGTGATTTTGTTCGTATACCTTAACTTCTTCCAAAGTATTTACTTTGATTTTTTCTCCTGAGTTGACTAGAGACTTTATCGTGTTCGAATCCAAAATCAATGTTTGAGTATCTATCAAATCCTCTGCCACTAAATAGACTGATTTGGTCTCTTTGCGATTGATCGATGTAATACGTTCAAGTGCAAAGACTGAGTCATAGTCCCCTAAAGTTAGTGAGCTGAACACAATTTGATCTGGAGCGATGGATTTGAATGGAACATATAATCTATGCACTGGATTAGAGATCTCAACTGATAACCTAGATGAATATAGATTCCTGACTTTTCTCGCGTCATAGGAGTATAGGCTACCCTCTTCTAGACATTTTTGAGAATGCTCAAAGTGCAACCAATAATTATGGCCACTCATAGGTTTGAAATATTCTGTATTCAAACCTGTTGAATTAAATAATCTGGTCAATTGTTGTGATACTACTGTCTTTCCTGAATCAAATGCGTTCATTCCAACAATTAGCAATCGCTTGCTCATTCAGGTCACCAAAAAAGAAAGAGAAAGGAGCCAAATGGCTCCAGTAGTATTCTGTGATTACATCATGCCGGGCATTCCGCCCATGCCGCCCATTCCACCCATGCCACCCATCTCGCCACCTGGTGGGCCTCCGGGTGATGCTCGTGCGGCAATCACATCATCGATTCGTAGAATCATTTGGGCTGCCTCAGCTGCTGCTAGAATTGCTTGACGCTTTACTCTAGCTGGTTCAATGACACCTGCCTTCAACATATCAGTTGTCTTGCCTTTAGTAACATCAACGCCTGACCAAAGACCAGATGCTTCAGCATGATCCTTGTTTAGATCAGCAATGATATCAATTGGGTCATGACCACCGTTCTCAGCTAGTGTCTTGGGTATGATTAGAAGTGCTTCAGCAAAAGCTTCGATTGCTAATTGCTCACGACCACCTACTTTTGTGGCGTACATCTCTAATCGCTTTGCAATCTCAGACTCTGTTGAACCCCCACCTGCAACGTATGTGGTATCCTCGACAACATTTCGGACTACACAGAGTGCATCGTGAATTGCTCTGTCTGCTTCATCAACTACATGCTCGGTACCACCACGAATCACAATGCTCACGGCTTTCGGATCCTTGCAGTTACGGACATAGACTAATTTGTCATCACCTATCTTGACTTCGTCAACGCTTCCGGCAATGCCAAGATAATCAGCAGATAGCTCATCGAAGCTAGTTGCAACGGTCGCACCTGTTGCTTTGGCGAGCTTCTCTAGAGTGCTCTTCTTTGCACGACGAATTGCCATTACTCCTGCTTTAGCAAGGTAATGTTGAGCAACATCATCAATTCCTTTCTGACAGACAAGCACATTTGCACCAGTAGCAATAACTTTGTCAACCATCGCCTTTAGCATTCGTTCTTCCTCTGCTAGGAATGCTTGAATCTGGTCAGGTGTTTCAATCTTGATCTCTGCATCGAACTCGGTCTTTTCAATTTCGATTGCAGCGTTTAGAAGCACGATTTTTGCCTTCTCAACATTTCTAGGCATTGATGCGTGAACGATCTCTTTGTCAATGACCATTCCATTGACAAGCTCGGTCTCAATCAGGCTTTTGCCTTGCTTCTTGATGATTTCAATCATATCGATATCTGCATCGATTTTACCATCGGTTTCCTCTGCAATCTGAAGAATAGCATCAACTGCAATTTTTGCGAAGTGATCCTTAGCACCACTGATAGACTTGCTATTCATTGAAGTTACAGCAATTCCCAGCAGTACTTTCTTATCTCTACCATCCATGATGATTGAGATATCCTCAAGGTCCTTTGTTGCCTGTTCAGCAGCTTTTTGATACCCTCTTACGATGATAGTTGGATGTATCTTCTTCTCTAGGAGTTCTTGAGCTCGCTTTAGCAGCTCACCAGCAATCACAACTGAGGTTGTGGTGCCGTCTCCGGTTTCCTGATCCTGACTCTTTGCAACTTCAACAAGCATCTTAGCTGCTGGGTGCTGTACATCTATCTCTTTGAGAATTGAAGCACCATCATTTGTGATTGTAACATCACCGAGTGAATCAACAAGCATCTTATCCATCCCACGGGGTCCAAGTGTTGACTTGACTGCGTCGGCGATTACTATTCCTGCCATGATGTTGTTTTCTTGAGCAGACCTCCCACGTGTACGGGAGGTTCCTTCCTTCAGAATCAGAACGGGTGTTCCTGATAACTGTCCGGCCATTTTTTATTCCCCTAAATTATTATCTTCCACACATTACTGCAAATCAACAGGGTAGATTCCATTGTCATAGAATCCACTGTCTTTTGACTTGCAACTAATTGTGGTACATGGACTTCGTATTCTTTAATTACATAAAAACATTAGCTTCTGTCAAGGGAGTGCGCTTATTTTCCGAGACCGTATACTTCCTTTCCATCTCATAGCAGCCCAGTGTATCCAGCTAACGAGTTTGATATTAGGCGGTAGTTCGTATGGATATGTTTCTAGTACATTGTCAGTATGGAAAATTGGCGTGACGTCTATGGACTCAATCGGATTACCTCCAATATCAATCCATGTATGGTTTAATTTCCTAAAGGATGATAAGTCAAGATTCGACAATCTATTATTTCTCAAAATAATGTTGCTGTGAGTGTTATTCTCAGCAAGTTGTATGATTTCTATAGAGATGAGATTCTCATTTTCCATACTCAAAGTATTCATATCTGAAGGATAACAATATCTCTTGGTTACTCCGTCTTCTGCAATACCCAATAGAATAGTTTCCATTTTCATATCTGCGCCCTCAGTTCAAGTTTTTATGTAAAAAGGGTTTGGAGTCACCGTTTATTTCTTCACAAGTCGATAGTTCAGTAATCATTCCCCAACCTGTCTTCTCGATTATGAAATGTATGATCAACTGACTTGTCTTTAGAATCCTTTCAGTTCGTTGATGACCCTGACCTGTTTCTCTCGATGGAAGTTGAGACTTTCAAGGAATATGTGTACAATCCCATCGAGGTCTATTTTCCAACGAATGACCAATTCTCTGCATACGTCACAACCCACAACTCGAGTCAGACTTCAATCAAGCAGCTGTCAGTGAAATTGGGTACAGGTAAGAATTATTCCATCTATGTCTATGAATGCTCACACATAATCTCTTTTGTCAATCTGAGTCTGGGAACCTATAAGCATTTTGACTACAATTGTACTGGTGCACTGAATCTCTACATTCAGCACTCTCTTCAGACAGACGATTCACTTGATTGTGACATATATGTAGATGCAGTCAATGTGCATATCGACCTTCCCGTGGGACATTCTGGTGTTCTTAAACTTCTTAATGGGTATCCAAATATCGGGACTGTCTATTACGTTGGATGGACTGAAGGATCGAATGAATACTGGATAGGAGAACGCCCTTCTTATCCTCGAGTCCTTATGTCCTTAGGAGCAATCTACACCACAGTCTGGTTGTCTGCTTGATAGGGCGAGAATAGGTGTCTCTCTAGCAGAACAGAGAATCCATGCAAGACTCTATATGATTTCAAATGTACTATATCACAGGTGCTGTATAGATTGTTGGATTTGATTCTTCTCATCGTTAGTGGCCTAGCAATATTGATAGCTGTTTCATGGTATTCTGGAAGAAGACCATATGATGACCCATCAAAATCTCGGCATACAATGCTCTACAGTCATGACTCCCGAGATATAGCATCAGAGGTCTACTATCCAACATATAGAGATACAACCATGGTCTTCCCACGAAGTAAGAGAGAAGAGAGAAAGAAAACAAAAACACACGATCAACAAAAAAGGGATCTCTGAAGTGGATACTCAGAGTTATAACACACCCCTGAGAATCCGGACTTATGCTTGAATTGAGATTCTATGACATTTCGAAAGAGGAATGGACCCCTATTAGAGAAGAGCTCACAACCGGGATAAGAGGTATCACATTACTTCATAATGAATTAAAAGGAATTCATATCACTTTAACAGAAGTGCAACCTGGGGGTTCCTTTGAACCACACATTGATTCATATGATCATGTCTTATTTTGCCTCTCGGGGGCGGGAGTAGCAAGGATTTCTAGTAAAGAAATCAAAATGATGGAAGGACGAGTGATTGAGATTCCTTCAGGCATAGAACATAGCTATGAAAATACCGGAACTGATACTCTGGTTCTCTTTACTATGAACATCACGCAATGAATCAGAATATTCGTCTATGAACGAATTCAGTACTTGTCGTACATCGATATCCTTATACTTATTCAGAAAACCGAGGGATTACGACCTTTAGACGTGACATATTATGGATGCTCATGATGTTTATCTGCACAAGATAGTGACCGTTGTTCCAGAGAAGTTCTATACGCAGGAATTTGCACTTGAATTTCTTTTGAAACTAGTAGGTGACGATGAGAAAAAGCGTAGTTTGTTAAAACGGTTATATGCAGGTACACAGATTAAGAAGCGCCATACTGTTATTGATGATTATGATAAAGATCCATCTGAGTATACATTCTATCCGAAGAACCCAACATTAAAGCCAGAACCCTCAACTGCAACAAGAAATGATCTCTATATCAAAGAAGCAAAACGATTGACATTCAAAGCATCGAAGGAACTATTGGAAAGCACACCTGAGTTTGATAGGAGTAAAATCACCCATGTCATTACAGTCAGTTGCACTGGGTTCCTTGCACCAGGACTCGACTTCTTCTTAACACGTGACTTGGGGCTCAATCCCCAAGTACATAGATTGAATATTGGATTCATGGGGTGTCAAGGCGCTTTTCCCGCGATGAAGATGGCACGTGATATCTGTCTTGCTAATCCTGATGCCCGAGTACTTGTCGTTAACGTAGAGCTATGCTCAATACACATACAACAAAGAGAAGAACTTGATGTGGTTGTTTCAAATGCGATTTTCGCTGATGGAATTTCTGCAGCACTAATATCAGCTCACAAGGATGATGTGAAGGGTAACAAATACAGCATGAAGAAATTCGCAACTAGCTTTGCAGCTGAAACTGAAAACGATATGGCATGGACCATTGGTGAGCATGGTTTCTTGATGAAGCTATCAGTTTATGTTCCACAAATAGTCAAGGATAACATCAAGCCACTTATGGATGAATTATTTGATGCTTCAAATATCAAGCAGGAGGATATCGACATCTGGGCTATTCATCCTGGTGGAAGATCGATATTAGAAAAGTGTGAGGAATCTCTTGGGATAACTAAAGAGGACTTAGACGCATCATACCGTGTAATGCATGAGTATGGGAATATGAGTTCAACAACTATCATGTTTGTGTTAAAGGACATTCTAGAAGACACAAAGAAAATTGGTAATGTTTTTGCCGCAGCATTTGGTCCAGGTATAACCGTTGAAGCAGGACTTATGGAAAAGATTGAAGGCTAGCAATCCAGTTGCATGCCTTCAGCAACAGAGAGTTCTGAGTAATCTTAGAGGCGATTTAATGATCCCAGTATCATGAAAACGATGATCGACACAGGATCAAAGATGAGATATAAAATATTCAATGGTCCATCAAGTCCGCCTGGTGACATTGGAATGATATTTTGCCAACGCATAAATGACCATACCAATCCCAGAATGAAGTAGACAAGTATTATTATTCCGATTTTCTTAGCTATTCCCAATATGAGTGGCTCCAAACCTTTTCCACACTCTTCGATTTTCTCTAAAATAAAAGCATCTAGGATTGATTCTGAAGTGAAGAGTTACTCCAATCATTCTTGGTTCTCTTCATCTTCAGGTCTATATCCAAGTCGTCTACTAGGATCAATTCTCAGTCTTTTAGAGTCTCCCTCATTTGCATCATCATATCTCGTTGGTATCGATTCAGGTTCAGCTGCTTCTATTTCAACTTCGGGTTCCGCATTGCCAATATCAATTGTTGTTTGGCTTTCAGCCACTTCATCTTCTGCTATAGGACTTTCAGCCGATTCTGATGATTTTTTTGATTCTATGTCATTGAATGATTCTCTTCTTGTAGTTAGAAACTCAAAGGGTTCCTGCAACGATTTTGTAATCTTTAACCTCGCTTTATACTGCTTGAGATTCCAAAGGATATCGAGTTTGCTTTTAGTTAGAGAACCCCTATCACTCAAATAACTTGATTCAGACATTTTTGAAAAGTCTGAGAATTGCTTGCCACCAGTGGGCCGTTGTACGAATATTATAGTTCCCGTGATAAACGTGAGTAAACCAGTGGACAGTAACTCGCTAGGATAGGACATCATGTTTGCCATGTAACTCTGTGCAGCACCAATAACTATCAGTATCAGACCAAAGATAGTAGCCGGAGTTTTATTGATGAATGTCTTACGTGAAAATGAATGCCACAGATCCGACATGATGAGTCGGATTCGATTTTCTTTATCTACAATTTCAGTTGAATCATCCTCAAATACAGCATAGTGGTGATAATAATCCCAACAAGCACTCTCAAGTGTCCAAATATTATCAGGGCTTTCTCGATAATATAGGAAAATAGGGGCGTAATCCATCCTGTGACATGTAATTCCTATACCAATAAAGCAGAGAAAATATTCGAAAATCAGAACTACGAGGAAAAGAATTAATCCCGCATAGGTAATGAAACCTATTTGATACAACATATCTTGTGTTGTTGCATGAAAATAAAAAACCGTCAACCATGAGAACAATCCAAAGGGAGCAAGCAAGGTCGTTCCTCTAATATGGTATTCAGTTTTCTTGTGATCTCTCCAATCCATTACATGTTGCATTACAGGGAATAACCAGAGAGGTATGCATACTGTTAGGACGAGGGTAGCTAAATACCAGATAATACCTCCAAAATATCCAAGAATTGTTGGAGAGTAGTATGCAAATAAGAGTGCAAGTCCTGGTACGAGGATATTCCAGAAAACGCTCACACCACCTCTTTGGTGTGTGAAGAGATATAGATATTGAAAACAACGTTCTCTTCGTCCGCTTTCTTGATCTTTCCTTTCAAGAACTCTAACGAGAGTACCTCCCCAAATCTTACTCCTAAGCTCAGCACGAATCTCCGATCCTACAACATCGATAATTGGGGCGTTACGAACTATCTCCTCATCTATACCTGGCTGTGTTGTTATATCCTCAATATCAGGATTTAACGACTCATCAATTTCCAAGGTGCTTCCACGTAATTTCTCTATTGCAGTTCCGAATGATTTTCTTGGCCACTTCTCCTGATCATCCACAGCGATTACCCATAAGGTAATTTGATTAGGTTACTTATAGAATTTATCACCAATCGTTTTAGATTCTAATGATAGCTGAGAATGAAGTGGGGTTGTGCAAGTAGGGATTTAGAATCACAAATAGGAGTACTATGATTTCTGATGATGATTCTTATCTCGACTATTTGGAATAAGCACAGCAGAATCTCTTTAGTTCATTTTTCTTTCTTGTAAAGTTCAACGCTTTGCGCGACTTCAATGATTGGAGCAAACCTAAATCTAACCTCAGGCATGTAATGGAGCACAAATCGAGAGAGATGTTCAGGATCATCAGTTTCAACTATTTGGAACCCTTCTGGACCATCTACCATCGCATAATTCTTCGAAATAAACTTGGGGTATTTTTCAGGATTTGCCTTTATTTCTTTCCGAATTTCATTCAGCTTCTTGATTACTTCTTCACGCTTCTCAGGGTCGAATTCCCAAAACATGATATATTGCATTGTATCACCTCGAATTTGATTGTTAAGTATCTGACAGACCAAGAATAAGAGCGTTGCGAAGCTGGGTTGGATGACGTTTCACTTGTTCTACACCACTGATGTCAGAAGATAATGTTTTTATGCTATTAACGAATACGAAGTCCATGTAACATGTCTATGCGATAACGTTTCAGAGTGTAATCTGAGACTATCAATAGGACATGTAATAATTAAGATGTTGCAGTTTGAATTCCAGGTCAAATGGATTCTCAAATGATATACTGCAACCGTTAGATAATGGAGGAACAAACATGAGTCAGCAAGTACCAATTCTCGTGTTGAGAGAAGACACAGAGAGAACACGCGGTCGTGATGCACAGAGAAATAACATCATGGCTGCAATAGTGATTGCAGAAGCAGTCAAATCAGCACTTGGACCCCGTGGGATGGACAAGATGCTGGTTGATAGCTTTGGTGATGTTACAGTAAGTAATGATGGTGCAACTATTCTCAAGGAAATGGATGTACAGCATCCAGCGGCCAAGATGATTATTGAAGTAGCTAAGACTGTAGACGCAGAAGTTGGTGATGGAACAACCACATCAGCTATTCTTGCAGGTGACCTGTTGAAGCAGGCAGAGGCTCTTCTTGATAAACAGATTCACCCAACTACAATTATCAGTGGGTATCGTAAAGCAGCTGAGCGAGCACTAGAGGTTATAGATGCATCAGCTGAGAAAGTCGACCCTGCGAGCGCTGATTACAAAAAAATCCTTGTCGACGTCGCCAAGACTGCAATGTCAAGCAAGTTCATTTCAACATCCCGTGATTTATTAGCCAAGCTTGTTGTTGATGCAATTCTAGCGATAGCAAAGGATCTACCTGAAGGTCAAGAACTCGAGGTCGCTGATATTCCACGTCAGAAGCAAGAGGGTCTTCCTGTAGAGCGGACTGAACTTATCAGTGGTCTTGTTTTAGATAAGGAGATTGTTCATGCTGGAATGCCCAAGCGCGTTGAGAATGCCAAGATTTTAGTCTTAGAATCTCCGCTTGAGGTGACTAAGACTGAATTCGACACTAAGATATCAATAACAGACCCCTCCGGAATGCAAAGTTTTCTGGATGAGGAAGAACGTATGTTGAAGCATATGGTTGACAAGATTGTCGAAAGTGGTGCCAATGTTGTGATTGCACAGAAAGGAATCGATGATGTTGTACAACACTATCTCGCAAAGAATGGTATTCTTGCTGTTCGAAGAGTCAAGAAGTCAGATGTTGAGCGACTTCACAAGACAACAGGAGCTACAATCGTTTCAAAGATTCAGAACTTAACAGCCGCAGATCTTGGAAAAGCTAAGCTTGTAGAACAGAGACGTGTTGGCGATGACAAAATGCTCTTTGTCGAGGGTACTCCAAAATCATCAGTTGTAACAATAATTGTTCGAGGTGGAACTGATCATATTGTTGATGAGGTCGACCGTGCACTTAACGATGCACTCTATGTAGTACGTGATGTTGTCTTGCATCCCTATGTCACCTATGGTGGTGGTGCGCTTGCCTCAGAGATATCTCATAATCTGCGAGATTATGCTTCAAAATTCGAAGGTCGTGAGCAGTACGCTGTGAATGCCTTCGCAGATGCAATTGAATCTCTCCCAATCACGCTTGCAGAAAATGCTGGCCTAGATCCCATTGATATCATTGTCGGTCTACGAACTGCACATACAGCAGGTAAGACCACATACGGTGTTGATATGGACAAAGGCAAAGCTGGTGATATGAAGAAGGCGAGAGTTGTTGAATCCGCGCTAGTGAATCGTCAGATTGTTATGTCTGCTGCAGAAGCTGCACAGATGATTCTAAAAATCGATGACGTCATCTCATCAAAAGGTGGCGGCATGGGTGGTGGAATGCCTGGCGGTCCTGGCGGCGATATGGACGACGACGAGTAGAACTGAATTATTCGGGCTCTTTCGAGCCCGTTTTCGCATTTTTTGCTCTTGATTCACTTTTCGATGTCAAACCATTAGCTTTATCAATTCAGCAACTTCGTCCACAATAACCTTCGTGGGCCTAGATTCTGCTATAGCGAAGCTTCGAAATCTGAGTCTTCAGTAGCAATTCATGTGCTTATCTTGAAAGGTATGTTATGGGGTACGTAGCAATGTCCAAAGATAACGAAAACGATGATGCCATGTCTGATGAGGAAGTAGCTGACCTCGCTGCTACAATACTTCAGAACATCCCTGGCGTTGGACCCAAGACAGCTGAAAAGCTTTTAGAGAGTGAGTTCTCGGATTTGGAAAAAGTTGTTAATGCCGCACCCGAAGAATTAGCTGAGGCGATTCCAGGTTTCAGTGTTTCAAAAGCTGAAGAGGTCATCAGCGCTGCAAAACAACTACATCAAGATATTGCTGATGGTACGGTAGACCCATCTGGAAAAGCAAAACGCTCTAAGAGAAAGAAGGTTGTAGAACCTGATCCAGATATACATGAGCTTCCCCCTGCACAAGAAATTAAGGAATCGGAGATTCGTACAACACTAGAAACAGGTTTAGATCGTGAAAGAGAAAAAATCGGTGTTCTTGCAGGTCCTAAATGGCTTACGAGGTTCGAGCGTGCACGAATTGTAGGAGCGCGTGCATTGCAGATATCTATGGGTGCTCCAATTCTTATTGATGCTAAAAAGGCTCCAAAGAGTCTATTCGCTTTAGCTGAAACCGAACTGAAGGATGGGAGACTCCCAATGACTGTTAGGCGAACATTGCCAACAGGTGAATATTTTGACATTAGTCTTTCAACTCTACTCAAAAATACACGTTTAGACTAGGTGTCCGTATTTTCATCTGGAAGCATAACCTCTAAATGTCACCTTATTTTCACTTTATGCTCCTGTGGTGTGAATTATGCAAGAACTACTTCCAACACCTGATCTCGTAATACGTTGTCTTCTTGGTTTTGCAGTTGGAGCTCTTATTGGTGTAGAACGGCAAAAGGTTCTTACCGAAGAAACAACAGCAGGTGTAAGATCTTTCGGATTACACAGCTTACTTGGAATGTTATCTGCATACACCTCAGTTGCAGTTTCTAATACGTGGATATTTCTATACGCGGTATTCATTTCTTCTGTGCTTGTGGCGATGCAACTTGGGTACAAACTCTTTCGAACTACGCGTAAAGGAACAACGACATCTATAGTGTTTGCACTATCCTTCGTATTGGGTGCTCTTGTTGGATTTGATGTCATTCCTCCTGGAGATTTTATTGGTCCCCTCGAAGTACTAGCAATGACAGTTGCCTTCTTGGTTTTTCTAGTACTTGGTTTTAAAGAGGAGTTTGCTGCTGCAGTAGAAATAATCACTAGGGATGAGATAATGAGCGCTGTTGAATTGGGGGTCATTATCCTGTTTCTTTGGCCACTACTTCTACCATACCAAACGATTCAACTTGGTCCAATCGCATTTCCACTGTTTAATACGTACGTGCTTGTAGTTGTCCTCCTCGCCATTAGCTTTATCAACTATATCTTGGTTAAAAAGTTCAAAGACCGTGGTGTATACTTCTTTGGATTTTTTGGTGGATTTGCCAATAGTGAAGCGACGGTATCCAGTTTAGCGGACTTCCATGTTAACACGGGACGTCAAAATCCAAGCAGGATATCAATATCTACACTTCTAGCAAATATTGCGATGGTACTACGAAACGCCGTGATTGTAGTCATCTTGGATACGAGTCTGAGGATAGTAAGCTTCTATCTGATCCCGCTCTTGATTCTTGTTCTGGTTGGTATAGTTAGAATAATTGTTGAGTATAGAATGAAAACAATGCAAGAAGCAGAGAAGATTGACATAAAACTTGTTTCTCCATTTGAATTTGGACCAGCACTGCGATTCGCAGCTGTCTTTACAATGATTTCTATTCTATCTCTTTTCCTTCAAGAAACTTTCAATGACCTTGGAATGATTATTGCAGCGGTATTTGGGGGCTTCGCGTCTGCTGGTGCGGTTGTGTTCATCGCATCAAGTTCTTTTGTTCAAGGTGGAATTACACTTTCCACAACAGTCTTTGCAGTCATTATTGCAACAACCATGTCAGTTCTCAATAAAATGATCTACGTATATGCTGCTGATCGAAACCGTAAGCTATTCGACTTGGTCACTCGCGATTCTTTAATCATGGCAGCTGGCGTTATTGTGTATCTCATATTGCTAGGTATTGGATTCATTGGTGTTTAGAAAGGAGCACAACACTTAAAGTGGAACTGAGGTAGGAGTCATCTGGTGACAATAATGAGCGTTGGTGACTCTGTTCATCTATTTCAATAGGAACAAGATTAAGTTAGTCTGCCAGCTCTATCGCTGTAAGATGTTTCGGAGGTTAATCAATGAGTGATCTCAGAACAGTTAGAGGCATGCGGGACCTGATGGGTCCTGAGATGCGAATACGTGACTATATTGTTGCGACTTGTATCGAAGTCTTCCGATTATATGGATACGAACCTTTGGACTCTCCAGTGATGGAACTTTGGGAAACCCTTTCAGCTAAAGGTGGTGAAGAGGTTGAGGCTGAAACCTTCAAGTTCAAGGATAAGGGTGATCGTGAGGTAGGTCTAAGATTCGACCTCACTGTGCCATTAGCGAGAATAGTTGCTGGGAATCCTCATTTACCCAAACCATTCAAACGCTACGCAGTTGGAAAGGCTTGGAGATATGATCGTCCTCAGGCTGGAAGATATCGTGAATTTACACAGGCGGATGTAGATATTATTGGTTCTCCAAGTCCAGTAGCTGATGCGGAAGTTGTTCTTGTGGCACTCGAAGCTCTTGAACGAATACTTGGGGTGGAATATCTAGTTAGAATCAATAATCGAAAGGTCTTGAAAGGACTAACAGAAGTAGCAGGAGTCCCTGATGAACTTGCGTTTGAATGTTTCAGAGCGATTGATAAGCTGGACAAAATAGGAGTATCTGGAGTTACTAATGAACTTGAAGAACGCGGAATCAAATCCAGTTCTACAGACCTCCTTCTTGATGCCATCAAATTGAACGGTAATGACCAAGAGATTTTAGATCAGTTCAAAGACATCTTAAAATCATCGGAAATCGGAATAAATGGAACCGAAGAGCTCATGGAGATGGCGAGAATTTTTGAACGCTGTGAAGTGCAGAATCTTGTTGCATTTGATATGTCATTAGCTAGAGGT
>Ga0315553_10001349_pt1 | contig 20475 bp, 18 predicted proteins | sample SalMarSW160140MG_FD_203099 | JGI IMG/M metagenome (GOLD analysis project Ga0315553, IMG submission 203099) | Salt marsh sediment microbial communities from the Plum Island Ecosystem LTER, Massachusetts, United States - Salt Marsh Sediment SW1601-40 ... | reverse complement strand
TGAATACTCTGCGAGAGGTGGGTTTAATAAAACTCTTGATTACATTTTATAGGAAAAAAGAGGACATATTAAAATCATCTAAGAGAAAATCACTAATCGTAATAAGCTTAATTTTATCAATTAGATTGGCTTTGTTGAGGTATGCTTTCAAAAATGGTTTCAAATTTATATCTTTATCAAATTTAGAGTTAATTAAAATTATATAGCTTTTTATGTTTTTATCAATTAGAATCCCTTCTAGATATCTAAGTACAGTATTTTCTTTTAGTTTTTCATTTAGTTCATTACTAATCTTAACTTGATTAAAGATTTCCTCTTCGATTAAGAGATAATCTAATATGACTTCTATTTCTTCTGCACTTTTAAGGTAGACTACCCCTTTTTGTTTCTGTTTTTCAATTTGAATCTTGATTTTTTCGTTTCGAGCTTTTTCGTATAATTTATACATCATAAACTGATAATCTCTAAAAATGCCAGGTTTACTATTTTCAACTTTCTCATCGACTATTTTCTTATAGTTTTTATTCAGCTCGTAACCTATGCCATTTCTAAAGAGACTCTTTGCCACTTTTAATGTTGTACCAGAACCCAAGAATGGATCCAAGACAGTATCACCAATATAGGAGAACATTCTTATTATTCTATATGGAAGTTCTTCAGGAAACATTGCGATATGTTCTTTTTGTAGCACTCCCGGGAATTTCCAATGCCCAGTGAACCACTTTTTCCACTCACTCAACGGAATTTTTGACATCTCTTTTGTAATCGGATCAACTTTCCTCTTACTTTTACCTTGATATTTTTTAAAAATAAGAATGTGCTCGTAATCGTATGTAAGCAAGCCATTTCTTGGGTAATAAATAGATCCCATTAAGGTGCAGCCTCCTGTAGTGTTAGTAGTACTAATTTTTTGCCAAATTATATCTCCTAGAAAATCGAAACCTAACTCCAAACAATCAGTTATAATGTTACTAGCGATTGATAAAACCCGATATCTTCCAAATTCAGAAGTTCTTAGATATTGATCTCCTATATTTATAACCATTCTGCATTGAGATTCGAGGACTCGATAACATTCAGACCAAACTTGCTTTAACCTTTTAAAATAGTCATCAAAAGTCCCAAAAAAACCTATTTGATTCTGATTACCATAATCTTTAATTTTACCGTATGGAGGTGATGTAACTATTAATTGAATTGAGTCGTCTAAAACCTCCCCCATACTTTCTGAAGATTTAAAATAGACTTTAGGCTCTTGAGTTTTAAACAAGTTTCCTGCGTTCAATTAAAAGCACATTTTTTTTTTTGCTTTTTCTTTAAATTTATATATAAAAGTTTTCACTGGTTAATTAATGGAATTCATCATATATAATTGATGAAAGTCTGAAAGCAACAGTGATCAATTTTTATGGGAAAGAAGATATTATTATTAGGGAGAGCTGGTGCAGGAAAATCTACTTTAAAAGAAATCATTTTTGAGGGCAATAATCCAGATGAACTATTGATACATTCCCTCGCACCTACTCGGGGGATAGAAACATCAGTTTATTCTTGGTTGGATATAGAATTAAGCGTTTTTGATACTTCGGGACAAGAGCTCAAAAATCTATTAAAAGACGAATCAGAACAATTACTCGCATTTGGAGGCGTAGATATAGTTATATATATTTTTGATTATGAAATCTGGCATAGTGATTCGCAGGATATAGCAGAAGAAATACAAGAAGTGAACAAAATTATAAGAAGGATCAATAAACAGGCGCAATTAATATTAATTTTCCATAAAATCGATCTTATTCCAAAAATTATTCGAAACAATGTTAAAATACTCACCTATCAAATTCAGAGCATCATTAACTTACCTATAAAACATTCAGTGTATTTCACGAGTATAGCCCAAGATTATATCTATAGCGTCCATAATGCGTTTTCAGAAATTATAAGTAGGTTTTCTGAGAAAAACTTTTCTTTAAAGAAAGCACTCGATTCTACCATTACAAATTTTCCCGAATGTATTTGCTACATAACAGATTATAACAATAGTATTATAGTTCAATCAAAATCTGACGACTTTAATATCAACCTAATTTACGAATCGTATAGAATTTTTTACCACTTGTCTCAAGATAACAAGATTTCAACTTATAACGATGGAAAGCCACACTTGCTAAATGTAGACGATAAAATTTTGAGAATGTTAATGATTCCCCTTGAAGCGCCAAATTTAAACCTTAAATTACTCGTAGTTGCGACTGAATCACTTGAGGAAGGCCTTTTAAATAGCCTAGCGAAGAAGATTCTGAGCAATCTAAATATTTATTGAGACTTTTGAAAACTAGAATTATCAAAAACTTATTTTTTCGTTTGTTGAAAATATCCAACGATTCGTAGTTTATCTTCGAAACGGTTAAGTTCCGTTATAATCCCTTTTAATCCTTCCCCACTATGAAATACTGATTTATCAAAACGAATCTTCATAACCCCACTTTTTCCAGGGATGATATTTTGACCATCAATAAATTTAAAAGGAGAAAGTGTTAAATTTATTAGACCATAAAACTGGAACCCATCATTAGATTTAATCATCCCACTTTTAGGTTTATAGAATTGACTAACAAAAACTTCGGCTTCAATTTCTTTTTCCCGTTTAAAGATGCCAGGAGTAACAATGATGTTGTCGCGGCTTATATCTTTAGGAGAGATATTACCTTTTAAAGCGAGACCTACTCTATCACCTTCATAAGCGACTTTGAAGTTTCTATCGTGTTTTTGAATACTCCTGATAATTACTTTCTTTACTGCGGATTCATAGCCTGTTATTTCTAACATCTGACCACTATGGACTTCGCCCTGTTTTACAATTCCAAGAATAACGGTCCCAATTCCTTTAACAGGAAATACATGGTCAATAAACACCTCAGTGTTTCTTTCATTAACGCTAGTTTTCTGTAGAAACTCATTTCCAAGCTCTACAATTATTCTTTTTAGATTTTCATAATCCTGTTTAGCTTTAAGTTCGAAAATTTGTACGTTTTTCAAACTAGTATTCTCCAAAATCGCCCTAATTTTATTTTTCGTCTCAGTTAATTTCCAATCCGTGTTTGAATTTATTCCAGCAATTACTACCAAAACTTTAGTTCTATATAACTTTGAAAATATGTCCATTCCAACTAGTATTTCTCCAACTGAAGCATTTAATCCAATATTTAAATCTATAGTGAGAATGTGAATATTAGATATAGCTAAAGTTTGCAAAAGCGGTTTTATCTTTTCGGGATAATCTAGGGGAGTTAAACCACAAAATACTTGATTTAAAGTCTGATCTAAACGATTGTAAAAGAGAATATCTGATTTAGTCCCTGGGGAACCCAAAGATTGACCTATTAAATTGTTTATATCGAAATTATCCCCGAGGATTCCCACTACGAAATTTTTTTCAGCTGGTTCATTCATTAGCTTTATTAAATATTGAAATCATCAAAAACTTTTTGAAATTCTACTTCAATGGAAATCCACGCCAGAATAAAAACAAAATTATTAACTGAGAGCAAATTAATTAACTAAAAAAAAAGAAATTATTTTAATTATGCCCCGAAATAATTTAGTGAATCAAGTTATATTAATATTGATTGACGATCTTAGAGCAGCTCATTTATTTGACTTAATTAATAAGGGAAAGACCCCAAATATAGCTCAGATTGCAGAGAATGGTATTTCAAGCCGAAATTGTATTACATCCTTTCCAAGTGTAACTTTTCCTTGCTATAGTAACATAATTATTGGTTCTTATTCGGGATACTTCCCAAAAGAGGGAAGCGGGACACCTATGTACCATTGGGTAGGAAGATCATATCCTTTAATAGAAGAAAAAAAATTTCCAATTATTAGAAATTATGGAAAAGGAAGTCATCTTTTAAAATTAAATAACGATATAGGACCAAACTGCCAAACTATTTTCGAGCAAGTTAGCGAGGGTAATTTTTTAAGTTCTTTAAATCTTATAAATAGAGGTTCAGTTTTAATCCCTCCAGTAGAATACACATCCTCTTCAATACTTAAAGGGGTTGAAAAATCATATATTGATCCTCAATCATTTTTTCCAGAAAAAGATGTTCCAAAGGTAACTGTTGCGTATATCCCTAAAACAGATGATTTAATGCACAATAAAGGCTTCGATCATCCCGAGTACATTAAAGAGGTAATCGATTGTGATAGATACATCGGTTCATTAATTAAAACTCTTAAAAACACAGGTTATTATGATTCAACCGCTATAGCAATAATATCTGATCACGGAAATTATAGGTCAGAGAAGATGTATGACATCGCCCCTTTTTTTAAAGAAAGCGGATTTACCCAATATTTACCTAAGAACGGAACTGGCGATTTCGACTGTCATATGGGGGGTCTTGGATTTTTTAACTTCCCTGGAGACGATTGGTACCATCATCCAACTCTCGAACAGTTGAAAAGATTTATTCCCAACGGTGTTGGCAGCAAAGAGTTAGATGTGTTTGAAACTTTATGGAAAATTCCAGGCGTAAAGGCAATGTATTACAGAGATAACGACAACACCCCAGACAAAGGTATAATTTACCTTGAACATAAAAAAGAGGAAACGGGAAAAAAGTTCACCGATATTATTGAATACGAAGGGCATGGAAAAAACCAAAAAACTAAATATATTCCCGATGATAGAGATTTCTATAAATATAGTAAATATGAGGAATCTGCGCGGCTCATAGATGGAAAATCGCACAATATTGATGAATGGTTAAAAGTTACTAATCTGATTGATTTTCCTATCTTAGTTGACCAAGTACCACGCTATTTTAAAAATCCCCGATCTTGCGACATATTAACTTCCACGCTTGGAGAGTACGGATTTGGATATGAGCATGGAAAAACTGTAGCTTCTACTCCGTATAGTCATGATATAGGAATTAAAAAGTCTATGACAGTTCCCTTTATAATTGGGGGTTCTCCTAATGTACCTTCATTAGAATTACCATACTGCAAGACGACAGATATGGTTCCGACTCTATTATATTTATTGGGAGAAAAACCACATTATAGCGTCGTAGGGAAGTCAGTTATCGGTTAAACTAAGTTTGAGATCAATTTGAAAAATGTTTATAATTTTTATTCCTTTTCGTTAATAAGTAGAAACTAAATATATATATGGTAATACGTATTAAAATGAAAGCTAATCACATAATTATCGTTCCTGAAACGCATTGGGACAGAGAGTGGTATCTTCCTTTCCAGGAATATCGCGCAAGACTTGTTATTTTGTTAGACAAGCTTTTAGAAATTTTAAGAAGCAATTCAGAATATAAAAATTTTACATTCGATGGTCAAACTATCCCATTAGAAGATTATCTTGAGGTTCGTCCAGATTGTGAAGATGAGATAAAAAGATATGTTAAAGAGAAAAGACTATCCATCGGCCCAATGTATATTTTACCCGACGAATTTTTGGTTTCTGGAGAATCCTTAATAAGAAATTTGCTTATTGGACACCAAATTGCTAGAAAATTTGGTAGAGTTATGAAAGCAGGATATATTCCCGATCCATTTGGGCATATTGCTCAACTACCACAAATACTTAAAGGGTTCGAAATTCCTTCCGTTTTGTTTTGGCGAGGATTTGGAAATGAATTTGAAGACCAAAATTTGAATATCGAATTTTTATGGAATTCCCCCGGTAATTCTAGTACAATAATAGCTATATTTTTGATGTTAAGTTATGGATCTGTAGCAGATTTGAATTTAAAATCAAAATCAGGTAAATTTAGTTCAGCACTTCATAAAATTAAAAGGGTAATAACAAGATTTGAAGAATTTACTGCAACTCCCTATGTATTATTAAATAGTGGTTCAGATCATCACGAAGCAAGACCTGAGATTCCAGCATTAGTAAAGCAGTGGAACGATTTATATCCTGATAAGGTTTTAGAACAAAATGATTTCGAATACTATGTAGACAAGGTTTTAAACTATAATCCAGAATTAAAATCATTTCAAGGAGAATTGAGGGGTGGAAAGTATGCTCATTTACTTTCTGGAGTTTTTTCAGCTCGCATGTGGATTAAACAGAGAAATACAGCTATCGAGTATTTGTATGAAAAATACACAGAGCCACTATCTGCTATTACATGGGCACTCGATAAATATAAAAAATTTCACTATCCTAAGGATTATATTCTAACGGGTTTAAAATGGCTCATTAAAAATCACCCACATGACTCTATTTGTGGCTGTTCAATTGATCAGGTACACGATGAAATGGAAACAAGATTTGATTGGGCCGAACAAATCGGAAATGAAGTTTTTAAAAACACGATGATTTATTTGTACGACTTAATCTCAATTGAAAATGAGAAAAATAAGATACCTATAATTATTTTTAACCCACTTCCTTGGAAAAGGAAAGATTTAGCCCATTTCAACATTATTTCTAATACCAACAAAACTGGTTTCAAATCCCCAGAAAATTTTAAAATTACTGATTCGAATGGTACAAATGTTCCGTATCAGTTTGTTCAATGCGAAGAAGAACCTAGATATAGAGTGGTATATTCAATCAGCTTTTATTGCTCATTCTTAGCCGAAGTGCCTGCTTGTGGGTATAAAGTATATTATATTATTCCAGGAGAGAAACCCGATAAAGTCGATCTTAATGAAAATAAATTAAAGCTAAACATAAACAGTATTGAAAATCAATTTTACCTTATTAATGTTAATTTTAAAGGTCAAATTAATGTTTTAGATAAAAATTCGGGTAGATTATATGAAAATATCTGTTTCTTCGAAGACGAAGGAGATTGGGGGGATGAATACGATTTTTCAGGACCACTTGAAAATCAAACGGATCTTAAATTCACATCTGAAGATTTGAATATTATGGAAATTTTGCCATTGATTGATGGTTTAACTCAAAAAACGCTTAAGATTAGAGCAAATCTTAATTTACCTGCGTCTTTATCGGAGGATAGGTATGTGAGAGACGAATATCTGGTTTCCAATTTAATTGATATTTACATCACACTTTATAATGATATTAAGCGAATAGATTTTAAAATTGTTTTAGAAAATGCGAGTAGAGATCACAGAATTCGCGTGCTCTTTCCTTCAAAAATTAAATCTAAAAGAGTATATAGCGATGGACACTTTTATGTCAATCCTCGAAATATAGAACTACCTGAAGCTGAAAGTTGGGCTCAGAAACCATTGCCCACAAACCATCAGAAAGATTTCGTGTCAATTAGCGATGATTCAATAACTTTTTCGGTTTTAAACAAAGGATTACCAGAATACGAAGCTTTAATTAACGATGATAATACAATATCTTTAGCTATTACTTTACTTCGCAGTATTGAATGGTTATCTCGGCATGATTTTGCTTCGAGAAGAAATAACGCGGGCCCAGACTTAAACACACCAAAAGCTCAATGTATTGGCAAACATACATTCGAACTCTCTCTTGTTATTGAAGATGGTAAATCTGACTGGTTAACAAGCCAAACACATGTTAGAGGAAAAGAATTTAATAATCCCTTTTATGTTATCGCACCTGATATTGTGAGGACTTCAATAAGAGCGTCTGATAAAATTGTTTTAACACCATTTGGGATTATTTCATACTTTAATGAAGCAAAGCGGCAACAACTTCTCCCATTTTTGCCCTCAGAGTTAAGCTTTTTAGATGTAGAGAATAAAAATATTATCCTAAGTGCATTGAAAAAGACGGAACAAGGTGATGATTTGATCCTTAGATTTTATAATATATCTCCAAAAACGGAAGATACTATAGTATCTATCTGTAATTTCTTACAAATTCAACACATCGAAATAGTGAATTTTTTAGAGGAGAAACCTAAATCGGAAATAAAAGCAAATCTTGAATTTAAATCCGGTAACACGTTCACTCTCAAAATGGAGCCTCATGTCATTACAACTATTAAAGTACACACTCGTTTGACTCAATAATCTTTGTGATAAGAAAGAAGAGAGAACTATAAAATGTGGAAATCAAAACTTCTCGAATCTGTTAAGACCTTTACACATCCAGCATGGGGGATAATTCATTTTCAAAGAGTTTACGAATTAGCGATTAAATTAGCTGAAAAGCAAAATTTAGATGTAGATAGCGATTCGTTGTTTGCTGCTGCATATCTACATGATATTGGAGCTTTCGCACCATATCGTCAAAAAGGAAAAGATCACTCTGATGTTGCACTCGAAAACTGCTCAGAAATACTCTTATCTATCGGTTTTCCAAAAGATAAAATCGATATCGTTAAAGACATTATTAAGTGTCATATGTTTTATGTTAAACCTTCTGATATTAAGGAGTCTATAATTTTTCATGATGCGGATACGCTTGATTTTATGGGTACTATAGGTATTTCAAGAATACTTGCGATTGTAGGAATAGAAGATTGGACTCCTGACTTAAAAAGCGCGATTTTTCTTATTCAAAAGTTCCATGATGAGTTACCCCTACAATTATATACAAAAGCAGCAAAAGAAATAGGTAATGAGCGGATGTTTGAAATGAGGGACTTCTTAGCTAAATTATCTCAGCAAACAAATAATTTTGAATTGATATAATAAATAGTCAATATTATTTTTATTTAGAAAAAATTAATTCTCGTAAACTAATTTTTCCAATTATATAATTAATACTATTGGTTATGTGAAACGATTTTTATTCTAGGGCTCTTTAGTCACAAAAAATACAAAAAGAGATAATTATTAATTTATGAAAGAATTTGACATCGTAGTTATAGGAGCTGGTCCTGGCGGTTCAATAGCAGCAAAAGTCGCAGCTGATAATGGATATTCAACTTGTTTTATAGAAAAAGAGAAACTCGAAAAAAGCGGACGGTATAAAGCGTGTGGTGGAGCAATGGCATGGGAACTTATCGAAGAAATTGATTATCCTGAAGATAAGATTGGCCGCGTTATCGAATCTCTGGAACTTCATCATGTTGATGGTGAAAATTTTTCAAAAAAAGGTAAAGGTGCAGTCGTGTGGAGAGATTTATTTGATAAATTCTTAACAGACTTAGCGACTGAGAGTGGAGCTATATTAAAAGATAACGAGCAATTGATTAATATCAAAAAAAATAAAGCTGGTTATCAAATTTCAACTAGGAAAGAGGAATACAAAGCTAAATACGTAATTGCCGCTGATGGTGTTTCCTCTCCGACTCTAAAACTCTTAGGCTGGCCTTTTTTCAAGAGTCAAGATGTAGTTTTAACGATTACTAAAGAAATGAATTCAACAAAACCTTATATTGATAAAATTCTTGGAAACGATACTGTTCACTTATTTTTTGGGATCAAGGACTTAATATCTGTAGGTTATGCTTGGTTGTTCCCAAAAACAAACAAAATCACTGTTGGTTGGGGTAACCAAATTGACTTAGTAAAGAATTCAAGAAAAGAGTTTGAAAAGTTTTGGGCGCTTCCATTTGTAAAGGAAGCCTTGAAAAATTCCACAATGGAGATCTTTAAACCTCATCTAATTCCCGTAGGACTTAGACCGAAGCTTTATGAGGAGAAAGTATTTGCTGTGGGTGATGCAGGGGGTATGGTTGATCCTATAAGTGGAAAAGGAATCCCCTATGCTATGATGTCGGGTCAAATTGCTATTGAATCTATAAAAACTTGCGAGAAAAAAGACAGAATCGATAAATTAGAAACCACATACGAAAATTCTTTAGATCGGAAATTCCTTAGGATACTGAAAGCAAAGAGAATAGTTAGAGACAAGATATTCAAAGATGATGATAGTCTAAAAAAATTTTTAAGATTGTGGGAAAAGCATCGTGCTTCCGAAATAGTTATGAAAAATTTATTGGATTAGGTGATAAAATATCAAATTTATTCCATATTCAAAACTGTATAAACCAAAAATTAATGTCGCGATTGGTTCTATTTTTAACAGAATGACTGACCAAATGGAAAATAAGTTTTTAATAGATTATTATTCTGAAATGAAAGATTATTTTTTAGCAGGAGGCAAGAGAATCAGACCATTGCTGACTATTGCAGCATATAATGGGATTACAAATACAACGGAAGACGAAATAGTTCTTCCAAGTATAGGGATAGAATTTTTACATAATGCAACTTTAATTCATGACGACATCATAGACAAGGACAATTTTCGACGGGGCAAACCTGCTTTTCACTATAAATTTGCGCAGTATCACTCGAAATATCAGTTTAAGAAAATGAATGCTGCAGATTTTGGAACCAGCATAGGTATCATTGGGGGAGATACAGCGTTTATTGTGGGCTCACAGGCTTACTTCAACAACAATTTTGCGATGGATTTAAATCTTAATTCAATTCAATTTTACAGACAGGCCTTTACTGAGGTAATTCATGGTGTCTTAATTGAAATTGATATGGTAAATCAGAAAAATCTATCAATCGATGAGTATATCAATATGATTTCGCTTAAAACTGGAGCTCTTATTGAAAAATCAATCCTAATTGGAGCAAGCTACGCAAAAATTGAGAAAGAATACACCCCTTATTTGTCAACATATGGTGTAAACTTAGGGATTATTTTTCAAATAATTGATGATATCTTAGGAACATTTGGGGACGAAAAGGTAACTGGAAAACCTATAGATGGAGATATTCGCGAAGGTAAACGCACTTGCTTGTTAATTGAAGCTATAAACAATTTAGGTGTAAAAAAGAAGGAGTACTTAGTCAACCTTATGTCGAAATCAGAGATGAGTGAAGAAGAAGTAGAAGAAGTAAGAGACATATTTAAGGAAGCAGATGCAATTAATTCATGTAAAATGCTTGCTTCTAAATATTACGAAGAAGCAAAGGATGCACTTGAGAATTTGAAACCAGTTGTGAACGAATCCGAAATAGAACTTTTTGGAAATTTACTAAAATTTGTATTAGAAAGAGAATTTTAAATACCATACATAGTCTTTATTTAAGGTGAAAATATTTGGTACTTGTTGCAATTACTGGCGCTAGCGGTATTGAATTAGCAGTAATTTTACTCCAGCAATTGAAGAAAGCTGGATTAGAGACAGAACTAATTATCACAAAAGTAGCCGAAAAAATCATAAACATTGAAACGGATTATCAGGTAGATAATATAATTGAATTGTCTGATAAATATCATGATGTTGATGATTTAACAGCAGGTCCTGCTAGCGGTTCTTATAAAAATAACATTATGATAATAATCCCATGTTCTATGAAAACATTAGCAGCAATTGCTAACGGTTATACGGATAACTTGATTACTAGAGCGGCAGATGTGATAATAAAAGAACAAAGGAAGCTAATCTTAGTTGTAAGAGAAAGTCCCTTCAGCGCAATTCACTTAGAAAATATGCTAAAGCTATCCAGATTGGGTGTTGTTATTGCGCCACCAATACCATCTTATTATATAAAACCTAAAAGTATCAAAGAAGTTAACGAATATTTCGTTGGAAGAATACTTGATCACATCGGTGTTGATAGCGATATCAAGAGATGGGGAGATAAGTAGATAAGATAAAACTATATTGCTATTGATTTAACCAGAGGTATAAATCACCAATAATAACACATTTCTCCCGTTTGTTTTTCAATTCACTCAAATTGTTCAAATTCATTAGCCATAAACTTGAGCGTAATTCATTTTTCAGCGTTCTTATTTCCCTTACGGTATTTGATATCGTATTGTTTTTCCTATCTTGCCATGAGGATTTTAAGAATTTATAAGCAAACCCACCAACATCGGCACCGAGTACAATCGATTTAGCAATATCAATTCCAGTTTTTAATCCACCGGTAGCAATAGTTAATTTTTGAGATACTTTTCGTACATTGACAATACTGACGGGTGTAGGAATCCCCCATTCCCTAAATACATCTGCTGGGTTTCGGGAATATCTATCATTATCAAAATTATTACGCTTTGATTCTATCGCAGCAAAACTCGTACCACCAGTTCCTCCAACATCAAATCCATCAAAACCTAACTCATCAAGCATTAAAGCAAGATCTTGATTAATACCGGTACCAACTTCTTTTGCGATAAGAGGAATCTTAGTTTTTTCTCTAATTTTCTTGAAATTTTGTCTAAAATTTCTATACGAAATATTGCCCTTATATTGAACAAGTTCGTGTAAAGCATTTAGGTGAATAGCCATCACATCAGCATTTACCATATCGATACAAGCAGTCAAATCTTCTTGGCTAAAATAAGTTGAGCTTACCTGACCTAAACCCAGATTTCCAATAACAGGAATAGTAGGAGCAAATTCACGTACGATTTTAAAAGAGTCTATAGTTGATGGATCTTCTAATCCAATTCGCTGACTTCCAACACTCATGATGATATTTTCTTCTTCTGCAGCTTTGGCTAGGATCTTATTGACCTCTTTTGAAACAGGATGTCCTCCAGTTATCGCCGAAATGCAAACAGGCGCGGAAATTTTCTTATTAAAGAAATTTACTGTAAGATCAATCTCCTCGAGATCAATTTCAGGAATAGCGTGGTGAATTAGTTTGATATCGTCAAAATAGTTAATAGAATGTTGTACGTCGTATTCTATAGGAATTTTTAGATGTTCTTCCTTTCTATTGAATATTTCTTTAGTTTGTTCTGGTTTAGGCATATTATCTTTTTCAAATTATTCATTAATTAATATATTTGTACAATTTAAATTTTGATTCGTTAATGAGTTAAGGATATAACCTTCGATTAATCCATTTATTAATTGGACAGGAATTTTGGATTTACAGATAGTTTTGATGAAATCAAGTTTACCTCTTATACCACCTGTAACATCTATCTTTTGACCGAGATCTGCTAAATCTAAACTATCTAATTCGTTGGAATAACATTCTGTTACTATTTTAGAATTATCACTGTTATCCTTATCAATGACATATAATCCATCAGATTCCATAGCAAAAACAACTTTTGAGATATGATAATTTTGTAGATTTTGACATAACGCCAAAATTATTTGATCTCCAGAAATAATAGAGAAAGAACCTTGCTTATCAAGTATAATATCACCGTATAGAATCGGCGTTATGCCCAAGTCTAAAGTAGTTTCAATAACATCCAAAGATTTAGTTAAAAGGATTTCAGAATCTTTAATAAAGATACTAGAAGCTTGAATTGATAAAACAGGGTAATTTAATTCTAAAAAATGATTAATTAAATAGGTATTAAACTTATTCATAGATTGATGGGTTTGAGCAACCCCAAGAATTTGATTAGGAATAGAGCTATCAAGACCTTTAGAAATATTAAATTTTTTTGCTAAAGGATGACCAAATGAACCACCACCATGGATTAAAATAAGTCTTTCATTTGCTTCAATAATCTGGTGAATGGCACTTTTAATAACATCTTCTCTAATGGAAAATGGTTCGTTTTTGTCAGTGAGTAAACTTCCTCCTAATTTTAATAGAATTACTTCTTTATTACTATTCAAATCTACCTAACACTCATCCAATCATTGTTTTCCAGGCGTTAAAACCTTCATTTTCCATAGCATTTGCAATATTATGCTGAACATCTTGGTTTTCGGCTAATGCAATAACCAATCCACCGCGACCAGTTCCTGTCAACTTTGCGCCTAATGCTCCATTATTTAACGATATTTCCACTAATTTATCGTTTATTTCTCCCGAAACCGATATTTCTTGGAGCAATTTATGATTTTGGTTCATTAATTTACCAATGCTAAGGGCATCACCCTCAAGCAACGCTTGTTTAGCATCTATTGCTAGTGAATGGTAATCACTAAATATCTTCTCAAATCTAACTGGATTGGCTTCCTTAAGTTTACGAACATCAGCAACTACTTCTGCAGTGGAGGCTGTAATTGCGGTGTTTCCAATTACTAACGGCATCTTTTTTCCCGAATTAACAATTTCCATTTTATTTTTTCCACCGTTTAGGTTTTTTTCGAACCATATTAGGCCCCCATAAGTAGACGCTGTATTATCAATTCCTGATGGGGTTCCGTGATATGCTTTTTCGCCTTCGTAGGCAGCTTCGTTAATCTTTTCGTCATCCAGCATCAGAGTAAAACTATCGTTTATTGCACGGGCTAGAGAAGTAGCTTGTGCAGCAGAAGCACCAACACCACTGGCGGCAATTAAATCTCCAGAAAAAGTTATTTCAAGTTTCTGGGATCCAACATCTGTGTTCATGTGTTCAATAACATTCTTAATGGATTGCATTGCCTCGTCGTATTTTTTCTCTTTATAACCTGGAGTGGCAGGACGTTGATCGATAACTTCCCAACCTATTCCATCAACCACTTTAATTTCAGCAGTTGTATAAGAACCTAATGCTGAGGCAATAGCAGGGAGTCCATAAACGACAAAATGTTCGCCGAATAATATCGTTTTGCCATATCCCTTTCCAGATCCCATTTATTTCATCTCCACGATACCTTCGTTACCATTAACAATTAAATATTGTCCAGTTTTAATATCATCAATATTAATCTTATCCACGCATGGAATTTCACTGATTATACAACCGACTGCGATGATAGTATCGATTTCCTTATTTACAATTGCTACTGGAGCCGTATTATTTTTCTTCATTCGATACATCGTATAAGAACCTACTGTCGATCCTTTACCAGTAGGAAAAACTAATACTTTTCCAGTGATAATTTGACCCTCAAGTTCGTGACCCACTTCCACCACTCTTCCAGTTTCGGGATCTACTCCACCATAAAATGAAATTCCATCTTTTGTTACTATCGCTTCTCCTTCGGCGACTCCCTTATATACCTTTCTTCCTTTTAACTTCATCTCGTCGCCTCCTCGATGCATTGTTCAATTGAGCCAATTTTTACTTTGAATTTGTTTTTTGCACGCCCGTAGTAACACGCTTTTGCTGAATCCACCATAATTCCTTTGAATCGTCCCTTAATGGGTGCGACTACGCAACAGGTATCAGCAGCAAATTTAGCCCCTGCACCTTCAATAATTTTGGTGTAGCCTGCTTCATCTGCTATCTTTTTAGTTGGTCGAGCTGTGGTAATCCAGAATTCTTTTTTAACTTTCTTTCCCTCTAAGAGTTTTGCGAGATTAGCAATTTCGTGAATTGAAGCGTGCGGACAACCTATACTTACAAAATCGATTTCAATTCCATCGTCTATGAGTTCAGTACGAGCAAATTCTATCTCATTTTGATTTATTTCAAACCTAACATCGCTTGGTTTTGGGTATTTAATATACTCAGGAGTAATGTCTTCCATGTGGAATAATGCTGTACCTCCATAAGTCGCAACTGAAGCACAAAATGATTTGAGTTCTTCAACTGTAGCTGAGGGAATTCCCGTGATATAAGGAATTTTTTTCCCTAATTCAACTAGTTTATCACCAATTATTTTTCCCAGCACTCCAAATTCATCCGTACCTTTGACAGGAGCATTCACCGAGACTAAAACTTGACCATGGCGATTTTTATCTAAATGATAACCGTAGTTAGGCGTTCTTCCTGTTAAAGCGGCAGCCAATGCACTTGGTCCGCCTTCACGATTCGTTCGAGCACCTATAACCGAATTAGAATAACAAACAGCACTACTTTCAGCCCAAGCTATATGCTGTCCGTAATGAGGGGTGTTCCCTATAAGATATGGAGTGCAAGAACATGTGGTTATGATTCCCATTTTAGCAAAAGCATCGATAGCTCGATTTTGATTGATTGCAAACTCTTCGTCTATTCCCAATACCTGCCAGTTTTCGCGATCCATTCCTGCCGGATTTAAAGTCGTTAAAACTTTTACTTTCCCATCTTCAGCCATTTCACTAAGAAATTCTAAACCAGCTTCTCCTAAATTAGCATACGATACGCCTGCTATTTGAACACCATGAACTTCAATCATATTTTCCGCTTCAAATATTTCACCTAGAGTGGTTAAAATCTCCATTGATTTTTGCGTAGCTTTACCGTATTTCCCTTCAAGCATATCTTTTTCTTCTTGATTTAGCTTCATGTTTTTTAACTCCTATTTGGTAAAATATTTGTCAAGATTGACCTTAGGAAAGTCAACTCTCTCGAAACTTTTTCCTTTAGCGATCATAGGTTTCGTTAAATCAAACCCTATTTTAGTCGTTAACTTTGTTCCTGGCTCTGCACTTGGGTCTAGACTACTCCCTGGTTCCTTATCTTTGATAATCATTCTAGTATCACCTTGAAACCTTGTAGCCATTGCCCATTCCACAGAAAGTGGATCATATATATCTATGTCTTTATCCACAATGAAAATGTGTTTGCAGCTTCCATGACCAGCAAATGCACCATAAATCGCATTTTTCCCATCTTCTTCTGAAACTTTTTCAATTTGTACAATGGCATGTAGCCACGAACAACCCCCAGGATTCACATTAACATCTAAACATTTTACTCCAGTCTCGTTTACTTTATTAAAAATGGTTGGTTCACGAGGCATACCCATTAAAATCTTATGTTCGAGGGCACCAGGCAACAACGCTTGCCAGATAGCATCTTTTCTGTGTGTTATCTTTTTTACTTCGAAAACAGGTTCTTCTCTTATTACATCTAATGTTTCTGTTAAGTCTACAAATGGACCTTCAGCGTGCTTTTCTTCAAGTATGACCTTTCCCTCTAATATAAATTCGGCTTCAGCAGGAATTAGAAGATCTACAGATTGTGCTTTAACAAGGTTTAATGGTTCAAGAGCATTGGCTATTTTTAATTCGTCAAATCCTATATCTACTGAAGTAGCACCAGCAATCAGAACATTTGGAGTGTTACCTATACAAAAAGCCACCTCTACCTCTCCGTTCTTTTCTAAGAATGTATGGAAATTCCGCCCTCGAACTATTCGAATGGCAAATTTATCTTTCGAAAATTGCATGGCTCGATGAAAATCCAAGTTTTGGCCGTAATCGGGATCTTTTGTAACAACTACAGCTGAACTAATGTAATTTCCACCGTCACGATCGCAATGATACAATATTGGAATTTTATCTAAATCAACATTTGGTTCTATTATTTCTTGACAAGGTGCATTTCTTATAACCTCTGGCTCTGAACTCTCTAATATTGCTCTCGAAAGCATCGGAATTAAGTCCGTTGGAGATACATTGAAATAGGACGCAATAACATTTTTAGTGCAGAAAACATTACCAACTACTCGAAAGTCTGATTCTTTAACTTTATTAAACATTACAGGAATAGGTTCCATTTCCTTTAGTATTCCAGAAATCTCTAATTTTTTCGTAACTTCAATATCTACTTTTTTTAGTAGCCCTTTCTCATCTAGACTTTCCAAATAATCTCTAAAACCCATACTTCTCATCTCTTATAATTGTTTAGCGTGATTGTTAAATAATTAATTAAATTTTATTAGAACTATTTGTGATACACTTTTTATAAAACTAAAGGTTTTTACTTTTGGTAATTAACTCAATAATCTCTTTTGCATAATCTACTCTTATTTTTTTATCTTTTACCATCATCTTTGCTACTTCTTCAATAATATCCTCTGGTGCACCCGCTAATTTCGCGATATTTCTAGAATGTAACGACATATGACCTTTTTGGATGCCTTCCGAGGCTAAAGCTCTTAAGGCACCTACATTCTGAGCGAGTCCAAGAGCAGCAGCCACTTGAGCAAGTTCTCCCGAACTTTCAACTTTTAAGATTTTCAATGCTAAACGCGCCATTGGATGGTTTCTTGTAGTTCCCCCAATTATCCCTAAAGCAAGAGGAATTTCTATTTCTCCTACTAAATTTCCCTCAGAATCTAAATCAAACTTCGTCAAGGGTTTATAATTACCACTTAAAGACGCATACGCGTGAGCTCCTGCTTCAATAGCTCTGGTGTCATTTCCAGTCGCTAAAGCTAAAGCAACAACTCCATTCATTATCCCCTTATTGTGCGTAGTTGCTCGATAAGGATCTGCTACTGCGAATTCGTAGGCATTTAAAATTCCTTCTACAACTTCTTCTCCCCCTAAGAGATTCTTATCAAAAATGGCTCTAGATTTTGCAATTCGATGTGTAGTTAAATTGGATACAATTCGTAAATATATTTTGGCTTTACATAGATCCTCAATATATGGACTAACAGCTTCAGCCATGGTATTTACTACATTAGCACCCATAGCATCACGCACATCAACAAGGAGATGAAGAATTAGCATTTTCCCTTTCCTTGTTTCTATTTCTCTCACTTCAAGATCTTTTGCACCCCCTCCGAGCTGATTAAGTAGAGGATCTTGCTCGTTTGCAATGCTTAAAATCTTTTCTTTATTTTTCGCTATAATTTCTTTTGCATTATCGATATCTTTTAGCTTAGTTAGCTGAATTTGAGAGATCATAATGGATTTTACCTCATCTGACTTAAAACCACCGTTTTCTCTCGCTATCTTTGCAATTTTTGATGCAGCGGCTACAACTGAGGGTTCTTCAATAACCATAGGGATGAGATAGTCTTTACTATTTATCTTAAAATTAAAAGCGATTCCCAATGGTAGTTGATAACTTCCTACCACATTTTCTATTAAGCGATCAATTTGAGATGATGAAAAATATCCTAATGTCTTCATCAATTCAAATTCTTCTTGATTTAAATTTAGCAGCTTAACTAATCGGCGCTGCCTCTCCTCTAAGGACAATTTATAGAAACCTGAAATATCTGAACTAAAATCAGTCAACTCATCTTTCACTCCTTTATTAATTATAATTGTATCTACCGCTTCTTCTAATCGTTATATTTTAATTTAAATGTGATTGTTTATTAATGATTACACGAGTTTTTATAAGAAAAATATTGAAAGAAAAAACACAATTAGGAACAATGATTATTAGATAAAAAAATTTTTTTTTTTACTTAATGGAAGAGATGGATGGTTTGGAAATAATGATTTTCAAGACGAGTTGGATGCGTTTAACGAGAGAAGGGATTATATGAAATCGCAAGGATCTGACGAATTTATAGAACAATTTTATGAATCTGCGTATAATAGGTTCTATTTGAACTTTCCGCACGGATATTCGAGAAACATCGCGAACGGCGACGGCTTCTACTCAATGGTCGAACCTCACCCATGGTTAGGAGACCTAAAGATGTTTATAGACGTTGATTTAATTGGATATTCTCGTATTGACATTACTAACGAATATTGGGACTTTTTCTTGCGATAGTAAACCTAAAGTCTGGTTACATTTAAATACTTGAGCCGAGATAATATTCTTATGAAAAAGAAAAAAATTATTGCCTATAAGGACGAGCGAATCAAAAAAATCGCAATTAACCTAAGGAAGCTTTTAAGAGATGTAGTATTAGACTATGATTCCAGATTAGGGGATCTCTCTTTGAAGGCGTGGAAACAGCAGAATAAGAGTAAATCACAATCCATTCAAGAGCAGAGAGAAGAGTTATTAAGAGCACTGAGCAAGTCTATATGCATGTGTCCAACATGCAGAAAGTCTGATAGGGACATGATTTTCAATCCATTCGTAGAGAAATGGTGGTGCGCACAGTGTTATCAAGACATGAAAGATACTTACCTTAACGATAAATCCTTTTTTGAGGAAGAAGGCGAAGAAGAATACTACAAGACGTTTACGCTCTAATCTTTTTCTCTAATCTTTTTTGCGATTTTTTTGACTTTTTACATAAAAATCTTGAAAAAAAAAGCTATTCTAACATTTACCATTCCTACTAAACCAATTATAAAAATTTCGCTAATGCATGAATCCCATCTTAATAGATATTCTGCACAGGATAATACAAAGGGCTCCAGTTTATCAACCCGATTGCGTTGAAGTTTGTCTCTTCTTTATTTACAAGACGCCTGATCTCGTATTCTAAGCAAGAACCTGATTTTACATCTCCCGCAATCCTTACTAAACCATTATAAAGGTAGTTAAGGTTGTTTTCGTTAGGGTTTTTAATCGGTTCGGACTCTAACACCGCATATAATGGAAAGAACTTTTCGTGGAATCCCGTATGACCCTTTGGGCAATGGTTTAAGCCTTCGATGTTAGGTAAAATGCACCCTTCGTCGCAGAAACGAAGCGTAAAGCCACGATTGTTATTATTTTCGTGCTCGACAATTTTGCCTAACACTGTTTTCGGAATGAATTCGCCTGCTTTTATTTGTTCGTACTCACGGATGGTTTTTAACTCCTTATTGTTGATAAAATCGCTAATTAGAGGGTGTTGTCTTACGATTTTTTTAAATCCCTTTTTGAATTTTAGCAGACCAGAAATACAAGTGGCTCCTGAACCGTAAGAGCCGAAGTAGATGACGTCCCCTACGCGAGAATATTCTTCCGCGATGAAAAGGCATTGAGCCCAGATACTCGCATTATACATATTTCCAAAATGAGAAGGAACCCTTAACTGTGGAAGCACTTTTTCTGTGAAATTCCCTATAAGTTTATGTGAGATATTTTCCAATGTTTCCGATGAATAACCT
>Ga0315553_10001348_pt1 | contig 20484 bp, 12 predicted proteins | sample SalMarSW160140MG_FD_203099 | JGI IMG/M metagenome (GOLD analysis project Ga0315553, IMG submission 203099) | Salt marsh sediment microbial communities from the Plum Island Ecosystem LTER, Massachusetts, United States - Salt Marsh Sediment SW1601-40 ... | reverse complement strand
CCGCCGTCGCCATCGCCGAAGGCTATTCCGACCGCGCCAAAAAGCGCTTCGTCCGCCTCACCCGAAGATTCGGCGGCGTCATGTCAACCGTCATGGTCCCAACCGATTATCCCGTCCAGCCCGGAGACACTATTTACGTCCTCGAACGTCTGTTCTAAGGGCGCCCGCCGTATTTCCGGCCGGCATAGACCCATTGCACGGCGGCGAATATGAGCGCCGTCGACCAGCCGAACATCAGAAGCCCGTTCGCGGCTTCGAACGACGACAAGAGCCGCCACTCCTCGTCGAGGACGATGTCGCCGAAGCCGAGCGTGGTGAAGGTGGAGGTCGAGAAATAGACCGCTTCCTCAAGCGTGCGGATTGCACCGAGCGCGAGATAGAGCATCGCCCAGATCCACACCTCGATGATGGTGGCGAGAAACATCCACAGCACGAACACTGCGAGCTTCAGCGTCGAGCTCACCAGATGCTTCGTGGTGCGCGTCTGCAAATGGTCGCGCAACCTCTCGATACCGATCACCGTGAACACGCCTTGGATCAGCGTCGTGACCGCGATCATGGACGACCCAAGGATGATTTGAGCGAGCATCGGACTTATGTCTGTTGGGCCTTGGGGGGCACAGGCTCGGCTGTCTTGCCGCGCTTTACAGCCTCGCGCAGGCGCTGGAATTGGACATAGAGGAACGGCACGAAGACGACGCCGAGGATCGTCGCCAGCAACATGCCACCAAACACGGTGAGACCGACCGACACGCGCGCCGCGGCGCCGGCGCCCGTAGCCAGCACCAGCGGCAGCACGCCGAGGATGAATGACAAGGCTGTCATCATCACCGCACGGAACCGCAAGGAGGCAGCATGCTCCGCCGCATCGACGATCGGCTCGCCTGCCTCGCGCTTCTCCTTGGCGAACTCGACGATGAGGATGGCGTTCTTCGCGGCGAGACCGATGAGAAGCACAAGCCCCACCTGCGCATAGGTGTTGAGCGCGATCCCCGACAGCTTGAGCGCGGCGACCGCGCCGAGCACGGCAAACACCACCGCCAGCATCACCGAGATGGGAATGCTCCAGCTCTCATACTGCGCCACGAGGAAGAGATAGGCGAAGACGATGGAGAGCACGAAGACGGCGGCGCCGGCCTCGCCCGCCTTGATCTCCTCATACGACATGCCGGTCCACTCATAGGTGTAACCGTCCGGCAGATCGCTGTTGGCGATCGCCTCCATGGCGGCGATCGCCTGGCCTGAGCTATAGCCCGTTGCCGCGTTGCCATTGACCGTGGCCGAGCGGAACATGTTGTAACGCTCGATCGTCTCGGGCCCGAGCACCGACTTGACCGTGATCAGCGTACGGAGGGGCACCATCTCCCCGTCGCTCGAGCGCACATAGAGCTTCCCGATGTCCTCAGGGCTCGAGCGCCGGTCGGCCTCCGCCTGCACATAGACCCGATACACGCGCCCGTACTTGTTGAAGTCGTTCACGTAGTAAGACCCGATATTGGCGTTGAGCACTGTGAAGATATCTTCGATGCTGACGCCTTTGGTCTTGGCCAGCTGGCGATTGACGTCGATGAAGAGCTGCGGCGAGTTGGCGCCGAACGTGCTGAACACACCGCTGACCTCGGGCCGCCCATTGGCGGCGAAGATGAAACCGTTGAGCACCGCCGAGAGCGATTGCGGCGACCGGCTCTCCGTATCTTGCAGCACAAACTCGAATCCGCCGGTGCTCCCGAGGCCGGGGATCGGCGGAGGCACGAATGGGATGATGACCGCACGCGAGATGGCTGCAAATTTGGGCGCTACCCCTTGCATAATGGCGCGCAGGCTCAAAGAAGGCGTGTTCCGTTCGTCCCACGGCTTCAGCACGGCGATCACGAAGGCGCCGTTCGGCACCACCGTTCCTTGCAGCATACTGTAGCCGCCGACCGCGATGACGTTGGCGACGCCATCGGTCTCCGACAGGATCTGCTCCACCTCGGAGAGCACGGCCGCGGTGCGGGGCAACGCTGCGCCGTCCGGCAAACGCACATCGACGAAGAATGCGCCGCGATCTTCCGGCGGGATGAACCCCGTGGGCAGCGACGCGCCGATAAAGGCCGTGGCGCCGAACACAGCCGCGACCAAGGCGGCGCCGATGATCGTGCGCCGGATCAACGAGCGCACCACGCTGTTATAGCCGCCGCGGGTCTTGTCGAGCCCCTTTTCGAACCAGGCGAGCGGCCCACGCCGCGCCTGCTGGGGCGGCCGCAAGATCGTGGCGCAGAGCGCCGGGCTCAACGTCAGCGCGTTGATCGATGACAGCGACACGGCGATCGCGATCGTTGCCGCGAACTGCTCGAACAGCCGCCCCGTCAGCCCGGGCGTGAAAGCCACGGGAACGAACACGGCAAGCAACACGAGCGTGGTGGCGACGACCGGCGCGGTCACCTCTTGCATGGCTTTGCGCGTTGCGTCCGCCGGCGCCAAGCCGTCAGCCATATGGCGCTGCACGTTCTCCACCACGACGATGGCGTCATCAACCACGACACCGATGGCGAGGATCAATCCGAACAGGCTGATCGTGTTAATAGTGAAGCCCATCGCAAGAAGCGCGGCGAACGTGCCGATGAGCGAGACGGGAATGGCGATCGCCGGGATCAACGTCGAGCGCCAGTCCTGCAAGAAGATGTAGACGACGAGCACCACGAGCGCGAGCGCTTCGAGCAGTGTGATCACCACCTCGCGGATCGATGTCTTCACGTAGAGCGTCGTGTCGTAGGTCACTTGATAAGCTAGGTCGTTGGTAAAGCGCGCCGAGAGCCGCTCCATCTCGGCTTTCACGCGGGTCGCGACGTCGAGCGCGTTGGCATCGGGGAGCTGGTAGACGGCGAGCAGTGCCGCAGGCTTCCCGTTGAGCTGGCCGAACCAGCCGTAATTCTCGGCACCGAGCTCGACCCGTGCCACATCCCTCAGCCTCACAAGCGAGCCATCCGAGCGCGCCAGGAGAATGATGTTGGCGAACTGGCTCGGGTCCGAAAGCCGGCCTTGTGCGGTCAGTGTGTACTGGAATTGCTGCGAGGCCGGCGCGGGCTGCTGGCCGATGGCACCTGGCGAGGCTTGGATGTTCTGGTCGCGGATCGCGGCGATGACATCGCTTGCCGTCATGCCGAGTGCCGTCAAGCGGTCCGGCTCGAGCCAGATGCGCATGCCGTAATCGCGCGCGCCGAGAATTTCGACTGATGCGACGCCGACCGTCCGGGCCAGCGTGTCGCGCAAGTTGATGCTCGCGTAGTTGGACAGGAAGATGTCGTCATACGTGCCTTCCGGCGAGTACACCGAGATCACCATCAGCATGGATGTGGACTTCTTCTCCGTGGTAACGCCTTGCCGCTTCACCTCTTCCGGCAGTTTCGGCATCGCCTGCGCGACGCGGTTCTGCACGTTGACCTGCGCCGTGTCGGGATCGGTCTCGATGGAGAAGGTGACCGTCAGCGTGTAGCTCCCGTCATTGGAGCTCTTCGACGACATGTAGGTCATGCCCTCGACACCGTTGACCTCGGCTTCGATCACTGCCGCCACGGTTTCGGCCACCACGCTGGCGTCGGCGCCGGGATATTTGGCCGAGACCTGCACTTGCGGCGGCGTGAGCTCGGGATACTCGGCGACCGGCAGCACGCCGAGCGCGAGCAATCCGGCAATGATCGTCACGATGGCGATGACGAACGCGAATTTCGGCCGGGTGATGAAAAACGCGCTGAGCATGATCTTAAGGCTCGACCTGCGGGTCGGAGTTTTCTTGTTCCTTGGAGTTGTCACCAGGCGTGTTTTCCGGCGTGCCCGGCATCGCTTCGGGGGACGCCTCTTGATCGATGATCTCCGGCTCCTCGGCGGGCGTGCGGTAAGCCGTTTTGACCTCGGCGCCGGGCCGCACCTTCTGGATGCCTTCGACCACGAGCGTCTCGCCTTCGGTGAGGCCGTCGAGCACGACGATTCCGTCTTCGATCCGGTCGCCCGTCTTTATCGGCCGCGCTTCGACGCGGCCCTCGCCATTGACGATCAGCACGAACGGGCCCGCTTGGTTCTCTTGAACCGCCGATTGCGGGATGACGATGTGTTTCTCCGGCGTTTCGCCCGTGAGCAATACGCTCACATATTGGCCCGGGACCAGGAGGCGATCGGGGTTGGGGAATTTCAGACGCACATTGATCGTGCCGGTGGCCGGATCGACCTTGTTATCGACGACATCGACCTTGCCCGGATATTGGTAGAGCTTGTCGTTGGCGAGCCGGATTTGCGGTGTGAACGCCTCTGCCTTGCCCGCGTTCCTCGCTTCCATGAAGTTCAGATAGTCACGCTCGCCGACGGAGAAGAGCACGTCCATGGGATCGAGATCGAGGATCGTGACGAGCACGCCGCTGTCAGGCCCGATGATGTTGCCCACATCGACATCGGAGATGCCGCTTCGCCCGGCGATCGGAGAGGTAATCGTGGCATAGCCGAGATCGAGCTTCGCCCGCTCCACGTCCGCTTGCGCCGCGGCGACATCGGCCTGGGACTGGTCGGCCTTCGACTTGGCGATGTCGTATTGCGCCTCGCTCGCCGCCTCCTTCTCGAGCAGCACCTCGTAGCGTTTGAGGTTGCGGTCGTTTTCGTTGAAGCCGGCCTGGGCCTTGTCGAGTTGTGCCTGCGCGGCCAACAGATTCGCCTTGAACTCGGCCGGATCGATCTCGAACAGGGCCGCGCCTTTTTCGACTTCGGCGCCCTCCGTGAACGGCCGCTTCAGGAGCGTACCACTCACCCGCGCCCGCACGTCGACGCGCTGCGAGGCTTCCGTGCGGCCCACAAAGTCCACCTGGCCGGCCACGTCCTTGGCGGTCACCGCCTCGACCACCACGCTCGGCAGCGGGTGGTCTTCGGCGTTCGTCGTCGACCCACGATCTGAGCAGGCGCTAAGGAGAAGCGGAGCAAGGAGAGCAAGGCCCATCAGCTTGCCGCTCGTCAGGAGGCACGTTCGTCCCATCTCAAGCCCCTCTTCGCGCCCCGCCCGAGCGGTTTTCTCTCAATGCTAACTGAGGGGGCTGCAAAGGCAAACCGGCAATTGGGGCGAACGCCGCCGCGATCCCCGTCGCCGCGTCAGCGGACTTGATACGGCCGGAAAACCGGCCCACGGTGGCACCAAAGTTCACGGCAGCAAGATCACGTGGAGAAATGCCCGATGACGTCAGACACGGCCCGCATGCGCCGCTTTCGCGCCGCCGCTTTCGTCCTCGCTGTAACGACACTCGCCGCGTTCGCCGGCGCGCTTTTAGCGCAACGCGCTTCAGCTCGAGACGGTGTCAATGAATGCAGCATTGCCGAGGCCGACGGCGAACAAGGGCGGGTGTGGCGCTATACGATCGACCTCCAGGTGCCGGAAGGCGGAAACTGCCGCGTCTTTGTGATCGACGATCGCGACCGCAAGACCTGGCAATATTGTTGGCTCAAGGGCGAAGCGGACAATCCGGTATCGGCGACCTGCGACGACGCGGTCGACGATAAGGACTTCGACCTCTGGAAAGCGAAGGCGGTGTGCGGCGGCCAATCGTTCATGGCCTATTGCCACCGCGCAACGCCGCTCCAACCTTCACAGTAGGAGAAGGATCGAAGCGCGGCGTCCCTAGCCGCCACGCTTACGGCAGAACGGCAAGTCGGGATTAGCCTTGCACGCCGCCGCGCGGTTCCCGCCGCCGCTATGCCCGCCTTTGCCACCTTTTCCCTTGTCCCCATGACCGCCGTTAGACCCGTTGCCATTGCCTCCGCCGGGGCCGCCATTTTGGGGTTTGGCGTTTGCCGCCTTGGTCTGTGACGGCTTTGCCTTTGCGTGCGACTTTTTATTCGAAGTCTTCGACTTCCCTGCATGGCTCGACTTCTTCTTGTCGTCAGGTTTCGGCTTGCGGATGTACGGGTTCATCACGCCGGGATTGCTGCGGGCGGAGGACGGCAGGCCGTGCTTCGCATCCTGGGTGTTCTTGTTTTTCGACTTCGACGGCTTCTTGCTCGACTTCTTCTTGGGCGGCTGGTGCAAATTCGGATTGATCCCACCCGGGTTGGAAGAAGAGGCCTTGGGGAGCGGCTTGCGCAAGTTCGGGTTCATCCCGCCAGGGTTGGTGCCGGCGTAGGGCGGCACCGTGCGCTTAACGTTGGCAGTGTTCTTGTGCTTCGACGGCTTCTTGCTCACCTTTTTCGGCGGCCCGTGCGGATGCTGCCCCTTCCTCACGCCGGGCGCATAGACATAGATATCCCGATTGCTGTGCCCGTGCCAATCGCGCGGGCGATCCCGATAGTTGCCGCGATAGATCCGGCGCGGCTCGATCCGCTGATGGGTGAGCCGCGACCAGCGATCGCGCGGCATGCCGTAGTTGTACACATAGCCGTTGCGGTACACCGGGCGGTATATATTGGGCGCGAGACTGAGGGCGATGACCACTTGGCTGAGAGGCAGCGCATAGGGCGCGATCCGCGGCGCCGCGAGATAGCGCGGCCTGACAAACACCCAGGAATTCGTCGGCGGCGGCGGTGCGTAGGCCGCGGGCCCGCCATAGGCGTAGCCGCGATAGGTATCCGGCGCGACCGGCGCCCAGCCCACATAGTCGTTACCGTAGCGCCACTGCACCCAGGCGGGCGCCCAGGTATCGCCGGGCACCCAGTACCAGCCGTATGCGGGCTCAAATCCCCAACGGCCGTAGTGATACACGGCCCAGGCGAACGGCTCGGGCGAATCCCAATACCAGCCGTACTCGTCGGTATCGATCCAGTGGCCGACCGTATAGGGCCGCCAGTTCTCCTGCACGGCGAGCGGCAGCCATACATAGCCGTAGGCGGGGTGGTTCACCCACTCGCCATAGGGCGCGAGCGCGTCGTAGAACTGGTCGATGTCGAAGGCGTCTTGCGCCATCGCCGGCCCGCCGAGGCCGAGCTTGGCGGTCCCGGGGAGGGTGAGCCCCGGCGCAAAAGCCAACAGCGCCAAGAGGCCTGCCATCAGCGCCCGTCTCAGCGCCCATCCTCGTCTCATGAATCCCTCCAACATCTGCGATTCAAAGCCCATCGGCTGCTTAACTCCTACTCTCCGCCTTCCCTTGGCCCAGAGCGCGGCCAAAATCGGGCGGCGGAACGACCATCGTGATGGAGAGCTTGGGACTTCCGACCTGAACCCAGGCTGAACGGCGGAAGCCTGCCCGAGGGCCATTCGTCCTATTGAGGGCCATTCGTCCTATTGATGTCCTCCCCCGACTTGGCTAGGCAGGGGCGCGACCTACGAAAGGATAGAGGAAGTATCGATGTCAGGCGTCCCGTTCGTCGACCTGAAAACGCAGTATGCGCGCATCAAGCCGCAGATCGCGGAGGCGATCCAAGAAGTTCTCGATGACGGGCGATACATCCTCGGTCCCGCAGTTGCGCGCTTGGAAGCGGAACTCGCCGAGTATTGCGGCGTCCGCCACGCGATTTCCTGCGCAAGCGGAACCGACGCGATCTTCATGCCTCTGCTCGCGCACGGCATCGGTCCAGGGGACGCGGTGTTCGTGCCGTCCTTCACCTTCACGGCGTCGGCCGAGGTGATCCTGCTTTCCGGCGCATCGCCGGTCTTCGTCGACGTCGAGGCAGACTCGTTCAACATCGACTTGGCGGATCTCGAAAGGAGAATTTCCGAAACCCGCGCGCAAGGAAAGCTCACACCGAAGGCGATCATCGCCGTCGACCTGTTCGGCCTCCCAGCGGATTGGAATGGGCTCAACAAGCTCGCCGAGCGCGAGGGATTGCATCTCATTTCCGACGCGGCGCAGTCCTTCGGTGGTGTCTATCACAACAGACGCGTCGGCTCGCTTGCACAGGTGAGCGGGACGAGTTTCTTTCCCGCGAAGCCTCTTGGCTGTTACGGCGACGGCGGCGCGATCATGACCGACGACGACGACCTCGCCGAGGTTCTCAAGTCGATTCGTGTCCATGGCGCCGGAAGCCACAGATACGAGGTGGTCCGCATCGGTATCAATGGCCGTCTCGACAGCATTCAAGCCGCGATCCTCTCCGTCAAGCTCTCCGTTTTCGATGACGAGCTCGAGGCACGCGAGCGCGTCGCGCGTGTCTATGACGAGGCTTTGAAGGACGTCGTCACCGTGCCGAAGCGCATCGACGGGCTGCAATCTGCCTGGGCGCAGTACACCGTCAAGACGGACCGCCGTGCGGCGGTTCAGGAAAAGCTCGCCGCGGCAGGCATCCCGACCATGATCTACTACCCGCAGCCAATGCATCTCCAGGCACCCTATGCGCCATACGGCGGCGGCGAGGGCTCGTTGCCCGTCAGCGAGACGATCTGCCACGAGGTCATGAGCCTACCCATGCATCCTTATCTTTCCGACGACGATGCGACGCGTATCGCCGGGTTGGTGCGCGAGGCGTTGGCCTGAGGGGGCGGTGACTCATCGCGGAGAACATGCTTAGGTCCCGACCACGAAAGCCGATGCAATAGTCACGACGAACGTCCTTTGAGCCCGATCTTACGCGCCACCGCCCTTCTTCCCATCCTCGTGGTGGTCTTCGCTGCCGGTCCGGCCTATAGCGCCCAGTCGGATGTTTGCTCCATCAAGCCCAGCTCTCCGCTCGTCGTCAACGTGAGGGTCAAAGGCGCCAAGGGCGACGGCAACACCGACGACACCGCCGCCATTCAGAAGGCCATCGACGCGGTCGGCGGCACCGGCGGGACCGTCTACGTGCCGAACGGCGTCTACATGGTGCGCGGGGTCGGCAAGAAGACGCTCGCCCTCAAAAGCAAGATGACCCTGAAGCTTGCGGACCGCGCCGTACTCAAGGTTATTCCCAATGGCGCCCCGCGCTACATGACGGTGAGGATCGCCAAGGCCTCGGATGTGAACGTCGTGGGCGGGACCCTTGAGGGCGACCGCAAGGAGCACAAAGGCAAGAAGGGCGAATGGGGCATGGGCCTTTGGATCGGGCGCGGATCGAAGAACGTCACTGTCGCCGGCATGACCGCCAAGGACATGTGGGGCGACGGCTTCCTGATAAACGATGCCGCCAATGTCGCGCTGTGCGGCGTCCACGCGATCCACAATCGCCGGCAGGGCCTCTCCATCATCAATGGCAGCCGCATCCTGGTCACCCAGTCGGAGTTCCGCAACACGACCGGGACGGCCCCCAGCGCCGGGATCGATCTCGAGCCCGACAAGAACGACCAGCGCATTAGCAATGTCGTTATCGAGAAGTCGAAGTTCGTCGATAACGCCGGCGGCAGCATCCTGATTGCGGGAGGGAAAGGCGACGTCGCAAACGTTCGGATCACCCAAAACCTATTCGAGGGACCGCGGCCCATCCGCATCAAATACGCGCCGCGTGTTCACTCCACCCAGATTTGCAAGAACCGTTATATCGCCAAGGAGGTGCCGGCCTCCGAAGGGTTCAACGCCTTCGCCGATCCCGCCGATATCGTGGTGTTGCAAGACGACTGCAGCGAGGGGCGCGACATGCGCTTCGAGATGAACCGGACGAAAAGGAAGTAACCAATCTAGCGTGCTTGCCGCTCGCATGGGGGCGTGATGTTCAAGATCGACGCCGTTGTCGTCGGCGCAGGCGTGATCGGACTTTCCATCGCGCGGGCTCTTGCGTTGCGCGGCCGCGAGGTCCTCGTGCTCGAGCAGGAGGCACGCATCGGCCAAGGCACCTCCTCGCGGAACAGCGAGGTGATCCACGCCGGCCTCTACTACGAACCCGGGAGCCTGAAGGCGCGGCTCTGCGTCGAGGGGCGCCGCGCGCTCTACCCATATTGCGCTGACCGGGGCGTGGCGCATCGGCGCTGCGGCAAGCTCGTTATCGCCGACAGCGTTGCAGAGGACGACGCGGTCCTCGCGCTCCATCAACGGGCGCTTGCCAACGGCGTCGAGGAGTTGGAGCTCGTCGGCGCGGCGCGCTTGAAGAACATGGAGCCGCAGGTCCGGGGGACGAGCGCACTCCTGTCGAACGTGACCGGCATCGTCGACGCCCACGGCTTGATGCTCAGCTATCAAGGCGACGCCGAGGCGGCCGGCGCTACGGTGCAACTGCGCACGCCCATGACCGGAGGTGTCCTCGACGGGTCGTCCGTCCTGGTCCGCACCGGCGGAGAGGAGCCGGCGGAAATTGAGACAGGGCTTCTCGTCAATGCCGCGGGGCTTGGCGCCTGGGACGTCTCGGCGGATCTGCGCGGCCTCGATCCGGGGACCATCCCGCCGCGCCACCTCGCCAAGGGCAGCTATTTCTCGATTGGCGGCCACGCGCCCTTCAGCCGCCTCATCTACCCCGTGCCGGTGCCCGGCGGGCTCGGCATCCACCTGACCTTCGACCTCGGCGGCCAGGCCCGGTTCGGGCCCGACGTGGAGTGGGTCGACCGCGTCGACTACGGCGTCGACCCGGCCCGCGCTCAAGATTTTTATGCCGCGATCCGGCGCTACTGGCCCGGCCTCCCCGATGGCGCTTTGGTTCCCGCGTATGCGGGCATCAGGCCGCGCACGCGCGGCCCCGGCGGGCCCGCGGAGGACTTCATCATCGAGGGCCCGGACGTAACGGGCCACGCGGGCTATATCGCGCTCTACGGTATCGACTCGCCGGGCCTCACAGCATCACTTGCCATTGCCGACTACGTCGCGGATCTCGTTGCGGCATAAGCACAAGAGTAACGCCGGATCTTTGACGCAGCTCACATAGCGACGTCACCCAGGACACCTCCGACGCAGCTGATGCCTGATGTGGATAGGCTGACGATTCTGACAGTGCCCATGCATTTGATTTCGGCGGAAGCCAGTGCCGCCTGGAGGCGCATGACGCCTGCACCGCCATAGGCCACGACTACGCCTCAAGGGCTTGAGGCAACTTTGCTCAAAGGCCGTCGGCGATCGGGTATCGAATCCATCGATCTACGGTATCGACTGGTCTGGCGCCGACGGCTGCCCACAGGCGGATACGCACCTCGCCACCGGCGCGCCTACTGGGAAATGCAACGCTCGGGTTGACCAACTGCTGAGCCACCCCCGTTCAAGGCAGAATTTGTGCGAAACAACCCCATGCAAAGTAGGTTTTTGAAGGTTGCCGACTACAAAAGTTGAAAACAGTAGCACGCGTCCGCGCATCAACAAATTCATGAACAAGTGTCGCAAGGTCGGCTACATCGACTACAACAACTCGACGATCACGTGCGCCGCTCTCTTCTCTTCTTACGGCCTTGCTATGCGATGCTAATATATGCGCATCGGTTAGAGATTTAGTCGCGTTCGAGTGTTCCCCATTTGGCATCACCCGTTTCGCTTTAACCTATACAGGGTGGATGCAGCTAGCTGCCACATAACTTCCAGGTTTCGAGTGGCATGTAGTCGCGGGTGAGCTCTATGTGCGGGACTGCAAGACTACGATGACCGTGTGGACCAATTGGCCGCAGGCCTCGAGAACTACCTAGCCATGCACAGAAGCCAATCCTCGGAACTCATTCCGTGGAAAGAGCAGCCGTTTCTTTCATTCTGAAAATATATGAGTGCAATAAGCACAAGAAGGAAGCCAATTAGGAGTCGCATCTACTCCTCCGGATGTCTGGTCCGGCTTGGTCAAGCGACTGGCTTAACCCGTCAACTCAGGCGAAGCCCTCCTTCCGAATAAGGCTGCGCCTAGTGTAGAGCGACTTCCTTACGCCGTCTGGGGACATCGCTCGACCGAAGTAATATCCTTGGCACTGAGTGCAGCGAATCTCTTTAATGAATTCCAGTTGCTCAGAAGTCTCAACCCCCTCAGCTGTCGTGGGTACGCCAAAGTTGCGGCCCAGGCCTGCAACAGCGCGGACGATCGCCAAGCTGTCGGGGTTCACGCAGATATCTCTAACGAAGCTCTGGTCGATCTTTATTTTGTCAAACGGAAAGCTTCGGAGATAGCTAAGGGAGGAGTAGCCAGTGCCAAAGTCATCCATAGAAATTTTGACGCCGAGCTGGCGTAGCTGCCGCAAGACCGAGAGCGTCGTTTTGTTGTTGTGAAGCAACGCAGACTCCGTGATCTCAAGTTCCAGCCGTGCAGGTGGTAATCTTGATGCCGCCAGCGCATTCGTTACCGTCGGGACTAGAGCGGGGTTACATTGCGCCGGAGAGACATTTACCGCCAAACTTATATAGGGAGGCCAGTCGGCTGCATCTTGGCAAGCTCTCCGCAAGACCCACTCTCCGAGAGAGATAATGAAACCCATCTCCTCCGCCACAGCGATGAATTCCGATGGAGGAATTACACCCCTCTCTGGGTGCTCCCAACGAAGCAGCGCCTCAAAGCCGCATGTCCGCTCCGATCGGGTATCGACGATAGGCTGGTAACGGACCTCGAATTGATTCCTCGTCAAGGCGCTTCGCATCGCACGCTCCAGCGACCTCTTGGCCTCGAGTTCGCCGTCCATGTTGGAATCATAGATGCGGAAGAGATTCCGGCCGTCTGCCTTCGCGCGGTAGAGGGCGATGTCCGCATCTTTCTGTATTCGGTTGGGTCCACTACACGACGGGCTCGTCACAGCAATGCCGACGCTCGCTGTAAGCGTTAGTCGGCTACCGCCCACGTCATAGGGCTTGGCGACACTCTCGACGAGCGCAGTCGCGAGGGCCGAGATACCTTTGGCTTCAGGCGCAAGAGAGTGGATGATGGCAAACTCGTCGCCCCCCACCCGGGCAACGGTGTCGCCCTTGTCGGCGCATCTGAGCAGCCGATCGGCGAGCAGGCGAAGCACCGCATCGCCAGTCGCGTGACCAAGAGTGTCATTGATGCTCTTGAAGCCGTCCAGATCGATGAATAGGAGTGCTGCCCCCAGTTGCGAGCGGCGATACTCTCGTAGGGCCTCACTTAGCCGCTGGTGGAATAGCGTGCGGTTGATAAGTCTTGTGAGATCGTCGTGGTGAGCGAGATATTCCAAACGCTCGATTGCTCTGATCTGCTCGGTGGCGTCCTCCGATATGGCAAGGAGACAGTGCGGCCGGCCAGCGTGATCGGGTACGCTGACAATTCGCGTTCTCATGAAGCGCGGTCCGTGGGGCGTCTCGATGAGGCCCTCGTCTGTGGAGACACCTCTCGCCTCGAGGGATGCACGGCAGCTCACTTCTAGACGACCACCCTGTGCGCCTGGGAAGACGTCGCGGAGATTCCTGCCGATGACTTCTGTACGCCGCGCTCCAAGCAGTCGCTCGCCGGCCGCATTTAGAAGTCTAAAGCGGAGACTCTGCGCATCCAGCGCGAAAACCATCGCGGGAAGCCTGTCGACCACTGAGCCATCAAAAAAATCGTAGGGTGAAGTCGAACGCAGCTTCCTCTCTCCGCAGCTTGCCGTTTGCAAGTTAAGACTCGACATGGCTGACCAGAAGGTTGAATCGTTCAACTATGCCTAGAGACGATTGATGTTGGGTGTAGCCAGATGGTTAACGGAGGGTGCTGCTCATCGGCAAAAATGTAGCCGGACGCGCCGTCTTGCGGATGCCCGGGATGAGCCGATCTCCAATTCCGCGATGAATTGCGACTCTGCAATCACTTGCTAGCGATCTGCCCCTCGAAGGCGCGCGTATGAGCCTCTGGTCGCATTTTTCTGTCGCCTGGAACTAGCTCAGAGACAGTAGTGGGGATCAAGGTTCTCCTCGGTGCGCCAGGTCTTGTTCGACGACGGTCCCAAATTTCGTTCTCAAGTACCCACCTCACGCGCTCATGTGGGGCAATAGCATCGATTGCTGCGACGACGCTTTCGTATTCTTCGATGGAGTCTTTAGGTGCCTCTCCAGTACGCAGGATCTCCCTTTGCTCCCGGAGGCAATTTCGCCAACTAGACCTTACCTTTTGGCCTCTAGGTGGAGGGATCTCTGCGAGACTAAGCCGCTGCGCCATAGCCTCTCGGGCCATCTCTTCATCCAGACCAGAGGCGATGAGAAGATCGATCACAGCACAGACCCGCGCAATTAAGGCGTCGCTAGCAGGTTGTTGTTTTCGCCTATCTCTTATTTCGGGACTTGGTCGGGAGAGCAAGCGGACAAGGCTAACGCCGAGTCGCGGGCGCCGGTTCATCCATGAGTTCTTGGGAGTGGTAGCCACACAGTTGCCGCCTCTATCTTTGGCTGCATAAAGAGCGAGATCTGCACGCTTCAGCAAATCATCAGCAGAATCTCCTGCCTGAAATTCGCTGACTCCCAAGCTGCAGGTTATGCCGACAATTCCTTCGGGAGCCAGTATTCGGGCGTTGCAAATTTGCCTCTTCAAGCTCGAGGCTACCTCCAGAGCGCGGCTTACATTGCAATCCTTGAGGAGGATACAAAATTCGTCGCCCCCGAGACGTCCAACAGGTAAATCGAGTTCCCTCGCCGCAGTCGCGATAGCACGTAGTGCCTTATCGCCCACATCGTGACCATAACGATCGTTGATAGCCTTGAAGCGATCTACGTCAAGGTAAATCACTGACAGAGCATTCCCTCGGCTTCCGTCGTCACATGCTGCCATCAGCCTTCGAAAGAAGGCCCGTCGATTGTCGGCACCAGAAAGATAATCTGTCGACGCTTCCCGAACCAGATCTCGCTGGAGGCATGTAACCCGTTCCGCCACCCGAAGCTTTGCGTGCAATTCCTCAGGGCTAAAAACAGCGTCCATCGTCTCATCGGCGCCGCTATCAAGCGCTTCGATTTTGGTCGCATGCCCGTCGGCGGGAGCTACGAACAGAATATAGAGAACTCTATCCTCGCCCGCGAGAAGGCGGGCCTCCCAGCACACTTCTAAGCCAGATATAGGTTTGGCATGTGCGTAGGTAATCAGCATGTCTATAGCGGACTCGGATCGAATTGCCTCGAGGGCTTCGCATGCATTCGTGAAGGAACGCAGGTCGTGCCCTCTTTCCCGGAGGAGACGGTGCATGTCGGCTTGACACTCAAACCGGGAGCCTACGCATGCGATGCGCATCGAATATTCCTTGTCACGACAATACTTTGCGCCGCAGTGTTATAACCGAGTGGTCCTTAAGTCTAAGCTGACGGAAAGAGACAAACTTGAGCTACTTTGCTAATCCAGTCTGTACGCTTGAAGCCCAAGGGGTGATGGGTCGTAGAGCCGTTGACTGATTTGGCTGCGAGCCTGTCATACGAGAGTCACAGGAGGAAACCAGCCATGCTAAGTGTAAAGGACGGACCTAAAGGAGGTTCAGATGCGGCCGATCATTCGCACTGTCCCTAAGTTTGCGGTGGCTTTCGCTATCCTCGGTCTCGCCATTTTGCCGCACACTCCCCCTACGCCGAAAGCGTTGCAGCTATGTGGCCTCGCGTGAGTCCCTGAGGCACGCAGATATCCCCTCAAGGACACCGATACTGCCTAGTGGTGACTCTCGCCGACTTTGCTACGGGAACTTCCTGTTGCCTCCGCGGAATCAGATATTCGCAATTCAGGCGCGGCTGATTCCAGATGCATCAAGTCCGTGATTAGCCTTCGAAGAATCAATTGAGGCAAGGCAAACACGACTTCACCGCACTCTTGCGTACGGAGTCGTAGCCCATAAGCCTCAGGCGTTCGCATGACTTGGTGACCCAGCACTGTGAGCGTAAGCGGCACTTCGCCGACCGGCTTGCTCTCCACAACTTGAAGCACCCGCAGAAGTTGGTCGGCAGCCTCCGGGCTCAGCTCTACAGTCTGTTGTGTGTCCCCAGTGCTGAACGTGAGATGCAGTCCAGTCTCCGCAGAGAAGGCACGCTTGAGATGCATTACAGTCCACAGTCCATGGGCAACGTATAAGATTAAGCTTCTCCCGCCCTAGAATAGAGCAACACCATAAAAAAGGGCTTTGCAAACCCTTTCCAATCGGCGGCAGCGCGCGTTAACCATAACAGCAGTTAACCATAAGAATGAACGGCAATTGCAACCGGTGTTTACTGGTTGTTAACGTTAAGCGCGAGGCAGGGACGGTTTTTTGTCTCACCTCACAGAGATGCGGTGAGTTCTTGCGCTCCAATGAAGCAAGTATCAAACAAACGACCAAGTTTGGTCGTGCGCTCGCAGGACCAAGCGCCCGATTTGAAGAAGGCTGCCTCCGCCATCGAGCAGGCGGCATGGAAGGACTACGGGTATCTCAATTTTTCGAAGGCCCACTACGAGCACTATGCTGGCCTTCTCGACTACTATCCGGAATACCAGCTTTATTTAGTTGATGAAGATACCAGCTATCCGGTCGGCGTCGCCAGTTCCGTACCGTTTGCCTACAGCGACTTGGACGCTCTACCCGCCGAGGGCTGGGACTGGCTGGTCGAGACAGCAGTCCGCACTAAGAGCGAACCAGCGAACACACTCGGCGCGTTGGCTATCTCAGTCCCAGCGGTTCACCGCGCGAAGGGATATGGCAGACTTCTCATCCGAGCGCTTGTCGAGCTCGCGAAGAGCAAAGGATTGCAAGCGGTCGTGGCGCCGGTCCGGCCTTCCGCCAAAGCCGCACACCCCTGGGTGCCCATTTCTGAATACGTGAGTTGGACCGACCAAAAGGGCCGGACCTATGATCCCTGGCTCCGCAGCCATCTCTCGGCAGGCGGACGGCTGGTTGGGCCCTGTGAGCGCTCGATGGTGGTGCAGGAACCCGTGGCGTTTTGGGAGAATTGGTCAAACCGGCGCTTCAAGACTTCGGGAGCCTACGCGCTTAGCGGCGCTTTGGCCCCAGTTAAGATTGATCTCGACCATCAGACCGGCACCTATGAAGAGCCAAACATCTGGATAAGGTACGCCGGTCAAAACTGAGTTGTTTCAGAACTCTGTGGCTTCTTAGTATCACCCCGCGGCGGCACTGATCCTCTTGACACCGGGCAAAGATCCCGGCGCCTGGGCCCGAACGTGCAGAGCAATTTGGAGATCTCCTCCGCAGAGATCGGTGTCGAGAAATAAAATCCCTGCATCTCGGTGCAGCCGAATTCGGTCATCGTCACGGCCTCAAGTTCGTTCTCAATCCCTTCCGCGACTATATCGACATCAAGTGCACGTCCAAGCTTGACGACAGAGCGGACGATGGCTTTCGACGTGTCGTCTTCGAACATTCGGCTGACGAACGAACGGTCAATCTTGATTTTATCGAAGTTGAAGTTGCAGAGATACGCAAGGCTCGAATAGCGCGTGCCGAAGTCATCGAGCGCCGTCTTGAATCCCATTGCGCGGATCAAGTTGAAAAGGGAACGCATGCGTTCGGACGCCTCCAACAGCACACCTTCGGTGATCTCGAGCACCAAGCGATCGGGGGCTACTCCGTGTTTTGCAACGAGAGTGCCCAGAACCCCAACGAGGTCGACGTGACGGAACTGCACCGGCGAGAGGTTCACGGCGATTTCCAGACCTGGCCAACGCTTGGAATCCGCCATTGCCTGATCGAGGACCCATTCTCCAAGCTCAGGAAGGAGACCTGAACTTTCCGCTATGGGAATGAAATCCACCGGCGAAATCTCGCCATGCACGGGGTGATACCACCGCAGCAACGCCTCTACGCCCACGATCATGCCCGTTCCGCATGAAACAATCGGCTGGTAATGGAGACGCAGCTGATTGGCCTCGAGCGCCGTCCGCAGCTCCAATTCGATCGAACGGTGATGCTCCACACGCTGCGCCATCTCGTTGGAGAAAAAGACAGCGCAGTCACGGCCCTGACTCTTAGCCTCGTACAGTGCTATGTCCGCGTGGCGCATCAGTTCCTCGGCCGTAAGCCCATTGTCCGGTGCCACCGCGAGGCCAACCGAAGCAGTCACACGTATCTTTTGACCACCAATCGAGAAAGGTGACGCGAATGCTTGCGCAATTCGGTCTGCGAATACGTGATCGCCCTCTAATCCAACTGGCAAACTTAGAATAGCGAATTCATCCCCACCAAAGCGCGAGAGGAAGTCTTCTGGCCTGAGTCGCGCCTGCAAGCGTTGTCCCACAGCCCTTATCAACTGATCGCCGGCCTCGTGCCCAAGCGTGTCATTTATGTCTTTGAAGCGATCAATGTCGATGTAGGCAGCAACCGCTCTTTGAGAGCCATCCTTTGCTCTGCTGCGATGAAGAACGCTCTCGATGTGATGGACCATCGACACCCGGTTTGGTAGGCCGGAGAGGGCATCGTGCTTGGCTTCGTACGCGAGAGTATCCGAGGCGCGTTTCAGTCGCGCAAACATGCTCTTTGCGAGTTGCGCTGTGGCCAGTATTCCGAGGATCACGAGCGGCAGGATAATTATCAGAAGGACGTGACCGGGACGGCGAGTGGTCCAGGTTAAGAAGCCAGCTGGGATGCTGTCGTCGCCGACGAAGGCTTCGGAGACAACTCCTTCGGCGCTCGAAGGCTCCGACCTCAGTGCCATGTCGGGCAGTAGCAAGGAGTGTCCAATGTCTGAGATGAAGCTATCGTCTGCATAGACGACACTAAGCAAGAGATTGGGCTTTCCCTTCAACAGGCTCCTGTCGACGTTGGGTACCATGGTCATGCCGGCGACGATCGCCGGACGGCCGTCAACTGAGACGATGTGCCCTGACCAACGGGCAGCCTCGTCAGGGGCAATGTCGTGGTAGCGATTCATAGTTTCGCTGATGATGTCGGGGCGCGACTTGAGCCGCGAGTGGTCGCCTGTCCTAATCTCCGCGATTAGTGCGTCGAGAGCAGGCTGGCGCTTCTCAAACTCCAAAGGAGGGAGTCTTTGTCCTTCGGAAAAGCCGTAGAGCAGTCGATCCTCGGCGTTGAGGATATAAACTTCGTCTTGTCCATAGGTCTCAGTGAGAAAAATGCCGAAATTGGCATCGGCGAATTCGAGATCGATTGCCTTGTCGGTAATCTTGATGATGGGGTCATCCCACCAAGCAACGCTTTTTTGCTCGTTTAGGACACGAGCAATCTTCTCGTTGAGTGCATTCTCAACGAGCATGCTTTCTCTCTCTGTTGCTGTCTTATTGGCGTTCCATCCTGCATAGGCAATGATCGCCAGCAGTAGCACTCCAAACAAGGCGATCGCGACAGCGATCATCGTGGTGAGGCGCTGGACGTCTGTGTGGACGTGATCGGCCCGGGAAAATGTAGACAAGGAGGCTCCCCGACTGACGGCGATCCCCTCAGGTTTACAACTTCAGTTTGAAGGCGCAGTTGTGGAATTCTCTAAAATTGTTGTGACTTGTGACCACCGCCTTCTTCCCGCTCGATCTCCGTGAATGTTGTCCGCGAACACCGGTTTACGCTGAGCAAATCTGCCTATCGGCCAAGCGGAATGTTGCTGGGCGACAAATCGAAAGAAGCCCCGTAATGGGGGTAACGGGGCTTCTTCGGGTTCCAGTTGAGAGCGGAACCTACGCTTAATGGGGGGAGGGAAGACCCCCATCAGAGAGCCATTCCTTTTTACATCTGTGGCGTGGTCCGAGATGATCAAAAGAGAACAGTCTGCTCGGTTTTGTTTCCGCTTCTATCAATTCAGGCCGCTTTAGGTCTTAATGCGGCGACTGTGCAAGCGCCTATATTGCAGCTCATTAATGTCGGGATTGGGTCAGAGGCCGACGTGCGGCTCGTCGCCCGACTGGTCAGCCCCGTGCCAGAGTGCGGACAGCAAGGTAAGGAACCTCCTTAGTTTAAGTATCTTTGAGCCTTTTCGGGGTAGTCCTTTGCGTGTCTTCAATCTTCCCAAGGTACGTGTATCTTGAAAACTGTTGGACCCAGGTCGCTAGCACGAGCAATTACCAATAATCCCTGGCCAAGCGTTCAGGACGCGCTCCTCCTGTCCAGCGTCATGCTTGTGGGAGCGCTGCTCGCTTTGCAGTACAATCTCTTTTGGTTTATCTCCGAGCTCTCTGAGCCTCAGCGCAAGGTATCGCTAGCTGAGGCTATGTTTCTCACAGTCCTCCTGGCATTCTGCATTTTCGCCTTCGTCATACGACGCCTACGAGAGGCAAGGTATGACGTCGCGCGCCGTATTGCTGCAAGGATTCAAGTGCGGCGACTTAAGAAGATAGCGTCGCGAGATGCACTGACCGGGCTGGCGAACCGTCGTGTGCTGCTTTCGGCATTGACCTCGGCAGTCGCGTCATCTTCTTCCGATGGCCGTAGGCACGCATTCTTCCTGATAGACCTAAACAACTTCAAGCGTGTCAACGATCTCCATGGCCACGCAATAGGGGATCGCGTCCTACAAGTCGTTGCCAATCGGTTTCGGGCTGTTGCCCGGCCAAGCGATCTATTGGTAAGACTCGGCGGCGATGAGTTCGCCCTGCTTTCATATGATCTTGATCGCGATACCGCTCGCTCAATCGGTCTCCGCTTCATAGCAGCCCTAGAGGGTGAAATCCGGATTGGAGGGCGGCTACACGATATCGGTGCATCAATCGGCGTCGCACTGATCCCCGACGACGGGACAACGTCGGACGAGATTATTCACAACGCCGACCTCGCCATGTACCGTGCCAAAGGCCAAGATCAAACCTCACTCGTGTTCTTCGAGCCACCGCCGAGTCACCCTCAGCAAATAGCTT
>Ga0315553_10001344_pt1 | contig 20515 bp, 15 predicted proteins | sample SalMarSW160140MG_FD_203099 | JGI IMG/M metagenome (GOLD analysis project Ga0315553, IMG submission 203099) | Salt marsh sediment microbial communities from the Plum Island Ecosystem LTER, Massachusetts, United States - Salt Marsh Sediment SW1601-40 ... | reverse complement strand
CAGTCTCATCCTCAACAAGCCCATCGACGAGTTTGAGCATGGTGGGGGCAAGCGGATCGACAAGGATTCCTGGCAGTGGAACGTGCTCCGCCGCTGGGTGGAATCGGGCGCCGTCAACGACAGCTACTCCCAGGGCGCTCTGAAGCACCTGGAGGTGACCCCGACCGAAATCTCCTTCGATACCGATGGGCAGCAGGCGCCGCTGCGCGTCGTCGCCCATTGGAGCGACGGAACCAGCTTCGACGTCACGCCCGTGTGCCGATTTCAGACGAACGACGAGTCGGTTGTCGAAGTCGACGACGAAGGCGTGGTAGTCTCGCGGGGCTCGGGCGACACGCACGTCGTGGTGTTCTACGACAACGGCATTGTGCCGGTGCCCGTGCTGCGCTCGGTCGATCCGTCGCTGGTACGGGATTACCCACTCGTTCCGACGCCTACGAAGATCGACGAGTTGGTCGTGGCCAAGCTGCGCAAGCTGGGCATCGTGCCCAGCGAGCTGTGCAGCGACGCCGAGTTCCTCCGCCGCGTTTCGCTCGACATCACCGGCGCGCTCCCCGCGGTTGGCGAGATCGAGTTGTTCCTGGCCGATGAGTCGCCCGACAAGCGGTCGCGCAAGATCGACGAGCTGCTCGAGCGCCCCGACTACGCCGCCTTGTGGGCCACGCGGCTGTGCGACATTACGGGCAATAATCGGCAGGTGTTGCAGGGCCAGTTTCGCGACGACGACAGCCGGCAATGGTACGACTGGCTGGCCGACCGACTCGAGCGCAACGTGCCTTACGACAAGATCGTGGCGGGTATTGCACTGGCCACGTCGCGCGCTCCCGGGCAGTCGTACGAGGAGTATTGCAGCGAGGCAGCGGCGTACTATCGTACGGAGAACCCGGAGAGCTTCACGCGATCCGACACGATGCCCCATTTCTGGGCGCGGAACAATGCGCGCAGCGCGGAAGACAAGGCGCTGAGCTTTGCGTACGCGTTCCTGGGCGTTCGTCTGCAGTGCGCGCAGTGCCACAAACATCCCTTCGACCAGTGGCGCAAGGATGACTTCGAGCAGTTCACGGCGTTTTTCGATGGCGTCCGTTATGGTGTTCGTCCCGAAGATCGCGCCGCACAAAGCGCGATGGAGGAATCGCTCGGTCTCGCTGATCTGAAAGGTGGGATGAAAAGGTCGGCAATTACCGAAGCGATTCGGGAAGGCAAGGCGGCGCCGCTGTCCGAGGTGTACGTGGTTACGCGCTCCGGCAATAGCAACGCGAAAGACGATCGCCGCAAGAATCGAAAGCGAAACGGCGCCTCGCGGGTGATTACGCCCAAGCTGCTCGGCGGCGAAGAGGTTGTGCTCAGCCAGTACGACGATCCGCGCGAAGCCGTGATGGAATGGATGGCCAGCGAGGAGAATCCGTACTTCGCCCGGGCGATCGTGAACCGCGTTTGGGCGGGTTATTTCCACGTGGGGATCATCGACCCGCCGGACGACCAGAACCTGGCCAATCCCCCGTCGAATGAGCCGCTGTTGGATTGGCTGTGCGAGGAGTTCATCGCCCACGATTACGATCTCAAGTGGCTGCACCGCACGATCGCGGGCAGCCGCACGTATCAACTTTCATGGCGGCCCAACGAAACCAATCGAGACGACGCGCGCAATTTCAGTCGCGCCGTGCCGCGGCGACTCCCCGCCGAAGTCGTGTATGACATCGTGCGGCAGGCCACGGCAGGCCGCGAAGAGGCGGCTACCATGAGCGATGGGTTGGGGGAACGGGCGATCGGCCCCGAAATCAGTTCCGGAGTTATTCCCGGCCGCGCTCGCTATTCGCTTACCGCTTTTGGCAAGCCGCAGCGAACGGCGAACTGCGACTGCGAACGGTCGGACGAGGCAAGCCTGCTGCAAGTCCTCTACCTCCGCAACGACGCAGAAGCGCTCGCCCTGATTACCCGCTCCGGCGGCTGGCTCGACGAAGTGACGAGCCCTCCGCGACCGGCGCCGGTTCGACAAGGGCCTGCGAGTTTTGGCGAGGAAGCGCAGGGCTCGGAATCCACGGCCCGGGAGTCCAGGCAGCAACAAAGCCAAACGCCTCTCCAGCAAATGGAGGCCCAAATGACGCGTTTGTCCACGGAGTATGCACAGGCCCAGCGGTTCGGGCTCCGGGATCGAGCCAGGGCGATAGCACTGCAGCGCAATGTTTTGGCACAGCGCATCGCCGCCATGCATGAAATCGGCCGCAGTCAGGTGCCAACTGTTCTCCGCGAAGTGATTCGCGAGGCGTACTTGCGCACGGTTAGCCGCGAGCCAACCGACGAGGAGCGCGAGCGGGCCTTCACTTACATCGCTGAAGCGCCCGACATCAAAGAAGGCCTGCGCGACGTGATTTGGGCCCTGGTCAACACCAAAGAGTTCATTGTGAATCACTAATACGAGTTGTAGGATTCGTTCCGCCGCGACAGCGGCGATCAGCGAACAGGGCGGCGATGGCCGCTACCTAATCATCGAGGAACATTCCATGGCCTCCGCCAGGTACTGCGACGGCGTCAAACGACGCGATTTCCTCAAAGTAGGCGCACTCGGCGCCCTCGGCCTCACGTTGGCCGACTACCTCCGCATGGCGCGGGCCGCCGAGTCGAGCGAGGGAGCTTCGCGTTCGGGCATTATCGTCTACCTGCAAGGTGGTCCGTCGCACATGGACACGTTCGACATGAAGCCCGACAGCTCCAGCGAGTTCCGCGGCGAGTTCCAGCCGATCGACACCAACGTGCCGGGCATTCAAATCAGCGAGCACTTGCCGCAAATGGCCAAGGTGGCCGACATGTACTCGATCGTGCGGGGAGTCAGCCACACCTTGGGTGCTCATAATCTGGGGCGGGAATATCTGACCACGGGCAATCGACCCATTGCATCCCTTACGTACCCCGGCTTCGGCTCGGTGGCAGCCAAGGAACTTTCGGGCAATCCCGAGCTTCCTCGCTCCGTGGCGATACCTTCCGCCCTCCATCCGGCCGGGTTTCTGGGCGTAGCCTACAATCCTCTGGCCACCGGCGCGACGCCGCGACCGGGCCGGCCGTTTGTCGTTCGCGGCACGTCGTTGGGCAGCGGCCTGGAAGTGGCCGACGTGGAGAAGCGGCAAGAGTTGCTGGCCGATCTCGACACCACGTTCCGCGAGCTGGGGGACAATGAACTGCTTAGCGGCCTCGACAAGTTTTCGCAGCAAGCCCACGACATGATCACCTCCCCCAAGAGCCGCGCTGCATTCGACATCAGCCAGGAGCCGCCCGAAGTGGCCGACCGCTTCGGCTCCACCCCATTGGGCATGAGCTGCCTGATGGCGGTGCGGCTTATTGAATCGGGTGTACGATTCGTCACGGTTAGCACGGGCGGATGGGATACCCATCAAAACAACTTCACCAGCCTGCGCGACACTCGCTTGCCGCAGCTTGACCAGGCGCTGTCGGCGATGTTCCAGACGTTGCGCGAGCGCGGCCTGTTGGAAGAGACTAGCGTCATGGTCACCGGCGAGTTCGGCCGCACGCCCAAGATCAACGGTCGCGCCGGGCGCGATCACTGGCCGCGGGCCATGTTCGTGCTTATGGGCGGCGGCGGCATGCAAGGGGGAACCGTCGTCGGGGCCAGCGACGACCGCGGCATGGGGCCGGCCGACAATCTCATTTCTCCCGATTCGGTGGCCGCCACGTTCTACCACAGCCTCGGTATCGACCCCACGCACGAGTACCACACGCCGTCGGGTCGCCCCGTAATGCTCGTCCGCAACGGACACGTAATCGACGAGTTGTTTTGAGTGGGTCGCGCGGCGACGGGGCAGCCGGGATATCGCATCGCAGTGCGCCGGCTGATCTCGCCGCTGCATCTTCCGGTTAAGCCGGCCTCAATCAGGCTTTTTTTCGGCTTTTCGACCGAGCGCGGCTGTGTCAAGATCGGCCTGACCGGCAACGAATACAATCATGGTAGGATGCGCTGAGTCTGCGCGCCGACCGATGCGGCCGACACGTCCATCACTGCGGGTTCGGCCATCGCCCACGAGTTTTGCCGCGGCGAATCGCGGTTTGTTCCCATGAAGCCCAAGAGCGTCTCGTCCGGACTCTTCCTGTTGATAGCGCTTGCTGCGCTGGGGGCCGTGTTGGTTTTTCTCCCCTCGTGGTTGGCCTCGCAGTACGAAACGGTCGCCCAAGCCGGCGAGTTTTGGGTGTGGGTCTATTTTATTTCGGTTGGGTTCGGCGCAGCGCTGCTGATCGGCTGCGCGGTGTTTGTCGTCGTGCGGCTTTGGTTGGCGACGCGCCGCTCTCGCCGGCGCCGACACGAGCGCGACAAGAGTCCCAGCCAGCTTTCGGCGAGCGAGAAACGGCGCGAAATCGAGGAGAACCTGGAGGCCGCTCTCGACCTCGGCGGCGACAAGGCGGCATCGCCCGAGCTGAGGCGCGAGATCGACCCTTTGGTGCGCCGCATCGAGCGAAAGCGGCAGCAGCGGACGCTGGAGATTGTGGCCTTCGGTACCATCTCCAGCGGCAAGTCGTCGCTGTTGAATCTTCTGGCCGGGCGCGACGTGTTCCAGACCGACCCCAAGGGCGGCACCACGCTGCGTCGCAGCGAAGGTCCCTGGCCGGGCATCGATCGCGTGGTGCTCGTCGACACGCCGGGACTGGGCGAAGTGGGCGGTGCGGAGCGCGTGCGCGAGGCGGCCGATGCGGCCCGCGACGCCGATCTCGTGTTGTTGGTCGTCGACGGGCCGCTGCGCGAGTCGGAACACCAACTGCTAAGGCGGCTCTTCGAGATGGAAAAGCGCCTGCTCATCTGCCTCAACAAGCAAGACTGGTACGACGCGGCCGAGCGCGACGCCCTCCTTGCGCAGATTGCCCGGCAGGCGGGCGAGGGTCTCCACCGCGAAGACATCGTGGCGGTGCGGGCCGTCCCCACCGTGCGACCGCGGGTGCGCGTGGGGCCCGACGGCCGCGAAACGCACGAGGAAGTGCCCGTGCCGGCCGACATCGAGCCGCTGGCCGAGCGAATGATGCAAGTGGTTCGCAGCGAAGCCGAGAGTCTGCTGTTGGCCAATTTGCTGCTACAGTCGCGCGGGCTCATTGAGGAAGCGCGGCAGAAGGTGCAGCAGTCGCTCGACCGCCGGGCCAGGCAGATTGTCGATCGCTACATGTGGAGCGCCGGGGGCGCGGCGGCGCTCAGTCCGTTTCCGCTGGTCGATCTGGCGGCCGGATGCGCCATCTCGACCAAAATGGTGGTCGATCTGGCCCGAGTCTACCGCCAGGACGTCGATCTGGACGTGGCCGTGCAGTTGCTCGGAGAGATGGGCAAGAACCTGGTGTCGGTGCTTGGCGCCAGCGCCGTGACGCCCGCAGTGACCGCGGGGGTCGCGTCGCTACTCAAGACGGTGCCGGGCGTGGGCACCGTGGCGGGCGGGTTGTTACAAGGCGTGGTGCAGGCCCTGGTAACGCGGTGGATCGGCGGCGTGTTCATCGAGTACTTCCGCAATCACATGCGGCGCCCCGAAGGGGGCCTCGCGGGGCTGGCTCGCCGCCAGTGGCAGCAGATCACCTCGCCCGATCATCTGCGCCGCCTGGTTGACCAGGTACGCCGGCGCGGCGATGACGACGACGACGGCGATGACGACGGCGACAACAATGACCAGCAGGCGTAACCGAGATTTCGCCAACGTGAGCAGGTTGGGAGCATGAACGAATCGGCGGCAAACGGCGACAGTCCTTCGACAACAAACAGCGGCACTTCGTCGCCGACTCGCGGTGACAGTGCGTTGCCGACACACGTCGACAGCGCATCCGCGGCGCACGATGACAGCCTATCCGCGTATCGCGACCCGAACTACGGACGCGCCTTAGACGCGTTGGAACGCACCATTGACAAGCTGCGCCGCTGCTCGGACGAAGAGAAGCAGAAGCTACAGGGCAACCTCACTGAGCTCAATGACATGGTGGCACGGCTCACCACGGGCCGCGTCGAAATCGCCGTATTGGGCGAAATCAGCACCGGCAAGTCGGCTTTGATCAATGCGCTGGTGGGGCGCGACGTAGCCGCCGTCGACGTGCAGGGCGGCTGGACCCGCCAGGTGTGGAAGGTGCCCTGGGAGGGGGCCGGCTACGTAATGCCCGGGCTGGGCGACTCGCAAGTCGTGCTCATCGATACGCCTGGCTTAAACGAGGTGGGCGGCGCCGAGCGAGCCGAAATGGCCCGACAGGCGGCCGAACGGGCCGACCTGATCCTGTTCGTCACCGACTCGGATCTCAACGAAACCGAGCACTCGGCGCTGCGGGCGTTGGCCGCCGCCCATAAGCCCCTCATCCTGGTGCTCAATAAGATGGACCTGTACCCGCCCGAACAGCGCGACCGGCTGCTGTCGGTGCTGTGCAACGATCGGGCGGCGGGCCTGGTGTCGCCGCAGCACGTGGTAACGACGGCCGCCGACCCGCGCGAGGTGGAGTACGTGATCCAATCGGCCGACGGCGCTTCGAAGAGCCAGTGGCGCACTCCGCCGCCGCAGGTCGAGGAACTCAAGGCGTGCGTGCTGAACGTGCTGGAACAGGAGGGCATGGCTCTCTTGGCCCTGAACGCCGCTCTGTTCGCCTCTGACACCAGCGACCGCATCGCCAGCTTGCGCGTGCAGTTGCGCCGCCGCAAAGCCGACCAGGTGATCTGGAGCTACGCCGTGCTCAAGTCGCTGGCGGTCGCACTCAACCCGTATCCCGTGGCCGACGTGCTGGGGGGCAGCGCCGTCGACGCCACCATGATTGTCGCGCTATCCCACATCTACGGGCTGGAGATGTCGTGGCGCCACGCGCAGCGGCTGGTCGCGGCGATCATTAAGGCCGCCGGCTGGGTAGTCGCCGGCGAGTTGACCACGCACGCCATCTCGATCTTCTTCAAGGCGCTCACGGCCGGATATGGAGTGGTGCTTACCGCGCTGCCGCAGGGGGCGGCCGCCGGGTACGGGTCGTACATCGTAGGCAAGGCGGCCCGATACTACCTCGAACACGGCGCTTCGTGGGGCGGGCACTCTCCCAAGTCGGTGGTGAAGTCGATCCTCCGTGAAACCGACAAGCAGTCGGTGTTGCAGGGCTTGAAGGACGAAATCCGCAGGAAGCTGAACATCAACCCGCACGCGGACACGGCGAAGAAGCGCGATAGCGGCGAGGATTCTTCGTCACGCGGCGGCGGCAACGCTTAATGCATGTTTCAAAACCGTCAGCGAAAAAGGGGACAGGCACACTTTGCTCCGCGGACTACGCAAAGTGAGCCAGTCCCCGACGGTTTTGAAACAGACTCTTCGTGATGCCGCCGGTTACGGCAGTTCCTGGCGCCGCGATTCCATCGTCAAATCGAGCGTGCCGTCCAGCTCGTTGCCGGCAAGCTCGAGGGCCAGGTCCCCTTTAACGCGGACGCGCGACTGCATGTCCACCACGCGCCCCTTTTCGCGGTCGAACAGCAGCGTGTGCTTCGACGAGTCGATCGACAGCTCGCTTTTGATCACCTTGCCGGGAATCTGACCTCCCGGCCGGATGCGGTACTCGACCGACTCATCTCTCGCGGTGATCTCGTCAAGCTTGCGGCCGTCGACCATTTTTTCGCCCTGATACTCGTAGATCCGTTTGAAGATGAAAGTCTGTCCGCCGCCGAGATTCTGCTCCTCGGTCTTTTCCCACTTGTCACCGACGTTGAGGGGCGTGGCGGGAATGCGATCGAGGTTCTGCTGGTAGTTGGACTGCAGTTCCGTGGTATCCAGCCCCGACTCCTGCGTCACGCCCTCGATATCGCCCACTTTGCCCATGTCGTCTAGCGTGTGCGTGATCTTCAGGTCGACCAGTGCCCGAAAACGGTCGAGAGCGATTTCCAGCGTATCGTTTTCGGCCTTCTCATCGGGCTTCGCCGAGTCGAACTTCAGCTTGGTGTCCCCCGGAAGTGAAATGTCGACGCGAATTGCTTTGATGGTGACGCTGACCGGCAGCTTGCCGTCCGTGTCGCGCTTGCCATGCTCTACCTCGTTGGTGACCGCCACTTCGCCGTGCGTATCGAGGCTTTGCCCCCCCAACGCAAGCGATTGATCGGTCTTCACCGATTCCTGGAAACGGTAGTGAGTACCTTCGTCGACTTTGGATTGCAAAACGACCTGGGCTGCCGCAAACGATGGCACCAAAAGCCACACGGCCAACAGCACGGCGAGACGACGGGCGATCATGAGCAACATCCTCCCAGGAAAAGCGGCGCGAAGCCGTGAAAGGCGAGAAGGCCCCGACAGCATTGCGAAGTGTACCCCCACCGCGCGGTCGAGATGTCTCGATTATAGCTACCCGGCCCGGCCGCGTCAGGTTTCAGCCGGCACCGCCGCTTCAGCTCGACTACCGCACCGGGGCGGGACCCGGCAACCGCGACGTGAAACTGGCGGTCCGGCGGCAGCCGCGATACGATGGTTATTCGCCTTGTGCGCCGGCATCTTGGGCGGCGGATGGCGACGGCACAGGGGGAATCGGTCCACCGCGTCAGGGGGCTCCGCCGCGACGGGCGGAAATGCCCCGTGCAGGGAGCGGACACGCCATGCAAATCGTTTCCGTGGAAAAACCCGACCTACCCGCCTTCCCCGTGTCCGATCGTTTCAAGTTCCAGATTGTCTACTTCATGACGCCCGCAGGCGAGCCGGGGGTTCCCCCCTTGGGGCATGGCGAGTATTGGATTCGTCTGGAAGACGCCCGACGGTGGCTAGACGAGGGGGGCGTTGCGGTAGTCTCGCCCCTCGACGCCGCTTCCAAGGCCGAACTGGAACTGACCGAAGAGCAGGAGGCGTGGCTGGAGTGGATGGTGGCCGGCGAAATCCAGCACGTGCGATTGGTGGCCGAGTGATGCAAGCGGCATCGTTACGCGAGCGGCATCGTTACGCGAGCGGCATCGTTACGCGAGCGGCATCGTTACGCGAGCGGCATCGTTACGCTCGCTGGTCTTCCACGCCGAGCGGGGAACGCGTGCCAACGTCCACAGGGCCCGCGACCAACGCCCGCAACTTCGCCCCAGCGTGGCACGCGCGTAGATCGATACCGCTCTCGCACGACGCGGATGATCTACAAACAGTTACGACAGGGGCGCGACAGCGCAAGCATGCCAGGAGCGGAGCGCTACTTCTGTCGACAGTCGTTATGCTCTTCTTAGCATCGCGGCTTATTCTTCGGCATCCGTCGACTTGCCGGAGGCGTCCTTGGCCGCTTTCCTGTCCAGTTCTCGCTGTTTCCTTTTGGCTTCCGCTTCGGCCTTGAGTGCGGCGATTTGTTCCAACTGCTCCGCGGAGAGCGTCGCCTCGATGGCGGTGTCGCGCTTCGCCTCCAGCTCCTCTATCTGCTCCAGAAGGACGTCGATTTGCTTGTTGTACTCCTCTTGAATGACATAGATTTGCTGGCGCTGCTCGGGAGTGACGACCTTGGCGTAATGGTTGGGGAGCCGACGCCTGGGCTTTTCGCTCTCCGCTTGTGCGGCCGTCGTACCCTTCTGCTGCTTGTCGGCGGCCGGCTTGTCGTCGGCCGACCATACAAGGTGCGAGCAGAACAGCCCCGTTACAATCACCGCACCCCATGCGACTCGCCGCGACCACTTTGTTGAAGCCATGTTGCATCCTCCCGCGATGAGATTTTCCCAAGGAAAACGACCGGACGCCCAGAATGGGCTCCGATCAGACCCCGACAGTTTACGGGGGTGCCATGCGCGAAGAAACTCCCTGGGGAGAAAATAAATTGGCAATCTGCATCGCCTTTGCGGGCACCTGCGCCGGATGCCCGACCCCTGAAAGATGCATCGGGTGATCGATGCGCGGCCAGGGGATGAGAATCGGGCCTTGCCCGCTCGTACGTGGCGGCGGTCGGCCAGATGAAGCAGCGGCGCCCAGATAACGGGCGGAGCCCCGATGCGGTGTCGGTCGTCCGGAAGCGGCTTCCTGTACCACCGCCAAGCGAGGCTAGATGCGCCTAAGAGCTGTCGGCGCAAGAAAAAAGGTCACGGCACGACGTTCCGTCGGCATGCCATGACCTCTATCCTGAAACGGGACATCCTGCTGTCCCGCCCTCCCGGTTTCTGTTCCTAATTTATCGTCATCGGCGAGAAAGCCTCTCTACAGGATTCTCCGGCTTTTGCCAAAACGCGGGGTTCCCCCAACTGCGCGGGGGATATCTTGGCGCAGATTGGCGCACGGATGGGCAGGACGGCGCAATCCCCTGTCGTGTCAGGGTTTTGGTTCCCTGGGGAGATTTCAGGGGAAACGGGAGTATCTCGCGGTTGGGAGCGAATCATCGTGCTCGCCGAACCGGCGACGGAGGCCAGAGTGCCGGACCCGCCCCTGCGCAAAAAACCCGGGCGAACCGACCGACCCGTGTCAGCCAATTCGCCCGGTTCCCGTGTGCTGCCGGTCGGCCTGTCGCCTAACTCCCCCGTAAGGCGCGGCCACCCGGTCAGTGATGCATCGCTTGTGGATTCTTATTGCCCGAGGCTTGCCGGGTAAAGCTTTCGCGACGTGCCAAACAACCTGTCGAGTAGCGATCCTTCCGGGGCCTCTCGGATCATGGCCTCGGTGGTCGGCTCATGATCCTGTTGTCGCCGCAACGTCGGGACATGCTGCTGCTCGCCGGCGGGTTGCTGTCGCAGGCGGACGTTCTGTGGCTGCAGCTCGGCCGGTGGCTGCGGACGCGCGAGCTCGGTATCCACCTCACTCTCGATCACGATCTGCCCGTCGTAGGGCCCGTCGTCAGCGTACGCGTTTCCACCGAACATACGGCGGTGCAAACGCCCCAGCGGTCCACTGTCGAGAATCGGCGAGTCATTGTACATGCCGTTGTGGTACATCGCCGAAGCTTCGGACGCTTCGACTTCGGCGCCCTCACCTTCACCTTCGGACTCGGGCATGGATGGCACTTCCTCGCCGCATCCGCAATCGCACTCGCAGCACCGCTTGCCCCGCAAATGAAGGTGGCCGTGCAGCCAATGAAAGTCCAATAGGGGCGGGCAGCAGCTTGCGACCGGTGCCTGGCAGCCGACCGGTTCCTGGCAGCCGCAGTCAGAACTCATCCGCCACGACGACCATCCACCGCCGCAAGATCGGCAGTGCTTGCCTCCCATGTGCGGCACGCGTTGCGTCTTCTCGGCGCAGTAGCCGCTCCACAGGCTCGCGGCGAAATAGGGCTTTTCTTCGCAGCACCTCGAATGGAAGGGGTAGCCGTAACCGTCGCCCATCATTTCCTCGGCCGGCGCGGAGTCGAGTGGCTGAACGTCCGAGGGCGACTCGTCGGACTGCGCCGCGGTGGGTTGCGCGAGGGTCGGGCCATACGCGCGATTGAGCTGGCTTGGCGCCGCATAGGTGTTGGAGCTGACGCGGCGCGACGAACGATCGCCGTAGGCCGCGGCGGCCGCCAGCACAATGCATAACAGCGTGGGCAAGCGGATCCACTTCATGGGAATCTCCTTGCATTGGACGTGTGCCGGCCATGGGAGCGGTCGGCCGGCGCACCGGTTGGTCATCCTTAAACGCCGCACGAAGGCAGGACGGCCCGCGCCCGACCGCTGGGGGCGCATGGACCGCGCGTGCGTCTTGGGAAACATGCCACACAGTAGCGCGATGAGCAAATGCAACACGTTTCTTTTTTTCAACACAATGGCAGGCTGTGGGCGGTCGCGCGAAGCGGCTGCGTCGGCGCATCATCTTGCCGGCAGACGATTTGCTGCTATGATCCGAGGGACTCGGGCAGCCGAAGAAAAACAAGTCGCGGCGAGCGCCGCTGGTAGCGGTTGTACGCCGTGTGACCATGGAAACGATTCTCGCGACGTTCGACGCAATGGCGACCGGCGCGACGACGGCGATGGCGGCCCTGCTGCTGGGCGCGCTGTGCGGCGCGGGTCTGTGGCGATTGCATGCGGTGCTGCGCGGCACGACGCTCGTCGTGCCGTGGTGTTGGGCGATCGCGGCACTGGCCGCCGTTGTCGGCTGCGAGACAGTGCTGGGATTCGCCGCGGCACGCTTCTCGCCACAAGGCAGCGAAGCGCTTCGCTACGCGGCGGCATGCCTCTCCTGCTGCGCAACCGTGTCGGTGCTCGGCGCCAAGCGACCGCAGCACAACGTGTGGCAGTTCGTCGTCCTTTCGCTGTGGGCCGCGGCGGCGCTGCCCGCGGCCGGTGCGCTGCTCGCGCCTGCCGGAGCGCCGATCGAGATCGACCTGGCCCGCGCGTGGCTCTTGGCGGTGGTGATCGCCGTCGGTTGCGCCAATTGGCTGCCGACGCGCTATTGGCTCGCGGCGATCCTGGCGGCCGCCGGACAGACCGTATTGTTGGCCGAAGCGCTGCCGCTGAGCGTGCCGGGTCTGGGAAGTGTGGGCGTGTTGGCGTGCCTGGCGCTGTGGGCGGCTGCAGCGCTGGTTGCGGTGTTGGCACGTCCTCCGCGCTGCGAAGATGGGCTCGATCGGCTGTGGCGCGATTTTCGCGACTCGTTCGGCGTCGCATGGGGACTGCGCGTTGCGGAGCGCGTCAATGCCGCCGCCGCGCAGCACGGCTGGCCTATTCGCCTATCGTGGCAAGGATTTCGCTCGGAAGAAGACTTGCCTGACGAAAACCCACGCCCCAAAGCTTCGCCCGACACGTCTGTCGATACGGCCCGCAACGCTGTGCGACGCAATCTCACGGGTTTGCTGCGACGATTCGTCTCCGAGCGGTGGATTGCGAGCCGATTGGACGAAAGCATAGACTAGGGGGCCGCACTTGCCCACGCAACCGATCACCAGCGCCCGCTACCCCGCCCCCGAACGCGCCCACCAATACTGACGACGACGGCCGCCACCACCATGTCTTTACCCGCCCGAGATGAATCCCGGCATCGGTCGACCGACAACGAGCTGGCCCGTCGCGTCGAGGCAATGAATCGCCTGCTCAACGTGACCCGCGTGCTGGCCGCTGAGATCGACCTCGACACGGTGCTTGAGGCCATCATAACGCAATCGTGCAAGGCGCTCGACTGCGAGCGTGCCACCCTCTACCAGTACGATGCCAAAACCAACGAACTGTACACCACCGCCGTCACCGAGCTGGAGATTGAGGAGATCCGCAAGGGCATCGACATGGGCGTCAGCGGCTATGTCGCCCGTAACCGTGCGATCGCCAACATTCCCGACCCCGCCCAGGACGCGCGGTGGAATTCGTCGGTCGATCGCGAGACCGGTTACACGACGCGCAACATCCTGGCGGCGCCCCTCACTTCGCCTCGCGACGGCAATCTGCTGGGCGTGCTCTCGTTGCTCAACAAGCACGAGGGCAGTTTCGACAAGATGGACGAGGAGCTGATCGAGGCCTTCAGCCAGCACGCCGGCGTGGCACTCGACCGCGCCCGGCTCGTCGAGGAAATCCGCCAGAATCAGCAGCTCGAAGCCTCGCTCGAAGTAGCCCGACAGGTGCAGCTCAGCTTCATGCCCGGCAAAATGCCGCAAGTGCCAGGGTACGAGTTGGCCTCGTGGTGGTTTCCGCAGGAAGCAGTGGGGGGCGACTACTGCGATGCCATGCTGTTGCGCGACGGCCGGCTCGGTATCTGCGTCGCCGACGTCAGCGGCCACGGTCTGGGGCCCAGCCTCATAATGGCGTCGGTTCGGGCGGCTCTGCGGGCGCTGCTGTTGGAACATTCCGCGGCCGACGTGCTTATGCGGCTATTGGCTCGCACGCTCATGGACGACATGGCCGAGCGGCTGTTCATCACGATGGTGCTGACGGTTTGCGATCCGGCGACACACGAGGTGCAGTTCAGCAATGCCGGGCACGCCCCCGCGATGCACTGGTCGGCGCACCAGCGGCGGTTCACCACGCTCGAGGCGACCAACATGCCGCTGGGCGTCGGCGATCCCGACCAGTACCAGCACGGACCGCCGTTTACGATGCGCCCGGGCGACCTGATCTTCCTGTGCACCGACGGCATCGTGGAATCGATGGACGCCAAAGGGAAGCAGTTCGGCCAGGAACGGCTCGAGAAGCTGATCGCCGAATTGGCCGCCGCGCCGTTGGAGGAGATGGTCCGAACAATCGGCGCCGAAGTGAGCCGGCACTACGTGGGCACGAGCCCGCCCGACGACCTGACCATGATCGTCGCCCGGCGCTGCGGCTGACGCTGAGACGCGGCGACGCGGTGACGCAGGGACTGAGATGCTGTCATTCCCGTGCAGGCGGGAATCCAGTTGCGGTCGTGATCGGGCACAGTGATGCGGACACGTGCTGACGATAGCCGCCACATTCATTTGGCGTTCTAGCGGCGCCCGTTATTCGCTTGACGGTTTCGCGGCGTGACTGGGATAATGTAGGGGCATGGATTTCCAGATTGTCGGGCCGATTCAGAACGTGGAAACGATCGCGGTCGGATCGGCGATCCGGGTGTTGCCGCGTCTGCGAAAGTTGTACGGCAAGGCACGCTGGCGCAAGCTCAAGGGCGTGGCGCTGATTCGATTGCCGAACGGTCGAATGCGCGAGGCCGAGCTCCACTGGTATGAGGCACATGGCATTGGGCGCAAAGAAACCAAAATCAAGCGCTTCCTCGACTAACCGAATACGGCGTCGGTCGTCGACTGCGCAATTCGCAGTCTGCGTCAATAACGCGCAGTACCCGGCGTCGCTGGAGTTGCACAAGATCTACCGCGTGCTGCCCGACTTGGAGGCTGCCCGCGAAGGAAGGCTTCGTGTCGTCGACGAGGACGGCGAGGACTACTTGTACCCGGCCGACTGGTTCGTTCCCGTGCAGGTCCCGCCGGCTGTGAAATCGTCGCTTCTGCGCGCATCGTAGCGACGTGGGAGCACTGCGACGCGATGGATGCTCACTCAACTTTCTTGCGAATCAAGTTGCGCAAACTCCGGGGGGGGATTCATGGCCAAGTCAGCGCGAACCCCGACGCGGTACCCGGTAATCTCGCATGGCGCCGAATTTCTCGTCATGGGCCACCTCATGCGTCGCAATATCCTGACGTACAAAGCACCGCCCAATAATGAAGGCTACGATCTCATCTGCATCCATCCGGACCCGCGACAGCGAAGACGCCAAGTCCGGGTGCAGGTGAAAAGCCGTCTCGCTACGGATTGCGACAGGGGCTTTCCCGTGAAGCGACGGACGTTCGACGCCTTCGATTACGTGATTGCGGTATTCCTCAATGTGGGGTACTTCGTCCGCAAAGCGCGCCGAAACGCCTCCAGGGAAGGAGCGGCTTCGCCCGAGTTTCTGACACTTCCTGTGAGCTTCATTCGTGAACATCATGACGCCAGCACGTCGTGGGAGAAGGTGCGCACGGCTGGCATAAACATAGAGCGGTTCAAGAACGAACGCGGCTTTGAGCAGATCGCCAAGCGACTACGCATTCCCTACCCGGAAGCAAACGAGCATCCCGCGAACGGAAGTATTAAGTCCGCAGCGCGCCGAAACGGTACTCGTACGCCACGTCGCGCATCCTGATCCGATTCGTTGTTCCGAGCCGTCCGTCCCATGATCCAAAACCAACTGCTTTCGGCAGCCGTCGAGTTGGCGCTCGATTTGATTGAGAAGAACGAAAGCTTTCTGCCTTTTGCCATGGCCGTGAGCGAATCGGGAGAATCGGTCATCTATTCGCCGGACTCCGACAAAGAGTACACGCTCGAGCAGGCATTCGAAAGCGTTCGACTCAGCGTGCAGCGCGACCTGGAGGGTCGCCGGCTGATGGGCGTCGCTTTCTGCTTCCACAGCCGCATCCGGCTGCCCGACTGGGAGGAGAAGGCGCCGACCGTCGAGGTGGAGCTGCACTTCCGCGGCACGCCGTCGGCGCTGTGGTACTTTCCCTACAAATTCGAGGGCAAAACGGCAAAGGTCTTCGACAGCATCACCAACGACGCCGAGGAAAACCTGTTCGCGTGAGGCCATTCCGTTCATCTGTCTTTCCCGCCGGTTGTTGCCGGGTTTGTGTCGTAGCCTTGAGTTGATTACGCTGGCTTAGAACAACGTTGCGATTCCGCTGTGTACATCAGCTTGAGAGGAGGGAGCGCCATGAGCGGTTCCCATAAGTCAATCCGTGGCGCGAGATTCATCGTTGTTCTCGCCGCGCTGGCGCTGATCTCATCGGCTGGATGTCCGCCCCCGGGCGTCGGTCCGCGCATCGCCGAGGTAGGGCCCGGCGGTTCGTCCGCCGGCGATAAGGCACTCACCGCAAGGGTCGGCGGTCTGCAGCGCGAGCTGGACCAGGTGACGAAGGAGCGGGACGAGCTCCTCGCTACTGCAAACAGCGCCGACCAGTACAAGCAGTATGCCCTCGCGGTGCAAGGGCGCGCCGTCTCGGCCATCGAAGACGCCGGCGGCAAGTGGAACGAGAAGCGCGGCGAAGTCGATCTCACCAACGCCCGTATCGACGATGCGCTCCTCGCGCAGCTCTACCTGCTCCCCAAGGTCGAGCGGGTACTCTTGTGGGGGCCCGATGTCACCGACGACAGCGTGCGCCAGTTGCTCGGCCTGTCGGGGCTCAAAGTGCTCGCCCTCGACGAGACGAGCATCACCGACGACGGCCTGGCCCTCTTGGAACCGCTGGCCGACCTGCAAGAGGTGCGGCTGCGGCGGACCGACATCACCAACGAGGCGTTCGCCCACTTGGCCAAGCTGCCCGCTCTCAAGAGCATCAGCGCGCCCCGCACCAACGTCGGCGACGAGGGGCTCGAGCATTTGAAGAACGCCCAATCGCTGGAGGTGCTCGAACTCACCGATTGCCTGTACGTCTCCGATAAGGGCCTGGCCCACCTGAAGGACCTTTCCAAGTTGCGGGCCTTGTCGGTGTGGGGTACGCAGATCACCGACGTGGGCGTGGCCAACTTCCAGGGGAGCGAGACGATGCGGAACCTGGCACTGAACGACACTCGCATCACCGACGCCGGAATGAAGACCATCGGCAGCATGCCCAACCTGGAAGTTCTTTCGGTCGTGCGCACCGGAGTGGGAGACGCGGGGCTGGCCGAGCTTGCCGGACTGAAAAACGTGCGGCGACTGCGGCTCCGCGGCACGCTGGCGACCGACGCCGGCATGGCACACCTGGCCGGGCTGAAAACGCTCGAAGACCTGGAAGTGAGCGAAACGCCCGTCGGCGACGAGGGCCTGGCCCACCTGGCTGACCTGCCCAATCTGACGACGCTCAACCTGTGGCTCAGCCGCGCCACCGACGCCGGCATGCCGCACGTCGCCAAGATGCAGAACCTCACCTGGCTCAACCTCGACAAAACCCAGGTCAGCGACGAGGGCATCCGCCACGTGGCCGAGCTGAAAAAACTCGAATTCCTGCACGCGGGCCACACGCAGATCACCGACGCCGGCCTGGCCGCGCTGGGTGAGCTGCCGAACCTGAAGCACCTCGAAATTACCTTTTGCACCGAGATCACGAACAAGGCCGTGAACGATTTCAAGAAGGCCCACCCGGACTGCAAGGTTGTCGGCCCGTAACGTGTGCGTGGGGCACGGCCCAATGTCCGGGCGTTGCGTCCGCCCTGACAACTTCGCGACGTCGGTCCACTGCGGAGGATCCGCCTGGTGACAACTGTCCTCTCGATCGCCCTGTTGGCAATCGCCGCGTCTCCCGCCAGCAGCTATGAAGTGCTGAGCGATCAGCCGGCTCGCGGCGCGGCCAGTTTCGTCCAAGTCGATGCGGTCGACGGAAAAACGGGCCAAGCGATTCCTATTCGCGTCGTTGTCACCGATTCCGCGGGCGGTCATCCCGACGGATCGGGACGTGGCGTGTACGACGACGGCCGGTTCTTTGCCGACGGTTCGTTCACGGTGGAAGCTCGGCAGGGGAAGACAAAAATCGAGATCAGCCACGGCCCGAACTATGTCCCGCTTTCGTTTTCGCTCGATATCGAGCGCTCGCGCGAGTTGCACCTGAAGGCCAGCTTGCAGCCCTGGTCTGCGCCCGAGGCGCGGGGCTGGTACGGGGGAGACAACCACGTCCACGCGCAGCACGACGAGAATGCCATTGTCAAGACGGATTTGCGCTACGCGGCGCTCCAAGGGCGGGCCAATGGGCTGAGCTTTCTTACCGAGGCGGGTTCCGACGTTTCGTATGCGGACATCGACAAGCTCGACACGGCGAACTTTTTGCTGCGCTACGCGGCGGAGATTCGTCCCGGTCCCTACGTCGGCCACTTGAACACACCGGGAATCGAGTCACCCATTCCCGACGACGCGTATCGTTCGCTGGTCCATCGACCGCTGCCGGCACAAGCGGTGTTTCGGGCAGTGCGCGAGCGAGGCGGCGTCGTGATTCACACGCATCCGATGACTCCCGTGCATCAACTGCACTGGATGGGCGCGGCGGAAGCGTACTCCGACGCGGTGCTCGGCGACTGTGCCGATCTGTTTGACGTCGACGCCGGCCATTCGCAGCAGTTGTGGTTCGCCATGTTGAATCTGGGTAATCGCATCGGCGTGAGCAGCTACACCGATTCGGCGCTCGGGCGGACGCGTACGTTGTCGCCGGGCGACCGCCGCGTCTATTGCCGGGCCGAACGATTCGACTATGCGTCGATCGTCGAGGCCATGCGCGGGGGGCGAACCATGGCGACCAACGGCGGACCGGTGTTCGCGTTCTTGTCCTTCGACGGCCACGAGCCGGGCGACACGGTTTCGGTCACCGCCAAAACCGTGGAAGCCGCGATAGAAGTACAAAGCCTCCACCCGCTGCGCGAGGTCGAAATGTACCAGAACGGCCGCCGCGTGGCGGCGTTCAACGTAAACGGCCGCCAGGGCCCGCTCGACTTGCGCAGCCAAATCGAACTGCCGCAAGACAAGCCGTCGTGGCTGGTCGCCCGCGCCGAGGACCAGGACGGCAAATGGTGCGTGACTTCGCCCATCTACTTCGAGCCCCCGCAAGAGCAGCAGGCGAAAGAGCCGCCGCCCTCCGCGTGGGCCATCTTGTTCGAGATCAACAATGCCTCCCGATTCGCCCGCTTGCGCCCGCAGTACTTCGCTCATCTGATCGTCACCGTAGGCGCGGGCGACCGCCTGTCGCAAGTCGAGCTGCTTCGCAATGGCGAGCGACTGCAGGTGTTTCGCGCCAGCGAGGGAGACCATCTGTCGGAGGATCGCATCCCGGTGACCCAGATGGAGGGCGAGTACGCCGAGGGCTGGATTTGGTTTCCCGACCACAAAACTCCACGGCACTTCCAAGCGGACGTACCGATCACGCTGTCGGGCTGGTATTCGGTCGTCGCCACGACTGCCGAGGGCAAGACCATTCAATCGGACGCCATGCTGTACGAAGCCGCCAATCCCGCGTCGCACGCCCTGTCGATCGCCCATGTTTCGGGCCCGGAAACGAAGCTGGCTCTGTGGGGCTACGGCGAAGACGCCCCCGTGGCCGATCTGGCGGCGTCGCCCGAAAACGGCCAGTGGTGGTACCCGCGCAACACATACTGGCGCCTACAGACCGAGTTCGGCGACCAGGATAGCGATCGGGGCTGGCCGAAAGAACAGCCTGTGACGCGCTTTCGCCGGGGCAAATAGGCGGGACAAGTTGGCGATGTGGTGCCGCGCACCGTGACGCGGCGCTTCGCGTCAGGTCTTGATTACGTCGAGCGGGTCGAATCGTTCGCCGAGGATCGGTTCGCTGTTGAACGTGAGCCACTTGTCGAGGACCGTGGCGTAGATGCGGCGGTAGTCGGTGTGGAACTTGAGGTCGCCGTCTTCCAGGTCGGTCATGCTGGGGTGCTCGCCGTGCACGCCCGGCACGACGCGGCCGCCGGCCAGGAACATGGGGGCAGCAGCGCCGTGGTCGGTGCCCCGGCTGGCGTTCTCTTTCACGCGGCGGCCGAACTCGCTGAAGGTCATCAGCAACGCGCGCTGGTCGTGGCCGTGATGGGCCAGGTCGTCGATGAAGGCGGAGACGGCGCCCGATAGCTCGGCCAACAGACCGGCGTGGGCCTGGGCCTGGTTCGAGTGGTTGTCGAAGCCGTCGAGCGTGACGTAATAGATGCGCGTTGAAAGGCCGGCGTCGATAAGCTGGGCCACATTCTTGAGCTTGCCCGCCAGGCCGGTGCCCGGATAGTTGATCGGCGTATCGTAGCTGCCGAGCGCCTGTTCGACGCGGCGGCTGGAAGTGAGGGCGGCGCGGGTGTTGTCTTGCACGAAGTCGAGCAGCGAGGTGGACTCGGCGCGGCGGACGGCGGCGACTTCTTCGACGGTGCGGCGGAGGTCGTCGCGGCCGCCGGTTTCGAGGCGGAACCGGTCGAGCGACACGATCGACGGCGTTTGCACGTTTTCACCGACCAGCGCCAGCGGCTGCGGCTCGGCGCCGAGGTGCAAAGCGGGTACGTCGCCCCCCACGCGGCGGTCGGCATCCAGGTAGCGGCCCAGCCAGCCGACCGGCCGGTTGGTGGCCTGCTTGCGGTGGGCGGTGTGCCACAGGTCCATCGACTCGAAGTGCGAGCGATTGGGGTTGGGGTAACCGACGCCCTGAACGACCGCCAGGCGGCCATCTTCGAGCAGCTTCGAAAAGC
>Ga0315553_10001342_pt1 | contig 20546 bp, 18 predicted proteins | sample SalMarSW160140MG_FD_203099 | JGI IMG/M metagenome (GOLD analysis project Ga0315553, IMG submission 203099) | Salt marsh sediment microbial communities from the Plum Island Ecosystem LTER, Massachusetts, United States - Salt Marsh Sediment SW1601-40 ... | reverse complement strand
AGCCAGGATGTCAAGGAGCTTATCTCGGTGCTGGCGCAAAGCGCCATGAAATACAAATATACCGTCATGATGGGGCGCAGCCACGGCATCCACGCCGAGCCAATCTCCTTCGGGCTGAAACTGGCGCTCTGGTCGGAGGAGATGAGACGCAACCTGGAGAGGCTGGGCGATGCCGAAAAAGCCATCGCCGTGGGCAAGATCTCCGGCGCCGTGGGCACCTACGCCACACTGTCTCCCGAGGTCGAGGAGAAGGCCTGCGCCAAGCTGGGACTGGTGCCGGCCCCTGTCTCCAACCAGGTCCTGCAACGCGACCGCCACGCCCAGTTCGTGACCACTCTGGCCATAATTGCCAGCTCGCTGGAGAAGTTCGCCACCGAAATCAGGGGCTTGCAGAAGACCGAAACGCGGGAGGTGGAAGAGCCCTTCGCCACCGGACAGACCGGCTCTTCGGCCATGCCCCACAAGCGCAACCCGGAGCTATGTGAGCGCATCAGCGGCCTGGCCCGCCTGGTGAGGGGCTACGCCCTGACCTCTATGGAGAACATCGCCCTCTGGCACGAGCGGGATATCAGCCACTCCTCCACCGAGCGCATCATACTGCCCGACGCCTGCCTGGTGCTGGACTACTCCTTAAGCATATTCACCTCGGTAATGAAGGGGCTGCAGGTCTACCCGCAGAAAATGAAGAAGAACCTGGATATAACCAAAGGCCTGATATTCTCCCAGCGGGTGATGATTGCCCTCATCAATAAGGGCCTGAGCCGGCAGCAGGCCTACGAGATGGTGCAGCGCAACGCCATGAAAGCCTGGAAGGGCAACAAGAACTTCCTCACCCTGCTTAAAGCCGACGCCGAGGTCACCGCCACCCTGCCTGAAGCCGAGCTTAAGCCGCTGTTCGACGAGAAGTACTACCTCCGCTATATAGACGATATCTTCAAGCGGCTGGGGCTGACCGAAGTCCAGTGGCAGGAGAAAAGCGCGGGCGGGCCTACCGACCTGGCGCCGAGGTCAATATAATGAGTGACGATGTCCTGCTGAACACCGACCTGCCCCTGCCCTCCTTCGTCAAGGGGAAGGTGCGCGATACCTACGACCTGGGCAACCTGCTGCTAATCGTCGCCACCGATAGAATATCCGCCTTCGATGTTATCCTGCCCTGCGGCATTCCCAACAAGGGACGGATACTGAACAAGCTTTCCGCTTTCTGGTTCGACCAGACCCGGGACCTGCTGCCCAACCACCTGGTGGAGGTGCTGGACGATGTCAACCGCCTCGACGCCTACCTGCCCCCCGATAAGCGCTTCGACTACCCCGCCTACCTGGCGGGGCGGTCTATGGTGGTCAAGAAGGTCAAGCGCCTGCCCGTGGAATGCGTGGCACGCGGCTATCTATCCGGTTCGGCCTGGGAAGAGTACCAGCAACACGGCACTATCTCCGGACTGAGAACAGCCAGGGGCTTAAAGCAGAGCCAGGAGCTGCCCCAGCCGCTGTTTACCCCCACCACCAAGGCGGAGAGCGGGCACGACCTGCCTTTATCCATAGAGGAGGTGGGGAAACTGGTGGGTGAGACTTTAGCCAAGGAGATGGAGCAGAAAACCCTGGCCATCTACAGCTACGCCCAGGGTTATGCCCTGGCCAGGGGTATCATCATCGCCGACACCAAGTTCGAGTTCGGGGTGGAGAATGACAAGCTTATCATCATCGACGAGATGCTTACGCCGGACTCGTCACGGATATGGGAGACCGAGCTATACAAGGTGGGACAGTCCCAGCCCAGCTACGATAAACAGCCGGTGCGCGACTGGCTGGCCGGTTCGGGGTGGGACAAGGAACCTCCCGCCCCCATGCTTCCGCCGGAGGTCATCAAGGCTACCAGCCGGAGATACCAGCGGGCCTACGAGAGACTGACGGGGAAGAAGCTAAAGTAGCCGCCCTAGCGGTAAGGGGAAACGCCCTTTTCCAGGCCAAACTCGGCCAGCTTGTCCTCCGAGAGATAGAGCCTGCCGTCCTCGGTTGTCTGTATTACCCCCACCTTCATCAGGGCAGTCAGGGCATGCGGCTTATAGTCGCGCCGCCGCATCATCCTATCCATCATACCGGGAGGCCTCAGCCCCAGCTCGTCCACCGTCCGGGCGGTTTTGCCGTCGGTGGCGTTATTTTTGCGGAAAATCTCGACTACCTGGCGGGCGGCACGCCTTATCAGCCAGCGGGGAATAAAGAACAACCCCAGCAGCAACAAAATGATGATCAGGATGATGATAGCTATACTGGTTATATCCAGCGCTATTCCTCCAACCGGCCCTTGGTACTCGGGAGTTCGCCGGAAATACGCTTATCCAGGCTGGTGGCCATATCCAGGGCTCTGCCCAGCGCCTTGAACAGGGCTTCCGCCTTGTGATGGTCGTTAGTTCCGTATATTATTCTGGCGTGCAGATTAAATCTGGCCTCGATAGCTAAAGACTCAAGGAAGTGGCGGATGAGGTCGGTGGGAAAACCCGCCATGTCATTATCGGCAAAGGGCAGCTCCAGAACGGAGTACCCCCGCCCGCTGATATCCACCGCCACCATAGCCAAAGCGTCATCCATTGGCACGGCGGCATCGGCCATGCGGATAATCCCCCGCTTTTCCCCCAGCGCCTTGAGGAAGGCCTTGCCCAGGCAGATGGCAATATCCTCTATCACGTGGTGCTCATCATCACCGCTGGCCGTAACCCTTAGGTTGAAGCGGCCGTGCTGAACCGTCTGAGAGAGAAGGTGGTCAAACATCTTTATGCCGGTGCTAATATTGGCCTGTCCGGTGCCGTCAACACCCAGCTCCAGGCTGACTTTAGTCTCCTTGGTCTCTCTTTTGATTGTGGCTGTCCTTGATTTCATCGTAATTCTCCTGCCGTAGTTTAACACAGTAAAGATACAGAAAAAAGAGGCTAATCCAAGGGGGTGTTTAAGAGGGGGCTTTGCCCCCTCTTTTCCTTAAAGGGCGGTGGGCGGGAATAGATATAAAAGGGGGCGGGGACAAAAAGAGGGGGGCTTAAAGCCCCCCCTAAATCTAACTCTAAAGATTAGGATAGTTTAAGCCCTCGCTGCCTCTATATCCCTGATTGCCTTAATCAGGATATCGGTATGCTCCGGTTTGCCCACGCCGATGCGAATGCAGTCCTTGAGCAGGTGGTTGCCGGCGTAGCGGATTATTATACTCCTGTCCATCAATCCTTCATAGATTTGCTTGGCCGTGCCGTTAAGCACATGGCAGAAGATGAAGTTGGCTTTTGAAGGGAGGGGCTTGAGCCACTCTATCTTCTTAAGCTCCTCATAGAGGCGGTCCCTCTCGGCGACTATCTTCTTTACCCTGTCCATCAGAAAGTCACGGTCCTTCAGCGACTCTCTCACTGCAATCGTGGAAGCGGCGCTGACACTGTAGGGCATCTTTATGTTCATCAGATAGTCGGCAATCTCGGGGGGGAAGATGCCATAGCCAATCCTGAAGCTGGCCAGTCCCGCCCACTTGCTGAATGTCCTCAGCACCATCAGGTTCTTATACTCTTTTACCAGCGGGGTAACCGTCTCGCCGCAGAACTCGACGTAAGCCTCATCGGCCAGCACGGGCACACCGGTATCCAGCAACTCCAGTATATCCGACTCGGGGGTGGGGTTGCCGGTGGGGTTATTGGGGTTAGCCAGCACCATCAGCTTGGTCTTTTTGGTTATCGCCTTCTTAGTCGCGGCTATATCGATATTGTAGTTTTCGTCCCGCGGCACATCGACTATCTTGCCTTTGCACAGGGTGACGGCGAAACGGAATATATCGAAGGTGGGCGGAAAGTTTATCACCTCGTCACCGGGGTCAACAAACAGCTGCATAATAAGGCCTATCATCTGGTCGCTGCCGCTGCTGGCGACAATGTGTTCGGCGCCGACGCCAGCATAGCCCTGAAGCAGTTTCCTGAGCTCCCTCTGGCCGGCATCGGGGTAAACACTAAAGGAATCATATTTGCTCAGCGCCTCCATCACCTTAGGCGAGCAGCCATAAGGGTTCTCGTTGGCATCCAGCTTGATAATGCCATTCACCGGAAACCTGGCCGTGGCGGCCACCTCTTCCGGCGACTTGCTGGCGACATAGCCGTTGAAATTGGCCAGGTCCGACCTTACCAGTTTTACTATCCCATTTTTAGACATCCTCTTTATCTCCCTCTCTATGTCCTATATAAACAAAATTCCCTCCGCCTGGGAGGGTTTTCTTTGTTTTACCTGTTTAGCTACTGCTTATTAAATCTGCGCTATACTACCCCCCAAGCGTCCCGGTGCGCCCGGTAAACGCGTAATAATAGTAGTAATAATAGTAGTGGGCAGTAGTATAAATTAACATCTCCCTCTTACCTACTCGGCTTACTTTAACATAAGGAAAATAAATTGTCAATAGTGCCCGTTAATCGGCCTGTAGTCTCTTTTCCACAGCGCGGGCGTGAGCCTCCAGGCCTTCCGCCCTGGCGATAGCGGCGGCGGCCTTGCCCAGCTTTTTTAAAGCAGCCTTATCAACGTTAATCAGGCTGGTAATTTTAACGAAATCAAGCACACTGAGCGGTGAGCCGAAGCGGGCGGTAGCCCCGGTAGGCAGAACGTGGCTGGGGCCGAAGACATAATCGCTTAAGGTCACGGTGGCGCTCTCCCCGGTAACGATACAGCCGGCGTTGACCAGCCGTTTAACCAGGGCGTCAGCCCCCTTTACCATCAGGCAGAGGTGCTCCGGGGCATAGAGGTTGGCCAGCTCCACGGCTTCATCGATATCAGCCACCACCGCTATTACCCCCTGCTTCCGCAGGGACTCGGCGGCTATAGCCTGACGCTCCAGGCCCTTTAATTGCTTCTCCACCTCCTGATTGACCTCATCAGCCAGACGCTTTGAGGTGGTAATTAAGATAGCCGAGGCCAGGGGGTCGTGCTCCGCCTGGGCCAGAAGGTCGGCGGCGCAGCAGGCGGGATTAGCTGTCTCATCGGCGATGATGATTACCTCGCTGGGGCCGGGCAGGCCGTCAATAGCCACCACACCGTATACCAGCTTCTTGGCCAGAACGACAAAGATATTACCCGGGCCGCAAATCTTGTCCACCGCGGGGATGGAATCGGTGCCGAAAGCAAGGGCGGCAACAGCCTGAGCACCGCCCACCGAGAAGATGCGGTCAACGCCGGCGATATCGGCGGCGACCAATGTCGGCGTAGGAACAGTGCCGTCGGGGCCGGGTGGGGTGGTCAGAATAATTTCCTTAACGCCGGCTATTTTAGCCGGTACCGCCGTCATCAGCACCGTCGAGGGATAAGAAGCAGTGCCGCCGGGGGCATAGACACCGACACGCTCCAAGGGGCGTATCAACTGGCCTGCGGCCGGTTTAGCCAGACTATCTTTCTGTTTCCGGTGGAAAGAGCTTATCCTCTCCGCCGCCAGCTTGAGGGCTAATATCAGCTCTTCATCCACCTGCCGGTAGGCGTCCTTTACCTGCTTTTCAGTCACCTCCAGCGAGCTGAGCTTGACCCGGTCAAACTTAAGTGTGAAGCCAAAAAGGGCAGAATCTCCGCCGGAGCGCACCTCGTCGATTATCCGCTTGACCTCCGGCTCCAGGTTATTATCGTAAAAATCGGTGGAGGCGCGCCGGGACAAGACCTCTTCCGCCAGCTTGAAACCGTTTATAATTTTCAATTTAGCTTTACCCCCGTCTGCAGGGCCCGGATAATGGCGTCTATCCGTTCCCGCTTAATGGCATTGGCCACCCGCCGGCGGTTGCCGATGAGGCAGGCAGTCGACTCGAAGAGTATGTCGATAATCTTGAGGTTGTGCCGGGCTATAGTCCGCCCGGTCTCGGTATTCTCAATGAGCAGGTCGGCGTCCTCGGGGAGAAAAGCCTCGGTAGCTCCCCATGTAGGCACCACCCGGTACAGGCCGAGATGGTTGTCCCGGGCATATTTATCGGCGATGTTGATGTACTCCGAAGCTACCCTGAGCGGCACCGTCCGCCCGGCGCTGAACTTTCTAAGGTCAGAGGCATCGGATACCGGCAGGTCTTGGCTGACCACGGCCACGATTTTAACCCTGCCCGATTTGAGGTCAGCCAGCTCTTTCACCGGGCTGGTGGGAAACTGGTAGAGGTGCTCACGCAGCCAGTCCCGGCCGGTAACGGCCAGGTCGAAGTTGCCGCTGGCTACCTGCAGGGGCATATCCTGTGGCCGGATGACCTTGATGGCCACGCCGGCGAGGCTTGTTGCGGGGCGGCGGTTGCCTGTCGGGGAGGGGTAGTCGTCAAGGCCGATGCCCGCTTTGCTCAAAAGGTCAAAGGTGGGCGACTGCTGGTGCCCGTCGGGCAGGGCCAGGCGGACTATATCCCCATCGCCGCCTGGCGGGAAGACCTTTGATTTAGGGAGGCGCTTGCCGGAGTATTGCCCGACAATCTCCGATTCGGCTTCCTGAGCCGCTGTCTCATCATAAATAGAGGCTACTATATTTTTCATATCTTTAGCTTCCCAACTGTTGCGGTTGGCGACCAGGCAGGCGCCGACAGCGAGCACCTTAGCTACCGGCGCCAGCCCGCAGTCAGCCAGCCCCTCTTCAGTGCCGCAGACCAGGGCTAAATCGGCGCTCTCCGGTGGATAGGCCTCCGCCGCTCCCCAGAGGGGAAAGACGCCGAAGCGCCTCAGGCGCAGGTTGAGAGCAAAGTGCTCGGCCAGGTTGGGGTACTCGCTGGCGATACGAACCACGCCTGGCTTCTGCCGCACCGCTTCCACCGCAGACACCCCGTCAGCGTCGCTGAAAGCCGCATACAGGGCATTTCGGGCGTATCCCAGGCTTCCTACCTTCACCAAGGCGCTGCTGGGGTATTTGACCATAAGCTCCTCAATCCAGTCCGAGCCGCAGATGCCCAAATCATAGTTGCCGATGGCTACCTGAACTGGTATGTCCCGTTCGTGGAACATCTTGGCCGAGAGCCCGGGGTAACTTTTGGACTTAACCCGGTAAAGCCGCGCCGAGGCGCTATAGCCGTCAAGCCCCCAGCCCGCTTCTTCAAGACGGGCGGCGGTCTCGGCCAGAAGGCGGCCCTTTGGCAGGGCTATTTTGATAGTTTCTATCTTCTTCACTTTACTGCCTTAAAAGCGGCGGGGAAACCCTTCCCCTATAAAGGCGGTGGGCAAAGATTTCTCTTTTTCCCCTCCTTTAGGGGTGGGGAGTTAACCCCTTCCTTATAAGGGCGGTGGGCGGGAAAAGATATAAAACGGGGAGGGGCCTCACCGCTTTAATAACTTTAGAACTTCTTTAACAGTCCGGGCTTCAAATTTCTTCTTAGCCCGGTCAGTCAGGACAAATTTGGGCGCTTTACCCTGAACATCAAGCGTCCAATCAAAACCGGCCTTGCTTTGAGCGCCCAGATTGAACTCCGCCCTGTAGCCGGCCTGGTGTAAGCGGGCAACCAGGCTAAAGCCCTCTTTGGCTGTTCCCTGCTTTGCCCTAACCAGAACTCCCGGTACCCTGGATTTATCCAGAGCCTCCGGCTTTACCAGCCCCATCAGGCGGTCAATGTAAAGGGCGACGCCCGAGGCGGGGGTATCCCTGCCCCCCATCAGCGGAATCAGTGCGTCATAGCGGCCGCCGCCGCCTATCTTATCTCTACCTTTGAAAATCTGGAAGATAGCGCCGGTATAGTATTCAAAGTCCCTCACCGAAGCCAGGTCAATCTGGTAATCGGTACCCAGAGCCTCCAGAAGCCCGGTGACGCTGACCAGATCGTCGATAAAGGGCTGGATACCGGCTAAATCGGTGGCTAACAGAGCCTTTAAGCTCTTGACAAAAGCAGACGACTTACCCTTAAGCCCAAGCAGGGCGGACAGGGTTTCCAGTTCGGTGCGGTCAAGCCCCAGCTCAGACAGTTCCTTAATATTGCCGTCCAGAATGCGGTCGAAGACCCTGGCCTGCTCCTCGGAACTCAGCCCCAGCCGTGCCAGCAGCGCCCTGATTAAACCGGCGTGGGACAGTTTGAGCTTAACGCCGTCAATCCGAAGCCTCTGCAAAACCTCCAGCGCCAGCATTACCAGCTCGACGTCAGCCGAGGGTGAGCTGACCCCTATAAGCTCCGCCCCGCACTGCCACCTTTCTCTGGTTTTTTCGCCGGTGGCCTCGAAGATGAAGGTATTAGCCACATAGAAGAGCTTGGCCAGCTTCTCCTTCTCCAGGCTGTCGATATAAAGACGGGCGACGGGAATGGTGCCGTCAGGCCTCAAGACCACCCTCTCCCCGCTCCAGCCGTCCCAGTCCAGGAAGGAATATACCCGTCCCAGCATGCCCGGGGTGAGCGTGCCCACCGAGGTGAACAGGTGCAGGTACTCCAGGGTCGGCGTCCTGACCTCTTTATAGCCCCAGTTGAGGCAGGCGTCGCGGAAGACGCCCTCGATAAAGCGGAAGACCGCCATCTCCCCGGGGGATAGGTCCCGCGTTCCTTTGCACCGCTGCGTCTTCATAGCTGGTAAATTTTAACACTACTCTAATAGCTATTCAACTGAGCAGTGTTAATCAACCTCACCTCACCCTTCTTTTAGAGTTCGTATTACTTCCCACCCTCTCACCCTATAGAGGTGATACTTCTATCAATTTCTTCTTAAGGGGGTTGGGTAGAAAGTTTCAGAAGCAAAGCTTATGAGGGTGGGCTGGGTGGGAAAGAAAAAGAACCGTTAAAAGGGGTGGGGGTTAATAGAAATCTGCACTGTTGTTTACAACGGTAGCACAACCAAGCTATAATCTTATTCGCACCCGCTTAACCGGATTACGATTATATGATTAAAGTTTTATTCAAAAGCCTCCGTATCGCCTTCTTTATCGCACTGATAGGCAGCGCCCTCCTGTCCATTACCGCCCACGCCCAGGCCCCAACCGTTAAAGTCCTCCGCGTTGACGGCACCATCGTGCCCGCCGTGGCTGACTATCTTGAGCGGGGCATAAGCCAGGCTGAGGACGAGAACGCCACCGTCTGCATCATCGAATTAGATACGCCGGGAGGGCTGCTGGATGCGACGGAGGAGATTGTCCAGAAGATTATGAACGCCGATGTCCCCGTGGTCGTCTATGTCTCCCCTAAAAGCGCCTGGGCGGCCTCGGCGGGTACATTTATTACTCTATCGGCCAATATCGCCGCCATGACGCCGGGGACTACTATCGGCGCCGCTCACCCGGTATCGGGTAGCGGCGAGGAGATACCCGAAGACCAGATGAAGAAGATAACCGAGTTCTCGGCGAAGTGGATGAAGACCATCGCCGAGGAGCGGGGGCGCAACATGGAGGAAGCCCAGCTGGCCGTCACCGAGAGCAAGTCATTCACCGATGTCGATGCCCTGAACGCCAACCTCATCGACCTGCGGGCGGATAACCTGGAGAGCCTCATCGCCGAGATTGACGGGCGGGAGGTTACCCTGGCTAACGGGGCTACGGTGACCATCGATACCGGCAGCCACGAGCTGGTCAGGGATGAAATGAACTTTATCGAGAGCTTCCTGCACGCCATCAGCGACCCCAACATCGCCTATATCCTGCTCAGCGTGGGCAGCCTGGGTATCATGGCCGAAATTTACAACCCGGGGATGTTCTTCCCCGGAATCATCGGGGCTATCAGCCTGCTTCTTGCCTTCTACTCGCTGGGCGTCCTCGATGCCCGGTGGGGAGGTATACTGCTTATCCTGCTCGCCTTCGGCCTGTTCATCGGCGAGGTGCTCACTACCAGTTTCGGTTTGTTTACCGCCGGGGGCATAATTGCCCTGGTCATCGGCTCACTGATTCTGTTTCCCCGGGGGAGTCCGCTGTTCAGCGTCGACCCCTGGCTGATTGCCGTAGTGGTAATCGTGATTGCCGGCTTTTTCGCCTTCGTTATCCAGAAGGTGGTAAGGACTCACCGCCGTCAGGCGGCTACCGGCCGGGAGGAACTTATAGGCAAGACAGCCGTGGTCAAGGTTGCATTAGCCCCCGAGGGGGAGGTCTTCTTTAAGGGCGAGCTCTGGACGGCGGTATCGGAGAAGGGCCGGGTAAAACCCGGGGAGGAGGTGATTATAAACAAGGTCGACGGTTTGACACTGTATGTTACCAGGAAACCTAAAGGTTAATAGAGGAGACTGGATATTTAAAAATGGACGCTTGGTTGATTGTTATCATCGCTATCTGTGTTGCCGCTTTCATAGTCTTCGTAGTTCAGCGGGCAGTCCTGGCCCACCGCCGCCGGATCTCCGCCGGCCGGGAAGAGCTGGTGGGCCGGACGGCCGAGGTTGATATTGCCCTGGAACCTAAAGGGGTGGTCCGGGTTGAGGGCGAACGGTGGACAGCGATATCGGAGAAAGGACGGGTGGCCAAGGGGGAGGAGGTTATTATAACCAGGGTCGACGGCTTGAAACTTTATGTCACTAAAAAGGAAAAAGGAGGTAACTAGATGAACCCAATTCTTATCGGCGTAATCGTCGTCGTGGTGCTCATTCTCCTGCCCATGTCAATCAAGATTGTCAAGGAGTATGAGCGGGGGGTTGTTTTCCGGCTGGGGCGGCTGGTGGGAGCCAAGGGGCCGGGGCTGTTTTTCATCATCCCCTTCATCGACAGTATGCAGAGGGTGGACCTGCGCGTGGTGACCATGGACGTGCCATCACAGGAGGTAATCACCAGGGATAATGTCACCGTACGGGTAAACGCCGTGGTCTATTTCCGGGTGGTTGACCCCGAGGCCTCGGTAATCAAGGTGCTGGACCACATCAGAGCCACCTCACAGATATCACAGACCACGCTGAGAAACGTGCTGGGGCAATCCGAGCTCGACGAGCTGCTGGCGGAGCGGGAAAAGTTCAACCAGATGCTGCAGAAGATAATCGACGAGCATACCGACCCCTGGGGGGTGAAGGTCAGCACCGTGGAGATAAAAGAGGTCGAGCTGCCCGAGCAGATGAGGCGGATGATGGCGGCTCAGGCCGAGGCGGAGAGAGAGAAGCGAGCCAAGATAATTCACGCCGACGGCGAGTTCCAGGCATCGGAGAAGCTGGCTTTAGCCGGTGGCGTTATCGCCAAGGAGCCGGTTACCCTCCAACTCCGCTACCTGCAGACGCTAACTGAGATAGCTTCCGAAAAAAACAGCACCGTGATATTCCCGCTGCCCATAGACCTGATTAAAATGTTTATGCACAAAGACGGCGATAAAGAGAATTAGCCGGGGCCAGTAGCTTAAATAGAAGCTCAAGCTATTAGAGAGAGTATGCCCGGGGCCGGTGCTGCCGGCTCCGGGGAGGGGCTTATCTACCGGCGCAGGGTGACGTCTCCGGCGACGATTTTAAGCAGGCTACCGTCGGGCTGGCGCAGGAGCAGGCTGCCGTCGGGGGCTACCGATTCGGCAATGCCTTTATGGACAGCCTCCCCTGAGCTGACCTGGACCTCTTTGCCCAGTGTTGCCAGCCGGTCCCGCCACTGCTCAAAGACCGAGTCCCCGGCCGATAAAGCCAGGTAGAGTTTTTCGGCTTGAGCCAGTAGGCTCTGTACAATCTTCAGGCGGGGGACATCACTGCCCAACTCCTGGGAGAGGCTGGTTGCTATCGGGGCAATTTCAGGATATTCCGAAACTTCAAGATTGACATTTATACCGATGCCGATAACGGCGTAGTCCACTTTATTTCCCCGCACATCGCTTTCCACCAGGATGCCGCATATTTTTTTATCGTTGACCAGCACGTCGTTGGGCCACTTGATCTGCGCTTTTAAGTTCGTGACCTGCTCGATGCTGCCGGCGACGGCCAGAGAGGCGACCATGATAAGGGATGGGAGGTATTCCAGCGGGGGGTAGAGAATTATGGACAGGGCTATACTGCCACGGGGTGACAGCCAGCGGCGCTTTATTCTCCCCCTGCCCGCGGTTTGTTCCTCGGCAACGATGACCGTCCCCTCTTTTGCCCCTGCTTTAGCCCGGCGCCTGGCGACATCATTGGTTGAGGGCAGGCTGGGATAACAGCTAACCTCCTGACCGATAAAGCGGGTGGCTAAACCATCGGTGATGACGGCGGGGGACAGGCTGTCTTCTACCATTTAGGGATATTATAACACCTGAAGTGTGTTCTTAGCCTGCCATCTTAGGCCCCGATTTCAACCAGACGGGGCGGTTGAACCTCGTCACTGCGGGAGCGCCTTATGCTGACTAAAAAATCACCTTTCTTTTCTGTCTGCCCCCGGCAGTAAGCCACCAGCAGGTCTGATGCCCGGCGCAGTGCCACTAACCGTGCCCCGGACAGCTTATCTCCCAGCCTTTGGTCAGCACTAGACTCAGCCGCCAGGCGGCGGTATGCTTTCCTTACTTCAACCTCGCCATCAACCTCACTTAAGTTAAGGAGTCGTTTGGCTTCATCTATCGCCTCCGGGCTGGGCCGATTGACCTCCACCGTGGCGAAGCTATAAGGGGGTAAGGGACCGATGACCTGGAAGTCAACCTGGTTGTAGAAGAGGGCGTTCAGCTGTTTGATACGCCCGTGAAACGCATCCAGACTGGCTTTATCCACCAGGAAGGCTACGCTCACCGCCATCCTACCCGAGCTAAAATGGTGGGGCTGAACATCAATCGACACCGGCTTGAGAAAGCCTATCATCCGCTCCAGGTAGCTCTGGCGGCGTTGCGTCATAGATACCTTAATCCGCTCCGGGGGGAGGGGCTCTTCGGCGGGTAACATTTCCGGATCGGCTCCGTTTTCCTCTATCACCTGCCCACCAGCCCAGCTAGACACCACCTCTACCTCTACCTTATCCTGAATCCAGAGCAGGGTGAGAAAAAACTGCGGGTGACCCTGGGCCAGCAGTGCGTGCACCTCGTCGGAGGTGGCCAGCACCGTACCGAACTTCAACGGTAAGACCTGATGCTTCTTCATCACCTGCTCCACCACTACCTGGTGTGTCATCAGGCACCGCGCCAGTTCTTCCTTGGGCATTAAGTCAAAATTTCCGCCGTCGTAGTCGCTCACCACACAGGCAAGACCCTCATGGGCTATTGTGTACACCAGGCTGGTGCCCACCAGCCCCCTGACGCCGAGGACGGTATCACCGCTGCCAATGATAATTCCATAAATATACTTGCCGTGCATTAATCACTTCCCCACACCACCGCTGAAGTTTTATTTAGCGCCCCGGGATATGAAGATAGCCAGTGCCCCTATAAAATTTTTTTTATTTCTTGAGCAGGTCTCCATCATCCCGGGGCGCCGCAAAGGGAGCATGCCTCCGTGTTAAAGGCGGTTGAAGGCACGCAGGGTAAAACTATCAACTATGCAGCAGTTGCACCTCCCTCATCAAGATTATTTACAAACCTGCGTCTGGCGTCTCTGTCACCCGGAGTTATCCCCTTTAAGATTTCTCAACCTCAATTCGTCGATGGCCGGCTCGGAGCAGAGCTTCTGCAGGAGGGCCCTGATCGGCTTAATCCTCCCCGCATTCAAGGTTGAGCGGCGAGCCGCCCATTTCTTTATATCCTTCTCCGGCACCCCCAGCTTCCGGGCTATTTCTATCGTCATTCCGGTTACGTTCTCCGAGTAACCGGAGTTCTCTTCGAACCAGGCCGCCACCCCGTAGGCTATGGCATTAATATCGTCAATAAAGGTGCGCTGTGTTTTCTTATTCTGTTGCCTAATTTCATCTGGCCCGAAATCCGTTCCAAACAACTCAAAACTATTCATTAACTGCCCTTCTATACCAGATGCAAATACTACTATTTCCAGCAGTTTGTGTCGAAGAGCGGGAGACAAATGGCTATATATAGCATAATTGTTGACTCCTGGTACGACAACCCCCATTGGTGTAATCTTGCCGCCCACTCTCCCTCCTGCGGGTGGGTATTACCCACCAATTAAAAAAGCCTAATTACTTTATAATCCCCGCACGGGTTGCCTGTATGGCGGCATGAATCCGGCTGGAGGCATGTAATTTACCCATAATACTCTGCATATGCTTTTTCACCGTGTCCTGGGTAATATTGAGCTCCTTGGCTATATCCTTGTTGCCATACCCCACCGCCGCCAGTTTGAGTACCTCCCTTTCCCGGGCGGTCAGATGCTCCATACCCTCCTGGGGGGAGCCTACCTCCACCGGCTGACGGCCTTTCTGCGACTGGACTAGAGAGGATATTGCCTCGGTGAGGAGACTGGTCTTAATCAGCGTAGCACCGCTGTTCACCGCCCGTATCGTGTCAACCACCATCTCCCGGGTGGCGTCCTTAAGCAGGTAGCCGCTGGCTCCGGCCCGCACCGCATCAACGACGTAGGCATCAGTATCATACATGGTGAGCACGATAACTGCCGTAGAGGGGGACTGGTGTTTGATGCGGCGGGTAGCCTGGACACCGTCCATATTGGGCATGCGAATGTCCATCAGCACCACATTGGGCTCTTTATCCTCCACCATGGCTACCGCTTCGGCACCATCGCCGGCTTCACCAACAACCTCTATATTGCGGTCAGTGGAAAGCATGGTGCGGAGTCCTTCCAGAACTACCGGATGGTCGTCCACAATCAGTACCATTATTTTCCCCATATATCACTCCGGTTCATTTATACCAGGGTATATCAGCTATAATTTCCGTGCCCTTGCCCGGGACTGTAGTTATACTGAAAGTGCCCCCCATAAGCTCGGCGCGCCGCCGCATACTCAACAGCCCCAGGGAATTACCGGAAGGTGACGACTTCAGTTTGTCGAGCGGGAAACCGAGGCCCCAGTCCTTTACTCTAACCAGGAGACGCTTTCCTTTCTGGTTCATCTCTACCTCAAGCCTGGGCGAACGGGCGTGCTTCCTGACGTTGTTAACCGCTTCGTGTATGATGCGGAAGATAGCCATCTCCGCCTGCCCGTGCAGAGTGGGCCAGGCACCGGAATAGAACTCAACCTTGCATCCGGTTTCTTCCTCGAACCGCTCCAACTCCTGCCGCACCACCGCCACCAGGCCATGAGCTTCAAGTGCCGCCGGGATGCTGCCATTGATTATCTCCCTGGTTTCCCGAACGGCCTGCCTGACCAGCCCCACCGCCCGGTTGAATAACCGGTCCAGTTCCGGGCGCTGGATAAAATAAGGGCGGGCAATCTGGTCAACGGTCTGGAGGCACTGGAAGGCGGAGGTCAGTGTCTGGGCGGGTCCATCGTGTATCTCGAGGATAATACGTTCGGCTTCTTGGATTTCAATAGTAGCAGCGGGGGGCTGTTTCTCTGATATATAACAGGTATTACCAACTGGAGGTAGGCCTCTCACTCGTGGCATAACATTCACCTATTCTTCAGTTTTCAAGCCCTTCTACTGCTATTAAGACGAATCAGTAGAAGCAACCGCACCGCAACTGGCATACCACAAACTAAAAGGTCTTATCCTACCTGCGCAGAGAAAAATGCCAGTGGTCATATTTTAAACTATTTTGATGTCTTTTGTCAATAGGGTAGTAAACTCAAGTACTAGTCAATATTAGTACCAATGGATAAGACGCCAGTGGTCAAAATTTTACCCTTTTGTCACCAAGTGTGGAGCAGTCCCCCAGCGGGGGGGAGGGGGAATTGACCACCCCCTGCTGCACATAGTATAGTGGGGACTAATGATTCGCCAGTGCCAGCCAGAGGATTTCAACCGGATATATTTTATCATCAACGAGGCAGCCAGAGCCTACGAAAGCGCTATTCCCGCCGACTGTTACCCCCAGCCCTATATGCCCCGGGAAGAGTTAAAGCAGGAAATGAAGCAGATGAGCTTTTTCGGCTGGGAGGAGGATGGGGAGATGGTGGGGGTGATGGGGTTTCAACCGATCAAGGATGTGACCCTTATCCGCCATGCCTATGTCCTGCCCCAATGGCAGAAAAGGGGGATAGGCAGTAAACTCCTGGACCACCTCAAGACGCTGGTTAATACCCACCGCCTGCTGGTGGGGACCTGGGCCGATGCCCGCTGGGCAATCGACTTCTACCGGAAGCACGGCTTCAACCTGGAGCTGAATAAGGACGAGCTGCTGGAGGCCTACTGGGACATCCCCCGGCGCCAGATTGAGACTTCAGTAGTGCTGGGGATGGATATATAAAGCTCTACTCCGCCAGCTTTACCGGCAGTATCTGATTGGTTAAATCCTTATCACTTTTAGTGTGTGCCCTGATGTAGTTATCGGTGAGGCCGGACCAGACGCCGCCGGTTTCCTTTTCCCACAAAACGAGCATGGTCTTGCCCAGGAATCCTTTCCTGAAGTTTCGGATACAGGCCCTCCCCAGAGCCAGCATCCTGCGGCTCCGCTCCCGCTTGGCCTTGTCCTCCACCTGGTGAGGCATATCGGCGGCCTTGGTGCCGGGGCGGGGGGAATAGCTAAAGACGTGGATGCGGGCGAAATTCATCTGCTTACAGAAATTATAGCTCTCTTCAAATTCGGCTTCGGTCTCGCCGGGGAAGCCGACGATGACATCGGTGGTGACAGCCACGCCGGGCACAGCCTCCCTGATTGAGGCCACCGCCCGCCGATAGTCGGCGGTAGTATAGCGCCGCTTCATCTGCTTTAATACGGCGTCGCTGCCGCTCTGCAGGGAGAGGTGGAAATGGCGGCACAGCCTCTGGTCTTGCCACAGCTTAATATGCCCGGGGGTTATTTCCTGAGGCTGGAGGGAAGAGAGCCTCAACCTGGCCACCCCGGTCTCCCCTAAGAGACGCCGGAGCAGTTCTTTTAGACCAATTCCCTTATCATTATATGCGCCGATCTCGGTGCCGGTGAGCACCACCTCTTTATAGCCGCCGGCAACGCGGTGCAGAACCCCATCAACAACCTGCTTTAACGGCAGGCTCTTCTCCCTGCCCCGCACCAGAGGGACAATGCAGTAGGCGCAGAAGTTATTACAGCCGTCCTGCACCTTGATGAAAGCGCGGGTCCTGAAGTCGGCGTGATTTGAACTCGCCCCGGGGTGAACCGGGTAACCATACTCTTTAAGTCGGAGTAATAAATCCATCTTCTGGCTGTTGTCCAGGACAAGGTCAACGCCCTTAATCTGAGAAAGCTCCCGGCGGGCGCGCTGGGCGTAGCAGCCGATTGCCACCACCAGTGCGCCGGGGTTGCGGCGGCGGGCGGACTTAAGCAGGCGGCGGCACTTGACGTCGGCGACACGGGTCACGGTGCAGGTATTGAGCACATAGACATCAGCCCCGTCGTCAGGCGCTACCAGCCGATACCCTGCCTCGGCAAACTGGCGGGCTAAAAGCTGGGTCTCGGCCTGATTGAGCTTGCAGCCCACCGTGTCTAAAGCAATCCTCGTTGTTTCCGAATTTCCCATACATGAAAATTATATGGTGAGAATTGATGCGGGTCAAATTTAGGCTCTCCCTGAGTTGGTTCAAATAAATTGGTGGCACAAAATATCATATTTCGTTTCTCTAAATCGTTGACCCCATCCCCCTGACCCCCTTCCCCTCGGAGGGGAAGGGGGAAGTATTTTTTTAGAAGAGGGGCTAGCGCCCCTCTTAAACACCCCACTGGGTTAGTTGCTTTTTAAAAGAAGAAAAGTGTGGAAATAATCTCTCTCCTCTAGGGGGTGGGGTTTAAGAGATAAAAAGAGGCAAAGCCTTTGAGGGTGGGAGGGTGGGAAGAACAACAAACGTTGAAAATAGGTGGAGGGGCTAAAAACCATCTCAAATACGGGCTTTCCTTGCAGAGAAAGCGAAATTATGGTAAAAATAGCTAGCCAATAATTTTTCCCCCAATGATGTTATGTCAAATAATAGCAATAGAGTAGTAGTCACCGGCATGGGGGTTGTCTGCCCCCTCGGTCTGAACGCCACCGCCACCTGGGAAGCCCTTACCAGCGGCAGGTCCGGGGTGGACCGCATCACCCTATTTGATACCGAGGGCTTTGAGACCAAGATTGCCGGTGAGGTCAAGGACTTTAAGCCTACCGACTACATGAGCACCAAGGATGCCCGCCACAACGACCGCTTCTCCCAGATGGCGGTAGCCGCCGGCCATCAGGCGCTGGAACAGTCGGGACTGAAAATCGACGATAGCAACAAGGGCGATATCGGTGTCGTCATTGGCAGTGGCATCGGCGGGCTAACCACCCTCTACGAACAGATAAAAGTCCTGCTGGAGAGGGGACCCGATAGGGTAAGCCCATTCCTCATCCCCATGATGATGCCCAATATAGCCTCCGCCCAGACATCCATCGTGATGAATGCCAGGGGGCCCAACCTGTGCACCACCTCGGCCTGCTCCAGCGGCTCGGACGCCATCGGCTTTGCCTGCGAGACCATTAAGCGCGGCGACGCTAAAGTGATGATAACCGGCGGCAGTGAAGCTATAATCAACCCGGTGGGCGTCAGCGCCTTCAATGCCATGAAGGCTATCTCCACCCGCAACGATGAGCCGCAGCTCGCCTCCCGCCCCTTCGACGCCGAGCGCGACGGCTTCGTCATCGGGGAAGGCTCCGGCGTACTGGTGCTGGAAGAGCTGGACTTTGCCCGGGCGCGGGGGGCTAAAATACTCGCCGAACTGCTGGCCTACGGAGCCAGCGCCGATGCCTATCATATCACCGCCCCCATCGAAAGCGGGGCCGGTGCCGCCCTGGCAGTAAAGCGGGCGCTGGCTAAAGCCGGGGTAAAGCCCGATGAGATCGACTACATCAACGCCCACGGCACCTCCACCATGCTCAACGACAAGATGGAGACTAAAGCCATCAAGCTGGTATTCGGCGAGCGCGCCTACAAGATTCCGATAAGCTCGACCAAGTCAATGATGGGGCACCTGGTGGGCAGCGCCGGCGCCGTTGAGGCGGCGATATGTATTATGGTTATCCGGAACGGCATCATACCGCCGACGATAAACCTCACCCACCCCGACCCTGAATGCGATTTAGATTATGTGCCCAATGTAGCCCGTCAGGCTAAAGTTACTACCGCCCTGTCCAACTCCTTCGGCTTTGGCGGGCACAACTCGGTGCTGGTCTTCCGGGAATACTCCGAGAGGTAAGTTTGAGTCATTACCGCTGGAATTTACTGACACCGGTTCCAGACAAAAATCTGGCCTCTAACTTAGGCATCTCCCCCCTGATAGCCCAAATTTTATACAACCGTTGTCTCACCGAGCCCCCCCAGCTAGAATCATTCATCAACGCCGACAGGCGGCTTTCCGGCGACCCTTCACTGTTACCCGATATCCAGCCGGCGGTAGCCCGGATTTACCGGGCCCTGCTCTCCGGGGAGAACATCGCCATCTACGGCGACTTCGACGCCGACGGCATCACCGGCACCGCCCTGTTAGTCCAGGGGCTGTCCCGCATCGGCGGCAAAGTCATCCCCTACATCCCCCACCGCCTCACCGAAGGCTACGGGCTGAAGATAGCCGCCCTGGAAAAGCTCCACCAGCAGGGGGTCAGCCTGGTTATCAGCGTCGACTGCGGCATCACCGCCCTGGCCGAGGTCAAGCGGGCCAACCGGCTCAAACTGGATATAATCATCACCGACCACCACACTCCCCTGCCCGAAATCCCGCCCGCCGTGGCCGTGGTTAATCCCAAGCGGGCCGACTCCGCCTACCCCTTTCCCGAACTGACCGGAGTCGGCGTCGCCGCCAAGCTGCTCCAGGCCCTGCTTCAGGGCATCGGCAAAGAGGAACAGCTTGACGGGCTGTTCGACCTGGTTGCCATAGGGACGGTGGCCGACATGGCGCCACTTGCCGGGGAGAACCGATACCTGGTTAAAGAAGGGCTTAAATTGATGAATACCAGCCCCCGTCTTGGTATCAGGGAGATTATCGCCCAGGCGGGTTTGAGCCCGGGCAGCCTTGACGCCGAGAGTATCTCATGGACTATCGCCCCGCGCCTGAACGCCGCCGGCAGATTAGCCCACGCCATGACCAGCTACAAACTGCTGATGACCGACTCGCCCAAAGAGGCGGAGGGGCTGGCGGCATGGCTGGAGCAGAAAAACGCCGAACGGCAGCGGCTGACCGCTAAAGTCCAGGCCCAGGCCAGAGAGCAGGTACTGGCCCAGGGGATTTCACCGCTCCTGATTGCCGCCGGCAGCGAATACCCGCTAGGCATCGCCGGGCTGGTGGCGGGCAGACTGGCCGAGGAGTTCTACCGCCCGGCCCTGGTCATCAGGACCGGCGAGAAGATAAGCAGCGGCAGCGGCCGCAGTATCCCCGAGTTTAATATCATCGCCGCCCTGACCGGGTGTAGCCAACTGTTTTCTCACTTCGGCGGACACTCCCAGGCGGCCGGGTTCACCCTGCCCACCAGCAACCTGCCTCAACTGGAGCAGTACCTTGCCCGGCAAGCCGAAAAACAGCTGGCCGGGGCTGACCTCCGTCCCCGGCTGGATATCGATGCCGAGGTGACGCTGCCGAATTTGAGCGGGGACACCTTTAACGCCATCCAGCAGCTATCCCCCTTCGGCCGGGGCAACCCGTCGCCTACATTCTTGAGCCGCCGCGCGGAGGTGGTTGACTGCCGCACCATGGGCAACGGCGCCCAGCACCTGAGGTTGAAACTGAGGCAGGGGGGCACGGTCTGGGACGGGGTGGGC
>Ga0315553_10001341_pt1 | contig 20549 bp, 19 predicted proteins | sample SalMarSW160140MG_FD_203099 | JGI IMG/M metagenome (GOLD analysis project Ga0315553, IMG submission 203099) | Salt marsh sediment microbial communities from the Plum Island Ecosystem LTER, Massachusetts, United States - Salt Marsh Sediment SW1601-40 ... | reverse complement strand
AATTCCAAAAGTGAAAGTATCCCGAGGAATCGATTTAAAACTACGCCATTTCCAATCAGGGCTACAACCTATATACACAAATAAGAACTAGGGATTATATATTTAGTAACTATTTTTTTAATACCATTGAAATAGATAATAAATCCCTCATTTTTCGTACTTTCATTACAACTCTTCCGTAATATCCGTAAAAATACGGAAGAAATTGAATCATATTAGGACCCTTAGATATTAGGAATTAATTTGATGGAACATTTAAAACAATACTTAAATATCTAAAGTTCTCAATCTTTGCGAGAGGTTTTTCCTTTTCAAGATCTTCATAAAATCGTCTTCCGTCTGTTTCAATCTGCTCAAGAACGAATCTAGCTTGTCAAAATTGTTAAACCAATGCTCCTCTCCATTTACTATGATTTTTACGCCTTTTCTTTCGTTATTGTTAATTATAGCATAAATCCCACCAATCTCGGAATCATGTTTTATAAAGACTTTTTCAGATTCGACAGAACTATCTTTTTCATTCCCCTTCCTAGCCCAGAAATTCTGCTTTAGTAGGTAACTTCTATACATGCTCATTTTATCACACACACGACCTTAATTTTTATATATTTTACAAGAATCATCATGGTATTCCTAATGATGACCCTTTGAGTAGTATCCAAATAATATAAGCGTAAATTCGGTAATAGAACAGTGTAATATCTATATTATATCTAAGTATTACGCAAATTTTAATTCAGTTTCAATAAATTTACTCATATTACTCAAATACCTTTTAATCAAAAAACATCGAAGTAGTATTTAAGTAACAAAGTAAACGGAAATACGGCAAATACTAAATTGAAATTAGTTTAGGTCGATTTCCATTGCAAGTTTGTATTATGGGAACGGTTTTTCTAAATAAAAAATCAATTTAAATAGTCAGTAAATAATTAGTATAATAGCAATTCCTGTGGATTTTAGGGATTAAGTAAGGTATCATTAAAATGATGACTGAATGTGATTTTTATAATAATCTTTACGACGATTTTCTTGATACAAGAAACGAAGAAAACGATAAAATTTTATGGAAAATGTATGAAATTATCGATTTGATGAAAGTTACGGATGAAAAGGACGATAGTGGATTTATGGAAAATGGCTTAAGAATGATTATGCTTCTTTTTAATCGTTTTAAAATGGATTCATGTGATCTTTGTAGCTTTGATTTAATCGAAACGCCCTTTAATGAGAAAGAAGAATTAATGCTTATTTTACAAAAAGAATTTATTTGAACTCCTTAGCAAATTTCCATACATCGTCTTGTATAGTATGCAGATTTTTTACTACTTTACCTGCTTTGATTTCTTGCATTTGAGTGGCATTAAACATTGCCTTTCCAATGGCTAAAGCCCTATCGTGATTTTCATCCACAATAACGACGATATCGTCCTTTTTAATCGAAGCGTCTATTTTGGTGATCCCGGGACGCATTACATCTGCAGCATTTGTTATAAAACGTATAGCTCCTTTATCTACAACAATTTTTTTCAAATCTACTTGTCTATTTAGGAGTAGCGTCAAAACAGGTATATACCCCTCTTTAGTTTTCCATAGCTTTAATATATTGTTTACCGCGTATAGCGTATCTCCAGTATCAGTCTGAATTACTTCTATACGAGCTTTTTTGGGAAATATTTGCGCCACAAATTTTTCATCGTAATGATTTAAAATATCATCCTGCAAGTCTTTAATTTGTGATTTTTGAATGAAATGTCTTTGTTTAATATTCATAGTCCATAGGTGTAATAAAAATCATCAAATATAAACCTTATATATACCCATATTTATAATAATCCTAACTTATGACTAAAGTTTATTCCACTGCCGTTGTGATTATACCACCAAAAGATTTTTGGGTAGCGATTCAAGATATTAGGAAGAAGTATGATAGAAATTTCCATAGATGGATGCCCCATATCACTCTAATGTATCCTTTTAGACCACAATCTGAATTTAAAAGCTTGGAACACTCATTCTTAACGCTTTGTAAAGGTGTAAAATCCTTCGAAATCTCGTTAACAAAAATTAAACAATTTTATCACTTAAAACAGAATTATACCTTATGGTTGGCTCCAGAGCCAGATTCATTAATAATTAACCTCCAATCAAAGCTATTAGCAATTACACCTGATTGTAACGATGTTAATTTATTCCAAGGTGGTTTTAATCCGCATTTAAGCGTAGGACAAATTAAGGGGAATCAAAAGCTTTCAACCTTTAAAAAAGAATTTCAAGAAACTTGGATTCCATTCAAATTTATAGTGAAATCTGTTTACTTCATTGCCCGGGAAAAATTTAAATCATCGAGATTCGAAATAGCAAATGAATTCCATATGAAATGAATATAATTATGGTAAAATAAATCTTAGATTAAGGATGAGTTAAAAAAGAGACTACTACTTATAGTTCTCTTTAGACTTATAAACTAATTCTGCTATTTTCTGGAATACTACTTTTACATTTTCCCCAGTGAGAGCTGATGTCTCAAAATAGGGTGCATTTAATTTCTCACTCAGATGTTCAGCCATAGGTAAAATAATTTTCCTTTCTTCTGCTAAATCTACCTTATTCCCGATTATGATTCTAGGTATTCCACTTAGTCCATACTTCACAGCTGCGCTATACCAGTTATTAACATTACTAAATGTACTCGAGCGCGTAATATCAAATACTAGAAGCATTCCATCTGCCCCGTTGAAATATGGGCGATGAAGCATGTAGAATTGCGGTTGTCCTGCGATATCCCAAAACATTAAATTAACTGTGGCATTCTGATCCTTCAGTTCGATTGGTTCCTTTAAAATACTTACTCCTACTGTTGGCAAATACTTCTCTTCAAATTGATTTTTAGCAAATTTAGTAAGAAGGCTTGTTTTTCCAACAGCAGGATCTCCTATAACAATTACTTTATAAATTGCTTCAGTTCTCCCTTTGAAAATTATTCCTCCTTCATTTCGTTCTTGATCGCTCATATGTTTTCTGATCGCTTTTGCTTTTAATTTTTTTTTATTATAATAAATATGAAGTTCTTCTATATATTTCTTAACAATTTAATACCTTGATTTTAGCTTTAAGCTGGAAAAAGTTAAGTTCTAATGAAATTTTTTTTCAAATCAATAACACAGACAACTTTTTCAAAAATTCTTGAAATTCTCGAAAATATTAATAAGTTAAACTTAAACAGTTTTAATCTTTAAACATTAATTTATTAGTCCAAAATGTGATTTTCTCCATTAAATGATTTTTAATTGTCTTTGAAGTTGTTTTTTGTTCATCCATCAAATCATTCAATGAATTAGCTGAATTTAATCGATTAATAACTTGTGAGATTTCATATAAAATTCTATGACCGCCCGTAAATTCAAAAATATTCTCTTTAATTTCCTCTAAAATTGGTTTGACGGTAAGGAAATCATCAAGCTCTTCTAAATTCTCTTTTAAACCATTTAGTTGGTTTAATATTAGATCTTTTTTGCTTGTTGCTGTTTCGTCCCTATCAACAGAATTTTTAACTTCTTTTTTTTTCGAAGAAGTTTGACCCATATTTCTTAATAAAGATTTAATTAAATCCAATTCATCCTCTAAGACTTTCTGGTTTTCTATTACATTACTAAGTTGTGGGATCAAACTTTTTATATCGATTGTTGCTTTGTCCAAATCGTTAATTTTATCAATTAATTGGGTTATTTTGAGGTTAGTTTGTCCCATTTTTGTTATTATGTCTAAACCAAATTTTTCTAATATTGAAGAAAATAAATCCATCTTAGATTGGAACTCCTCAAATGACTTCGATAAATCTTCTATATTCTGATCCATTGATTCCACCGTTGTTCCTTATAATAATAACTTAATTAATTGTGAAAAGCAAAATTCTCCAGCAAAATTAGGGAGAATATTATATAAGATCAATTTTTTATTCTTTTTATAAATAAATAAATATAGTATAAAAATTTAAATTCAAGTTTTTTAGGCATTTTAATTTACCTTTCTCAACTTCTGTGATAAGTGTGATTCAATATCTAAACATTTTAACTAAGGACGGTAAGTCATTGCTATTCCGAAATTACGGGAGTTCAGATGTAGATAGAGATTTGTTAGCGGGATTTTTGAGCGCTTTTAGTGGATTTATGAAGGAAATCAGTCAAAGTGACATTAAATCGACTGCGACTGATGAATTTAAGTATTATTATACGATTATCGAAGCTATTATTATCGTTGTATGCACGGATTTAGAGGATGATGATGCAATAATTAACTCTAAAATAACAACTATTAGGGTTAAGTTTATAGAAAAATTTGGAGAACTTCTTGCAAGCGGTAAATGGTCGGGGAATCGTGCGATTTTTACGAGTTTTGAAAAGGAAATCGATGACATCGTCTTAGGAGCTATTAAAGTATCAATCATAGGAACAGGAGGAGTCGGCAAAACATCCCTTTTACACTTAATATGTGGCAAAGAAATCGATTTAGAATACATTCCAACTATAAATGTTGACATAGCTCCTTTTGACGGAGAAGAACTTGATGTTCCACGTTCAATAGTACTTTGGGATTTTGCTGGGCAATCTAATTTTAGATCATTATGGAAAAGTTTACTAGATAGTACAGATATAGCGCTTATCGTCCTTGATTCAAGCTTTGAAAATGTTAATTACAGTAAAGATATAATTCGGGACATTTTAGATAAACACTATAGGGATGTCTTAGTAATAGGGATAGCAAACAAGCAAGATATGCCCAATCGATTAACACCCCAATTTTGCGAAAGAATTCTATCCGAAGCGGAAAGAGAACCGCCGATCAAAGTCCATGGAATGGTTGCGATTAATCCTGTATACCGCGAGAAAATTCTTGCAATTTTAAGAGAAGCAATAAATAAGATTTTCCATTAGTTTTGAACTAAATTTTAATATTTTAGCTAAAACATAAAAAATTAATTGATTTTAGAATTATTGGATATTAACTGACTTTCTTATGTTGTGATAAAATTGATTGAATTTGAGTTAGAGGAATTTTCCCTTATTGATCGTGGTAAGTATAAAGTTTTAAGACTAGAGGAATTAACGGAAGATGAGAGGTATATTGTAGATCCAATTGTTGACCCAACATCAGGATTGCGAATTAAGATACTTGACAAGCTAGAAAGAGCAGGTTCTGAGAAATTGGTTTTAACTAAGAGAAAGCTTTTCCTATTTCTTCGTGTTTTTAAAGCTATAAGTCAAAAATTCAAAGCAATAAAGGATGGTAAGAATCTCAAGGTATTAATTGTCACAGATGACCGTCCAACTAAAAGTATTCTATTAGAATATTGTTCTCAAATATTTGCTTACGATGGCTACGAAATATTTCATCAGAAAGACATTCCTGGAGAATCGAAGCTTTCTTCTCCGTATGGAGCAGCGTCAGTTGGATTAATTGAGGATATTAAATTAGTAATCGTATTAACTGCGTCTCATAATGAACTGTCTTGGAATGGTGTAAAGTTTTACATCGATTATCCAATGCCTATGTCGGGAGATTTATTCAAAGAAATTTCTAACATAGCATTAAGTATTGAGGAAATAAATCTCGATCCCTTTTACAAGCCCATGAAAATCGATGCTGAACAGATTAATAACGATTACGTTATAAGTCTATTAAATGATGTTTTGGAGCTTAAAAGTTTAATAGGTTTAAAAATAGTTATATGGCCATATCTAGGAAAAGCCAGAGGAATTGTTGATTTATTTAAACGCTTAGGAGCAGATGTAGTGTTGATTAACGAAGAAATTAATCCTCCTAACCCTATACAAGAAGTTCGCGAGGATAAATTGAAACAAGTTATGGAAAAAGAAGCTTCAAATATTGCGATACTTTTAGACGCAGATCGAGATAGGATTGCATTGTATATAAGACAGAATGGAAAATATTGTTTTTACATTCCAAATGAGATCTATTCTGCCTTGCATAATATTTTGGCTAATGAGTATCATAAAAAGATTATCAATGTGAGGACTATTCCAAGCGATTTGAGAGGAGATGAGACGAGTTTTATAAATATTTTGACTGGTGTAGGTTATAAACATTTAGGAATAATCCTATATTTTCTGTTAGGGATGGAAGTAGAACAGTCAAAAGTTGATAAAGCAATCCTCTATTTTGAAGACGAGAATAAAAATTTGGTGAAAATCAACAAGGCTGAACCATTAAAAGAAGAACTAACTGAACTTATTGAAAAAGAAAAAATACAGGATGAAAGTTTTTTAATAGTCATGTGGGAAGAATCGGGAGGACATACTCTCAATGTATTAAATCCTGCGAAAAAAGATAACTTGGGGCATTTCGTATTTGATTCTAAGTTTCCAATAATTGCGGATAAATATCCTGTACCAGCTTTAGTTTTAATAACAGAACTACTTGCAAGAGGGCATGAAATATCAAAATCAATTGATTGGTCGATTAAAGGGATAAATCGAACAATACCTGCTATAGACGAGCAAAAGATTAAGATTATGAATAATTTTATGAAAAATGACAAGAATTTTATCACAATTAATGAAAAAGAGTATAAAGTGAGTGCTTTATCTGATAATGCAAATAATGTAGATATCTACCGCCTTAAAAGCGCCGATTCTACGCTATATTTTAGACCAAGTGGCACAGGTCCAGAAGTAAGGTTTTATATTTTTGGTAAACGCGAAACCCACTTAGAAGAATTAAAAACAGTGCAAGATTATATAAAAATACAATATTCATAAGACTCGAAAAGTCAATTTAAAATTTAAAATTTAAAGCGTAAGAAATTATGAAAGATAATCGAAAAAAATTATGGGAACCTTCTGCTGAATGGATTAAAAACGCAGAAGCAACTCGTTTTATTAAATTTGTTAATAAGGAATACGGACAGAATATTAAAGGGGGGAAGGAACTTTATAACTTCTCTGTAGAATATATTGAAGATTTCTGGGATGCTATGTGGAACTTTTCTGGAATTATTGCTTCTAAACCATATGATAAAGTTGTCGAAGATTTAAGCGTGTTTCCCGGCACTAAATGGTTTCCTGGGGCTCGATTAAACTTCGCAGAAAATCTATTGAAATTTAAAGACGATCAATTAGCTTTCGTATTTCAAGGTGAAACTAAAGTAACCAAACAAATGACGTACGCAGAGTTAAACAAAACAGTTGCTCGGTTGGCAAAATCTCTTAAAGAATTGGGTGTTAAAGTAGGGGATCGCGTTGTTTCTTATATTCCAAACTTAATTGAAACACCTGTTGCCATGTTAGCAGCAACAGCGATTGGAGCTATATGGGCTTCGTGCGGTGCTGAATTACAACCTAGCGCCGTTATAGATAGATTTGGACAAATCGAGCCAAAAGTCTTGTTTACTGTAGATGGATACTTTTATAGAGATAAAGAGTTTAATATAATCGAAAATGTTAAAGCTGTAGTTGAAGCTATTCCATCTATCGAAAAAGTTATCGTTGTTTCTTATATTTCTCAAAACAAACCAGATATCAGTAGCATTTCTAACGCCGTCCATTGGGATGACTTTATATCCAAAAATGAAGAACTAACTTTAGAATTTGAACAATTACCGTTTGACCACCCCCTATATGTTATGTTCTCCTCTGGAACAACGGGAGCGCCTAAATGTCTTGTTCAAAGTTCTGGTGGTGTATTAATCAATCATTTGAAGGAGCTTATCCTCTCTACCGATTGTAAAAGACGCGATGTACTCACTTATATCACCGCACCTTCTTGGATGATGTGGAATTGGCTCATTAGTGGACTAGCAGTGGGTTGTACGATATTTTTATACGATGGTAATCCTCTTTACCCTATTCCATTGAGATTTTTTGAATTAATAGAAAAGCATAAAATATCAATTTTTGGAACTAGTGCTGCGTATATCCATTATTTAATGGGACTTGGTGTTAAACCAGCTGAAAAATATGATTTAAGTGCTTTAAGAGAAATTTCACAAACCGCATCAACGCTTTCCCCTGAAGGTTTTGAGTATGTATATAGAGAAATTAAAAAGGATCTCTTTTTTAATTCGATTAGTGGAGGTACTGATATTAATGGTTGTTTTGCTGGAGCTATTCCAATTCTTCCAGTGTATTCGGGTGAATTACAGGGTCGAGCTTTAGCAATGAAAGTTGAGTCTTATTCAGGAAAAGCCCAACCAATTGAGGACGAACAAGCAGAACTAGTGTGTGAAGCTCCAGCACCATCAATGCCAATTTATTTTTGGGGTGACGACGATAACATGACAAAATACAAAGCAGCTTATTTTGATTATTATAAAGATGTAGGAAAAACTGTCTGGAGACACGGCGATTATATTGTAATTCATAGCGATACAGGAGGCATAACGTTTTGGGGTAGATCCGACGCGGTTTTAAAACCCTCTGGTGTGAGAATAGGGACAGCAGAGATATACAATGTGGTCGAACAACTGCCTGAAATAGCAGATAGTCTGGTTATTGGTCAAAAGATCAGTGGTGATATCAGAATCGTAATGTTTGTTTTGCTTAATGAAGGATTTGAACTTACAGACGAACTAAAAGTAAAAATTAAGCAAACTCTACGTGAGAAGACTAGTCCAAGACATGTTCCAAAACTGATATTTCAAGCACCTGAAGATGGAATTCCTTATACATTTAGCAACAAGAAGGTCGAAATTGCAGTTACAAAAATCATTCACGGTATGGAAGTGGCGAACCGTGGGGCACTTAGAAATCCAGATTCTCTCGATTTCTACATGGAAATGAAGGATAAGCTTCAATAAAAAAACAAAAAATTTGTTTTTTTTTCAAATTTCTTTTTCTAAATTAATTCTAAAAAATAAAAAAAACCATAAATTACATATGCGATCTATTTCTACCTTATTGGATTGTAAATATATGTATTAGATTATATTTTATTTTTAAAATATTAATTCGCATTTTGCGAAGTAGTTCTATACAATAATTATTTCCGATTCTCAACCAATAGAATTAATTAATAACTATTCGAATTTTGGTATTTAAGATAATCGGATTTACAATTTTAAAACAAAAAAAGAGTTTAAATTCTATGCCAAAAATGAAGAAAAAACAAGTAAAGAAAGGAAGGAGAACCTATTCACCAAATCCACAACCAGAAATAAGACGCATAAAAATGCCATATCGGAAAAATGGAGAAATTTTTGCCCGTGTAACAGATATTTATGGCCAAGAACGGATGGGGGTCTATTGTGAAGATGGAAAACATCGTTTAGGGCGGATTCGGGGAAAAATAAAGAAAAGAGTATGGGTAAGAAAAGGCGATTTAGTAGTAGTTAATCCATGGGAATTTGAAACAGAAATTGATGGCCAAAGAGAAAGGTGTGAAATCTCGTGGAGATACTTAAGACATGAAATTTCTTGGTTAGAACGACGGAATTTAATACCAGAAAATCTGGATATAAATAATATTTCTCTCTAATCAAATTTTTTATTATTTATGGGCTAATTGGATATTTTAAACTAATTAAAGCAAAAATACAAAAATAATCCATGTTATGGCAGTAGCCAATCGTGGGGTTTTATGTAATCCTATTTCCCGTGTTTTCTATATCGAAATGAGAGATAAACTTCAATAAACACTACTATTTTTTAATTATTTAATCAGTTACATTCATTTAATAATAAGTATCTGGATATGAATTTTCTTTAGGAAACAAAACATCAATTATTTCACTTGATTCATGTAATATCATAGCATCTTTTATAATATGATTTATCTCTTCAAAACTCATGTCCCCTAAGATTAATTTGAACAAGAGGGATCCAGGTATTTGAAGATCACACGATCCTTCCTTCGGATATCCTTTTTCCATCTTTATAGTAGAAATTGACCCATTATTAAAAGATAATATAATAGTTGTTTTGTAATCACTTAATCTTAAATCTTGTGTTAAATCTTGAAAATTTGAATTATTAATTCTATTTTCTAATATTTGCTGTATTTTTTCTAAATATAATTTTAAATTTGGAATCTTAACTTGCCAACCATAAGTGTTATTCGTTGTTCCTCCAAGTTCACCAATAAGTTCAGCTAAATCTGTATCCTCTCTAACAGCCAAGTTAATTTGATCTGGATTTTCAATACTGGTGATTTCTTTAGTAAATTGAAGTATTTTTATTCCATATTTGCGATTTATATCTGAAGTCTTAATATCATATGCTAAATTATCATAAGACTTTCCGAATGTGAAATATGCTATAGTTTTTCCACCAGTCTCAATCAAATATGTTGAAGTTTTAAATGTATTGTAATTATCATTAAAAAATTTAGAGATGTAGCAATCTTTATCAAACAAGTTTGAAATAAAGAATTTTTCGTAATATTGATTATATTTGTTAGCAATTAGATCAATATCATCTAAGTTTGCTTTCCTAATTTTTAAAAAATCCAAATCATCTTGAGGAATCATTGATGGTGATAAAAACATTCTATGATCAAGAGGTATAGCAAATTCATAGCCTAATTTTCGATAATAATAAGGGATGCCTCTTATGACAGAAATAATATATCCTTTTTCTGCCATGATGCGTTCATAAAGGTTATTTAACTCAACAATTAATTCTTTCCCACGATATTTTTCTAATGTTCCAACAAATCCCATCTCGCATACTAAAACGTTAATACTTCCAACTCTCCATTCTAACGGCATTAAACTAATGCTTGATACAATTTTATTTGAATTAGAATCCTTGATATATAGAAATAGTATGTCTTCTTTCCTTGGATGATTTAAAAATATGTGCTTAAAATAATCTCCTACTGATTCACCATGTACTTTAACATTTAATGCCAAAATTTCTTGAAATTCTTCCTTCTTATAATTCTCAGCAATATGAATTGAAAATTGTTGATTTAATTTCCTCTTATATCCTTTTGCAAGTCTCATTTCAGGTTTGTAAATAATAACATATTTAGAAATTTTATTGAATTATACATAACATAACATTTTAACTTTGAAATACTGACATTAAAATTATAATAATATATTTATTAAAAAAAAGTAATTTCTAAAATAATTTCATTAAATTCCTAATCCCTTTGCGATTCTATCGCCCCAAGTCGAATCAGCTTTGTAGAAATGTTTAAGCATTCGTTCCTGAATGAACTTAGGTACTGTTTTTAGGCTATTAACAAGATTTTGTACTAGGCGATCCTGTTCATCGGGGGGCATTAATCTATAGAGATTTCCTGGTTGAACAAAATCATCATCTCTTGTAGGTTGGTCATATGCATCTGCATCTCCAGATATTTTTAACGGGGGCTCCTTAAAGGAAGGGTTTTGTTGAGGTCCACCAAAACTATTTGGCTCATAAATTACAGAGTCTCCATAATTACCATCAAATCTCATGTGACCATCGCGGTGATAATTGCTTACCATTGCTTTTGGTTTATTTACAGGTAAACTTTGATAATTAACGCCAAGTCGATATCGATGTGCGTCTGCATAAGAGAAAGTTCTAGCTTGTAGCATCTTATCTGGTGAATAAGAAATTCCTGGGACTTTATTAGATGGATCCATTGCAACTTGCTCAACTTCTGCAAAATAGTTTGATGGGTTCCGATTAAGTTCCATTATCCCCACTTTAATTAAAGGGTAGTCTTTATGAGGCCAAACTTTAGTTAAATCAAATGGATTCCATCGATATGATTCAGCTTCAAGTTCAGGCATGATTTGCACAGATAACTCCCACTTTGGGAAATTTCCCTTTTCAATTCTTTCATAAAGATCACGGATTGTCCAATCTGGATCTTTACCCGCTAGTTCATCCGCTTCTTGTTGAGTAAAGTTTTTAATGCCCTGCATGGTTTTAAAGTGAAATTTTACCCAGAAACGTTCATCTTTTGCGTTAATAAAACTGTAAGTATGGCTTCCATAACCGTTCATATGGGGAATACCTCTTGGGATACCTCGATCAGAAAAGAGTATTGTTACTTGATGTAAAGCTTCGGGAACTAATGACCAAAAATCCCACCACATTATTTGGGATCGAAGGTTTGTGTGTGGTGAACGTTTTTGAGTATGGATAAAATCACTGAATTTTAAAGGATCTCTTATAAAAAATACTGGAGTATTATTACCAACTAAATCCCAATTACCTTCTTCTGTGTAAAACTTTAGTGCGAAACCTCTTACGTCTCTAACTGTATCAGCAGAGCCTCTTTCACCAGCTACTGTTGAAAATCGGCCAATCATATCTGTTTTTTTCCCAATTTCTGAAAAAATTTTAGCTTTCGTATATTTTGTAATATCATTGGTCACTGTAAAAGTACCGTATGCACCAGCTCCTTTAGCGTGGACTACTCGTTCAGGTATACGCTCTCTATTAAAATGTGCCATTTTTTCAAATAAAAATACATCCTGCATGAGTAATGGTCCTCTTTCACCAGCAGAGAGTGAATTCTGATTATCTGATACCGGAGCGCCTCCCTGTGTTGTTAATGTTTTAGATTTTCCTTCACTTTTATCATTTTTTTTCATTAAAGATCATCTTTTTATATGTTAAGTACGTTTTTTACAAGAAAGTTTACTATTTATAAATTTCTTTAATGTTTTATTATATAAGAAAGAATTTTACTTACTAATCAAAATCAAATAGATTAATATTCAAAAACACCAGTCTACATTATCATTTTCCATTCATTAGTGGGCATTTTTGTATAAATTTTACATACACGGCCTTTCCATTGATTTCTATTGCCTACTTTATCAATCCATAATGTGTCAATATCGACAACTGCAAATGCTCCATCTTGCTCTTTTGAGACCTTAATTAGTTTAATTTCTCTCTTATTTTGAACCAGCTTATGGCTATCAAATAGGTCTTGCCAGCCGTTTTTCCATCTGTTGTAATTAAATCTCCCCCAATCAATTACCCAATCCATAGGATCATGAGCTTTATTATCTTTAGGCCAAGGCCATACCATGTCTGGATGGAGGATTGTCATGAGTAAATCCACATCTTGAGTATCCCAAGCATGGGTCTCTCTATTTACAATTTCTTCTATCTTTTTTTCTGGATTACTCATACTCTATTTGATAAAATAATTATATTATATACCTGAAATATATTTTACTCTATAAAATTTAGCTTTTAATCATGGAGAAAAAGCTTTAAGGAACCTAATCGGCAGTAATTCAATAATTTCCTTCTTAGTTTTTTCTAAAATGTTGATTTGATATTTGGTTTTGATATAAAATAAAAACATCCCGCTTTTCTATTTATGAACCGATTTTTAAAATTTAATTAGAATAGAATATTCTAATTATTAAATTCAATTAATTGACTTCTTAATGAGATTATAATGCAAGAAAAAATAATAAATGATGAAATTCTGGAAAAGATTACTTTAGAGAATGTTTTTAAGATTTTTAACGACAACATATTCCCGATGCTGAATGACGAGGAAAAAGCATATTGTAATGAACTCCAAGAATTTTGCTTAGAACTTAACCCTAAAATTGATAAATCTAAAGATGTTTATGTGTTGTTTCCAGAACTTGGAAAGCGTGGCTATATGCAGCGAATCAATAAATGGAACGATTTCACCCCATATGGGATGAAAAAAGAAATATTGCTGGGAACGCATTTATCATTATTAGACCCTCAATTGGAATTAGCAAGATTAGCTAGTGGAATTTTATGCGGTAATCCGACATTTCACTATTACGAACACGGAGGAACAGGTGAAACTATTCGAAAGGTTCAAGACGAATTAATGTCTGGACAGAAAATAGGATGTATAGGAATAACTGAACCTGAACGAGGTTCTGATGCCGTAAATATGACAACTGTTGCAACGAAAGAAGGAGATTCTGTGATTTACAACGGTGAAAAAGTATATACAACAAACGGTCCAAAAGCAGATTATTTTTGTACTTATGGGGTATATGATACAAATAATCCACGCGATACAATGGTGCAAGCAATGATAAAAAGTGATTTTGGCGTGAGAACTGAAAGATTGAAAATCAATTCAGTTCCACGAGTACACATTGCTCACACCTATTTGGAAAATGTTAAGATTCCCAACGATTATATCTTAGCTGATGATGGATTAGGTTATGTTCGATTGTTTGAAGGATTGGTTCCTGAACGTTTAGGAATAATGGGATCGGGTATTGGAATCTGCTGGTCAGGTTTGATATACGGGATTATTTTTACGAATCTTAGAAAACAATTTGGCAAGCCAGTAATTAGATATCAAGGTGTTGGCTATGGATTAGCCGATTTGCTTGCTAAATCTACAGCTGCTACTAGTTTAGCACTTCAGGCGGCGACGATTTACGATGAAAAGATACTTTTTGCCGATACACCTTCAAAAGAAGCTGAAAAATGGGTTGCAAGTATCTCATCTCAAGGTAAATATTATACTGCAAAGCTAACACATGAAATTTGTTACGAAGTTCAGCAACATATGGGCGGAGTCAGCGTTACCGATAACACACCTGTAGATGAGCTAGCTGATGTAAGTAAAATTGAAGAAGTTATTGGAGGATCCCGGAATATCCAACTTCTTCTAATCCAATCTCAAATCCAACGATTTATGAGACTTATATAAATATAAATTTTTCTTTTTTATTTTTACGGATGTTTTATTCCATTTCAGAATCAAAGTTGATAGAAACCCAAGAATATTACTTGTTTAATAAACGACAAATGTCCTTTCTTTTTTCTTTACATTTGATATAAGAAGCTCATGAGGAAAATTAATAAGTTCAAGTTGGTATTATCACTTTAGATAAGAATTATTTCAAAAATAATTAAACTTAGGAGCGATTCTCTAAACCTTGGAAGAAATAACAGATAAAAATTATAGGAAAATCATGAGAAACTTTAAAGGACGAATAGAATTAATGAAAAAAACGCCTTTAGAGAATCTAGAAAAGCTATTTTTAGAGATATATGATTACGGGATTAAAGATTATGTTCGAATCGAAAAGAAAAGGGATCCTAAAAAATCTCGAAAAGAAATCATTATTGATATGTATGAATTTCATGATAAAATAAGAGGTCGTAAAAAATAAATGGAACTTTCTTATAAAATTGCTTTAAAGCAAATAATTGATTTACTCGATCAGCTTGAAAAAGAGAAACGTTTAAAATATTATTTGGTTGGTGGAATTCTAGTAAATATATATTCAGATTTTAGAATAACTCGAGATATTGATTTAGTTATTGATTTTCAGGCATCTAATTTTAGAATTGAAGATTATGTTATTGTATTAAAACAAAATGATTTTTTTCCCTTCCAAGACTGGAATACTACAAATTATTTAGCCAGAGAAACTAAAATAATTCAATTTTTAGATAAAACCGAAACTGTGAAATATGATAATCATATTATTGATAAATTTGATAAGAGTAAATATAAAAAACTAGGTTCAATTGCGCTTAAAAGAAGAGTAAAAGAAACTTTATTTGGAGTAGAATGTTGGGTTACATCGAAAGAGGATTTTATTTTGAGTAAATTAATCTATGGCGGTTGGCAAGACTATTCCGATGCTTTAGGATGTTGGATGAGATTTGAACATGCATTAGATGTACAATATATGTCTATAAACAGCAAAGAATTAGGAATACAAAAAGAATTTAATCTATTAAAATCTGGAATTGACGATCCAGACGATTATTTTAAACAAATTAATGGGTACTAATTAAAATTCGTTCCAAAATTTATTTTTCATTCTTTTTTTCAGCTAATCAACTTTAAAATTGATGAAACAATAGAATTGATGCTAATAACTAAGAGGAAACAAAAAACTGCAACCTGAAATTTTTTAACGGGTATTTTAGGTGTTAGCTTTTGACCAAATTTAGTACCCAGAAAAATTATTGGAAATCCTAATATAAATAATAAAACTAAGTCATAAGGGAAAATATCTGTTATGAAATAAAATGGTGTCCTCACAATAGAAAGCGAAAATCCAATCGCAGCGAAATTCTCTATAAAGTGTTCTCTATAATGACCCGTTCTTTCTAACATTGCTACATTGAGCGGTCCAACAGCACTTATTAAGGCTGACAAAAATCCATAACTAAACCCTCCCGCATAAATTAAGGGAGAAGTAGTATTAAGTCGTTCTTTTAACTCAAATTCCTCTTTTTCTTTAGAATATCGATATAATTTTAGAGTAGAATAACTAAGAATAAAAATCCCAAGGATAAGTTCTATCCATTCGAGTCTAATATCAATTAATAAAAAAGTTCCAAAGATAGTTGCGGGGATACCTAACGATAAGAATCTTATAAAGTAGCCTTTATCTAATAAATCACGGTACTTAATGAAGTTCAGCAAAGCGGTAAGTATACCCCAAATATTTACCAGAATCACGGCATTCTTAATTCCAATTATGGGAGTAATTATTGGGATTAAGACAAGAGCGTCTCCAAATCCAATTACTCCATAAACCATGCTCGAAAAAAAAATAGCAATTAAAGAGAGATAGATAATCATATACTTTTGTAAAAGAGTTCTTTAATTTTTAACAATTTGAATTATCTACTTTTTTTTATTTTCAAAAGACATAAAACTTAGAAATCATTTAATTCTCGCATTTACTTATCATTCTCTATCGAACTTTTTATTATTTACATTTCAAAAATGTATCAGTTCCGATTAGAATCAAAAATTTTTTTAATTAATTTAACATTGGAATACATAACAAAAAAATAAGTGAATAAGAAAATGAACTCTAAACTAAAAAAAAGTATAATCTTATTTATGGGATTATTTATAGCGCTAGTCCTTAACAACACGCTTTTTTTCAACAATGGAACGCAAAATGAGTTGAGCATTCCGAAACAATCGGCAGGGTACAGTGAATCATTCATACATATTGATGGTAGCGATCCCAATAATTGGACTTGGACTGCGGGTAATTATTCTTGGTGTTATTTTGATAATGGTTATTATATTATTGAAAATGTTACTATCGATGCGAGTAGTTCACCGACGGGAAGTGGGATTTATATTGAAAATTCCAAAAATGATTATTTCATAATTAGAAATTGTACGATATTTAATGCAGATAATATTTTCGAGGATTCGGGAATTTGGTTGGAAAATACTAACAACGGAACTCTAATAAATAACCATTGTATAGAAAATAATATGGGTATTTATTTAATTAATTGTGAAGGAAATAACATTATAGAGAATAATGCGAGTAACAATAATATTAATGGAATATATCTATATAAGAATTGTACTTATAATAACATCACGGGAAACACAGCAAATAACAATATGTTTGGAATACAACTATGTAACAACTGTGATTATAATAACATCACATTAAACACAGTAAATGACAATTATGATATCGATTGGGGTTACGGTATATATATAAACAGTTTTGGAGGTACATGCGACAATAACATTATTCTAAATAATACTGCAAATGAGAACAATAAATTTGGTATACGTATAAATGATAATAGCAATGACAATTCTGTTATTAACAATACAGTAAATGATAATATACAAACAGGGATTGGTTTGCATACTTCTCATTATATTAATGTCACTGGCAACACTATTAACAATAATAAACGTGGGATATATTTACAGGATTGCGATAATAGTAATATCATGAGTAATGCCATCAATTATAACCTTGAAATAGGGATATATTTATACTATGATTCTGATAGCAATGAGATTAGGAATAATACAATAAATAAAAACGATTTAGGTATAAGGCTTGATGATAGTAATTACAATAACATCACAGGGAATGACTTAAAAGATAATAATTGGTGTATTTTAGAAACCGATTGTGAAGGAAATATTATAGAATATAACGATTGTTCATCTCCTACAGTGGAATTTCCAATCTACATTGACGATTATGCTACGGGTATGGATGCCCATAATTGGACCTGGGCAGAAATTCAACCTTGGTGTACTGGAACAGGAACATCTTTGGATCCCTATATCATTGAAGATCTTATAATTAGTGGGTTTGGAATAATATATTATGGCATCGATATCAGAAATTCAAATGTCTCTTTCATTATTCAAGAGTGCCTAATTTATAATTCTGATCAAGCAGGAATCTATTTAGATAATGTGAATAATTCACGGTTAATCAATAATAATTGTTCTAATAACCAGAATGGGATAGACGTATATTATAGCAATAATATTACTATTTTTGAAAACATTCTAAATGACAATAATAACAATGGGATTTATGCACAAGAAAGCAACTATGTCAATATTACAGGAAACTTTGTAAATGATAATGATGACGGGATTAAAGTAGACTTGTGCGAATATAGTTACATCATAGAAAATATCGCAAATGGAAATAGTGAAAATGGAATAAAATTAGAGGAATCTATCAATAATACAATTTCAGGTAATAATGTAAATGGAAATTATGATGGTGTTTATTTATATGATGCTGATTTCAATACCATCATTGAAAACACAGCTAATTTTAATAATAGGGCCGGAATTTATTTAGAAGAGAGTGAACACAATACCATTATCGAAAATTCTGCAATTGGTAATCTGAATGGAATTTTTTTAGAAGATGACAATTATAACAATAATATCACGGGAAATATCTTAAGTAATAACGATTACGGGATAGAAATATACTATAGTGATTTTAATAGCATCATGGGAAACACAGCAAACGATAATAACGATTCCGGAATAAGTATAGAGGGAAGCAATAATAATACGTTATCAGGAAATAATGCATTCAATAACACCATGTATGGAATATATTTATGCGAAGAAAACAGCAATAATACCTTTTCAGAAAATATTATTAATGATAACAAAAATACGGGGATATATTTAGACGATGATAGTGATTACAATGTTATTACTGAAAATACTATAAATAATAACAGTCTAGGAATATATCTTTATTCTGATTGTAGCAACAATTCAATTTATAAAAATTTGTTTCTGAAAAATGGAAAACATGCTGAGGATGATGGAACTGATAACACGTGGAACAGCACAACAATTGGTAATTATTGGGATAATTGGACTAGTCCAGATGTAAGTCCAAATGATGGAATTGTCGATGATCCTTACACATATATAGGTGGGTTTGCGGGAAGTATAGATTATTTACCTATAGCTGAAGATAACGCACCAGTAATAGTTATTGATTCACCTGCTCCGGGGAGTGTTTTTGGTGTATCTGCACCCTCATTCATTGTAAGAATTACTGATTTTTTACTTGATTCAATGTGGTATTCCTTAGATGGAGGATTACATAACTACACTTTTACAGAAAATGGCACCATTAATCAATTAGCTTGGTCTGCTTTATCTGAAGGAAGCGTTACTATTACTTTCTATGCAAATGACACAGTAGGAAATGAAGCATCTGAGGATGTGATAATAACTAAAAGCATTCCAGATGAGACTCCGGATATGGGTATCATCATAATTATTGTTGTTGTCTCTGTTGTTGGAGGAGTAGTCCTGGTTAGTGTTGTATACATCTTTCTTAAAAAACGATCTGCAGCAGCGTAATTCTATTTTTTTTTTTAAATTTTATAGATATATAAATCCTATGAGTTTACTAACCTAGTAATTCATCAATCTTTTTTTGAACTGGTCCTTTCTCCTTTAGTGTTCCAAAAAGCATTTCCTTATTTTTTTCAACAAATTTCCACCCAAAACCAGAGAGATCGTTTAAAGGTCCTTTTATTCCCTTAGGATTCCCAGTTCGGGTATAAGTGACTTCCGTGTGTTTAATAGCCTTGAATACTTGATAGGGCGTCTCGTAATTCTCAATAAGAGATTTAGCTTTTTTAGGTCCGATGTCTACAAACCCCTCCACAATAAAAGTTCTCCTTTCCTCTACGCTCATGCTTTTAGGAGCTTTCCGAGAAAGGATTGTTGCACTATCTTTTATCTGTTCTCGATAAGCAATTCTCTCAATTACAATCGCTGTATCGCTCAAATTTCGCGTAGGAATAACAGCAATTCCCGATTTATAAGCAATTTTAGCGAGTGCACCATATATGGATTCGATCTTCATTCCAGTATTTTCAAATACATTATCATTCAGACCCTCTAAAATGAGGATTGGCGTAGAATATGTTTCCTTTAATCGAAGACACTGTTCAAATAGGCGATTGTCCATAATTGAAGAGACAAAATCAAAACCTTCTTTTCTTTCGATTGCTACATCTTCAGTAATGACAATATCAGCAACATCAAGCTGTTTTGCTTCGAATTCAATATTAGGATGTTTTTCTTCTAATAATGCCATTAATTTTCTTTCCCTATTATCAATAATAATCTCTAAATTGCTTGATTGGTTCATATTTATCTCAGCTGGTAATAATTAAGGTGTTTTATATAAACTAAATTCTTTTTTAATTATTTAATAGTAATTAACCTTTTAAAATAAAAAATAATTCGTATATATTTAAAGATTGAAGGGTATCTATTTATCTTGAAAATTTACCAAATCTACGTTTCGATTGAGGTAA
>Ga0315553_10001340_pt1 | contig 20553 bp, 19 predicted proteins | sample SalMarSW160140MG_FD_203099 | JGI IMG/M metagenome (GOLD analysis project Ga0315553, IMG submission 203099) | Salt marsh sediment microbial communities from the Plum Island Ecosystem LTER, Massachusetts, United States - Salt Marsh Sediment SW1601-40 ... | reverse complement strand
CGACTCGGCCTGTGGCGAAGCCCCGACTATGCCGTGCTCCAGGCGGGCGATCCTTCGCTTCAGGGCCGAACCGGCCTATATGAGCTCGTCGAAGGTCGAGTCGCCAGAGTCGGCCACGGCGCGTACATGATATTCCTCGACTTCGGACGCGATTATTGGCGCGACTTCACCATCATGATCTCGCCACGGGTCGCGGAGAGCCTGGCTTCCGCCGGCGTGCCGGCCGACGGGCTGGCGGGCCGCCCGATTCGGGTGCGCGGCGTGATCGAGGCGAGCGGCGGGCCGGCCATCCGCGTGAACGATCCGGCCGAGATTGAATTGTTGAACGATGGCGACAACCAAGACGGTGCGGGCTGACGATCCGACGGTACCCGGGCGGGGCCGCCGGCTGCTGGTCGCGGTTGCGGTTCTCGGCGCGGCGCTCTCCGTCGCTGGCTGCAGCGCGGTGGTGGGAACCGGAGGGCCGACCGCGGCGGTGTTCGGCGACCCCGCCGGAACCGGGCCCGGGCGGACGCGGATCGACGCGGAGGGGCACTCGCGCATCGTCGCCGCATACGGCGGCATCTACCACGACGATAGGCTCGAACAGACGCTCGCCCCGATCGTCAGCCGAATCGTCGCGGCCTCCGACCGTCCCGACCAGACCTATCGCATCACCATCCTCAACGCACCGGCGGTCAACGCGTTCGCGCTCGCCGACGGCTACCTCTACGTCACCCGCGGCCTTCTGGCGCTGGCCAACGACTCGTCCGAAGTGGCGGCGGTGCTCGCCCACGAGATGGGGCACGTGACGGCCAGCCACGCAGTCGAGCGGCAGAACAAGGCGCGCAACGCCCTGATCGTCAGCGAGGTCGTCAGCGATGTCCTGCAAGACCAGGAGGGTGGGCGACTGGCGCTCGCCTCGAGCCAGCGATCGCTGGCCGCATTCTCGCGACAGCAGGAGCTCGAGGCAGACGCGATCGGCATCAGGACAATGGGCCGGGCCGGCTACGACCCGTTTGCCGCGGCCCGGTTCCTGACCGCCATGGCGCGGCTCGCTGAGTACCGTGCGTCGCTGACCTTGCAGGACAAGCGCCCGGACTTCCTCGCCACGCACCCGTCGACACCGGAGCGGGTCGAGTTCGCCGAACGCGCGGCACGCCAGTTCGGCGCCCCCGGCATCGGTGACATGGACCGCGACCGCTACCTCGACGGCATCGACGGCATGGTCTACGGCGACGACCCGTCCCAGGGCTTCGTGCGGGAGCGCAACTTCGTGCACGCGGGCCTCAGCATCGGCTTCACGGTGCCGGAGGGCTTCGTCATCGACAACACCAACGAGGCGGTGCTGGCGACCGGGACGGACGGAACCGCGCTCAGGTTCGACGCCGTTGGCCTCGCCGAAGGTACCGATCTTGCCGCCTACCTCAAGTCTGGTTGGGTGAACGGGCTCGACGAGGCAAGCGTGCAGAGCTTCTCGGTCAACGGCCTCAGGGCGGCCTCGGCACGGGCGCAGGCCAAGGGCTGGTTCTTCGAGATCGCCGTGATCCAGACCGACGGCAGCGCGACCTATCGATTCATCTTCGCCGGGGACGCGGTCACCGAGCAGTTCCATCGGGCGGCGCGCGAGACCGTGGACAGCTTCCGCAGCCTCAGCGCCAAGGAAGTCGCCAGCCTGAAGGCGCTGCGCATTCGCGTGGTCACGGCCGGCCGGGAGGAGACCGAGGCGCGCCTAGTCAAGCACATGCACGGGGTCGACCGGCCGCGGGAGCTTTTCCGGATCCTGAACGATTACCAGCCGGGCACCAGGATCGCGCAGGGCGAGCGATTCAAGGCCGTCACCGACCGCTAGATCGGGCCGGCACCCATCGCTTTCAGGTCGAGCTAGGAAACGAACGCGGCGCGGTCGGGCTGCTCGCGCAGCAGCGCCTCGCGCAGCTTGTCGAGCGCGCGGCTCTCGATCTGGCGGACACGCTCCTTGGAGATGCCAAGGCTCTCGCCGAGCGCTTCAAGGGTCGCGCCGTCGTCCTGCAGGCGGCGCTCACTGACGATTCTGAGCTCGCGCTCGTTGAGGACGGTGAGGGCGGAGCGCAGCCACGTCAGCCGGCGCTCGTAATCGATCGCCTCACCGACGGTCTCATCGGGGAGCGGCACGTCGTCGACCAGGAAGTCCTGGCGGTTGGCGGCGTCGTTCTCCGACTCGTGGACGGGCGCATTCAGCGAGGCGTCGGGTCCGGACAACCGCGAATCCATCAGCGCGACGTCGTCGGCGGAGACGCCCAGGGCGCCAGCGATCTCGGCAAAGACGGCGCTGCGCGGCCGCTGGTCGGGGTTCTGAGCAAGCCGGGCGCGCAAACGCCGCAGATTGAAGAACAGCGCCTTCTGCGTCGACGACGTGCCACCGCGCACGATCGACCAGTTGCGCAGGATGTAGTCCTGAATGGATGCCCTGATCCACCACGTCGCATAGGTCGAGAAACGAACCTCGCGGTCGGGATCGAAGCGGGCCGCCGCCTCCAGAAGTCCGACGTGGCCTTCCTGGATCAGGTCGCCCATGGGCAGTCCGAAATTGCGGAAGCGCGCGGCGATCGCGATTACCAGCCGCATGTGTGCGGCGGTGAGCCGATGCAGGGCCGCCTGGTCCTTCTCGTCGTGCCAGCGCACGGCGAGATCGTGCTCTTCGTCGCGTTCGAGATAGGGCGCGCGCATGGCGGCGCGCACGAGATCCCGGCGGGATGCCGCAGTCCTAGCCATTCCTACCTCCCTGCGGCTTCAAGGGCCGCCCGAGGTCGCCCACCGCCAACCTAACGGCAGAGGGCCGGTTGTGATGCACAAAAGGTCGTGATCGAGCCCGTGATCGCCGATTTCGGCGATCACGGCGGGTCGTTCAGGCCGCCGAGGCGGGTCAGTGGGCTCAGGCGGCCTTGGCGTCGGATGCCTGGCCCGGCTTGCCCCCGCGTCGGGGGCTTTTCGCCAGGTTCTGCTCGATCTGGCGGATCGCCTCGGTCTCGGAGATCTTGCTGACCGAGGAAATCTCGCGCGACATGCGGTCGAGCGCGGCTTCGTAAAGCTGACGTTCACTGTACGACTGCTCGGGCTGCGTCTCCGACCGGAAGAGGTCGCGGACCACCTCGGCGATGAAGATGAGATCGCCGGAGTTGATCTTGGCCTCGTACTCCTGAGCGCGGCGGCTCCACATCGTGCGCTTGATGCGGGCGCGGCCACGCACGGTCGCCAGCGCCTTCTTCACGGTGGCCGCATCGGCGAGCTTGCGCATGCCGACCGAGGTCGCCTTGGTGACGGGCACGCGAAGGGTCATCTTGTCCTTGACGAACGAGATCACAAACAGGTCGAGCTTGTTCCCAGCCACCTCCTGCGTGTCGATACCGACGATCCGACCCACGCCGTGAGCCGGATAGACGATGTACTCGCCGGTCCTGAATCCGGCACGCTGGGTGATCTTCTTCGTTGCCATGTGGCCGTCGCTCCGTTTGTTATTTCGCCGCCGCCTGGCCGGTGGACCGGCCGGTGGCGGACGCCGCCGCCCAATTGCTCGTGTCGGGACGATCCGGTACTCCGTCAAGCCATCGCGCAGGCGTCACCTGGAGGCTTCCGGGCAGCCGTTCGAGCCGGCCGGCGCCGGAATAACGCCACATCCGATCACGCTAAGGTAATCGCGCGGGAGCGAGCAGAGCGCTCTCTCTTGTTCCGACAGTCGCCCCTATATATCACAAAATCGGGAAATTTCAATGGTTTACCGGATCGACGGTAAATAACTCGGGGATTTTGCAGCATCGACCGTTAACAGCCGGCCGCGGGCTCGGCCCTGGGGCCGCAGGCGCGGCCGGCCCCGACTAGTCGCCCTCGCCGGGCTCGGAGGAGAAGAACTTGTCGAACTTGCCGGACACACCCTCAAACTCCTTGGCGTCCGGCGGGGCGGCCTTCTTGGTCGTGATGTTCGGCCATTTCGAGGCGTATTCGGCGTTGATCTGAAGCCACTTCTCCAGCCCGGGCTCGGTGTCGGGCTTGATCGCGTCGACCGGGCATTCCGGCTCGCACACACCGCAGTCGATGCACTCGTCGGGATGAATGACGAGCATGTTCTCGCCCTCGTAGAAACAATCGACGGGGCACACCTCAACGCAGTCCATGTATTTGCAACGAATGCAGTCTTCGTTGACGATGTAGGTCACGGGCGATTTTCCAGGCGTTAGCGCCGGAAGACGGCGGATTTCGGCCGGTTCGGTATCTGGTTTGACCATATAGCGCAAGAACCGGCCGGCCAGTCCGGCACGGCGGCGCGGATCGATTTTCCGCTCAGTCGCCGGCAGCTGGAAAATCTCCGCCGGGAGGCCGCTTGAGGGCCAGAAGGGCGCGCCGGTCGCGCTTGCTGGGCCGCATGCCGGCGCTCAGGTCTGCCCCCGGCCCGGCGTCGCGTGAAGGTACCGGCGGCGCCAAATCCTCGTAGAGCAGGCGTGCTTCGGATGCCGGGCCGCGGCGGGTCCCACCATCGACGATCCTGAGAACGCGGACGCCGGATCTGAGCGAAATGGTGAGGACGTCGCCAGGCTTGACCGGCCGGCTGGCGCTGTCGTTCTTGGCGCGGTTGACCCGCACGCCTCCCGACAGCGCCAGCTTCCGGGCCAAGGTCCGGGTCTTGGCCAGGCGGGCGAACCACAGCCATTTGTCGATGCGTTGAACCGCCGTCCCGCTCATTGGCGCCGTCAGCCGCCGCGCTCCTTGGCCTCGAGTTGCGCCTTCAACGCGGCGAGAGCAGCGAAAGGCGAATCCGGGTCGGGCTCTCGCTCGCGGCCGCGACCCGCGCCATCGCCGGCGACGGCCGACGGGCGCGGCCGGCTGGGACCATCCCTCCCAGGCTTGCCAGGCTTGCGGCCAGACCTCCGCCGCGGTGGGCGGGGTTTTCTTTCCGCGTCGGCGTGGGCACCGCTGTCGGCGCTGTCCGGTTTCGCCGCCGCCACGCGTTCGGTCCGCCGCGGCCTTCCGTCACGGCGACGATGGCGGTCAGCACGCTGCGGACGCCAGATTTCGATCGTGACCGGCTCTTCGCTCGTCTCGTTTGCCGGCGCGTCGCCGGATTCCATCGCCGGCGCGTCCGTGTTGGCCGTAGCGGCCGACGATTCGGCCGCCACCTCGGCGGCGGGGAGTGCGTCGCCGGTTTCCATCGCCGGCGCGTCCGTGGTGGCCGTAGCGGCCGACGATTCGGCCGCCACCTCGGCGGCGGGGAGCGCGTCGCCGGTTTCCATCGCCGGCGCGTCCGTGTTGGCCGTAGCGGCCGACGATTCGGCCGCCACCTCGGCGGCGGGGAACGCGTCGGGCGCGGCGGTTGCGGGCTTGGCGGGGGGCGTCGGCCGGCGCTCGGCACGATAGCCGAGCGAACGCAGGACCGAGGCGAAATCGTCGCCGGCGCAGCCGAGCAGAGATGTCATGGCGACGGTCACGGTGAAGCCGAAGCCGTCGATGGCGCCATCAGGCGGCTCCCTCGCTTCGGGTGTCGGCCGCCAGGCGATCAGCGGGCGGATGAGGTCGGCCAGGCGCTCCAGGATGTCGATGCGCACGGCCCGCTCGCCGGCGAGGCGGTAGCCGACGATGCGGTAGAGTTCGCCCGGGATCGCGGGGTCGACCGGGACACTGGTGCGTCCCGATGCCGTCAGCCTGGCGAGCTCGGCGAGGCCGGCGACGTCGAGACCGCCGTTCTTCAGGGCCCACAAGGTGGCGAGCAACGTGCTCGGCGCCGGCTTCAGCAGGATCGGAACGTAGATGTGATACGCGCCGAAGCGAACGCCGAGGGCACGCATGCCCGCCCGAGCATCCTGTTCGAGGTTGCGGACATCCTCGGCGATCTCGGCGCGGTCGACGATCCCGTAGTTCTCGGAAAGACGGAAAGCGATGCCGCGCGCGGCCGGGGTCAACGATTCGGCGGCGCGCAGATCGAAGAGCGGCTTCAGCAACGTCTCGGCGTGATTGGCGAGCCAAAGGTCGGTGCGCGCCTGAACCCGTTCGCGGGCGGGGGCCGACAGCGTTTCGTCGGCGAGCAGGAGCAACCGGGGCCTGAGGGCGTCGTCGGCCTCGACTAGCCGGGCAATGGCGGCGCCCTGCCAGCGCAGCGTGCCGTCCCCGGCAAGAACGAAATCGCCGTTGGCGGCGGTGGAGACCTTGTCGGCGCGGTCGGCGATCTCGCCGGCGAGCGCCTTCTGCGCCGCGGTCCGGAGTGCCTTGGCCTCGGGACCGCCGGCGTTGGGATCGGGCGAAAAACGAAAACCGTCGAGGCTGCCAACGTGCTGGCCCTCGACCAGGACGTCGCCGGTGGCGGTGAACTCGGCTTCGAGCATCGCCCTTTCCTTCAGCCGTCGCATCAGGACACTCGTCCGCCGATCAACGAAGCGGGCGGTCAGACGCTCGTGCAGGGCGTCGGACAGACGATCCTCTATCGCGCGCGTGCGTTCTTGCCAATCGACCGGCTGGCGCAGCCACCGAGGCTGGTTGGCGGCGAAGGTCCAGGTGCGGATGTGGGCGATGCGGTTGGCGAGGGTGTCGATGTCGCCGTCGGTGCGGTCGGCGTAGGCGACTTGGTCGTTGAGCCAGTCGTCCGGGATGGCGCCGTCGCGGGCCAAGAAGCCGAAGAGCGTGGTCACCAGCTCGGCATGATTGGCTGGCGCGATCTTGCGGTAATCGGGAACCTGACAGACGTCCCAGAGCAGTGATACGCGCTCTCGCTGGTCGGCGAGGGCCCTTACTGTATCGTCTCGGCTGACGGTCTCGAAAGCGGCGACGTCGTCGGACGGCGGCGCCTTGGTCAGGCCTTCCCGGGTGGGGGCAAGGTCGAGGCTCGCCTTGAGATCGGCGAGCGAGGAGAAGTCGAGGACGCGGTTACGCCACTGAATGGTCTTGACCGAGTCGAACCGGTGGGTCTCGAGCGCCTCGACCAGAACGTCCTCGAACGGATCGACGCGGGCGGTGACGCCGAAAGTGCCGTCGCGCAAGTGGCGGCCGGCACGGCCGGCGATTTGGCCAAACTCGGCGGGCGACAGGCGCCGGTGCTGGTAGCCGTCGAACTTACGGTCGGCGGCGAAAGCGACGTGGTCAACGTCGAGGTTGAGGCCCATGCCGATGGCGTCGGTGGCGACCAGGAAATCGACGTCGCCGGACTGGAACAACTCGACCTGGGCGTTGCGCGTGCGCGGACTGAGCGAGCCGAGGACGACCGCGGCGCCGCCGCGCTGGCGGCGGATCAGCTCGGCGATGGCGTAGACCTCGTCGGCGGAGAAGGCGACGACGGCCGAGCGGCGGGGCAAGCGGGTGATCTTCTTCGGCCCCGAATAGGCGAGCACCGACATGCGCGGACGGGTGACGATGTTCACGCCGGGCACCAGACGATCGATGATGCCACGCATAGTGGCGGCACCCAGGAGCAGGGTTTCGTCGCGTCCCCGCAGGTTGAGCAGGCGGTCGGTGAAGACATGACCGCGCTCCAAGTCGCCGGCGAGTTGGATCTCGTCGATAGCTAGGAACGACGCGTCAGTCTCGCTCGGCATCGCCTCAACGGTGCAAACGCGAAACCGCGGCGAGGGCGGCACGATCTTCTCCTCGCCGGTAATCAGCGCAACCTCGCCGGCGCCGATGCGATCGGCGACGGTGTTGTAAACTTCGCGGGCGAGCAGGCGCAGCGGCAGACCGATCACGCCGGTCTGATGGGCGAGCATGCGCTCGATGGCGAGATGGGTCTTGCCGGTGTTGGTGGGGCCGAGAACGGCAACAACATTGCGGCCGCCGCCAGCGGACATCGCGACCTCGGACCTGGTGGAAGGATTCATGCGACTGGGGCGGGCTCGGTCGTTCGCCGCTGTGGCCCACAGCCGGGCATCGTGGGCCGCTGCTTCTCTAGTAACACACCGGCGCGTGAGCGCGAGAATTTCCGCGCCGCGGGCGACGTGGTGAACGGCTGGAACGAGTCCGGAACAAAACCCGTCCGAATCACTGACTCACGGTCTTTCACAATCCGTTCGCCACGACATCTCATGCTTGTGGCTCACGAGGCTACCACATATTGAATCGATCCCGGAGCTCGGTGCGCAACCGCCGCTCGTCGACCATCGTCGGGCGAGGCGGGCCGAGAACGCTGCATGGCTTGCGCGCGGCGCGCCCTGGCCGCGCGGCGCACGCTATTGGACGCTGGCGTGCCGCTCGGTTGGGGTGACGAGGAAGTCCCTAGCGCCGACAACAAGGTCGCCGATCTGCGTGCCGATGACGATCCTGTAAGGCAACATCAGGTCGGTGTTCTCGAGCGGAACCAGCCAAACCTCCAACCGCTCGTTTTTGGCCATGTACTGGACCGACTCGCGGCTCTGGCGATGCCCGGCAACCGGGACATATTGGGCTCCGCACACGAACACGCCGCCCGAATAGGAATCGCGGCGGCCCGACACGGTCTGGGCTCTCTTGAAGTAGAGGCTGACATCGTACCGCTGCCAGCCGTCGAAAACCCGCACCGTGCGATCGCACGCGCGCTCGCCGGTCACCGGGCTCGATCGACCGAGGGCGACCACAAAGGCACCGACCGGATCGACCACGCGACGTTTGTGGCCAGCAGTCAGAGGAACGCGGTCGGGAGCGTCCGCCAGCTCCGGATCGGCCCGGACGCTGACGATGGTGCCGCCGTTCATCGCCATGTTCACGTGCGTCTCGAAGCCGCCCTCGCTGGTCGCCAGTGTATATGCAGCGGGCACAACGTGCCCGCCGCGGATCCAGCCGTTGCCGGCGAGGGTGGCATGCGAGTCCGAAACGATGCGGCCCAGTCCATAGGTGGCACCGTCGATTGCCGCGGTGTAGCGGCCGTCGGTGAACTTGGCGTCGACGTCGACCCGGCCAATCGTGAAGCCGGCTATCGTGATGTAGTAGATCGCCTTCAGCGCTGCTTCGTCGGCCGCGGCGGGTGGCGGGGTCGCGATCGTGGCGGTGGTCGCGAGGACCGCGCCGACCACAAAGCCGCGTCTCCTCGCGGCGGAAAGGGCACAGATCGCACTCATCACAGCCATTGTCGCATGACGCCCGGCTATTCGAATAATGTTGTGACCATTCTAGATGACGAACCGTTAACAACGCCACCAATTTGGGCAAAACCGAGACTGGCGCAATGCAGGGGCAGGCGGCTTACCGGCCCGACCACGCGCCCTGCTTGACGCAGCGGCGACCCCTCACTATAGCAGGGCGGCTTTTCAGGCACCTCCCGCTCGTACGGCGAAGCCGCCCGGAATCCGGTGGTGAACAGAGTCTTTACAGATGGCGCGGCGCTGCGAACTTTCGGGCAAGACGGTCCAGACCGGCAACAACGTCAGCCACGCGAACAACCGGACGCGGCGGCGCTTCTTGCCCAACCTCAACCGCGTGTCGCTGATCAGCGACGCCCTCGGCGAGACCGTGCGGCTCAGAATCACGCCCTATGCGCTGCGCTCGGTGGAGCGCCGCGGTGGCCTCGACAACTACCTGGTCCAGGCGCGTGACCGGGACTTGTCGACGCGCGCGCGCCGGCTGAAACGCGCGATCGTCAAGCGACTGAACGTGGCAAGCGCCGGCTGAGCATTCCCGCTTGGACCGATTCATGAGCGGCGCCGTTCGGCGCCGCTTTCGATTTCGGGCTCAGCCCGCCGAGGCCGCTTGCGGGCGCAAGCGCGGCAACGGTGGCGGCGACGGCTTGAGGACGAACTGGAGCAGGATCGTCCGCTGGAGCGGGCTGTGGTTGTCGTCCGAGATCACATTGACCAGTATCTCGCCGTCGGTGCCGACACGGACCGCCAGGCCCTCCATGTTGTCGATCTGGTAGCCCATGTCGGCGAAGACGGCGACCGTACCGTCGAGCGTGGCGCCGGGGGCGAGCGTAGTTGCGGCGATCCGCCGGATGCGCATGAAGATGCCTTCGGACAGCTTGAACTTGCGCTCCAGGGTCAGCAGATCGCCGGACGGCAAGAAGACCGCGTCGGTGATGTCGAAGTCGCCGACGCGGCGGATCGCGAAGGTACCTTTGTCGGGACCGTCGAGGACGAACCCGCGGTGGTTGCCGTTCTTGTCGAGCGCGTGCTCGGCGATAACCACGGTGGCGCCGGCGAGGCGGCTGCCGGGCGGGGCGACGGCGATCGCTTCGAGGCCCTGGTTGGCCGGGAGGCCGTCGACGAAAGCCGGCAGCGAGACATCCTCGGGCCGGGCAAGGGCAAAGTCCGGCGTCAAGGCATAGAGGCGCACGCGGGGCCGTTGCTCGAACGACACCAGCGCCGTGTCGCGGCCGTCGTGGGCGACGATGCGCAGGCCCTCGGCGTCCGCCCGCCGCTTATCGGCGAGCGGCTCGCCGTCTTCGCCCAGGATCGGCGCGATCATCGGATCCTCGATACCGACCAGGCGGCCGCCGTCCTCCACGATCCTCGCGGTGAGCCAGAAGCCGTCGTCGGCGACGGCGTAGAGCCTCCCGTCACTGCCGAAATCGAGACCCGACCATGAGCCGAATGCCGGATCGGAGGACGACAGCATCAGGCCGCCGCGGAACTCAAGCTCGCCGAAACGGTCGCCGGGCTGGCCGACGTGGAAGGCAGCGATGGGCGTGGCATGCAACGCGATCGGGGCGAACCCCGGTTCGGTGGCTGCCGCGATCCCGCCGGCGACAAAGCAGGCGACCATGCCGGCGAACAGCCGACCGGCCGGCGCCGCCCTCATTGCAGATACGCGGCGCGGGGGGTCCGCCGCCGGTGCGGCGGCAGCGTCGCTTGTTCGTCGAACAGCTCGGCCAGCTTCTCGGTCATGGCGCCGGCCAGCTCTTCGGCATCGACGATGGTGACCGCGCGGCGATAGTACCGGGTGACGTCGTGGCCGATGCCGATAGCGATCAGTTCGACCGACGAACGAGTCTCGATCTCGTCGATGATGTGGCGAAGGTGGCGCTCGAGGTAGTTGCCGGGGTTGACCGACAGGGTGGAGTCGTCAACCGGGGCTCCGTCGGAGATCATCATCAGGATCTTACGCTGTTCGGGGCGACAGACGAGCCGGCTGTGTGCCCAGGCAAGCGCCTCGCCGTCGATGTTCTCCTTGAGCAGTCCCTCGCGCATCATCAGGCCGAGGTTGCGGCGCGAGCGCCGCCAGGGGGCGTCGGCCGCTTTGTAAATGATGTGGCGAAGATCGTTGAGGCGTCCGGGGCTGGGGGGCTTGCCCGCCTGAAGCCAGGTCTCGCGCGACTGGCCGCCTTTCCAGGCCCGCGTGGTGAAGCCGAGAATCTCGACCTTGACACCGCAGCGCTCGAGCGTCCGGGCGAGAATATCGGCGCAGGTCGCGGCAACCGTGATCGGGCGGCCGCGCATGGAGCCGGAGTTGTCGAGGAGGAGCGTGACGACGGTGTCGCGGAATTCGGTGTCGCGCTCGGCCTTGAACGACAGCGCATGCAAGGGATCGACGACCACGCGCGACAGGCGGGCGGCGTCGATCACACCTTCTTCGAGGTCGAAGTCCCAGGCGCGGCTCTGCTGCGCCATCAGGCGGCGCTGCAGGCGGTTGGCAAGGCGGCCGACGACGCCCTGAAGGTGAACGAGCTGCTTGTCGAGATAGGAGCGCAGCCGGTCGAGTTCGGCGGTGTCGCAGAGGTCCTCGGAGCGGACCGTCTCGTCAAAACGCGTCGTGAAAGCACGGTAGTCTGAGACCGGCGGCAGGTTCGACCATGGTTGCTCGCCGCGCCGGGCCTCGCCGGCCTCGCGGGCGTCGGACATGTCGGCGAGGTCCATCATCTCCTCGGCTTCGGCCTCGGCGGCTTCGCCGTCACCGGTCTCGCGCTCCTCGGCGGCGGCGTCCATGTCCGCGGCGCTAGATGAATCGGCGTTCTCGGCGGAGTCCGTATCGCCCTCGGCGTCGTCGCGGTCGTCGCCGTCGTCGAGCGCCTCGTCCTCGTCGCCGCTCTCGCTGCCCGGCTGGTCGTCCATGTCAAGCGCGCTGAGGATTTCGCGGACGGCCCCGGCGAAGCGACCCTGGTCGTCGATGGCGCCGGTCAGCCGCGACAGATCTTCCCCGGCGCGCTCCTCGATCCAGTCGCGCCACAGGTCGACGAGCTTGCGGCTCGACCGCGGCGGCGCGTCGCCGGTCAGGCGTTCGCGGACCATCAGCGCCACGGCGTCCTCTAGCGGGGCGTCGGCGCGATCGGTGATCTCGTGATAATTGCCGCGGTGGTAGCGGTCCTCGAGCATGGCGGTGAGGTTGTCGGCGACGCCCGACATGCGGCGCGCGCCGAGCGCTTCGACCCGCGCCTGCTCGACGGCGTCGAAGACGGCGCGGCCGTTCTTGCCGCGCGGAGCGTTGGCGCGGTGGACGGTGGGATCGTGGCAGGCCAGACGCAGGGCCAGCGAATCGGCGATGCCGCGGGTGACGGCAACGTCGCCGCGCGTCATCTTGCGCGGCGGCTCGGGCAGCCGCGCCTTCAGGGCCGACAGCATCGGCCGGTCGGCGGCGAAGGAGACCTCAAGGTCGGGCTTGCCAGCGATGGCGCGCATGCACTCGACCACCGCGCGCTTGAACGGCTCGGTCGGGCTCTCGACCGGCCTGGTCCGCACGGTGTCGTTGGGGATGGTCACCCAAGCCTCCGTCAGCTCATCACCACGTTGGCGGTCGATTCGGGCAGCTCGGCGTTGAACGAGCGCTGATAGAATTCGGCGACCAGCGCGCGCTCCAGCTCGTCGCACTTGTTGACGAAGGTGACGCGGAAGGCAAAGCCGACGTCGCCAAAGATCTCAGCGTTCTCCGCCCAGGTGATTACCGTGCGCGGGCTCATCACGGTCGACAAGTCGCCGTTGACGAAGGCGTTGCGCGTCATGTCGGCGACGCGGACCATCTTCGCCACCAGGGCACGGCCCTTGTCGTCGCGGTGGCTGGGCACCTTGGCGGCGACGATCTCGACCTCTTCGTCGTGCGGTAGGTAGTTGAGCGTGGTGACGATCGACCAGCGGTCCATCTGACCCTGATTGATCTGCTGGGTGCCGTGATAGAGGCCGGAGGTATCGCCAAGGCCGACGGTGTTGGCGGTGGCGAACAGGCGGAAGGCGGGGTGGGGACGGATGACCTCGTTCTGGTCGAGCAACGTCAGCCGGCCCTGGACCTCGAGGACGCGCTGGATGACGAACATCACGTCGGGACGGCCGGCGTCGTACTCGTCGAAGCAGAGCGCGACATTGTGCTTCAATGCCCACGGCAGGATGCCGTCGCGGAACTCGGTGACCTGGACGCCGTCGCGGATGACGATGGCGTCCTTGCCGATCAGGTCGATACGGCTGATGTGGCTGTCGAGGTTGACACGCACCAGCGGCCAGTTCAGCCGGGCGGCGACCTGCTCGATGTGGGTCGACTTGCCGGTGCCGTGATAGCCGGCGACCAGAACGCGGCGGTTGCGGGCGAAGCCGGCAAGGATGGCGAGCGTCGTCTCGCGGTCGAAACGGTAGTCGGGATCGAAATCGGGCACGTGCTCGTCGGCGGTCGAATAGGCCGGCACCTCGAGATCGCTGTCGATCCCGAAGACCTGGCGCACCGAGATCTTCATGTCAGGCAAGGGGGCCCGTTCAAGGGCGGCTTCAGTCATCTGTCCTCCGTCGCGCCATGCGACGCCAGTTGATTTTCGGGGACGCGCGGCCGGTCGGCGCGGTGCACGCGGTGCCGTCTTAGCAAAATCCGACGGACTTGAGGTAGTGGTAGGCCTGGATGATCTGACGCAGGCGGTCTTCCGAGGAGCGGTCGCCGCCGTTGGCGTCAGGGTGCAACAGCTTGACCAGGGACTTGTAGCGCGCCTTGATCTCGGCCCCGGTCTCGTCGCCGTCGAGGTCGAGCACCCTGAAGGAACGCCGCTCGAGGTTCCTGAGGGGGCGCGTCGTCGGCTCCGAGTCCGTCTCGCGTCGGCGATAACCGCCGCCGAAGACGCCGAGCGGATCGGAAAAGGCGGCGGTCCAGGCCTGGCCCTCGCCGGCCGACGCCGAGCCGTTCATGCGATCGACGCCCATGGTCCAGGTCGGGCGGTGGCCGGTCGTGGCCGAGCGCTGGTAGGCGACGACGTCGTCATCGGCCATGCCGGCGAAGTAGTTGTAGGACTTGTTGTACTCGCGCACGTGATCGAGGCAGAAGTTGTAGTACTGGCCCTCGCGCAGCCGGCCTTTGGGCGCGCGGTAGCCGCCAAGGCGCCCGCAATCCTTCCATTCGCAGGGCCTTGCGTCCGTCGGTTCGACCGGCCGGTCCGGGTGGATGCGGATGCGGTCGAAATATTTGGAGTTCAGGTCCATCGCCGGATTATGGTCGCCCAAGGTGACGCCGACAAGGCGTTGACTCCGCCAAAAAAGCGAGATCGCCCACGTGACGGCAGCCGATAGAATCAGGCGGAAGTTAACCGAGGCTTTTCGCCCGGACGCCCTAGAGGTGGTGGACGAATCGCATTTGCACAAGGGCCACGCCGGACATCGGCCGGGCGGCGAGAGTCACTTCCGCGTGAAAATCACGGCCGAGGCCTTCCGCGGCGTCGGCCGTGTCGCCGCCCACCGGATGATCTACGACGCGCTCGGTGAGGAGATCGCCGGGGGCCTGCACGCGCTCGCTATCGAGGCGAAGCCGCCGCAGAGACGGACGTAGCCGCGGGCTCTGCCGGCTGCTGCTGGTCGAGCCACCTCAGGTAAGCGTCACGGTCGATGCCGGCGTCGTTGCGGGCGTGGAAATAGAGCCGCTCGGCAAAACGGCGCATCGGTGCGAGACCGAGCGACATGTCGAAGAGGAAATTTGGCGGCGCCAAGTCGAGGGCGACGCGGAGCGCCCGTTTGGCGCGGAACCTTGGCACCTCGCGTGCGAGTGCCGTCTGCGGCGCGGGGCCGCCGCACATCAGATGATCGGCGATCAGGGCGGCGGCGCGGCGGCCGAACTTGAAAGCAAGGCGGATGCCGCCGCCGGTCAGCGGCGAAACCCAGCCGGCGGCGTCGCCAATGAGGAGGACGCCGGGCGCGGCGATGCGGCGGAGCGGCCCGCTGCAAGGGATGAGCCCGCTGCGCCGCCCGACGACGCGCATGCGGCTCCAGCCGAACTTCGCCTCACCATGGGCAAGAAAGGCGGTGAGGTCGGGTTTGTCCCCATCGGCGGTGGCGAGCCCGAGCTGGATTACGCTCGGCCCCGGCACCGCCCAGCCGATGTATCCCGGCGCGCGACGCGAATCGACGAAGCAATGGAGGAAGCGTGGGTCGATCGCGTGGTCTGCTTCCAGGTCCACCTCGAGGCCAGTCAGGAAGCGGCGGTTGCGGTCGAGACCGAAGGTGTCGGCCACGCGCGAGCGCGCGCCGTCGGCGCCGACCAGCATGCGCGTCGTGATGTCGATGCCGGTAAGGTGGATCAAACCGCCCGCGCGCATCGCGCCCTCGAAGCGCGTCGCGCACAGGATCACGGCGCCCGCCTCGCGCGCCTCCTTCGCCATCCAGCGCACCAGCGCCGTCGTCTCGGTCGTGAAGAAGGCGTAGCCCGGCGAGAAGAGATCGACGCTCCTGAGGCTCGGCGTGTACAGGCGCACGCCCGGTACACGCCGCGTCAGGTGATGCGGAATGTCGATTTCTTCGATCGCCTCGCGTACGAGGATGCCGCTGGTGTGGATGCGCGCACCGGGATCGCGTTTGGCTTCGAGGACCGCGACGGAGAGTCCGCGCGACGCTGCGGTCTTGGCAGCGGCGAGGCCGGCGAAGCTGGCACCGACAATCACCACGTCGAAATGCATGGGGTCGTCCTCCTTTGGAGTCGGGCATCTCAGCCGCCGAATGCGGCTGAATTTCGAGTGTCAGGCGGTGCTGTGGCGTGAGGCGTGCGCGAGCGCCGAGGGGGCTAGGCGGCCGACGATCGCGGGCGCCTCGTGGACCAGTTCGTCGTTGGTGAGCGCATCCACCATGAACAGGGCAAAGTCGACGCGGCGCGTAAGGTTGCTCTTGAGGATCGGGTCGCCGACGTGTCGGCTCCATACGGGCAGGCCCTGGCTCTCACCCTCCTCGAGGTCGCTGCCGCGCACGACCGTCCACCGCGTGTCGCTGGCGAATATGCGGCGGGTCGCCTCCACCTGATCGTCGAGGTCGACGACGCGGAAGAGTCGCGCGACAAAGGCGAACACCGGCACCAAGAGCCTGAGCTTGAGCGGGTAGACGTCTTTGCCGTCGCGGGTGATATGCCATCCGCACGAGAAGATCAGGCGGGCGCCCGGTGGCGCATAGTCGAGCACCGCCTGGGCGGTGCCCGACGCGTAGCGCTCCATCCCCCACGGCACCAGCACCGTGAGGACTCCGTCGCACCCGGCGACTGCGTTCTCGATCACCGCGCCGTCGTTGGTCGCGCCGGGAACGATGGTGATACGATCCTTGAACGCGTCGAGCTTGCCGACACTCTGCTCGCGGCATACGGCGACGACCTCGTAGCCGCGATCGAGCGCGTGCTGAACCATATAGCGACCCAGCTTCCCGGAAGCGCCGACGATGCAGACCTTCATCGTAGGCACCTCTTCACCGCGCGACGGGCGTGATCCTGAGCGCGGTGATGCGGTTGCGGGTCTTGCGCAGGACCTGGAAGCGGAAGCCGTGGAAGGTGAACGCCTGGCCGGGGTCGGGGATGATGCGCGCCTCGTGGATGACGAGGCCGGCGATAGTGGTCGCTTCCTCGTCGGGCAGGTTCCAGTCCATCGCCCGGTTCAGATCGCGGATGGGGACCGAGCCGTCGACGTTGACCGAACCGTCGGGCTGCGGGCGCACGCCGATGAGGGCAACGTCGTGCTCATCGGCGATGTCGCCGACGATCTCCTCAAGGATGTCCTCCAGCGTCACCAGCCCCTCGACCTCACCATATTCGTCGACGACCACGGCGATGTGCAGCTTGCGCTTGAGAAAAGCGTTGAGCTGGTTGGTAAGGCTGGTGGCGTCGGGAACGAACCACGGCTTGGCGGCGATGGCGCGGATGTCGACGTTGGACAAGTCGCCGTCGGCGGACTTGATGGCTCTGAGCACATCCTTTGTGTGAACGATGCCGATGATGTTGTCCGGCTCGTCCTCCCATAGCGGCACGCGCGTGTAGGGGCTCGCGAGAATGTCGTCGACGATCTTCGCGGGCGGTTCGGCGGCGTTGATCGAGTGCATGTTGGTGCGATGGACCATGACGTCGGCGACGTCGAGCTCGCCGAGGTCGAGGAGGCCGCCGAGACGGTCGCGCTCGCTCTTGACCACGACGCCCTCGGCATGCAGCAGGTCGACCTGGCCGCGGATCTCGTCGGTCGCGGACAGCACCGCGCGGGCCCGCGAGGCGTCCCAACCGGCGAGTCTGAGCATGCCCTGGACGATGAACTGGACGGCGGTGACGATGGGCGAGAAGACGGCGACGACGACGCTCACAATCGGTGCGATGGCACGCGAAAAGCGGTCCGGGTTGCCGATCGCCAGCGTCTTCGGCAGGACCTCGCCGAACACCAGAACGATCGCCGTCATCACCAGGGTGGCGTAGGCGACGCCGGCCTGTCCGAACAGGGCGAGGAAGATGGCGGTGGCGAGGGCCGAGGCGAGAATGTTGACCAGGTTGTTGCCGAGCAAGAGAGCGCCGATCAGACGCTCGCGCTCCTGGATCAGCCGCCCGACCATATCGGCGCGGCGGTCGCCAGCCTTCTGCAGTTGCAGCATGCGTGCTTTCGAGGCGGCGGTGAGCGCCGTTTCCGAGCCGGAAAAGAACGCCGAGACGACGATCAGGGCCGGGATCGCCAAGGCGGTCAGCCACTGCAAGGTGGTCATGTCGACAATTTCTCCGCCACGAACGTCTCGACATCGGCGACGGACACGTCGTGGGCGACGAACGCCTGGCCGATGCCGCGGGTGAGGATGAGGTTGAGCCGGCCGCGGGTGACCTTCTTGTCCTGGGCAATATGCTCCATGACCGCGGCCGCGTCCGGCTTGCTGCCGGGAATGTCGCCGATGCGAACCGGGAGACCGATCTCGGCGAGATGAGCGGCAAGCCGCTCGGTGTCCGCGGGTGGCGCCAGCCCTGCGCGGGCGGAGAACTCGTGCGCCAGGACCATGCCAATCGACACCGCTTCACCGTGCAGCAAACGGTCGGAGTAGCCGGTGACGGCCTCCAGCGCGTGGCCGAAGGTGTGGCCGAAATTGAGCAGCGCGCGCACGCCCTCGTCGCGTTCGTCGGCGGCGACGCTCGCGGCCTTGGCCCGGCAGGCAATGGCGATCGCCTCCTCGCGCTCGGGCCCGCCGGCGGCGACCGCCCGCCAGTTGGTCTCCAGCCACGCAAAGAAATCGGCGTTGCCGATCAGGCCGTACTTGGCGACCTCGGCGTAGCCGGCGTTGAAGATGCGTGGCGGCAGCGTATCGAGCACGCCGGGGTCGGCCAACACGAACAGGGGCTGGTGGAAGGCGCCGACCAGGTTCTTGCCGTGCCCGGTATTGATGCCGGTCTTGCCGCCGATGGCGGAGTCGACCTGGGCGAGCAGGGTGGTCGGTACCTGGACGACGCCGATGCCGCGACGAGCGATGGCGGCGGCGAACCCGGCGAGGTCGCCGACGACGCCGCCGCCGAGGGCTACGATCGCGTCGTCGCGCTCGATGCGGGCGGCAAGCACGGCGTCGACGACCGTCTCCAGTCCGGCGAAGCTCTTGCTCTTCTCACCCGGCGGGACGGTGACGGTGACGTGCTCGATGCCGACGGCGGTCAGGCTCTCGGTCAGCGTTCCCAGGTGCCGTTCCGCCACGTTGCGGTCGGTGACGACGGCGACGCGGGCATCGGGCATGCGGGCGATGATCTCAGACCCGGCGCTGCCGAGGACGCCGCGGCCGATGAGGATTTCATATGAACGCGGCCCCAGATCGACGGTGACCGTTGTCGTCCCGCGCGAGGGCATCCTCGCTTCGACCATCGGACTAGGCCTCTTCAACCGCCTCCCGCCCGAGGTAGTCGTCGAGAGCGGCAAGGATGTCGTCGATCACCATTTCGTGGGCGATGTCGCGCGACTGTATATGAATGGCGGCCTCGGCGTAGATCGGGTAGCGCTCCGCGATCAGGCGGTCGATGATCTCGGCCGGGTCGCCGTCCCTGAGCAGCGGCCGGTTGTTGCGCCGCTTGACGCGCGACAGCAGGAGGTCGCGGTCGGCCTTCAGCCAGATTGAGATCGCATTCGCCTGAATGGCGGCGCGGGTCTCCGGCTGAATGAAGGCGCCGCCACCGGTGGCGACGACCTTGGGTCCGTCGTGCAGGAGGCGCTGGATCACGCGCCGTTCGCCGTCGCGGAAATAGGCCTCGCCATGGCGATCGAAGATTTCGGAAATCGAAGCGTTGGCGGCGAGCTCGATCTCCGTGTCGGCGTCGACGAACGGCACTCCGAGGCGGTTGGCGAGGCGGCGACCGATCGACGACTTGCCCGCACCCATCATGCCGATCATCACCAGCGTGCGGCCGGCCAACAGACGGGCAACCCGTTCCTCGATCGGTTCGGGCGTCCGGCCGGCAGGTCTGGTCTTCGCCACAGCTCCCCCAGGATTCAACGTCGCGCGAGGTAAGAGCCGCTTTCCAGCGGTCCTGTCAAGGCGCATGCGGCGGCAATTGGCCGCTCCCTTGCCTTCCGACGGCTATGGTCCAAAATGACGACACCAAGCGCGCTCGTGCGATGTGATTCCGCTTGTTTGCCGCCACCGGCTGCCGCGGAGGCCATGCCCAGTCTCTTCCGATTCTTCGTGGTCATGCTCCTCCTCGGCGCGATCGGCGTGGCCGCGGTCGTGTCGCTGGCCACGTTCGTCGAGCCCAACACGCGGGAAATGACAGTGCGCATCCCGGCCGACAGGCTCGAGCGATAGAAATGGCGAAAGCCTCGAGCGTCGCCGTCGCCGGCGAGCACCACATCGAAGCGTTCCTGGAGATGATGAGCGCCGAGCGCGGTGCCGCCGCCAACACGCTCGGTTCCTATCGCCGCGACCTGGTCGACTATCTGCGTTTCCTGGCGCGGACGGGAGACGATATCGCGGAGTGCGGGGTCGACGCGATCCGCGTCTATCTCAACCACCTCGACGATCGCGGTTTCGCGGCGAGCTCGGTGGCGCGACGCCTGTCGGCGATCCGCCAGATGCACCGGTTCCTGGTCAGCGAAGGCGTGCGTGCCGACGACCCGACCGGGATCATCGACGGGCCGCGGCGGCCGGTAAGGCTGCCCAGGGTGCTGAGCGAGGCCGACGTCGAGCGGCTGATCGAGACCGCGGAGGCCGAGGCAAAGCGCGACGACCTCAGTGTCCGCGCCAAGGGACGGGCCTTGCGGCTGCATGCGCTGATCGAGATGCTCTACGCCACCGGCCTGCGCGTCTCCGAGCTGGTGGCGCTGCCGGCGACGGCGATGCGGGCCGACGTCCGCTTCCTCACCATCCGCGGCAAGGGCGGACACGAGCGCATCGTGCCGCTCACCGACAAGGCGCGGGACGCCGCGTCCGCCTACCTCGCCGCCCGCAAGAGCGCCGGCGACGGCAAGTGGCTGTTCCCCGCGGCGGGGGAGAGCGGGCACCTGACCCGTCA
>Ga0315553_10001339_pt1 | contig 20561 bp, 20 predicted proteins | sample SalMarSW160140MG_FD_203099 | JGI IMG/M metagenome (GOLD analysis project Ga0315553, IMG submission 203099) | Salt marsh sediment microbial communities from the Plum Island Ecosystem LTER, Massachusetts, United States - Salt Marsh Sediment SW1601-40 ... | reverse complement strand
AAGACCGCCACGACGACGCTGAAGGCATACTCGGACGAGCCAAGCGAGAGGCCGCCGATGCGGATCGCGATGATCTCGAGGGTCATCATCGCGAAGCCCGAGAGCAGCGCCGCGGCGAGGTACGGGAGCAGGCCGGGCACGCGCGCCTCGGACGCCGCGTCGGCAGGAGAGGGCGGGACCGCGCCGGCGAGGTCGCCGGCGCGCCAGAAGCAGGCACCGACCGCGAGGTTCACGAGCGCCATCGCGCGTAGCGTGCCGGGAAAGCCCAGCGCGGCGATCCACCAGAAGCCGGCGAGCAGCGCTCCCAAGACCGCTCCCGCGGTGTTGATTCCGTAGACGCGTGCGTGCACGCGCGTGGCGTCGGCGGTGCTGCGCGCGAGGCCCTGCGTGAGGATCGGGATCGTGCCCCCCATCAGCACCGTGGGCGGGATCAGGAGCAGCGCGGAGAGCGCGACGTCGATGACGAAGGCCGGCCCGGGTGGGAGCTCCGGGAGCCGCACGGAGATCGCGCGTACGCCCGAGAAGAGCAGGGGAAAGAGCAGCGCCCAGGCCCCGATGCCGGCCTCGACCGCGCCGTAGAGCGCGAGCAGGCGCGGCGAGGTGCCGTCCGCCGCGGCGGCGGCGAAGCGGCGCCGGGTCAGATGGCCGAAGAGGGCGTAGCCACAGGCGAGGCCGCCGAGGAACAGGCCGAGCACCGCGGCGGTCGCCTCGCCGTGCGAGCCGAGCAGCGTCGCGAGATAGCGTTCCCAGGTCACCTGGTACACGAGACCGGAGACTCCGGTCGCGAACGTCAGCCACAGCGCGAGGCGGCGGGTCACGCGATCGGGCGCCGGGAGCGCGGGCGGTGCCCGCGCGTTTGGGGCGAGCCGCGCAGCCACCGCGCGCGCCCACCGTGCTCGTGTCCCGGCATCGCCGTCCTCCACAGCCGTAACAGGTCGCGGGCGAGCATCGCACTCGGGGTGGGGCGAGGCGAGAGCCGCTCGTGCGGCCGCGAGCTCCCGCACGCAGCGGTCGCGCGCGGTGGCCGCTAGCTTGCGCGCCTCGACCGTGGCGAGCGGGAGCAGCGGGGGATCCGATGGCGGCGCGCGGACTCTCGCTCCTGGTCATCGTCGCGCTCGCGCTCTCCTCGCTTGGCTGCGCGCGCACCTGGGACGCCCAGACCTGGGCGGGGACCCGGCCGGAGCTGGCGGGTCATTCCGTCGGTCGGCTCGGCGACGCGACGCCCTATCTGATCGCCGCCGACGACACGCTCGTCGTGTTTCTGTGTCGCTGGTCTCTGGACGCCCCGCTGCGCGTTTCTCTGCCGCCCGACGCCTCGTCGGAGGAGCGCGGGCTGCTCGGGCGCGCCCTGCGGGCGTGGGAAGGGGTCGTGCCGGGGCTTCGCTTCGAGGAGGTCGTGGGGGAGGCCCCGCTGACCGTGCGCTTCCGCGAGGACGACCGCGAGGGGGCCCGAACCGCGGCCGAGTGCGCGCTGCGCACCCCGATTCCCGCCCGCGGTCCCCTCGACGCAGCCATCGTCGCCGCCTCGGTCGAGCTCCGCCGCAGCGAGCGCGACGCGTGGGGGCGCCCGATCGCACTGACGGGTCCGGAGCTGCTCGGCAGCGCCGCTCACGAGCTCGGGCACGCCCTCGGGCTCCAGGGACACGCGCGGCGGGGGGACTCGGTGATGGTTTTGGAGGTGGACGCCGTGCGCCGGATCGGGCGCCGGCTCGCCCGGGGCGAGGCGCTCGAGGAGCCTGCGATGTCCGCCCTGTATGCGCTGCCCTCGGGCAGCGTGGTGGAGCGGCGCCCGCTCGCGCCCGGGGCGACCGCGGCCGTCGACGCCGGGGCGGCGACGGCCGAGGCCTCCGGATCGTCGGTCGCCGCGGTGCGGGTCGGCGATCGCGGCGCCTGGATCCGGTGGGGGTCGGATTTCGAGTACTTTCTTCGGAATCCGGCTGAACTCGTCTCGGGAGAGCTGGAATTCGAGCAGTCCCTGGACGACGCGACCCCCTAGCCCGGCAGTCAGCCGACGCTCGGGTCGAGCTCGCGCGCCTTGCCCAGCAGGTTCGCCGCGGGGGCGACCTCCCCGAGCGACTTCAGCACTAGGGACAACCGGAAGGCGATCTCCGCGTTGCGGGGCTCCAGGCTGTAGGCCCGCTCCAGGTGCTGGCGGGCGCGGACCGGGTCCGAGGGCGTCGCCTTGTACAGCGCCCAACCCAGTGCCCCCTGGTAGGTGCCGTCCTCGGGCCACAGCTCGACGGCGGGCCGCAGGAACTCGAGGGCTCCGCGGAAGTTGCCCTGGCGCATCAGGATCTCGCCCTTGCGGTAGTTCGTCTCGGCTGCCGCCAGGCGCTCCGCGTCGAGGTCGGTCTCGTCCGAGTCGAGGGACGCGTCGTAGCTGCGTCGGCGCTTCGGATCGGAGAGGACCGCGTGAGCTTTGCCGATCGACGCGAACACGCGCCCGGCCTTCTCCCGGTTCTCGCGGTCGAGCCCGGCGCGCGCCAGGGCGTCCGGGTGGTAGCGCTTGGCGGCGTCGAGGTAGGCGCGCTTGATCGCGGCGGGGGCGGCGTCCTGGGGCACGCCGAGCAGGGAGTAGTAGTCGAGCTCGTCGAGGGAGACGTACTTCTGGCTGATCTCGAGGACCAGCACCTCGTCCATGCCGCGGGTCGCGGCGTTCTCCTCGGCCTTCTCGGCTGCCGCCGGAGAATCGGCCTCGAGTGCTTCCGCGAGCACGATCTCCACTTCCGGCTCGGAGGGGGCTTCCTCGTCCGCGTCCTGGCGCGCGCGTACCTCCCGGTAGTCGACGGCGCCGACCGCGTCGAGCAGCCAGGCCGCCGCCAGGGCACGCGGGCTGCGGGCACCCTGGATCGCGCGCCACAGGGTTCGCTGGCCATCGAGGGCGTCGATCAGTGCCTCCACTGACTCGTCCCAGCGCAGGCGCTCCTGGATGCGCGAGAGGCGCCGGTTGCGCGCCACCGTCAGGTTCATGTGGGGAGACAGGTCGTCGAGTACGCGCTCGGCGTTCCAGTGCGTCTCGATGCCCTCCTGGATCAGCGCGTAGAGATCAGCGCGGAAGGGCTGGGCGTCCTTCGAGGTGGCGTCCTGGGCCTCGATCTCGTACTGGCCGCGGGGCCAGCCGAAGCAGTCGACCAGCCGGGCGCGCACCTGCTCCTTGAGCGCGAGGAACAGGCCCTTCGGGTCGAGCAGACCCAGGTCGAGCAGGGCCACGCCCTCCTTGACCCGGCGCTCCACCACGTAGGTCGAGACCCGGTGGTAGTCGTCGCGGCTGATCCGGCCGCTGTCGAGCAGCTGGAGCCCCAGGGTCTCGCTGGCCAGATTCGAGTCCGCGGAGATCGGAGCACCGCGCTGGAAGCGGAAGGTCTTCTCGTGGGGCTCGCGGCGCAGGCGCAGAATCCCGTCGAAACGCGTCCGCAGGAGCTCGAGCAGCAGCCGGGGCAGGGGGGTGTCCTCGAGCGCCCCGGTCTCGGAGATCGCCAGCATCGCTCCGGTTTCGGGCGATTGGCGGAGGGACTTGAAGCGGACCGCTGCGCGCGGCCTCCGGCCGTGGGGGGTCGCACCAGGTCGGAGGCCACCGCTCCGACTCCGCTCGGCTTGGCCTCGCTGCGCGCGGCCTCCGGCCGTCGGGGGTCGCACCAGGTCGGAGGCCACCGTTCCGACTTCGCTCGGCTTGGCCTCGCTGCGCGCGGCCTCCGGCCGCTTGCGGTCAGGCCATCCGGCGCTGGGAGCGGGCGATCTGGAAGGCGAGGGCGACGGCCGGCTCGAGGTCCTTCAGCGTGAGCAGGGGCGGGTGGTCGAGCCCGTCGAGGGCGCGGTCCGAGAGCGGCGACGGATCGACGAACACCACTTCGGTGCCCCAGGCGTCGCAGGTCTGCACCAGCTGCTCGAGGGCGAGGGCGCCGAAGGCCTCGTCGACGATTGCCCCGGCGAAGTCCACGACGATCACCGACACCTGGGAGGCGTTCGCGTCGCGCGCCAGCAGGTCGAGCGCCTGGAGCGTCTCCTCGGGGCCCGCGTAGGGGATCACCATGACGGGCCCCCAGACGTGCACCGCTGCGCTGCCGCCCTCTGTTCCCGGCGGCCCGTCGGCGGCCCGTCGGCGTTCGGCGCGCCGGGTCAGGCGTTCGCCCACCACCGCGCGCAGGCGGTCGAAGGGCAGAGCCGCGATGCCGGCCCGGGCGAGCGGATCGGCGAGCGCGGCCCACTCGGAGACCTCGCGCGCGACGAAGCGGCACCCGTCGTGCCCGCTCGCGCTGCAGTGCGTCTCGACGGCGAGCACGTCGGCGTCGAGCGCGCCCGTGAGCCACCCCGAGGTGTAGCCCGCGCTCAGGTAGCAGACCGTTCCCGCGTCGGCGCCGAGCACCGAGAGGTGGGCGGACGCTTCGTGGCGGTCGGGCCAGTCGCCCTCGATCCAGATCGAGCCCGGCTGGCTCGCGGGCTGCCGCGAGCACCAGGGCATCCGCAGCGGGGCTACCAGCGGACGCTCGGGCGCGCCGGGTCGGACCTCGGCGGTGACCGCCAGCGCACGCATCGCGTCCTGGAGACCGTGCAGGAACCCCATCTGGAGCAGCGTGGCCACCGACTCCTCGGGCTCGAGATCGCGGATCAGCTCGGCGTGCAGCGTGGCCAGGAACGCGGCATCGAGCAGGACGTGGGAATCGCGGTCGAGCAGGGCCTCCGGGTCGAAGCCGATCTCGCCGTCGCGCGCGTTCCCCGGTTCGGGACGAGGTGCCATCCGCGCGCGCCTAGTCCTGGATGAACGAGTAGATGTCGAACTTCTCGCCCTTCTTGATGAAGGACTCGCCCTCCCGCTCCAGCAGGCGCAGGAAGGCGTCGGTCACGATCGGGTCGAACTGGCTGCCGGTGTACTTCTCGATCTCGCTCACCACCGCCTCCAGCGATAGCGCCTTGCGATAGGGGCGGTCGCTGGTCATCGCCTCGACGGTGTCGGCCACCAGGATGATCCGGCTCGGCAGGGGGATCTGCTCGCCCATCAGGCGATCCGGGTAGCCCCGGTTCGACCCGTCGTACCACTCGTGGTGGTGTCTCACGCAGGGCGCGACGTCACGCAGGAACTCGACCGGCTCGAGGATCCGGTACCCGATCTCCGGATGCGCCTTGATCTCCTCGTACTCGGCCGGGGTCAGCCGCTCGGGCTTGGTGATCACCGCGTCGCGGACGCCGATCTTGCCCACGTCGTGGAGCAGCCCGGCGATGTACACGCGCTCGATCACCTCCTTCGGGAAGTTCATCTCCCGGGCGATCTTCGACGCGTACACGCCCACGCGCTCCGAGTGGCCGCGGGTGTAGGCGTCCTTCGCGTCCACCGCCTCGGAGAGGGCGCGGATCGTCTGCACGTAGGCGGTGCGCAGCTGCTGGTGCTTCTCGGCGAGCTGTTTGGTGCGCTCGCGCACCTTCGCCTCCAGGTTCCGGTTCATGTCCTGGAGCTTGAAGTTCTGCTCGCGCTTGACCTGGTTGAGCCGCTTGATCTCGGCCTTGAGGTCGGCGTGGTCGAAGGCCTGGCGCAGGGTGGCGCGCAGCTCGTCGTCGTTCCACGGCTTGGTGATCAGCCGGTAGATCTCGCCCCGGTTGATCGCGTCCACGGCCACCTTCATCTCGGTGTAGCCGGTGAGCATCATCCGCACGATGTCGGGCTGGCGCTCGCGGACGTGGGCGAGGAAGTCGACGCCCGACATCTCCGGCATCCGCTGGTCGGTGACGACGACCTGGGTCGGATGCTTGTCGAGCAGATCCAGCGCGTCGGCGGCGCGGCTGGCACACAGCACGTTCATGTTCTCGGAACGCAGCAGGCGCTGCAGCGCCTTGAGGATGTTCACCTCGTCGTCGACGAAGAGAACGGTGTGCTCGTATCGCATCGGGGGGGCTCCGCGGGTGCTGTGCCGAGACGGCTCTCCCGGTCCCCTTATCAAGCCGTGTGCCAAGATCGACGCTCGCCCGGGAACGAGCGGCGCCGCGCGGGTTTCCGGGCGCGCCTGCGCATCGCTGGGAGCGGGCGCGGATCCCGGTTCTGGGAAGGGCCCGCCCTTCCACCGGAAGGGACTGCGCAACTTGCCGGTGCGCTGCCAGCGCCCGCACCCCACGGGCGCCGGCAAGCGGGCCCGCAGCGGAGAATCGGTGCGTCGGATTCGGGGCGCGGCGCGTCGCGGCCGGCTCGCGCAGGAGCAACGCGCCGGCAGGGCGATCCCGGATGCGAGACGTCCCGGAATCGGGACCGAGAGCGCGCGGGCGAAGGCGCCCTCCGCTCGGACTAGACTGCCGCGAATGAATACCGTGGACGCGGTCACCGCGCTTTCGCTCACCGAGCTGCGCTACCTCGTGGCGGTCGACGAGGAGCGGCACTTCGGGCGCGCAGCGGCGCGCTGTCACGTCACCCAGCCGACCCTCTCGGCGGGGATCAAGAAGCTCGAGTCGACCCTCGGCGTCACGCTCTTCGAGCGCACGAAGCGCACGGTGCGCGCGACGCCGGTGGGGATCGAGATCGCCCAGCGGGCGCGCCGCGTGCTCGAGGAGGTGGACGGCCTCGCGCGGCTGGCGGCGCGGGAGGCCCCGCCGCTCTCGGGGCCGCTGCGGGTGGGGTTCATCCCGACCCTCGGACCGTACCTGCTGCCCTGGCTCCTGCCGGCGCTCGCGAAGGCCTTCCCCGCGCTGCGCCTGCGTCTCCACGAGGCGATGACGGCTCAGCTGGTCGAGGCGCTGGTCGAGCACCGGCTCGACGCCGCGTTCCTGGCGCTGCCGGTAAACGTCGGCGCCCTGGCGGCGATCCCGCTCTTCGACGAGCCCTTCTGGCTGCTCGCGCCGGCCTCCCACGCCCTGGCGAAGCGGGCGCGGGTCGGGGAGAAGGACCTGGCCGGCGAGCGCATCCTGCTGCTCACCGAGGGGCACTGTCTGCGCGACCAGGCGCTGGAGATCTGTGCGCGCGCCGAGGCGACGCCGGACGCCGCGGGCGCCGACATCCGCGCCACCAGTCTCGAGACGCTGCGCCAGCTGGTGGCGGCCGGCATGGGCTGCACGCTGATTCCGGCGCTGGCCGCCGACGCCCAGGGCTCGCCGCGCCGGACCGCGCTGATCCCCTTCCGCCGCCCCGCGCCGGTGCGCCGCATCGCCCTCGTCCACCGCCGGACCTATCCCCGCCCGGAAGACCTCGCGCGCCTCGCCGAGGAGGTGCGCAGCGTGCTCCCGGAAGCGGTGACGCCCAGCCGGACGGCTCCGCCCGTCAGAGGGTGAGACGCCGCCGCACCTGGTTGCGGGCGTGGAGCAGCAGGGCGCCCGAGACCGCCAACGTGTAGCCGAGATCGAAGAGCAGTCCCGCGTGCCAGCGGCCCTGGAAGGCCGCGCGCGCCAGGCGCACCGGGTGCAGCAGCGGGAGCGCCTCGGCCAGCCACAGCCACCCGCCCCCGAGCCGCTCCTCGAGCGGAAAGAACACCCCCGAGAACAGGAACAGCGGCGTGATGAAGAGGGTGAAATAGAAGCTGAACAGCTCGATGCGCGTGATCCGCAGCGAGAAGGCGAGCCCGAGCGCGGCGAACAGCAGGCCTGCCAGCGGGATCACGGGCAGGGTCCACAGGGCCGAGGGGAGCGGCGCGTAGCCGAAGGCGACGACGATCGCGAAGAAGATCCCCCCGTAGAGCATCACCCGCGTGAGCGCCCAGGCGAGCTCGCCGACCAGGATGTCGTCGGGCTCGAGCGGCGCCGTGAGCATGGCGTCGTAGGCCTTCTCGAAGTTCAGCCGGACGAAGAAGTTGTAGGTCACCTCGTAGCTGGCACCGTTCATCGCCGCGACGCACACGAGACCCGGCGCCAGGTACTCCACGTAGGGGACGCCGCCCATCTGCGACACGTAGGCGCCGAGGCCGACGCCGAGCGAGGTCAGGTAGAAGACGGGCTCGAAGAAGTTCGGCAGCAGGTTCGACTTCCAGGTGCGCGCATACATGGTGGCGTTGCGCTGCCAGACCGCGAAGGCGTGCGGAAGCGAGACGCTCACGCGCCGCTCTCCAGGCGCGTGCCGGTCGTGGCGAGGAAGACGTCCTCCAGGTTCGTCGGCCGCGCGACCAGCGGCCGCGCGTCGCCGCCGTCGACGCGGCGGATCCGCTCGATCAGCGGGGCCACGGAGTCGGCGTAGGCGAACACGCGCGAGCCCGCGCGTAGGCGTCGCACCCCCGCCTCCAGCAGCCGCGACTCCTCCTCGGGGGTGCACTCGAGCTCGATCGCCTCGCGGGACAGGTGCTTCGCGACCAGCTCCGCGGGCGCCCCCTCGCAGACGCGGCGTCCCTCGCACAGGATCGCCACCCGGTCGCACAGGCGCTCGGCCTCGTCCATGTAGTGCGTGGTGAGCAGAACGGTCGTGCCGCGTTCGCGCAGCGTGCGCACCCGCGACCAGAGCGCGAGCCGCACGGCCGGATCGAGACCGGTCGTGGGCTCGTCGAGGATCAGCAGCTCCGGGTCGCCCACCAGCGACATCGCGACCGCCAGCCGGCGCCGGAAGCCGCCCGAGAGCGCGGCCACCGGCACCCGGTCGTGGGAGCGCAGCTCGAGGAAGTCGATCAGCGCCTCCACCCGCCGTCCGCGCTCCGGCTCCTGGAGCCGGTAGTAGCGCGCGAAGATGTGCAGGTTGTCGCGGGGCGAGAGCGACTCGATCTGGACGTTCTCCTGGAGCGTCACGCCGAGCCGCCGGCGCACCGCGCGCGGCTGGCGGGTCACGTCGAGCCCGAACACGCGCAGCTCGCCGCGCGTGGGACGGCTCACGCCGTAGATCATGCGCAGGGCGGTGGTCTTGCCCGCGCCGTTGGGGCCGAGCAGGCCGAAGCACTGGGCCCGGGGCACCTCGAGGTCGAGGCCGTCGACGGCGCGGCGCTCGCCGAAGTGCTTGGCGATCCCGCGCGCCACGATCGCCGCCTCGTTTCCGGACACGGCCGGAGTCTAGGGGCTCGTCCCGCGGTCGCCGCCCGGGGAACGCGGACGAGGGGCGTGTTTCCGGTATGCTGAGCGCCCCGCGCGCCCGGAGCCGACATGCCCGACCACCCGACCCGCCCCGAGATCTCCCTGATGGACGGCCGCTTCTACGCCGACGACCCCCATCCCTGGTTCCGGTGGATGCGCGAGAACGCGCCCGTCTACTGGGACGAGGCGAGCCGGGTCTGGGGCATCACCCGTCACGACGACCTGCAGGCCGTTTCCAAGGACTCGGAGACCTTCTGCAACCGCTTCGGCATGCGCCCCGACGCGCCGGCCGTGCCCTCGATGATCAACTTCGACGGGGAGTACCACAAGCGTCGCCGCAACCTGGTGAACCGCGGCTTCACGCCGCGCCGGGTCGCGGACCACGAGGCGAGGATCCGCGCCATCTGCGCCACCCTGGTCGAGAACGCCCGCCGCAAGGGCAGGGTGGACTTCGTGAAGGAGGTCGCCGCACCGCTGCCGATGATTGTGATCGGTGACATGCTCGGCGTGGTGCCCGAGGACCACGACCGGCTGCTCCGCTGGTCCGACGATCTGATCACCGGGCTGTCGCTCAGCGCGCCGCCCGAGGCGATCGCCGCGACGGCCCAGGCGGCGATGGAGTACGCGGCCTACTGCGCGAAGGTGATCGCCGACCGGCGGGCGAGGCCCCCGGCCGACGACCTGATGAGCATCCTGGTGCACGCCGAGGTCGACGGCGAGCGTCTCGACGACGAAGCGCTCCAGCACGAGTCGCTGCTGATCCTGGTGGGCGGTGACGAGACCACGCGCCACGTGATCACCGGCGGCATGTACCAGCTCCTGCTCCACCCCGAGCAGCGCCACAAGCTCGCTGCGAATCCGGCGGCGATCCCGACGGCGGTGGAGGAGATGCTGCGCTGGGTGACGCCGATCCAGAACATGTCGCGCACCGTCACGCGCGACGTCGAGCTGCGCGGGCAGCACCTGCGCGAGGGCGACAAGGTGATGCTGCTCTACCCGTCGGGCAACCGCGACGAGGAGGTGTTCGAGGATCCGTTCCGCTTCGACGTGGAGCGCGACCCGAACCCGCACCTCGCCTTCGGCGGCTACGGTGCCCACTTCTGCCTGGGCTCGTCGCTCGCGCGCCTCGAGCTTCGGGTGATGTTCGAGGAGCTGCTGTCGCGGGTCGAGGACATCGCCCTCGTCCACGACCGCCGCCCTCCCTACCGCAACTCGAACTTCATCACCGGCATCGAGGAGATGCCCGTGACCCTGAGCTAGCGGAGCGCCAGCCGACTACGGCTGCGGGTGCTGGCCGATCGGGTCCTTGAACGTGAAGCGCGCGGGCGTACCGACCAGCGGCCCGAGCGGCTTCGCGATGTCCGCGGGCCGCGTGATCGCCATGATCGGCGCCACCGGGAAGATGTAGACGAGCGTCCCCAGCGCCACGGTCATCAGACCGATCGGGCGCATCACCAGGATGTCGAAGATCATCGGCACGGAGGTGGCCTCGTCGCCGACCTCGGCCACCCGACGCTGGTCGGCCAGTACCGGGTGGGCCGCGCTGAGAACCAGGCCCGCCATCACGCAGGCCGCCACGAAACGACGAATCTGATTCCGCATCGACGAGTGCTCCTCCAGAGGGAAATCGACCCCTGTCTTATCGACCGCCGGCCGGCGGAGTTGATGGGGTCCTGGGGACGGGCGGGTCGCGCGGGCGATTTCCCAGCCGGTGCCGGCGGCTTGCCCGCTCCCTGCCGGTCCGCGAGCGGCTACTCGGGCCACTCGGGCCAGTCGCGCGACACGGAGAGCTTCCAGCTCGGCGCGCGCCGCTCGAGGTAGGCCATCACCCCCTCGATCGCGTCGGCCCGCCCCATCAGGTGGTGGTGCAGCGCCGTCTCCTTGCGCTCGACGTCGGCGGGGCCCAGCGCACCGCTCTCCCAGAGCAGGCGTTTGGTCACCGCGACCGAGAGCGGCGCCGTGTGCCGCGCGATCTCCCGAGCGAGCGTGAGCGCCGTGGGCACCACCTCCGCCGCCGGCACCACGCGCGTGGCGAGACCGAGTCGGTCCGCCTCGGCGGCGTCGATCTTGCGCCCGGTGAGCAGCAGGTCGGCGGCGCGGCTGATCCCGACGATGCGCGGCAGCGTGAAGTGGGCGTAGGCGTCAGGCATGACGCCGCGGCGCACCTGCACGACGCCGTACTTCCCCTCCTCGGCCAGGATGCGCAGGTCGCATTGGAGCGCCATCGTGAAGCCGAGCCCGATCGCGTGTCCGTTCACGGCAGCGATCACGGGCTTGCGGATCGCGAAGGCCGGGGGATCGAAGGCCGCCGCGCTGAAGGCCGCGTCCTCGGGCGACGCGAAGGTGTCGCCGCCGGCGCTCAGGTCCGCGCCGACGCAGAAGGCGTCGCCCGCTCCCGTGAGCACGACGGCGCGCACCGCGTCGTCCGCGTCGCAGCGCCGGTAGGCGTCGCCCAGCGCCTCGCCCATCGCGCCGCTGAAGGCGTTGCCCGCCTCGGGGCGGTTCAAGGTCACCAGCGCGACACCGCCGTCGCACTCGAAGCGCAGGTCGCTCGCGCTCATCGCGTCACTCCGGGCTGTCCGCCGGCGCGATCTCGAGCACGGCGCGGCGTCCGATGCGGCCGGTGAGCCTGGAGAAGAAGTCGGTGGCCCACATCTGCCAGCCGTACTTCGCGCGCAGGGCGGCGTAGGCGGCGCGCTCGGTCTCGGGGTCCTGCACCACGCGGCCGGTCGCCTCGATCCAGGGTCCGTGCACGCGACCGCGCAGGTCGCAGGCCGCCACCCGCGCGCGCGGACCGTTGCGCAGGCGCTTCACCTTCCCGGCGTGGCCCTCGCTGAACACGTAGAGGTTCGCGCCGCGGCGCGCGAACCAGACCGGCGTCGGGACGGCGCGTCCGTCGCGGCGGAACGTGGCGAGGCTGATGTAGCCCTCGCGGTCGAGCGGCTCGAAGGGCGTCGTCTTCGTCATGGGGTCGGCGCGGAGGATTTGCCGGGGGAGTGACCGCGTCAACCGGCGCCGCCATCGTCCGTCGTAGTTGAAACGCTACAGACCTGGCGGTATGGTGCGCAGCGGTGCGAATCGCGCGCCGCGGGCGCTTCGGGGGGGCCGAGGGCAGCGCCGGCGGAGCCGTGCGGGCCGATTGCGGTGGCTGTGATGCGTTCGATGCGTTGGGTTCCGACTCTCTTGCTCCTGCTCCTCGTCCCGCTCGCGCTGGGCGGGACTCCCGACCCGGGTGTCTTGCTGGTGCTCGACCGCGACCGCTTCGAGGTGCAGGCGCGCGACCTGGCGACGGGAGCCGACGGGCCGCATCTGCGTCTGGTGCTGGGCTCGCCCGCCCACCCCACGCCGGCCGGCGAGTTCGCTCTGCACAACGTGGTGCGCAATCCCGGCTGGAAGCCCGGGCCGATCGCGCGCTCGCGCGGCGCGCGCCCGGTGCCGCCTTCGAGTCAGGGACCGCTCGGGGTCGGGAAGATCCCCTTCGCCGAGGGCGGCGAGATCGCCCTGCACGGCGGAGCCAATCCGCTGCTGCTCGGCAAGCCCGTGTCGCTCGGCTGTGCGCGCGCGACCGACGCCGACCTGCTGCGCCTGCTCACCTGGCTCGAAGAGCGCGACGCGCTGCGCGCGCCGGTCGAGTGGAGCGACGGCGAGGTGCACCAGAGCTTCCGCCGCCCGGCGCACCTGAGCGTCCGTTAGCGCCACCTCCTGCGCGCTTCTTCACGAGGCTGCAGATCGGTGGGACAAGCGCGCGGAACGCAGGCGGACTGCGGCGGGAGACCGGTCCGAAGCTCCCGTCTCCACGGGATTTTTCTCGTCACGTAGCGGAGCGGCGCGCCACTACCGCTCATGATGGAGCGAGCCCCGCACCGGATCCGTGCGCGCCGGCGACGCGTCGCGACCGCGCTCACCTCGTTCGCCGCGCTCGCCTTCGCCGCGAGCGCGGGCGCCGCTTCCTTCGACGTGCGCTGGGACGGCGTCACGTTCCCCGGCTTCGGCGTATCCGAAGCGACGGCGTTGGACGCCGCCGCGGCCGGGATCCCGCTGCTGCAGTTCAGCGGAGTCCTGCTGAACGACCAGGTCACACCCGGAGCGCCCCACATCGGGACCACCAACGACCTGGACGAGCAGAGCGTCGTGATCCCGATCCCGCCGGGCACCGGCATTGCCACGGCGACCTCGAGCTGGACCGGCACCAACAACACGCAGATCAATTCCGGCGGTCCGCTGGAGCAGCTCTACCTGGTGTTCGCGAGCCCCGAGACGAACACGATCATCCTGAACGGACAGCCCACGGACATCACCTACGACCCGCAGGACGTGGGTCTCACGCTGAGCTTCGGCGAGGGCGGAGCCGACTGGGCGATCCTCCAGGTGCCGAGCAACCCGCTGGACCCGACGAGCGATCCCGTGTACTACCCCGCGGTCGCGCTCGGACCCCTCGGTGTCGGCGAGACGGCCCCCTTCGAGCTGCACTACCAGCTCGAAAACCCTCAAGTGTTCCTCGAACCCTTCAACTCCGAGCTCGGTCTGCCGCGATGGAATATCTACTACACGTCGAGCTCGATGATGGTTCCGGAGCCGGCCACCGGGCTGCTCCTGCTCGCCGGTCTCGGCTCGCTCGCGGCAGCTCGACGCCGGGCGCGGTGAGGTGTCTCGTCGCGGCGCTCCTGGCCGCGGCCGTCGCCGGAGTTCCCGCGACGTCCGCCACCGCGGCCGACGAGGCGGCGGTGCTGCGCCAGCGTGCCGAGCAGCTCGCCGGCGACAATCGCTGCGACGAGGCGCTGCCGCGCGCGCGCCGAGCGCGCGAGCTTTCGCCGCAGGACGCGCGCGCCGCGCTCGTGGAGGGCAGCTGCCTGCTGCGGATCGGCTCCTACCGGGAGGCGATCGGGCCCCTGGAGGACGCGCGGCGCCTCGATCCGACACTCCCGGGTGTCTCCACCGATCTGGCCCAGTGCCACTACCACACGGGCGACCTCGAGGCCGCTTCCCGCGAGCTGGATCGCGCCCTCCAGGAGAACCCCGACGACGCGCGGGCCTATCTGTACCGCGGCCTGGTGCTGAACGAGCAGGCGAACGACCGCGAGGCCGCGGCGGCCTTCGACCGCGCGGGCGGTCTCGACCCGGGCCTGGCTCCGGTGGCGGGGCTCTACGCCGGCCGGTCGTGGGCCAGCGCCCAGGACCGCGAGAAGGCGGTGGCGGCGCTCGAGCGCGCGCGCAGCGCGGAGCCCGGCTCCGAGTGGGCCCTCGCCGCCGAGCGGGAGCTCCAGACGATCGACGATCCCTACCGGCGCCATGTCTGGGCCCAGCTGAGCGGCGGGGTCGAGTACGACTCGAACGTGAACCTGCGCCAGTCGGTCGGCGTGGATCCGATCACCGGCTTCTACTTCCCGCAGGTGCGCGCGCGCGACCGGGACGACGTGCGCGCGGTGTTCGACGGGGAGATCGGCGCCGAGCTGCTGCGCGATCCGGACCAGTCCCTGGGCGCGGTCGTGGGCTACGACGGAGACGCCCACGCCAGCCAGACCGAGTTCGACCTCCAATATCCCTGGCTCACCCTCTGGTACGACCGCCGGCTCGGCGAGAAGACCTGGCTGCGCCTCCAGCCCTTCGGCGGCTACGCCTGGCTCGGCTACGAGCCCTTCGTCGCCCACGGCGGCGGAGCGGTCTCGCTCTTCCGCACCCTCACCGAGAACCTGACGGGTCGCGTCTACGTGCGCGCCAACGGAAACGACTTCCGCTACGACATCGAGACCGACCCGGTCGTCGGCTTCTTCAATCCCTCGCTCGCCCAGTCGCTCCGCCACCGCCGGGACCGCGACGGCGTCGAGGGCGAGGTGGGCGTCGAGGGGAGCTACTGGGTGGACGCCACGCGGACGAGCCTGACCCTGGGCACCGCCTACGAGCGCTACTGGGCCGACGGCAACGACTGGGACCTCAACGGCAGCCGCACCTGGCTCACCGCGGTCCAGGATCTCCCCTGGAGCCTCCAGCTCGAGGTCACCGGGCGCTTCAGCTGGCACCCCTACGAGGACGAGTCGAGCTACGACCTGTTCCGCTATCCGTCGGGCGCCGGCCGCGACCGCAACGACAAGATCTTCGAGGTGGACGGGGAGCTGAGCTACCCGGTGACGGACTGGCTCGAGGTCTCGCTGAACGCCCGCTACAGCAACAACGACTCGAACATCCAGGTCTTCGATTTCGACCGCTGGATCGCCGGCGGCCTGGTCACGGTCTTCTGGAGCAGCTTGCGCTAGGCGGGCGCCCCGCGCGCCGCCTCGTCGAACATTGGACGCGGAGGTCGACACGATGGTGAAGCGGAATCCTCTCTTCCGGAGCCCCCTGCTCCGGGCGGGCGCGGTGGTCTCGGTCGGCGCGTGGCTCCTGTGGGGAGCGGGCGCGGCGGCGGAGGGCGACGTGCTCGGCCGCGTCTCCTCGGTGGCGGGCGAGGCCACGGCCCAGCGTCCCGGCGAGGCTCCCCGGCCGCTGGCCTGCGGCGACCCGGTCTACGCCGACGACACCCTCCAGACCTCCGCCGGCGGGCGCGTCGGCGTGCTGCTCGAGGACGTCGCGGCCCACCTCGCCCCCGCCACGCGCGTGCAGCTCGGGCGCACCGACCAGGCGATGCCCTCGGCGCGGCTCGAGGTGGGTCAGGTGCGGATGATCGACCCGCGCGACACCGGCGATCCCGCGCGGCTAGCCGCTCTCGACACCGGCGCGGAGGTGATCGGCAACGACGCCGAGGCCTACATCTTCTCCGAGAAGGTCGGCCCCTACGCGATGCTGTGCGACTGGGACGCCCCGCTGCCCGTGGACCGGGGCCCGGAGACGCTGTCGGCGGACCCGGGCCAGTGCGTGATCGCGAAGCCCAAGGAGCCGCTCTACCTCGCCGACGCCCACGAGACGCGCATCCCCGCGGATCCCGCCGAGGAGTGCGATCTGAGCCGCGACTTCGCCTCGCGGGCCGGGGCGCCGGAGAACCACCTGAGCCCCGCCGACGTCGCCGCGCCGGGACCGATCGCCGGCGCCGGCTCGGCCGGCTTCGGCGGCGTCAACCCCACCAGCGCCGGCAGTCCGACCTATGCCAGCTGCGACGTGGGCGGCGTATGCTCCCAGCCGATCCCGCTCGAGGTGTTCGAGCCGCCGCCGACCTCGATCTGCGGTCCCGGGGTCGTCTGCAATCCCTGAGCGCTCGGACCAGGAGGCTTTCGCATGGGCTTCCACCACCTCGCGATCGCGACCCGCGACATCCGCGCCACCGACGCCTTCTACACCGGGGCGATGGGCTTCGCCCTGGTCAAGGTGGCGGTGGGGCCGGCGGGCAAGCGCGGCTTCGCGAAGCACCTGTTCTACGACGCCGGCGACGGCGAGCTGATCGCGTTCTGGGATCTGCACGATCCCGATCTGCGCGAGGACTGGTCGCCCGCGATCGCCACCGGGCTGGGGCTCCCGACCTGGACCAACCACTTCGCCTTCCGCGCCGAGGACCGCGCCGACCTCGACCGCCGCCGCGAGCGCTGGCTGGACCACGGCTGCGACGTGATGGAGATCGATCACGGCTGGTGCGTCTCGATCTACACCCACGATCCCAACGGGATCCTGGTCGAGTTCTGCACCACCACCGCCGACTTCGTCGAGCCCGAGCGCGCGCGGGCGCTGCTCGAGGACCCCGCGCCCGCACTCGACCCCGATCCGCCCACGCGCTTCTACCGCGCGTCCGCTCGCGCGGAGGACTGACCGGGCCCGCCTAGGCGGGGAACAGCGCGTCGAGCTCTTCCTTGACCTCCGCGGGCAGGCGCAGCCCCGAGGCCTTCGCGTTGTCCTCGAGCTGGGAGAGGCGCGTGACGCCGACGATCGCACTCGCCACGTTGGGCTCGGCGAGACACCAGGCCAGGGCCAGCTGGGCGAGCGAGAGGCCGAGCGCGTCGGCGATCGGCCGCAGCCGATCGGTGCGCGCGAGCACCTCGGGCGCGAGGAACTGGGTCATGAACACGTTGCGCGCCGCGTCCGCGGCGCGGCTGCCGGCCGGCCGCTGGCCGCCGCTGTACTTCCCCGTGAGCGCTCCCTGGGCGAGCGGGCTGAAGACGATCTGCGAAAGCCCCTCGCGCCGACAGACCGGCAGCACCTCCCGCTCGACGCCGCGGCGCAACAGGTTGTACTGGGGCTGATTCGAGATCGGCCGGTAGGCGCCGAGCGCGTCGGCGGTGCGGCAGGCGTCGACGATCTGCGCCGCGCTCCACTCGGAGACGCCCCAGTAGAGGATCTTTCCCTGGCGCACGAGGTCCTCGAAGGCGCGCACCGTCTCCTCGATGGGCGTGTCCGGGTCGGCGCGGTGGCACTGGAGCAGGTCGACATAGTCGGTGCCCAGCCGTCGCAGCGATCCCTCGACGCTCTCGAACACGTGCTTGCGAGAGAGGCCGCGGTCGTTCGGGCGCTCGGACATCGGGAAGAAGCACTTGGTGGCGATCACCACGTAGCGGCGCGGGATCCCGCGCAGGGCGTAGCCGAGTGCCTCCTCGCCGGCGCCGTTCGCGTAGACGTCGGCCGTGTCGAACAGGTTGACGCCGAGGTCGAAGGCGCGGCTCACCAGCTCGCGCGTCGCCTCGCGATCGACGCTCGAGCCGAGCGTCAGCCAGGAGCCGAGGGAGATCTCGCTCACCGAGAGTCCGCTGCGCCCGAGCTTCCGGTACTCCATGCACCGGATTCTACACGGGCCGCCGCGCGCGCAACCCCTACACTCCCGGCCATGCTGCGTCTGGCCGCCGAGACGGACCCCGCCTGGACGGCGTGCGCGCTCGCCTTCCTCGACGATCTGCTCGTCGATCACGCGCACTGCGAGAAGAAGGCGGCGGGCACAGCGATCAATCTGCTGTTCCGCTATCCGCAGCAGCGCTTCCTGCTCGAGCCGCTCTCGCGGCTGGCCCGCGAGGAGCTGGTTCACTTCGAGCAGGTGCTGGCGCTGCTCGACCGGCGCGGGGTCCGCTTCGCGATGCAGAAGCCCGCGCCCTACGCGGGCCGCCTGAGACGCGAGACGCGTGCGGCGGAGCCGGCGCGTCTGCTGGACACGCTGCTGTGCTGCGCCCTGATCGAGGCCCGCAGCTGCGAGCGGTTCGGACTGCTCGCCGAGCAGGCGCCGGATCCGGGCCTGCGCGACTTCTACCGCGGGCTGCTCGCCGCCGAGGCGCGTCATCACGGTCTCTACGTGGAGCTCGCCCTGCAGCTCGCGCCGCGCACCGAGGTTGAGGCGCGCCTCGAGGTGCTGGCGCAGCGCGAGGCGCAGATCCTCTCCGACGGGCCGCCGCTGCCGCGCATGCACGGTTGAGCACGTCGCTCGCCCCGCTCGCTTGACGGTCGTCGTCCCGACCCGCACCTTCCGCACTCCGTCGGCGTGAGCCGGCGACATCGCGCGAGACAAGGGAGGTGTGTCATGGCCATCACGAAGCAGCGAGTCGAGATCCCGCTCCCGGGCGGCAAGCCGATGGGGGGCTACCTGGCCCGGCCCGAGGGCGACGCGACGCTACCCGGCGTGATCGTGTGGATGGAGATCTTCGGCATCAACTCCCACATCCGCGACGTGGTCGAGCGGGTCGCCGCCGAGGGCTACGTGGCGCTGGCCCCCGATTTCTTCCACCGCACGGGCCCCGGCGTGGAGTACGGCTACGACGACCAGGGGATGGCGAAGGGGATGGCGCTGCTCGGCCAGCTCGACGCCGACGAGATGATCGCCGACGCGCGCGCCGCGGTCGCCTATCTGCGCGGCCGCGACGACGTCGGCTCGAAGGTCGGCGCGATGGGCTTCTGCATCGGCGGCCACATGACCTATCTCACCGCCTGCGAGACCGACGTGGACGCGGCGGCGAGCTTCTACGGCGGGGGTATCGCTGCACCGCAGGGGATGGGCGGCAAGCCCTCGACCGTGAGCCGCACCGGGAAGATCGCGGGGAGGATCCTGTGCTTCTTCGGCGAGAAGGACGGCATGATCCCCTCCAGCCAGGTCGACGCGATCCGCGCCGCCCTGAAGGAGAAGGGCATCGACCACGAGGTGGTGGTGTATCCGGGCGCCGACCACGGCTTCTTCTGCGACCAGCGGGCCACCTATCAGAAGGAGGCCGCCGCGGACGCCTGGAAGCGCGTGAAGGCGCTCTTCCGCGGGGAACTCGCCTAAGCCCGGCAGGAGCCCGCCTTCGCTCGCCTTCGGCTCGCTGCGTGTCGGCCGACTCTCGAGTCGGCCTCCTGGCTCCGGAGCCGGCTGCGCGCCTCGGATCCGTCCCAGCGGTCCGCAGGCTGGTAGTATCCGCAGGCTGGTAGTAGGACGGGCGTCCAGACGGCGGGTTGGGTCCGTCGCGCGCAGCGAGGAGGGCTCGCGATGAGCGATCTTCTGAGGCGGCGATGGGTCGCTGCGGTGCTGCTGGTGCTGGCAGCCGGCACCCCGGTGGCGTCTCTCGCCGGGCCGCCGCCCGATGCAGACGGCGATGGGATTCCGGACGTCCTGGACAACTGCTCCCTGGCCCCGAACAACTTTGGCAGCCCTGCGAGCTGCGATACCGACCAGGACGGCTTCGGCAACGTCTGCGACGCCGACTTCAACGAGGATCTCACTGTCGACGGCAGCGACTTCGCGATCTGGCGCGGCGATTTCTCCACCGGAACCGGCGTCGACAGCGGGACGGGAACCGACATGAACTGCGACACCGCGGTGGACGGAGCGGACTTCGTGAGCTTCCGGAGCCTCTACCTCAGCGCCTCTGCTCCCGGACCTTCGGGGCTCCCCTGCGCCGGCCCGCTCGTGAACGGCTGCCCGAATCCCTAGCGTCCGCGAGCTCCTGGGCGCCGCCTCACGGCGATTCCACGCGCAGCGCGCACAGCTGGGCCTCGGGCTGCCCGACGGCCACCAGCACGTCGGGACCCTGGTAGTCGACGCCCGGCTCGCCTGGCCGCACGCGCAGGGGACCGGGCGAGCGCAGCAGGCCGATCTGGTCGTTGGGCGCGAAGGGGACGTCCTGGCCGGCGACCCGGAAGCGATCGCGCGGGTAGGGGATCGGCGGGGCGCCGGACAGGTCGAGTCGAATCCGGGTGAAGGTGCCGTCGCAGAAGTCGGTGGCGTAGGCCTCGCTGCCCGCGGCGTTCACCGCCACGTGGGTGAAGCCGTCGCACAGCACACCGGGGGGGCCGTCGCCGCGATCGGGCAGGACGAAGGGCTGGTCGGCGGTGAAGATGCGCGCGTCCGGAAGCCCCGCCGTCAGTCCGTCGAGGATCGCCGGTGGGCCCGAGCCGGCATAGAGCGCGGGCTCGTCGAGGGCGCGCAGGTCCACCGCGTAGAGCTGGCGTTGGGAGGAGGCGCCGAGCCAGCCGACGCGCCCGCCGGGGTCGAGCGCGATGCCGTCGAAGGAGGGACCGGCGCGGCCGAGCGGGATCACCGCCGCCACGCGCGGCACGGTCGGGTCGATCACCTCGACCGCGGCGTCGCTGAACACGTTTCCCGGCCCGCTGGCGGTGCCGATCACGCCGGTGGTCGTGACGAGCACGAGCTCCCGGCCGCCGGGCGTCACCAGCCGCTCGACGCCGGTGGGGTTGTAGTGCTCGGTGAACAGGCTCGGGGTCGCGGCGTC
>Ga0315553_10001337_pt1 | contig 20571 bp, 23 predicted proteins | sample SalMarSW160140MG_FD_203099 | JGI IMG/M metagenome (GOLD analysis project Ga0315553, IMG submission 203099) | Salt marsh sediment microbial communities from the Plum Island Ecosystem LTER, Massachusetts, United States - Salt Marsh Sediment SW1601-40 ... | reverse complement strand
TGATTCAATCAGAATTGAAAAGCTCTAGCGCCACTTCTTGGCGGCGCTATCGTCGGCATCCTTCGCGGCCACCCAATCGCCCTCCGAACCGTCGGCACGGTGCTCCTTCTTCCAGAAGGGAGCGCGGGTCTTGAGGAAGTCCATCAGGAAAGATGCCGCCTCGAATGCCACCTGGCGGTGCTCGGACGCCGCGAGGACGAGCACGATGGGCTCGCCGGGCGCAATCCGGCCCGTCCGATGGATCACCGTCAGCCCGAGGAGCGGCCAACGTTCCGACGCCTCGCGCGCGATGCGAGCGATCTCCTCCTCCGCCATGCCGGGATAGTGCTCGAGCTCGAGCGCCGTGAGCGTCTCGCCTTCGTCGCGGCAATACCCGGTGAAGGCGACGACCGCACCAATGTCGGCGCGACCCTCGGTCAGGCGGCGCGACTCTTCCGCAAGGTCGAAGACGCCTCGCTGAACGCGGATATTCGGGTTCCAGGGCTTCATCTAGCTTTGCCCTGCTGCATGCTTCGAGGTTCCATTCCGCCCTCATCCTGAGGTGCGAACGAAGCGAGCTCCGAAGGGGCGGAATGGAGCAGCTCAGCATGAGGAAGGTTGGTGAGCCTCCACATCCCAGGACTCCTTGCTGCCGCTTTAGCCGCCCGTCATCGGCGGGAAGAACGCGACCTCGCGCGCGCCGTTGAGCGCCGCGTCATGCTCCACGTGCTCCTGATCGATCGCCGCGCGGATCACCGTCGGCTCGGCGAAAGCCGCGGCATAGCCCTCGTCGCGCTGCGACAGCCAAGCGATGAGATCAGCGACGCTCGCCACCTCAGCGGGAGGCTCGACTTCCTCCTCGGCGTGACCGACGCGCTCGCGCACCCAGGCGAAATAACGGACCTTCATCGTTGTGGCTCTACCAAGTGTTTCAGACCGGCACGAAAATAATCGTAGCCAGTATAGAGCGTGACGATCGCCGTTGCCCAGAAGAAGGTGAGGCCGAGATTGATGACGACGCCCTGCTTGCTGCCGACGATCACGGGCGCGATCAGGAGGGCCGCAATGGCAACGAGCTGCATCGTCGTCTTCCACTTGGCGAGCCGCGATACCGGGACGCTGACGCGAAGCTCGGCCAAGAACTCACGCAGGCCCGACACGAAGATTTCGCGCATCAGCACGATGATCGCCGCCCAGATCGACCAGCCGTCGAGGACGCCGTCGGCGACGAGGATCAGGATCGCGACAGAGACCAGGAGCTTGTCGGCGATCGGATCGAGCATGCGACCGAGCGCCGACTGCTGGTGCCAGGCGCGCGCCAGGTAACCGTCGAAATAGTCGGTGACACTGGCGATGACGAAGATCGTGAACGCGATCCACGGCCCCCAGTTGTTGGGGATGTAATAGGTGAGCCCCACGAGCGGCGCAGCCGCGATCCGACCATAGGTCAGGATGTTCGGGAGGTTCAGCGCGCCAAGGTCCACTGGGCGCCGCATGGTCTCGTCGGCTGGGGCCGTCATTTTGTCACCTTGGAGTTCCCTGGTGATTCCGCAAATCGACGGCCCCCGCAAGCCCTCGGCCGCAGGATAAGACTAGCCGAGATTTGAGACGAAACCGCGACGGAAAGCTAATTTCCGCGCCGAAATCAATGATTTCGCTCGTGAAAGTGGTCGTAGATCGTCTCCGCCACGGCGCGCGAGACGCCCCCGACCGCCATCAAATCTTCGATTCCAGCGCGGCTCACCGCCTTGGCGGTGCCGAAATGGCGAAGCAGCGCCCGCTTGCGGCTCGGCCCGATGCCCGAGATCTCGTCGAGCGGGTTCTTGTGCATCTCCTTGCGCCGCCGCGCTCGGTGCGAGCCGATGGCGAAGCGATGCGCCTCGTCGCGGAGCCGCTCGACGAAATAAAGCACCGGGTCGCGATGCGGCAGCATGAAGGGCTCGCGGCCGGCAGTGAAGAAGGTCTCGCGCCCGGCGTCGCGATCGCGGCCCTTGGCGATCGACACGATCGGAACGTCGTCGATCCCGAGCTCCGCCAGAACGGAGGTGGCGGCCGCGAGCTGCGCCTTGCCGCCGTCGACGAGCACGAGGTCTGGCCAGGGACCGAGCGCATCGCCTTCTCCCCTCGCCTCGCCGCGCGGCCCCGCTTCCTTTAGGAGCCGCGCGAAGCGGCGGCGCATGACCTCGCGCATCATGGCGATGTCATCACCCGGCATGACGTCTTCGGAGCGGATGTTGAACTTCCGATAGTGGTTCTTGGCGAAGCCTTCCGGGCCGGCGACGATCATGGCGCCGACCGCGTTCGTCCCCATGACGTGGCTGTTGTCGTAGACCTCGATGCGCTCTGGCGGCGCGTTGAGGCCGAAAGCCTCGGCAAGCCCGGCAAGGAGGCGCGCCTGGCTCGACGTGTCGGCGATCTTCCGCGCCAGCGCCTCGCGCGCGTTGGCGGCCGCGTCCTCGACGAGCTCCCGCTTCTCGCCGCGCTGCGGCACAGCAATCGTGACGCCATGGCCGGCGCGCTCGGAGAGCGCCGCCTCGAGGAGCGTCCGCTCCGGAAAATCCGTCGAGACCAGCACCAGCTTCGGCGTCGGCTTGTCCTCGTAGAATTGCGCCAGGAACGCTTCGAGCACCGCTGCCGCCTCGAGGCTCTTGTCGGCCCTCGGGAAATAGGCGCGGTTCCCCCAGTTCTGCCCGGTGCGGAAGAAGAAGACCTGGATCGCCCAGTAGCCGCCTTCCTGGTGGATGGCGACGACGTCGGCTTCCTCCACGCCGCGCGGGTTGACGCCCTGGTGGGACTGGACGTGGGAAAGCGCGGCGAGCCTGTCGCGGTAAAGCGCCGCCGTCTCGAAATCGAGCGCTCCCGACGCCTTCTCCATCGCTTCCGCCAGTTCGGCGCGGACCTGCCGGCTCTCGCCCGAGAGGAACGCCTTAGCCTCGTCGACGAGGCGTCGATAGTCGTCGAGCGCGATCTCGCCGGTGCACGGGGCCGAGCAGCGCTTGATCTGATGGAGCAGACACGGCCGCGTGCGGCTCGCGTAGACGGAGTCGGAGCAGGTGCGGATCAAGAACGCGCGCTGCAGTGTGTTGACCGTCCGCCCCACGGCGCCAGCGGAGGCGAACGGGCCGAAATAGCTCCCCTTCCGCCGCCGCGCGCCGCGATGCTTCATGATCGCCGGCGCATCGTGGTCCTCGGCGATGAGGATATAGGGAAACGACTTGTCGTCGCGGAAATTGACGTTGAAGCGCGGGCGCAGCCGTTTGATCAGGTTCGCTTCGAGAAGCAGCGCCTCCGTTTCCGTGCGTGTGCGCACGAACTCCATCGTGACGGTCGCGCGGATCATCCGGGCGATACGGCTCGACTGGCCGAAGAGCCGCGTGTAGCTCACCACCCGCTTCTTCAGGCTCCGCGCCTTGCCGACGTAGAGAACGTCGCCCTTCTCGTCGATCATGCGGTAGACGCCGGGCGCGTTCGGCAACGTCTTCACCGTCGCGGCGATCACGTCGGGACCGGATGCCGCCGTCGTCGCTTCCCAGTCGAGGTCGAGCCGCGCCGCCGTCTCGGGTCCGACGTCCTCGGCGAGCGGCGGAATGTCCGACGCCGCACGTTTCGAGTCGGCCGGCTCCGAGGGGACTGCCGTAAGCACGCTGTTGCGCGGCGTCTTCACGACGGATGTCCTACGATTTCGGGCGTCTCCCATCCGATATGCTGGCCGGAATCGAGCAGGAGCAGCTGGCCGGTGATCGACGGCGTCTCCACGAGGAAGCGGATAGCGCGACCGAAATCCGCAGGGGCGACCGGCCGCCGGAGCGGAATGCCGGCGACTTCCTTCGTCATGCCGCGATCGGCGGCGTAGGGGTTGGGAAAGGTCGGACCGGGACCGATGCCGTTGACGCGGATTCGCGGCGCGAGCGCCTGCGCCATCGTCGTGGTCGCCGCCCAAAGCGCGGACTTGGTCAGCGTATAGGAGGGCATTTCGGGCGTGAGCTTCAGCACGCGCTGATCGATCATGTTGACGATGTTGCCGTCGAGGCCTTTCGGAAGCTGCGCCGCGAAGGCTTCGGCGAGGAAGACCGGCGCGCGCAGATTGACGTCGAATTGGGTCTGCCAGACGCTGATGTCCAGCCCGCCGAACCAGTCCTTCACGAAAACCGAGGCGTTGTTGACGAGGAGCGTGAGCGGTCCGAGTACGTCGACGGCGGCTGGAACAAGACGGGCGATTGCGTCGAAGTCTGCGAAATCGCCGTGAACGACAGCCGCGCGGCCGCCGCCGGCCTCGATCTCCGCGACAAGGGCCTGCGCTTCCTCCACGGACTCGTTGCAGTGGATGGCGACCGCAAAGCCATGCGCCGCGAGATCGCGCACGATCGCCGCGCCGATCCGCTTGGCGCCCCCGGTCACGAGCGCTGTCGGTCTCTCTTCCATGTGGGAATCATTCGCCTGCGAAGGGGTCGGCCATCTTAGCACGGCCTTCCCCGCCGTCGTCCAAAGCACGCCGGCGAGGCGTTAAGCATTGTGGCGGCAATGCGTGGCGGCAGCGCGAAAATTCGTGATTTTTCCATGATTTGGGCCCTTGCCTACCAAACTGGGCACCCTATCTCGCCTGCGCACGGAACACGCGCTGAGGAAGCGCATTTCCGCAGTCTTAGTGAGGGGCGCAGTCTTAGGAGAACCATGATGCGTTTCGGTATCCTGCTCGCGGCGGCCGGGCTTTCGGCAACGCCGGCTCTGGCAGCCGATCTGACGCCGACTGAGCCCTTGCCGATCCCGACGGCGGTCGAGGCGGCGCCCGTCAACGACTGGACCGGCTTCTATCTCGGCGCGCTCGGCGGCTTCGCCTGGGGCAAGGCCGACACGTCGGGCGGCGACATCGATGCCAACGGCTTCGACGTCGGCGGCTACGCCGGCGCCGCTTGGCAGTGGGGAAATTTCGTCATCGGCGCGGAAGGCGACATCCTCTATCCGTGGCGTGACGGATCGGGCGGCGGCGTGACCGTCGATCAGGGCTTGAACGGATCGCTGCGTGGCCGCGCCGGCATCGCGCTCGACCGTTTCCTGCTTTACGGAACCGGCGGCGCCGCGCTGACCGATCTGGAGCTTTCCGGCGGCGGCGTGAGCGACGACGACGTGCTGTGGGGCTGGACGGCCGGCGCCGGCGTCGAAGGCAAGATCACCGACAACATCACGGCGCGCATCGAGTACCGCTACACCGACTACGAGGACAAGACCTTCACGCTCGGCGGCGGAGCGGTGAACAGCGATCTGACAACGCATGCCATTCGCGGCGGCATCGGCCTGAAGTTCTAGCGCGTCAGCGTCCATCGCAATCGAAAAGAGCCCGGGCCATGCGCCCGGGCTCCTTCTTTGCGCCTCAGAGGCGAATGAGTGCTTTGCGGAAGTGGACGGCGCGTTCGACCTCCTTGAATCCGAGCGCTGCGTGCGCCTCGTGACTGATGCGGTTGTCGATCCGTGCGTCGGAGGCGATCTCCGAATACCCGAGCTCGGTCGCCCAGCCTTCCGCCGCAGCGATCAACGCGCGGCCGACGCCGCTGCCGCGCGCATGATCGGTGACATACCAGCCTTCGACATAGGGAACCGGCGAGCCGCGGCAGCCCTCGGCATGGGACCGAAGCGAAAGCTCGACGAAACCGATGAGCTCGCCGGCCTCGTCCTCGGCGACGAAGACGGCATCGATCATCTCCGGATGATCGAAGAACGCGGCGCATTCCCGCGCAAGCTCCTCAACGTCCGCCTCGGGCCAGAGCGCGCCGCGCATCGCGGTCCAGGTTTCCGTGTCGCCCGCTTCGACGAGCCGCACCCGCATCCGCTCAGGCCGCGTCGCGCATCTTTGACGGCGCCGGCGGCTCGGTGGCGCCCTCAGCACCGGTAATAAGCCGCGTGCCGCGCTCGAAGGTCAGATAGCTCCACGCCCAGGAGAGCGCCACGACGAGCCGGTTCCTGAAGCCGATCAGGAAGTAGACGTGCGCCACCGACCAGAGCACCCAGGCGATCAATCCGGTGAGCCTCAAGCCCCAGATCTCGGCGACCGCCCGGCTTCGCCCGATCGTCGCCATCGACCCGTAGTCGCGATAGCGGAACGGCGGAGAGGAAACGCCGCGCTCTCGCAGCTGAAGAAGCTTCGCAACGTATTGGCCTTGCTGCTTTGCGACGGCGGCGACGCCTGGAAGCGGATTCCCGTTCTCGTCCGCCACGCTAGCGGTGTCGCCGATCACGAAGACGTTCGGGAAGCCGGGGACGGACAGATCTGAATTGACGACGACGCGGCCGGCGCGGTCGGTCTCCGCGCCGAGCCATTTGCCGGCTGGCGAGGCGCGCACGCCCGCCGCCCAGACCACCGTGCGGCTCTCGAGGCGCGAGTCGCCGAGCACCACGCCGAGCCCGTCGCATTCGGTGACGGCGCGGCTCAGCACGACCTCCACGCCGAGGGTTTCGAGCGCTTTCTTCGCGTAGTCGGAGAGCGAGGGAGCGAAGGCGGGAAGCAGACGCGGGCCGGCTTCGACGAGCACGATCTGCGCGTCGCGCGGGTCGATCGAGCGGAAGTCCGCGGCGAGCGCCTTCTTGGCAAGCTCGGCGATGGCGCCTGCCATCTCCACGCCGGTGGCGCCGCCGCCGACGATGACGAAGGTCAGAAGCCGCTTCCGCTCCGCCTCGTCTATCTCCGTCTCTGCGCGCTCGAACGCGATCAGGATGCGCCGTCGGATCGTCGTCGCATCGTCGATCTTCTTCAGGCCCGGCGCCGCGCTCTCCCACTCGTCGTGGCCGAAATAGGCATGCCGCGCGCCGGTCGCGACGATCAGATAGTCGTAGCGGAGTGCGCCGCGCTCGGTCGTCACGGTCTGTTCCTTGGGATCGACGCCGGTGACCTTGGCGAGATGGACGCTGCAGTTTGGGCCCCTGAGGATGCCGCGGATCGGCGCGGCGATGTCGGCGGGCGAAAGCCCGGCGGTTGCGACCTGGTAGAGCAGCGGCTGGAACAGGTGATAGTTGTGGCGGTCGACGACCGTCACGCTGAAGGGCGCACGGGAAAGGGCCTTCGCCGCAGATAGGCCGCCAAATCCCGCACCGATGATGACGACGCGCGGAAGCGGGGGCTTAGGTGTCGCAATGGGCATGCTTGTCCTCCACCGAAATCAGGTGGCTGATCCTTTCCGATCTGCTCCCTCTTCAGAAATATAGTTCGCCTATGGGGTCGATGCGACCCGCCTATGGCGTCATTTCATGTCGAGCGCGGTCGTGCCGGCCCAGTCCGCCGGCGGCGCTTCATGGCAGAAACGCCGGCAGCGCTCGATCATCAACGCCGCCGCCTTGTCGCCGGGGTGGAGCTCCAGCGCCTTCTCGAAGGACGCGGCGGCGCGATCGAATTGGCGCGTGCGGTATTCGTTGAGCGCATTTTCGTAGGCCGTCGCCCAATCAGGTTTCGCCGTGTCTCCGGCAAGCCCGATCAGCTCGAAGATGGCAATCCCTTCCATACGGCCATAGACCGCGATCTTGTCGAGCTCGCGCGCGACGATGCGCTCGCCGGCGGCGCGCCGCGTCGCCTCGCCGATGATGATAGTCGTGCCGAAGAGCTTGTTGGCGCTCTCGAGCCGGCTCGCGATGTTCACCGTGTCGCCGATCGCGGTGTAGTTCAGCCGGTTGTCGGAGCCGATATTGCCGACCAGCGCGCGTCCGGAATTGAGCCCGATGCGCATTTTGAGCGGGCGGCCGTAATCGTCGAAGATGCGTGACGCCGCGAGCGAGCGCTCGCAGGCGAGCGCCGCGTGGCATGCGGCGATGGCGTGATCCGAATTCTCCGCCGGCGCCCCCCAGAACGCCATGACGGCGTCGCCGATGAACTTGTCGACCGTGCCGTGATTGTCGCCGATCGTTCGGGCAAGGAGATCGAGGTAACTGCCGAGAAGCGGCACGATCTTGTCGCCGAGCCGCTCCGAAAGCCCCGTGAAGCCGGCGATGTCGGCGAAGAGCACGGAGATCTCGCGATTGGTCCCGCCCGGTCTCGCCTCGACGCCCTCCGCGACCAGGATGCGGACGAGATCGTTCGGCAGATACTTGCCGAAGGCGGAGAGCCCCGTGGCCATCCGCGCTATGGCGTCCGAGAGCGCGTTGATCTCGGAAAGCCGCGACGAGTGCCGCTTCACCTGCTCAAGCTCGAAGCGCTCCACGTGCTGAAGCTCGCCGGCGACCCTGGCGAGCGGCGCTGCGATCATCTGCCGCGCGAGCAGCACCGAGAGCGCGGCGAAGGCGAGCAGCGCGACGCCGAGGCCGATCGCGAGCCGCCGCGTCGTCGCCTCGATCGGGCCGAGGAACTCTTCCTCAGGGAGCACGGTGGCGAGCACCCAGTCGGAGAAGGCGAGCGGCGTCAGCGTCACCGCATAGGCTTTGTCGTCGACCACGTGGCGCATGGACATGGTCGTGTTCACGCCCATGTCGGGGCCTTCGAGCGCATGCGCGAGCGCGTCCTCGGCGATCGGCAGCAGCGGCCGGTTGGCGAGGTTGATCGGCGTCGCCTCGTCGGCCTTGGCGTCCGGCACGGCGATGATACCGTCCTTGCCGGAGAGGATGAAGGCCGACCCGGTGCGGCCGACCGAGAGGCCGGAGAGGAAGCGCGAAAGCCGCTCATGCTCGATCATGATTGCGAGCACGCCGACCTTGGTCACGTAGACCAGCACCGGGCCGGTATAGGCGAGTGCTGGATGCGTGCCGTCCGGATGCTCGGTGATGTAGGTCCAGTGCGGCACGTCGAGGTCGAAGCCGAGCTTGTACCAAGGCTGCTCGGTTGCGAAGAAATCCGACGGCTCGAACGTCCGCTCCTCGAACTGGATATCGCCGACCACCACCTTGTAGCGATCGATGCGGCGCTGGCGCTTGCCCTCCATCACCGCGACCTCCGACATCTCGATCTCTTCGTCGCCGAGCTTGCGTGCGGAGAAGAAGTCGCCGTTCGGCCAGCCGAACACGATGCGGGAAAGCGAGCCCTGTGACTGCAATTCGGAAAGGAAGACGAACTCGCGCTTGTCGGCTTCGCGGGTGTCGAGGACGTTCTGATAGAAGAGCGTGCGGATGGCCGCATGGGCAGCGCGCGCCTGCGCCGCCATCTGCTCGATCTCCTTCTCCACCGTGTTGACGATCTGCGAGTTGATCGTGTCGACCAGCTCACGGCTGTTCGCCTCCGCGGTGCGCGACCAAAGCGCATGCACTGCCCCGGCCGCGACCAGGATCGAGCCGAGCACGAAGAGCGAAAGAGCGATGCGGATGCCGATGCGCACGGATGTCCCTCCTAGGACGACGCAATCATTGTCCGGCGCTGCCCGCGACACCAGCGGAAACGCAATAGCATCGGGCTATCAGATCGATGGAACACGAGCATTTCAACAAAGCGCGCTCGTGTGTTGATCTCGCGTCGCGCCGGACGAGGCCGGCATCGAACCCTTCGGAGCCAAGAAATGTCACCGATCGCGCTGCTCGACGCCGGACGCAATCTTGCCGAGCGCATCCCGCAAAGCTTCCTGTCGCTCCTTGCCCGCGTCGCGGTCGCCAACGTCTTCTGGACGTCAGGACAGACCAAGGTGGATGGTTTCTTTCACATCAAGGACACGACCTTCTACCTCTTCGCCGAGGAGTACAAGGTCCCGCTCCTGCCGCCGGACATCGCCGCCTACATGGCGACGACCGCCGAGCACGTCTTTCCCGTTCTTCTGCTTGTGGGGCTCGCCTCGCGGCTCTCCGCGCTAGCGCTTCTCGGCATGACCGCGGTGATCCAGCTCTTCGTCTATCCGTCAGGTTGGCCGGAGCACATCCTCTGGGCGACAGCGCTCCTCCTCATTGTCGCGCGCGGGCCGGGCGTGCTCTCGCTCGACCATTTGTTCTGGCGCAGGACCGACGAGCGCCCAGCCTATGCCCAATAGCGGCGGATCGCGTCACCCCAGGGAGAGCGCGACGCTGCCGGCGACAAGTGCGATCACCACGGCCCATGGCGGAATCTTCCACACCGTCAGCAGGACGAATCCGACCAGCGCCAACGCGAAGTCGCGCGGGCCGATGACCGCGCTGATAAAGACCGGATCGTAGAGCGCTGCCCCGAGAACGCCGACCACGGCGGCGTTCGTCCCACGCATCGCCGCTTGCGCCCTCGGATCGATGCGGAATCGATCCCAGAAGGGCAGCGCGCCTGTGACAAGCAAAAGCCCTGGCAGGAAGATCGCGACAAGGCACAGCGCTGCGCCGACGAGCCCGGTCGGCGCGGGTCTCATCGCAGCGCCGAGATAAGCGGCGAAGGTGAAGAGCGGCCCGGGTACCGCCTGAGCGGCGCCGTAGCCGGCAAGGAAGCTGCCTTCCGAAATCCATCCCCGCGGCACCACTTCCGCCTCAAGCAGCGGCAGCACTACGTGTCCGCCGCCAAAGACGAGCGCGCCCGACCGATAGAAAGAATCGAAGAGCGCCACACCGTGCCCGCCCGACGCCGCAGCGGCGAGCGGAAGGCCGAGCAACACGACGAAGAAGACGACGATGAGAGTCGCGCCCGCTCGCCTCGAAACCGGAAAGGACAGCGCGCCGGTCACCGTGCCGCCGGCATCCTTGCAGAGCCAAAGTCCGAGGACGCCGCCCGCCACGATGGCTCCAACCTGTCCGATGGCCCCGCCGAAGACGGTGACCGCAAGCACTGCGCCGGCCGCAATCGCAGCGCGCCTGCGGTCGGGACAGAGGGTCCGCGCCATGCCGAGGACGGCCTGGGCAACCACCGCGACCGCAACCACCTTCAGGCCGTGCGCGGCGCTCGCGGCGAGCGGACCCGAGAGCGAAGGCTCGACCGCCGCGAAAAGGACGAGAAGGAGCGCCGACGGCAGCGTGAAAGCCGCCCACGCAGCCAAAGCGCCGAGCGCGCCGGCGCGAAGCAGACCGAGCGAGAAACCGACCTGGCTCGACGCCGGGCCGGGGAGGAACTGACAAAGGGCGACCAGGTCGGCGTAACCGGCCTCGTCGACCCATCGCCGCCGCACCACCAGCTCTTCACGAAAGTAGCCGAGATGGGCGATCGGCCCGCCGAAGGACGAAAGCCCGAGCCTGAGGAACGCGCGGAATACCTCCCCCGCCGATCCGCGCGGCCGGGCTCCTCCGCGTGGCCCCGGGCCCGGTTTCGTGACTGTCGGCTCCTCGCGCATCGCCTGGTCCATACTCCCGCGGCCGCTCGTGATGAAGCTATGGCAAGAGCCGGCTTCCGACCCAGAATGCGCCCGGAGTTTGCGTTTTCCCCCGCCCTCCCCTATAAGCCGCCGCGGCGCCGGCACCCTTGGAGGCCCGCGCCAAAGCGTGGCCGCGAAGTGCGGCCTTTTTCGCTTTTCAGATAGATCAGGAGTGCGACCATGGCTCAGACGAGCGTTCTGAAGGCCGAGGCGCGCGATCGGGTCGGCAAGGGGGCCGCCCGCGCAGTGCGCCGCCAGGACAAAGTCCCGGCAGTTATCTACGGCGACAAGAAACCGCCGATTCCAATCAGCCTCAATCAACGCGAGATGACGCAGCGGCTTCATGCTGGCGGCTTCCTCACCCACCTCGTCGAGATCGAGGTCGGAAGCGAGAAGATCCGCGCCATCCCCAAGGACTACCAGCTCGACCCGGTACGCGACTTCCTGATCCACGTCGATTTCCTGCGGGTCGGCGAAGGCGCGATGCTGACGCTCGACGTCCCCGTTCACTTCATCAACCATGCGGATTCGCCTGGCCTGAAGCGCGGCGGCGTCTTGAACGTCGTGCGCCACGCGATCGAACTCGTGGTGCCCGCCGACGCGATCCCCGAGTCGCTCACCGTCGACCTTGCCGGGCTCGATATCGGCGATTCCGTCCACATTTCCGCCGTCGCGTTGCCGGAGGGGGCGCACCCGACGATCACCGACCGCGACTTCACCGTCGCCACGATCGCCGGCGCCGCCGCGGCCGTGCCGGAGCCTGAGGAAGCTGCTGCGCCCGCCGCCGAGGAGGGTGCAGAAGCTGCGCCGAAGGCCGAGGGCGAGGCGGCCGAAGGCGAAGCCGGCGGCGACGCCAAGAGCAAGGGCTGAGCCGCTTCTGACACGAAAAGGCGCGGGCCGCGATTGGCCCGCGTCACGCGGACAGCGGGGATTGTCGGATGCTTCTGATCGCGGGTCTTGGCAATCCCGGTCGCCGCTACGCGGGCAATCGACACAATATCGGCTTCATGGCGGTGGACGAGATTCACCGCCGTCACCGCTTCTCCCCGTGGCGCGCACGGTTCCAGGGCGAGACCTCGGAAGGCATGCTCGGCAGCGAAAAGGCGCTGGTGTTGAAGCCGGCCACCTACATGAACGAGTCCGGCCGCGCCGTGTCGCAGGCCATGCGCTTCTACAAGCTGACGCCTGCCGACGTCGTGGTGATCTACGACGAGCTCGACCTGCCGCCCGGAAAGCTCCGTATGAAGCAAGGCGGCATCACGGCCGGCCACAAGGGCCTGAAGTCGATCGAGGCGCATATCGGGGCGGGCTTTCGCCGCATGCGCCTCGGCATCGGGCATCCGGGTGCAAAGGAACTGGTGAACCACCACGTGCTCCACGACTTCGCCCGCGCCGACCGCGAGTGGATCGACCCGCTGCTTGCCGCGATCGCCGACAATGCCGAGCTACTGGCCAAAGGCGACGACGCGAATTTCATGAACCGCGTGCACCTCGCGATGGCCGACGACGACTCGGCGTCCGATCCCGCGCCGGAGCGCGAGAAGAGCGCCAAGCCTTCCAAGACGGAGCGTGCGGAGGCGGCCATCGGCGGCGCCTTCGCCGGGCTAAAGAAACTCTTCGGGGGCGAGCAGTCGCGATGAGCGGCGACGCGGATTGCGTCTACTATGTCGCCGCGACCCTTGACGGGTTCATCGCCGGGCCGAACGACGAGCTCGATTGGCTGACGGACAATTTTTCGCCGGAGGAAGCCGACTACGCCGCGTTCTTCGCTCGCGTGTCCGGGATTGTCATGGGCCGCAAGACCTACGAGATCGCGCGGAGCCTTTCCGCCGAATGGCCTTACGAGACCCGCCCGACGCTCGTCGCCACCCGCCGTCGGCTCTCCGACGCGCCCGAAGGCGCGTTCGCGTTTTCGGGAAAGCCCGGCGCGATGCTTGAGGCGCTTCGAGGACGTGGCGCGCACGGCCTGATCTGGCTCGAAGGCGGGGGCGACCTCGCCGGCCAGTTCCTCGCCGCCGGTCTCGTCGACCGGCTCGACCTGGCCATCATCCCCGTGCTTCTCGGGAGCGGCATTCGGCTCTTCGGCGGCGTCCCCTGCCCGCGGCTCCGGCTCGAGCGGGCGACGCCGCTGCCGAGCGGCATGGTCTTCGCTCAGTATCGCCTGCCCCGATAGCTCTCGCGCCGCGGAATCGGCCGACACAGGCGTCGGTTTGCCGGGATCGGAGCGCTCCCGGCTTAACCTTTACGTAAGGGGGCGGTTGAAGCGTCGCTCAAAATGTCGCTACGACGTTTGTGAGGCCTTAACCCCGATCACATGGGGGAGCATGCAATGGCGCTTCGCCTGACCGCTCTGGTACTCGCGATTTTTGGCACCCTCACCTTTCACGCCCAAGCCGAAGACTTCCGCTTCGAGAACGTGACGTCTCTCGATGAGATGCATGACTTCGTGAAGGAGCGCCTTCCCCGCGGCGGGCAAAAACGCGAGGATGTTCGCCGCGTCTTCATCGACGAGGGTGGCGCGACACTTCAGATCAATGAGAGATGGAAGACCGTCGAGAAATACACCTACAACATCAACGTGTGCCGGCTCTACGTCTGGCGATGGAACATCTCCGCCAACTTCAACAAGGCCGGATATCTCACCCAGATTTTCGTGAATGGCGAGCGGGTCTACGAGGACGGCGATATCCAATGGACGTCGGATATGGCGGCCGAGACGGGGGGCATCCGCGGCCTCGAACCGATGGCGAAACCGCGTCCCCAAGCCGACCTCGGCGAATCCAGCCTCGCGTTCCTGGTCCTCGGCGTCGAGACCAAAGGATACGTCACCAGCGACGAATTCATCGTCGGCGCCGGCCCTTCACGCGCCGACCCGACGAACCCTGGCCTCGTCCACGTCTACACGGACATCGAGCGCTGGCGCTCGATCTACGATGAGGAGGAGGACGAGCCGGTCCACGACTACGCAGGCCCCTGCCCGTCCGCACCGCGCACGGATCCACCGGCGCTTCAGCGTATAAAGGCCTCATTTGCCGATTGACCGGAGCCTGATAGAAGGCGGGCCCGACCAGACTTCTCCGCCTTCCAGGACTTTCTTATGGGATTTCGCTGCGGCATCGTCGGCCTGCCGAATGTCGGCAAGTCGACGCTTTTCAACGCGCTGACCAAGACGGCCGCCGCGCAGGCCGCCAACTATCCCTTCTGCACCATCGAGCCGAATACGGGCGAGGTGGCCGTGCCCGATCCGCGCCTCGACAAGCTCGCGGTGCTCGGGAAGTCGAAGGAGATCATCCCGACCCGCATCACCTTCGTCGACATCGCCGGGCTCGTGCGCGGCGCCTCCAAGGGCGAAGGGCTCGGCAACCAGTTCCTCGCCAATATCCGCGAGGTCGACGCTATCGCGCATGTGCTGCGCTGCTTCGAGGATGCCGACGTCGTCCACGTGGAAGGCGCCATCGATCCCGTCGCCGACGCCGAGACGGTGGAGACGGAGCTGATGCTTGCCGACCTAGAGAGCCTCGATCGGCGCATCCAGCCGCTCCGCAAGAAGGCGACGGCAAAGGACAAGGAGGCGCTGACCCTCCTCCCCGTCATGGAGAAGGCGCTCGCCGCATTGACCGACGGCAAGCCGGCGCGCGTCCTTCGCAAGGAGCTTGCGCCGGAGGACCTTCGCATCCTCGACGGCCTGCAGCTTCTGACCGCCAAGCCCGTGCTCTATGTCGCGAACGTCGCCGAGGCCGAAGCCGCGAGCGGCAACGCGCATTCGGTGCGCGTCGCCGAGCTAGCCGAAAAGCAGGGCGCCGGGTTCGTCGTCATCTCCGCCGCGATCGAGGCGGAGATCGCGCAGCTTCCGCCGGAGGAGAGCCGCGAGTTCCTCGATACCATCGGACTGGACGAGCCCGGCCTCGACCGGCTGATCCGCGCCGGCTACGACCTCCTCGGCCTCGTCACCTTCTTCACCGTCGGCCCGAAGGAGGCACGCGCCTGGACGGTCGAGCGCGGCGCCAGGGCACCGCGGGCCGCCGGCGAGATCCACACCGACTTCGAGAAGGGCTTCATCCGCGCACAGACCATCGCCTACGACGATTTCGTCGCGAACGGCGGCGAAGTCGGCGCCAAGGAGGCCGGCAAAGCCCGCGACGAGGGCAAGGACTACGTTGTCCAGGACGGCGACGTCATGCTCTTCAAGTTCAACGTCTAGGAGGCGCCTCGACAGCGCTGCGTCCGCGCTCTACCTGATCCCCATGCGCTATTTCGAGGACTTCGCCGAGGGGCAGGAATACCCGTTCGGCCCGCACACGGTGACCCGCGCGGAGATCGTGGCGTTCGCCGCCGAGTACGATCCGCAGCCCTTTCATCTCGACGAGCGCGCCGCTGCCGAGACGATGCTCGGCGGTCTCGCCGCGTCGGGCTGGCACACATGCGCGCTCTTCATGCGCATGATGGCGCTTTCCTGGCTGAACGCCAGCGCGTCGATGGGATCGCCCGGCATCGACAGCCTGAAATGGCGCCGGCCCGTGCGGCCGGGCGACGTCCTCTCCGGCCGTTCCGTCGTGCTCGGCGTGCGGCCCTCGGGCAGCAAGGCCGACCGGGGTTTTGTGAAGTTCCGGCACGAGGTGGCGAACGAGCGCGGCGAGGTCGTCATGCTCGTCGAGAACTCGATCATCATCGGGCGGCGGGGCTGAAGAGATGGAGTTCTTCGAGGATCTCGAAGTCGGGGCGCGCGACGAGATCGGCTCGCACACCTTCACCGCCGAGGAGATCAAGCGCTTCGCCGAGGCGTTCGACCCGCAGCCCTTCCACCTCGACGAGGATGCGGCGGCGAAGAGCCATTTCGGTGGCCTGCTCGCCTCCGGCTGGCATACCCAGGCGGTGTGGATGAAGCTCAACGTCCGCTATTGGCAGCGCCGCTGGCGCGAGCGCGAGGCCGCCGGGCAGTCGCTTCCCAAGGTCGGCCCCTCCCCCGGCTTCGACGAATTGAAATGGCTGCGGCCGGTCTATGCCGGCGACACGATCAGCTTCGTCAACGAGGTCATCGGAAAGAAGCTCAGCCGCTCCATGCCGGGCTGGGGCCTTGTGACCTTCAAGATGACCGGCCGCAATCAGTCGGGCGAGGAAGCGATCTCCTTCGTCGGCCACGTCTTCGTCGAAAGCCACGAAAAGCCCGAGCCCTAGATTAGGCCCGCCTTCGCGCGGTCAGATGTCCGGGCATCCATTCCGCCCCCTTCGAGGCTTTTTCACCCTCATGCAGAGGTGCGAGCGAAGCGAGCCTCGAAGAACGGGGTGAAAAAGCACCTCAGGATGAGGGCGGAATGACCCGGTGGGCTTGCCCGGCTCGGCCTCTACTGCGCCGGCGGTCCCGACCATGCGGGCAGCGCGTCGATCTTCAACCGGCGCCGCTCGTCCGCGGACTTGGACCAATCGCCGCCGAATGCCGCGGACTCGAACGAGCCGTATTCGGGATTGGCGATGAAGATCCAGTCGTGGCCGATATGCGCCATGTTCTTCTCGAGCGAAGCCAGCCGCTCCGCCTCGGAACCGGAAGCGTCGTCGCTGAAGTCGCCGTAGTTGTCGCCGAGCAGGAGCAGGACGCGATAGTCCTTGGCGATGAAGGCGCGGCGCGTGCCTTTGTCTCCGGTCCAATCCTCCTTCTCGCCCTGCATCAGGAAGGTGTCGACGTTGCCGCCCATGGGGAACCCGAGCGCTTCCATATTGTCGCGCGTCGCCTGTTCCTGGTCGGCCTTGCGGTTGGTGACGTAGAAGACCTTCACGCCCTTGGAGTCGGCATATTTGGTGAACTCCACGGCGCCGGGGATGGCCTTTGCCTCCTTGGCATCGACCCACGAAGCATAGGTCTTGGAGCCGTAGCTCGTGCCGGCGGCAACCAGCCACGATTCGTAGCCGCCATTGTCGATCACCGTCTCGTCGGCGTCGAGGATGATGGCCGGCGGAAGCTCCTGGTAGTCGCCGGTCTGCTCGGTTGCGGCCGTCCAGGTCTTGTCGGCCAGCGCCGCGTCGAGCCGGATCTGAGCGAGCTGGAAAGCCTGCAGCGTATTCGCCTTGTATTCGACCGAGTTCGACACCCAGAGGGTGGCATTCAGGAGATCGTTCTGCGGAACGGCATCCTCGGAGAATGCAGGCGGCGCGGCGACGAATGCGAACCCCGCAAGCGCGGCAAACATCAATGCGTGCGATTTCATCTCAGCAGCTCCGTTTATGACACTTATGTGACGCTACTGCCGCGCGCGCCGGCTGTCACGCGCGTCGATAAACCAAGGGAAGAGGTCTGCGCGGCGCGGGGCGCCGGTCGGGTCAGTGCCCGGCAAACTCCACCAGCGCCCTGACCGGCACGCCGAGCGCTTCGATCTTCTTCTTGCCGCCGAGATCGGGAAGGTCGATGACGAAGATGGCGGCGACCACCTCCGCGCCGATCTCCTTCAGAAGCTTCACCGCCGCTTCCGCAGTGCCGCCGGTCGCGATCAGGTCGTCGACGAGGATGGTCTTCTCGCCCGGGCGCACGCCGTCGCGGTGCATCTCCATCTCGTCGATCCCGTATTCGAGCGAATAGGCGATGCGCACGGTCTCGTGCGGGAGCTTGCCGCGCTTGCGGATCGGCACGAAGCCGGCGGAAAGCTGATGCGCGACCGCGCCGCCGATGATGAAGCCGCGCGCCTCGATGCCGGCGACCTTGTCGATCTTCGAGCCCGCCCACGGGTGCACGAGCTCGTCGACGGCGCGGCGGAAGGCGCTCGCGTCGCCGAGAAGCGTCGTGATGTCGCGGAAGAGGATCCCCTCTTTCGGATAGCCGGGGATGGTCCGTATCGCCGCCTGCAGGTCCAAGTCTACGGATGCCATCGCAGAGAAGCCCTCCTCGCGCACCGCCTGGCGCGCTTCTTTCGAATTCCTAGCGTGTCGCAGTTCGGCTGCAAAGCAGCCAGCGCGCTTAGCGGGCGAGCTCGGTCAGCCCTTGCAGCTGGGACACCGGCACGAGGTCGGAATAGCCGAGGACCGCGACGACGGCGATGAGCACGACGACGAAGGTCAGGCCGGCGACGATGCCCGCCGGAATCTGGCGATACCAGCGGATCGACTCTTCCACCTTGCGCGCCGCCTGCTCGAAGCGCTCGGTGACGGCGCCCTTCTCGATCAGCGGCTTCTCCGCATCGGAGACCGTCTTGGCGTAGGCGTCGATCATGTCGCGCGCGGCCGTGCGGTAGCGCAGCTGCTGCCCGAGCGTCAGCACCGAGGCGGTGAACGCCTTGAGATGATCGCTCTGCGGAGGGCTGCCCTGCTTCTCCAGCCAGCCGACATAGAAGTCGCGCTTGTCCTTCTTGTAGAGGGCGTAGGCGATAAGACCGATCAGGTCGTCGTCGCTGGAGACGAGCTGGTCGTAGGCGCGGTTCGATTCACCGCCTTCGGGAACGGCACTCATGGATTTCGCTTTCGCTCGGCGTAGTACGTTCGCAGCACTTTCCGCGCCGACTCGACCGCCTTCATGTAGATGTCGTTGCGGACGACGGCGCGTGCGCTCTCGTCGCCCGTTCCCGCCAGAGCGGGGACGAAGACCGATTCTACCGGCGCTACGCGCCGGGTCTTCTCGCGGTGCCGCTCCGCACCCTCATTGCCGGCCATCGACTCTCACGCGAAACTACTACGACTGGCCGCATCGGACGCATCATAGGCCGGCGTTTTGGCGAGGGATAGCCCCCTCAGGGCTGCAGGATTCGACCGGCGACCGCGTCGAGCTTCTTCAAAAGCCCGGGATCCCGGGCCTCCGGGGCAGTCATGACCGCGAACTCGAGTGCCGTGTCCGAGCCGATTGGGCAGACCTCGTGCTCTCGCGGGAAATCGCGGATCAGGCGAAGCAGAAGCTGCTGAACGCGCATGCGGTTGGCGTTCATGACGCGGATCACCTCCTTGACGTCGACCGGCGCATGCTCGTGGTGCCAGCTGTCGTAGTCGGTGACCATGGCGATCGTGGCGTAGGAGATCTCCGCCTCTCGCGCGAGCTTCGCCTCCGGCATGTTGGTCATGCCGATCACGTCGCAGCCCCATGAGCGGTAGAGCCGGCTCTCCGCCAGCGTCGAGAACTGCGGTCCTTCCATGACGATGTAGGTGCCGCCCTGATGGAAGGCGATGCTCTCCGCCTCGGCGGCGAGCGCGATTCGCTTGGCCAGGAGCGGACTCACCGGCTGCGCCATGGAGACATGCGCCGTCACGCCTTCGCCGAAGAAGCTCTTCACCCGCGCAAAGGTACGGTCGATGAACTGGTCGACGATGACGAACTCGCCGGGCCCAAAATCCTCGCGCAGCGACCCGACCGCAGAGACGGAGACGATGTCAGTCACCCCTGCCCGCTTCATCGCGTCGATATTGGCGCGGTAGTTGATGTGCGAGGGCGAAAGACGGTGGCCGCGACCGTGGCGCGGCAGGAAGCGGAGTTTCAGACCGTCGAGATCGGCGAAGAGGATCGCATCGGAAGGCTCACCCCAGGGACCTTCGACTTGAACCCATTCAGAGTGCTCCAGACCCGGCAGGTCGTAGAGTCCCGACCCGCCAATAATGCCCAGCACCGATTCCATCGAGCCCCCCGAAAACCTGAATAAGAAGAAATGTTAGCGACGGCGGATGCACGCGCCAAGCAACCTGAAGGCTGCAAGCCGCGGGATCGTATCGGCACGCGCGGCCCCGCCGCCGGCTTATCGCGCGGCCGTCGATCCGATACCGATTTGCCGGCTAAACAACGCGGCTGAAACAAGAATCCAACACCGCTCATTGTTGCCGGGAGAATTCCGCGGCGCCTCGTGGTCGCAAAGGCCGATGACAAGAAAACGACGCGAGGTTGAAGCTGGATTACGGTACCCGGCCGGCACGCACGGCCGAAAATGCTACCGATCGAATCAGCGCAAGCCGATTTCGCTAGTGCTCGACGTCCGCCCAGACCTTCTTCTTCGTGTAGTAGACGAGCCCGGCGAAGATGATCAGGAAGATCATCACGCTGAGGCCCATCGCCTTGCGTTCGACGAGATGCGGCTCCGCCGCCCACATCAGGAACGCCGACACGTCCTTCGAGTACTGGTCGACGGTTTCCGGCACGTCGTTGGCCGGGTCTTCGTCCTGGTTCTGCGCGTAGCTGACCAGCCCGTCGGAAAGCGGCGGCGGCATGGCGAGCGTCGGCCCGTTGATGAAGTAGGGATTGTAATAGCTTCCCTCCGGCACCGTGACGTCCGCGGGGGCGTCCTGGAAGCCGGTCAGCAGTGAGTGGATATAATCCGGTCCCGCCGCCTGCTCGTACTGCGTGAAGACGTCGAAGATGAAAGTCGGAAACCCGCGCTCCACCGCCCGCGCCTTGGCAATGAGCGAAAGGTCGGGCGGATTCGAGCCCGGATAGGGC
>Ga0315553_10001336_pt1 | contig 20581 bp, 17 predicted proteins | sample SalMarSW160140MG_FD_203099 | JGI IMG/M metagenome (GOLD analysis project Ga0315553, IMG submission 203099) | Salt marsh sediment microbial communities from the Plum Island Ecosystem LTER, Massachusetts, United States - Salt Marsh Sediment SW1601-40 ... | reverse complement strand
CCCATACCGGACACGGCGCCGCCCCGGCGCGCTTCCGGAACGTGCGCGTCGGCGTGATGAAGTAGCGCCATATACATAATCGCCGGTTGCCAGGATCGGCGCAACGGAGAACCCGATTGAGCATGCTCTCAGAAAAAGACGCCCGCCAGCTCAGCCAGCAGGTCCTGGGGCTTTGCGACGATGACCCGGCGCAGGTGCTGCTGGTCGCCGAAGAGGGCGCCCTGACACGCTTCGCCAACAACCACATCCACCAGAACGTCGCCGAGCGCGATCTCTACCTGGTGGTGCAGATCTATCGCGGGTTGCGCGCCGGCATGGCGACCACCAACCGCACAGATGATGCCGGACTGGAGGCTGTCGTCGAGCTGGCGCGCGCCAGCGCCGAAGCCAGCCCCGAGAACCCCGACCAGCCCGGCCCCACCGAACCCGTCTCTATCCAGCCGGCCCCCAGCTTTGACGAAATCACCGCGGGTTATCCGCCCGAGCAGCGCGCCCGGCAGGTCGGCGCGGTGTGCCGTCTGGCGAACGAGCGCGGCCTGACTGCTGCGGGTGCTTTTTCCACGGGGCAGAAATCCGTGACGGTAGCCAATTCCCTCGGATTGTTCGCCTACCGCCTGACCACCCTGGCGGATTTCCAGACGGTGGTGATGGGCCCAGACTCTTCCGGCCGGGCCCAGGCCTCCGCCTGGCAGGCGGAGGCCATCCCGGTGGAACAGCTTGGCCGGCAGGCCATCGAAACCGCCGCGCGCGGCCAAAACCCGCGCGCCATCGAGCCCGGCGAGTACCCCGTGGTGTTTGAACCTTACGTGACGCAGGACCTGCTCAGCATGCTCGACCGGCACGGCATGGACGGCAAATCCGTGCACGAAGGCCGCTCGTGGATGAACGGCCGCATGGGTGATCATTTGGGACGATGGACTGGACCCGCAGGGCATGCCGCAGCCCTTCGACTACGAGGGCGTCCCCAAGCGGCGTGTGTCGATCATCGAGCAAGGCGTGGTCGGAGCGCCGGTGTACGACCGCCTGTCGGCGCGCAAGGCCGGCGTGCGGAGCAGCGGGCACGCTTTGCCGCCCGGATTGCGCCGCTTCAGCCCCTTGGCAACCAACCTGTTCATGGCGCCGGGGGAATCCTCGCTGGAGGATCTGATTCAAAATACGCCGCGCGGCCTGTACGTCAACCGCTTCTGGTACACCCGGCTGGCTCACCCGCGCGATTGCGTGGTCACCGGCATGACCCGGGACGGCGTGTTCATGATCGAGGCCGGCGAGCTGGCCTACCCCGTAAAAAACCTGCGTTTCACGCAGTCTTACGTGGAAGCGCTCAACCAGGTCGAAGCAGTGAGCCGGGAGCAGCGCCTGCTGTATGAAGATCGCATGGAGCTGGCGACCCGGGTCCCCGCCTTAAAGATCGCCGCCTTCAACTTTACCGGCTCGACGGTATGACCTCAAAACCCGGATAGGAACCGCCCGGTGCGCGCCTTCCCAAGTACACGGCGCTTGTGGCGTCTGACTCCCCGCTCCATGGCTCATACCTACCGTCGTCATGCCGAGCGAAGCGAAGCTTCGTTGAGACTTAAGGTGAAATTGAGCCTTATCCAATCGCAGGCAACGCCAGCGCAATCAGCGTTAACACAAAAGCAGCCAGGAAAGCTTTGAACTGCACCTGGCGAGCTTGTCGCCGCACCTGCGACAGTTCGGCGGGGTCCTCAATCTTCTCCACTTCATCACTCAGCTGGCGCGAACCTCGCGCTGCCAGTCTCACTCAGGTTTTTTCGCGCCACTGAAAGAAACCGATTGCCGCACCCCAGAATAAGAAAAAAAGCGGCAGCCGCCACCAGCGATTGACGCCGGTCACCAGCAGAAGGGCCAATACGGCGAGGCTGATGGCTAAAACCACCAGCCCGAATGCCAACCGTTTGCGACGTTCCGCAGTGCTGATATTGGGGATGCACGCCTTATCACCCTTTATTTCTTCGATCATATTCAGACCAGTCCAATCTCATAACGAGCGTACGCCTCGAAGACTTTAATGCCGATTTCTTGCCTCTTAAGAATCGGATGGAATCGTCAATACGACGGCGATCTGCGACGGGTCGCGAACCAGGATGCCTTGCTCGGTTGGCTCGGTTTCCAGGTCAGCCTGCCTGACCCGCTCAAGCACCTGTTCGAGTTCGGTCTTATTTGGCAGCACGATGGTGAAATAACGGATGCCCAGCGCGTCCGGATGGGGCGGCGGCGCGCCCTCCCCTTTCCAGGTGTTGAAGGCGATCACGTGGGGCTGATCCTCGCTCAAAGCCACCTCCCCCATGCGGAAGCTGGCGCTGTCCGGCCCCTTCATAAAACCGATCACCTCGTGGTAAAAGTGCATCGAGTCGGAAAGGCTGGCCGCATACAGGTGGATATGCCCCAGCCTGGTTCCTCCGGGCAGGGGTAGATCGAGCCGGTCATCCGGGCTGAGTTCCCGGAACAGGGCTTCCACGTCAAGCGGTTCTCTGCCGTTGCTGGGTCTGCCGTCGGCATGGCGGATGATCATATCGCCGTCGATCGTCTCGACCGTTCCATCCTCCAACGAGCGAACATACAGCTCGATATTATTGCCTTCGGCGTCATCCAGGTAGGTCGTCTTCGAGATGATGTGATCCGTCGGCGAGTTGGGGTAGCGCAGCGTGAACAACCGCGCTATCGCCCGGGCTAATTCGCGGCGGCTGGGATACAGGATCGCAAAGTGATACATGCCCGTTGCGCCCTCTACTCGCCGCGCGTTGGGGAGCTCCGTCAGCCGCAGTAAATCGCTGCCTCCCGCTCCCAAACCCGCCGTCGCGCCGTCTCGCCAGTGCAGCTTAAACCCCAGGACAGTCTGGTAGAACTCGAGCTGGCGTTCCAAGTTAGCGACCGTGAGGTGAACGTATCCCAACTCGGTCGTTGGGGGAATGAGCGCCTCCGTCTCCGAGTCTGGCTGATCATTGGTCTTCATCTGAATTCTCCTGATCATTTCTTAGCTTGAAAAGTGAGGCGGTTTTTTAGCGTGCCTTTCAAAATCAATCTCCGTTCACTGGGGGCCGGATTTATGCGCCCCCCGGCAGATCAACTTGCCCAGGTCAAGGGCATGCTCTTCTACTTGTCCCAGCAAAACGGCGCGCTCATCTTCGGCGCTGGCTTCCAGCAGGCGGCAGGCATGTTGCCAGACGGTCTCTCTCCATTGGTTAATCAGGCGGGAGATCAGCAGTTCGTCTAGCGGTCCCAGCAGCCTATCGACGAGATCCATTGCCGGCATAGCTGGCTCGAGGACCTGATCCTGTACTTCGTCGATTGTTTCGGCGATGATCGCGTTGACGTGACAATAATCGCTGTAGCGGGCTGTGCGCTGCTCGGCGGAGAGGTCGTCCCATTCTGGTTTCAGCAGATCGACCAGCGTCAGCACCAGGTCGTAATTGATGTGAGCGTTGACGCCCAGCAGTAGGTTTTGCAGCGGGAGCGCATGCGGATTGTTCGTGGTTTCGTGCGCCAGCTGCCAGACGGGTGGGGCTTTATGCGGGTCTTGCTCGTAAGCTTCCAGCCCTACGAAATAATAATCGGCAAAGTGGCGCAGCAGCACGTCCACCCAGACGGAGTCCTGGAATTCACCTTGTTCGATGGCAGCGAGCATATTGCTGGTCATCATCCGGTAGCAGCTGAGGAAGACGGCTTGAGGGTTAGCCGCGGTTTCCCAACGGTGAATGAGGGCCTGCATGCGAGCAACTACGGGGTCTTCAAGCAACGCTAAGTTTTTCTTCCTTTTTTCCCTTTTGCTTCTGCTCTTGCCAGGTTTTCCCTGGCCCTAAAAGTGACGATTTTACCGATCAGCTCATAAGGGATCGGTCGGTCCAGCGGAAACTGCACCGATCCTTTGGCGCTCTGATAAGCAGCGAGTTCTTTTTTAAATTTCTCAATACCCGATGGCGCAGGATAAAACCCGATGTGCTTCTTGTAAGCCGCAAAATGAACTAAATTACCGTTCAGCCTGAAGGTGGGCATTTGGTAGCTGATCGTCTCCTCAGCATCGGGCGCAGCCTCTCGAATCGTCGCCCTGATCTTTTCCAGGATCTCTTGAACCTCATTGGGAAAGTTAGCAATATATTTATCGATTCTCGGATCGGTCGTCATTGGATTAACTGTTGACAAGTTAGGAGTTACGCAGTTCACAGGGGACTCGGGGGTGTTTTCCCTGCTAATAAGTTCGATGCAAACCGGTCGAGGTCTGCACGAAACCTATCTTCCGGCCAAAAAGGTTCTATTGCTAAGGACGAGGGTGCGATCAGATCGTCAAACCAAGTGTTTTCTCTCGTTTGTGGGAGCGGAGAAAAAGCCAGAACGTTATAAGTTCGCCGCCGACTACGCCATTCTTCGAACTCGACGCTTTCCCACGGAGCGAAATATCTTCTACCGTAAGAGAAGATCAGCATATCCTCAGGTGAGAGCACTAAACGCGTCGTAAATGAGGAATATGTACACCAGGAGAAGATTAGCGCCAATAGCAATCCTAAAATTATTAACAAGAGACTACCTCTACCCTTCTGGCGGTTCATATACCAATAACCTTGAAGCAAGACATATGAACCTACCAGTCCCCATTTTTTGAAATTATAATCCTCACACACCGTCATCTCTAAATTCAACTATTCAATTTAATCACTAAATGCGCTTTAGATAGATAGAGAAGTGTAATTCCCAATATTATGTAATATCTTCTCTTATTCGTTTCCATTCGTTCCGCGGAACGAATGAGCCGGCTGAGTGGGCGCAGGCTGCAAGGTTACTCGCCAAGATGCCTGCAGCGCCTAAGCCTTAAACCCGAATACAGGTTCAATAGGTTTTTAAACTCCTCGCCACACTCCCGCATACTTCTTGCGATATTTCTCATCATCCTCGGTCTCGATCAACGCCAGCGCCCGCTCCTTGATCGCATCATCCCCTACCTGGTCGTACAGGTTCTTCAGCCCCTGGATGATGTCGAAGCGGATCAAGGTACTGTTCTTCTCGGTGACGCATTCCTGGTACCGGCGGGCCAGGCCGTCCACCAGCATCTCTCGCTGCTCAGCTCCTCCGGCGCCGACTTTCCAGATGGCTTGCAGGGTATGTCTGGCGGTGACGAAGCGCTCCTCCCGGGTAACGGCAAGCAGCGCCTCGAAATCGTCCCGCATGCGCTTTTCGGGGTCGCTCTTCGCCAGGTTGCACAGCAGCTGGGCGGCGATCGCCCGGACGTGGTTGTCCTTGTGGCTCAAGGCTGCCAACAGCTCATCCCAGGCCTCATAAGCCCAATCAATCTGCTTTTCGGTCGCTTCTAGCAGGTCGTTGTAAGCCTGGTTTTGCGCTTGCCTGTCTGCAGAATAAACGTCATCTAGTTTTCTGCGGATAATTTTGTCCATAGATCTCTCCTAAAGCGCTCAACTCTCCACCACCCCGACCAAAAAGCGGTCCACCAGGTAGCGCTGCAGCAGCAGAAAGACCGCTACCACTGGCAGGCTCATCAGGATGGCCAGCGCGGCGAGGTTGGCCCAGGAACCTTGCCCGCCGCGAATCCCGCCGGAGATAGCCATCGCCAGGGTGACGTTGCGGCTGCTTTCCACGAACAGCCAGCCGATGGCAAATTCGGTATAGCCGACCAGGAAGGCCACCAGCGCAGCCACCGCGATAGACGGCAGCGCCAGGGGCAAAGTCACCCGCCAGAAGGCATTGAGCGCGTCGGCGCCATCCAGGAAAGCGGCCTCTTCCAGCTCCATGGGCACGGCCTGGAAAGCCGCGCGCATGTTCCAGATACAGAAGGGCATCGAAAAAGAGGTGTAGACGATCATCAGGCCCAGCAGGGAGGCGCGCAGTCCCAGGCCCTCCAGCAAGACATACAGCGGGGTCATCAAGGCTACCGGCGGCAAAAACGCGCCGACCAGCAAGGCAAACAAACCGCCCGAGCGCCCGGGAAACCGGTAGCGTGCGAAGGCGTAGGCCATGCTGGCTCCGAAAGCCACCGAGCAAAGCGCCGCCCCGCCCGAGACGAACAGGCTGTTTTTCAGCAGGCTCAAAAAGTCCGTCGACTGGGCCGGCTCGCGCCAGACCTCGCCGAAGACCTCCAGCGTGAACTGCTCGGGCCACAGGCGGAATTCCACCGGAGCGCCGTGCAGGGCGCCGTCGAAGGCCAGGTAAGCGATGCTCCAGATCGGGGCCAGCACGAACAGGGCTACCCCGGCCAGCGCCAGCTGGACCCCGAGCTGGCCCAACGGGGTCGGCTTACGCATAGGTCACCCCTTCCACCGACCTGCTCCAGCGGTTGAACCACAGCAGCAGGAGCGCCAGCACGATCACGGTAAACACGTTGATGGCGGCTGAGAGGGCGAACTGCCCGCCATAGCCGCTGTTGGCATCGAAGACGAAGTAGGATAGCGAGGCCAGGGTGATCAACGGGAAAGGCGCGTTCAGCACGTAAAACAGGTAGAACTGGTTGAATGCGAAAATTGCCCGCAGGATCATCGCCGGAGCGAGCAAGGGTAGCACCATCGGCCAGGTGATGTAGCGGAACTGCGCCCAGCGCCCCGCGCCGTCGATCTGGGCCGCGTCGTAGACCTCAGCCGGCAGCATCTTAAGCGCCGCGCTGGCGGCAAGCATCATCAAGGGAAAACCATACCAGGTGGCCGCCACCAGCAAGATCAGCAGGGCGATGTTGGGCTGATCCTGCCAGCTAGCCAGTGGGCTCGCCAGCGGGTAACCGGGGGTTTCGGCGAAGGAGGTGGCTTGCAGGAACCAGCCGAAGCGCGGGTCGAACATGCGCCCCCAGATCAGCGCGCCGACGAACTCCGGGATCGCCCAGGGCAGGATTAAGATCGCCCCCCACCAGCGTTTGAACAGCACCCCGCGGCGCTGCAGCAGCAGCGCCACGCCCAATCCGAGGGCCAGCTGCAAGGCGACCGAAAGGACGGTCCACAGCGCCTCGAAGACCAGGATGTCGCCGCCAAAGCCGAAGATGACCTGGGTTAGCAGCGAGGTGCCGGCGTAATGCACCTCGGTGACCCGGGTGAAAGAACGGCTGAAGGGCTCGACGACCACCGGTTCGACCTGCCCGCTCAGGCCCAGCCAGACCTCGCGCCACACGCCGCCGTTCAACCCGTCTCGGATGGCTACAGCCTGGAAATCGGTCAGCGCCATTGCCGCCTGGTAGACCAGCGGGAAGACGGCGATCAGTCCGAGCGCCAGGGTCCCGGGAAGCAGCCAGGGCAGCGCCCGGCGGACTTCCCGCCAGCGCAGTTCCCAGGCCCTTCGTTCGAAGCGCGGTAAGGCCAGTCGTTTGGGACGCCGCCGCCAGGCGGAAAACGGCTCCCACAGCCGGGCCCGGGCTCCTTCCGCCGCGACCAGCGAAAGCGGCGCGGTCAGCACCAGGGTGTACTGCGCCCACTTGGTCGGCCAGAGCAGCAGAAAGCCGAAAGCGGTGGCCAGCCAGAAGACGAAGAACGGCTCACGCGCCCAGGCGCGCTTCAGGCCGGCCAGCGCCAGCAGAGCGATCAGCGCGTCCAGCGTGAAGAGGAAGACGCCCGGATGCCAGGGCACGGATTGGAACAGCCAGGAGAGCGGCTGCCAGAAGGGCAGCCCGGCGTTTTGCACCTGTTCGCCGGCGGCGTAGCCGGTGTTGAACAGGATCGAGGCCTGCAGGCGGCCGAGCGGGTCGGGCCATAGGTATGGGTCGGCGGCGAAGAAGACCGCCAGAGAGACTCCACCCCAGGCGAGCGCCGGCAGCCAGGCCGAGGCGCGGCGCAGCTCCAGCCGGCGAATGGACCACAGCCAGTGCAAGAGGATGGCCAGGCCGACCACGGCGTAAAGGTATTTGGCCGCGGCGGTCAACCCCAGGAGCGCCCCGGACAGGCCCAGCCACAGGTCGAAGCGCCCCCGGGCCCGGCCCCGCGAGCGCAGGTAAGCCAGCGCGGCCAGCAAGCTGGTCAGCGCCGGCAGCGCCTCCAGCATCACCTGGCTGGTGTACTTGATGGTGAAGGTATGCACCCCCAGGAAGAGACCTGCCAGCGGATCGATCAGCGCCAGCGTTAAAACCGCCAGCGTTCCTTGCAGCGCAGCGGTCAAGCGCAGCGCCAGGAACTGTGGTTCGGGCAGGGAAGCAGCCGGCGCGGCGCTGGTCGGGAGCGCGGGAATTTCAGGGGCTTGAGGAAAATATGACAGCACCGCGCCGTAGACCAGCTTGGCCAGGGGCGGATGCTCCAGGTTGTACTCGTAGCCGGCGATCTCAGCCCAATCCCCCTGAACCAGTGCAGCGGCGTAATGCTGGGCGGCGAGCAGGTAGTCGTCTTCGTCGTAATCGATGGGCAGCCGTTCCACGGCCCGCAGCCGCAGGCCCAGGGCGAGCGCGACGACCGCGATCACCGCCAGCAGGCGCAGCAGCTTACGAAGGAAAGCGTTCATGGTGGAATTCCGTTGTCACGCCCGCTTGTGTCCAGCAGGCCGGCAGGTCAGCTTTCTACACGCACTCGCTCCCCGCGTTTGATCTGGAAGGTGTCGAAATCGCGCGCCACCACCGCGTCGGGAAAGACCTCACGAGCTTCCTCCAGCACGTCCCGCTCACGATACCGGCGGGAGATATGCGTCAGGAACAGCTGCGCGACCCCGGCGCGTACCGCCAGTTCGGCCGCCTGGCGGGCCGTCAGGTGGGCGAAATCACGCGCCATGTCTGCTTCTTCCTGCAGGTAGGTGGCTTCGATCACCAGTGCGTCCGCCCCCCGGCAGACCTCCAAAATATCCTCTGTCCGCCCGGCGTCGCCTACGTGCACCAGGCGGGTGCCCGGGCGTTCGGGTCCAAGCACCTGGTCCGGTTGGATCTGCCGCCCGTCGGGCAGGGTGGCGGTCCGCTCTTCCACCAGGTCGCGCCGCCAGGGACCAGGTGGGATGTCCAATGCCTCGGCTTTCTCAGGCAAGAACGGGCGCCTGGGCTTCTCGGCGAAGTGATAACCGAAGCAGTCTGGACCGCGGTGGTAGACCGGGAAAGCTGTGACCGTGAAATCATCCTCTTCGATGATCTTCCCCGGTTCGACCTCGATCAGTTTAATGGGCATGGGAGATCGGGCGCCGCGCAGCACCACACCGAACAACAGGTCGTGCACGCGCTGCAGCGCCCAGGCGCCGCCGTAAACCTCTAAGCTATCGATCGCCTCCCAGCGCGAGAAGGTTGAGAGCAAACCACCCAAACCAAGGATGTGATCGAGGTGGCCGTGGGTGATCAGGATACGATTCAGGCGTTTGAAACCGATGCCCGACTGCAGGATTTGCCGCTGGGTGCCCTCGCCGCAGTCGATCAGGAAGCGGTACTCGTCGTGCTTGACCACCTGAGCGGATAACCCCCGGTGGATCGAAGGCGCGGAGGCGGAGGTGCCGAGAAAGACGATTTCGAACAAGGATTTTCCTCTGGTAATACTGGAATGGGTGCTGCATAGGAATTGTACCTTAACTGCCTCTGCCACGCGCTGAGGTGCGATTCCGCGAACTGCGGCGTCCGATGTTCAGACGCCGCAGCCAGTGTAATACGAGTAGGACTTACGCACTGAGGGAAGAAAGGGGGTGTTTGGGCGGGTGAAGCGTGCCCAAACACCCCCACTTACTCGGAGGACTGCGTAACTCCTAACGACTTAAGTTTTTCGGGCTTACTGCTGTGCCGTCGCGAGCCCGGTTGTGGCTTTCACCAGCCGGTATTCCCGGCGGATGTCGAACTCGATCACCTCAGCCTCGATGTACTGCTCGCCTAACGCCCGGGCGACCGAGATGCGATGGTGCCCGTCGCGCACGAAGTAGTGCTCGCCGACCTGGATCAGGCTGACCGGCGGCAGCACCACGCCCCGCAGGCGGGCTGTGGCGATGCCCAACCAGCGGCCGCGGTTATGGCTGCCCAGCGGGTGGAAATCCCGGTCGAAGTCCTGGGTGCGACCCTCGCTGCCGGCGATGCTCCCCAGCGACACCGTCCGTAGGCCGGCGTAGCGCTGGCCGCGCAGTGATCTGTCCCTCTTGATGGAGCCCAAGTCGAGCAATCCTGCGGAACGCCCGATGATCCGGCCTACTATCCTGGAGATGGCCCCGCTCAACGCCGCCCGCCGGTACAGGCTGAGCGCCCGGCTGGCTGCCTGGGCGGCGTCGCCGCCGATAGAGCCGTTGGTCTGGGCGAAGCTCTGGCTGGTGAGGTAGATTTCTAACATGGCGGTTTTCCAAATGATGAGTTAATCGTTAGAATTGTCTTCAGTTTACGTGGACGGCGTTGCGCGATCGTTTCCCCACCGTTGCAGGCGCAGAAGCGGGCGCGGTTTTGTTGCGATTGACCGCGCTTTTTCGCCCGATAACCCCTCGCCTTGGGCTATAATTCACTTCCGGGAGATGCCGATGGCCCGCCTGAAATTACACCTGCTTGGCACACCGCGCTGCGAGCTGGATGACGCGCCCATCAAGGTCGACCGCCAGAAAGCGATCGCCCTGTTGATCTATTTGGCAGTTAGCGCCCAGAGCTACAGCAGGGAGGCGCTGGCGACCTTGTTTTGGCCTGAGAGCGAGTCCAGCCGGGCGTACGCCAACTTGCGGCGGATCTTGTTCGAGCTCAACCAGGTCCTGCCCGATGGCTGGATCGAGGCCGCGCGTGACTCGCTTGGCCTCAGCCCTGCCGCCGATACTTGGGTGGACGCCGCCCACTTTCAAGCCTTGCTCGCTGCCCGCCAGACGCACTCCCACCCTTCCGGCGAAGTTTGCCCTCAATGTATCCCCCTGTTGAAAGAAGCCCTGGAACTCTATCAGGGCAATTTCTTATCCGGCTTCAGCCTGGCGGACTGCCCCGAATTCGACGAATGGCAGTTTTACCAGGCTGATGCGCTGCAGCGCGAATATTCCGCTGCCCTGGAAGCGCTTTCCGCGGCTTACGCCGCCTCCGGGGAACCCCACACAGCGGTCGAACTGGCCCAACGCTGGCTGGCGCTGGACCCGCTCAACGAGCGCGCTCACCAGCAGATCATGCGCCTGTACGCCTGGTCGCACCGCCGCGACGCCGCCTTGCGCCAGTACCAGGATCTCACCCGTCTGCTGGCGGACGAACTGGACGTACCTCCGGAGGAAGCCACCACGGCGCTTTACGAGCAAATCCGCGCCGGAGAGTTGGCAGTTCCCTGGGAAGGCGCTGCGCCTGCGCCGTCCTTTCAAGCCGCGCCGCCTCCTACCAATCTGCCCGTCCAAACCACGCCCTTCATCGGCCGCGCCGCCGAACTGTCCGAGATCGAAACCCTGCTTGCGGATCCGGACTGCCGTTTGCTCAGCCTGGTCGGCCCGGGCGGGATCGGAAAAACCCGCTTGGCGCTGCGCGCCGCCGAAGACCAACTGGCTGGCTTCCCCCACGGGGTTTTCTTCGTTCCGCTGGCGCCCTTGAACTCCCCCGATCTGCTCGTCGCCGCTCTGGCGCAGGCAACCGAATTCCCCTTCCAAAGCACCAACGACCCGGGCGGCGGGCGCAGCGATGCGCGCGACCAGCTGCTCACCTACCTGCAAAGTAAGCGCATGCTGCTGGTGATGGACAACTTCGAGCACCTGGTTGCAGGTGCCAGCCTGCTTGAGGAGATCCTGTCGCAGGCCGCCGGCATCAAGCTGCTGGTCACCTCCCGGCAGCGGCTCAACTTGCCTGCGGAGTGGGTGCTGGAGATCCACGGGTTGAAATTCCCGCAGAACGGCCTATCCGCGCCAGCCGAATCCTTTAGCTCGGTGCAGTTGTTCCTGGAGAATGCCAGGCGCGCGGTGGTGGGCTTTTCCCCGTCCGCCGAAGACCTTCCCTGGGTGGCCCAGATTTGCCGCTTAGTCGAGGGAACGCCCCTGGGGATCGAGCTGGCTGCTTCCTGGGTCAAGCTGCTCAGCTGCCGGGAGATCGCCGGTGAGATCGAGCGCAGCCTGGACTTCCTCGAGAGCGAACAGCGCGGCGTCCCCTCCCGGCACAAGAGCCTGCGGGCGATCTTTGACCATTCATGGGAACTGCTCTCCCCTGCGGAGCAGGACAGCTTCAAACGTCTGTCCGTCTTTCAGGGCGGCTGCACCAAGGAGGCTGCTGCACAGGTCGCCGGGGCCGGGCTGCCCGTGCTTGCCGCGTTGGTGGATAAATCCCTGCTGCGCCGCGCTTCAGCCGCTTCGGATAGCGGGGCGACGCGCTACGACATGCACGAGCTGTTGAAACAGTACGCCGCGGCCAAACTCCAGGAATCTCCAGACGAGGCGAAAGCGGCCCGCACCGCCCACGCCCATTATTACGCCCAATTTCTAGTCGGCCGGCTCGACCAGATCAAAGGGGCCGCACAGCTGGAGGCCGTCCGATCCATCGAACTCGATCTGCAGAACGTGCGCGCCGCCTGGCGCTGGGCAGTGGAACAGGTCGACCTGCCCACTATCGAAACCTGCATGAGGACGCTGGGTATTTTCTTCAACATTACCAGCCGTTTTCAGGTCGGGGAAGAGCTCTTCGGCTGGGCGGTCGAACGCTTGAGCCGGCAAACCGGTCCGGAAAGCGCGCTGGATTTGCTCGGCGCGGCGCTCGCCTTTTTGCGCGGCGCGCAAGGCAACATCTGCAGGGGCACCAGCCATTACGAAAAAGGCCTGGCGTTGATGCTCGCCAGCCTGTCTGCTGCCGACCAGATCGACGACGGCGAGACGCGCGCCCTGCTTTACATTCTGCTCGATTTCGGTTCACCAATCGACTCCAATGAAGCTCGCCTTCAACAGCGCTACCAGGAAAATATCGAACACTACCAGGCCAGTGGTGACGACTGGGGCCTGGCGCTCTCCCATTCCGTCTTTGGCAGTGTACGTGATTTCTCCGGCAACCAGGAGCAGGCCCGAGGGCTGTACCAGCGCAGCCTGGCGCTCTTCCAGCGCCTCGGCGACCCTTGGGGGCAGGCGATAAACTTGCACCACCTGGCAGTGTTGGAGTTCGTCCATGGAAAATCGGAGGATGCCCGCAGGCTGTTCCTGGAAGCCTTGGGTCCCCTCCAGCAGATCGGCGACTCTTGGCGACTGCTTGGCAGCCTGACTTTCCTGGCGCTGAATGCCAGCGCCTCGGGCGACCACGACCAGGCCATCGCTTACGCCGAGCAAGGCCTGGCGATCGCCGAACAGTTGGGGAACCACAAGTCCATGGGAGACCAGCTGGATACCGTGGGTTACATCTATTTTTGCAAGGGAGACTACCCCCAGGCCGAAGCGCATTACCGCCGCAGCCTGGCGGTTTCTCAGGAGATCGACGATTACCGCGGCATCGGCATGTCGTTGATGAACCTGGGAGACATAGACTTTGAAGCTGGTCGATACGAACAAGCCAGAGAGAACTACCTGTCGGGCATGCGCCAGTTGGAGGTGATCGAGCAGATCTGGGGCGTGATGATCTGCCAGAAAAGGCTGGGACGCGTCTCGCTGGCCTTGGGCGCCAACGAGCAGGCCTGGGAGTATTACCGCCAGGCGTTGGAGGCCGCGCTGCACTGGAATGACTACCACGAGCTGTCCGAAATGCTGGTGGGGATTGCCGATCTGTTTGCTGCTGACGGACAAAGGGACGCCGCCGAACGGCTGCTTGTAGTTTGCCTGGCCCATCCCGCCATGATCCCGGTCGTACGCGACAGAGCCGAAGCGCTGCGGGAAAAGCTGGGGACAGTTAAGTCGGAAGACCCGGAGTTAAATCCCGAAGAGGCCGCGAACCTGCTGCTGGCCTGCGCCGAAGCCATCCTTGCCGGCCAGCCGCTGCCCTAGCGCCCGCCAGGGGAAGGTCTACCCGGCTGCGCCCGGAATCCCAGTTTGCCACCCCGGCGAAAGCGCATTACAATTTAACCCATGCCAATTGTCTTACTCAATTTGCCGGAGTTAAATACAGAGTACAACGAGCGCCCGCGCCACTGCCCGCACTGCGGCAGCCAGATCTTGCAGCGCTGGGGGAGTGTCCCTAAGACCGTCCGTGACACGGAAGAAGACGTCACCGAGATCCACCGCTACCGCTGCGGGGAATGCGATCGCACCTTCCGATTCTATCCGGAAGGCATCGACCGCTCGGAGCAAACGCAGCGCATCCGCCAGCTGGCTGCCCTGGCCTGGGCGATGGGCCTCAGCGTGCGCGACGTGGTCGAGGTGTTCGACGAGCTAGGAGTCTCCCTCAGCCGCATGACCGTGTGGCGCGAGGGCAAGGAGATGGCCGAACGGCTGCGCAGCGACGGCAAGACCGCCTCGCTGATGAAGCGCTATACCATCGATCCGGTCTACCTGCACAACGTGAGTTCCAAGCTCGGCGTGGTCATCGCTATCGACCTGGGCGGCGGTAAATCGGTGGTGCTGGGCACCCTGGATGAACACGACCCGCGCATGGTCAAAGCCTGGCTGGAGGTACTGGTCGCCGACCTGAACATCGAAGTGTCCGTGTTGGGCACCAGCAAGCTCAACCAGCTGCGCCTGTCGGATTAAGTCGTCGCTGCTCCAATTGAGCCGGTGTGACGCCCCGTTTTATCCCCCGGCGGGGCGCGAAATTGACCAACCGTTTGTGTGACTTAAGTACTATTTCCGCCCCTTTTTTCTGTATAATGTAGTCAATCAGGTAGCGCCACACTTCACCGGAACGCCTATCGTCGAATGTAGATTGTAACCAATCGGTGGGGACAGGTGCACTCTACAGTGAGGGGTCAAGACTAGCCTGCAATAAACAACCACGCCAACGTGTGGTGCTACCAAAACCTTCCACAAAGCCTCTTAGTGCCGATCCGCTAAGAGGTTTTCGTTTAACCAACCCCCCAGCTAACAACATTTGCGTACATCCGCCTTCACCTGAGAACGAGGCGATTCAGACCATTTGTGCTATAATGCCGGGAAATAGAACGCATCCATGTTAGCCGGGCGCCACGCGCCCTGGCCAGGGCGTAATTTCTATGGCCTCCCGAAAATCCAGCCGGTCCTCGAAAAAATCCAGCCGCAAGACCAAGTCCCCGCGAGGCAAGTCCCGTGGAAGTTCGGCTCAGCTCTCTTTCTGGAGCAGCCTCTCGCTGGACCGCAAGCTGGACGCCCTGGGCGTCGGTCTTTCCCTGGTCGGTCTGCTCACCTTGCTGAGCCTGTTCTCGAGCACCCACGGCAGCGTGATCGGCCTGTGGGTGAGTGCCATCCGCACCACCTTCGGCTGGGGCATGTATGTGCTGCCGCTCGGCTTGATGACCCTGGGTCTTTGGTTGATCCTGCGTCATTTCGACCGCTTGCCGACGCTGGCCCTGGAACGGGTAGTCGGCCTGATCCTGCTCTTCATCAACCTGCTTGCCTGGCTGCACTTCTTCTATCATCCGACGAGCCGGGAGGTCAGCTTCGCACTGGCGCAGGAGGGGATCGGCGGCGGCTATCTCGGCGCGCTGGTCCTGACCGCCCTGCTCGCCGCCCTCGGTTGGGGCGGCGCGGCTGTGGCCCTGGCTGCCTGGGCGCTCATCGCCCTCTCCTTGAGCCTGGATAAGACCGTCACGGAGCTGTTTGGCTGGCTGCCGCCGCTCTTGGATCGCCTGGGGGCTGCCTGGCGCAGGGTGCAGATCTGGCTGATGCAGCGGCGGGAGGCGGCCAATGCCAATGCACCCGGCCTCTCCCCCGAAGGCGTGCTCTCCTCCAGCCCGCTGGAGCCGGCTGCGGCGGGACGGCTTCCTTCGAACGGCGGCTTCTCCCCCGACGCCCTCAACGGCGCCCAGGCCTGGTTCTTGCCCGATATCAATACGATCCTCGAAGCCGGTGGGGAGATCAACTACGACGACGAGTTCGACCGCCAGCGCGCCCGGGTGATCGAAGAGACCCTGGCCTCCTTCGGCGCGCCGGTCAAGGTGGTCGAGATCAACCGCGGCCCGACCATCACACAGTTCGGCGTTGAGCCCGGCTTCCTGGAGTCGCGCAACGGGCAGACCCGCGTGCGGGTGAGCAAGATCGCTTCCCTGGCGGATGACCTGGCCTTGGCGCTGGCTGCCAAGCGCATTCGCATCCAGGCGCCGGTGCCCAGCAAGGGCTACGTGGGCATCGAGGTGCCCAACGAGCAGGTCGCCCTGGTGGCGCTGCGCGACGTGATCGAGAGCGAAGCGTTCCAGCGGCTGAAGTCGCCGCTGAGCTTTGCCCTGGGGCAGGACGTCGCCGGCCGCGCCGTGGCGGGGGACCTCTCCGCCATGCCTCACCTGTTGATCGCCGGCGCGACCGGTTCCGGTAAATCGGTGTGCGTCAACGCCCTGATCTGCTGCCTGCTGTTGAACAACACTCCTGAGGAACTGCGCCTGATCATGGTCGATCCCAAGCGTGTTGAGCTAACCGGCTACAACGGCATCCCCCACCTGCTGGCTCCCGTGGTGGTCGAGCTCGAGCGCGTGGTCGGCGCGCTGCAGTGGGTCGCCCGGGAGATGGACCAGCGCTACCAGAAGCTGGCCAACGCCGGGGCGCGCAATATCAACGATTTCAACGAGCGCCTGCAGGCGCAGGGCCAGAAGAAGCTGCCCCACCTGGTGGTGGTCATCGACGAGCTGGCCGATTTAATGATGCTGGCCCCCGACGAGACCGAACGCACCATCACCCGCCTGGCGCAGCTGGCCCGCGCTACCGGCATCCACCTGGTGATCGCCACCCAGCGCCCCTCGGTGGACGTGGTCACCGGCCTGATCAAAGCCAACTTCCCGGCGCGGGTGGCCTTCGCCGTAGCCTCCGGCGTGGACAGCCGGGTGATTTTGGACCAGCCCGGCGCCGAGCGCTTATTGGGCAGCGGCGACATGCTCTTTCAAGCCCCCGATGCGGCCGCGCCGGTGCGCCTGCAAGGCACCTTCGTCTCCGACACCGAGATCCAGCACCTGGTTGAATTCTGGCGGCAGTTCGCCGGCGCCACCGGCGCGCCGCCGGACGAGTACAAGGGCGCGCCCGTCGATGCGCTGCCCGCCGGCATTCCTCTCAAGCAGATCGCCATGTGGGAGGAAATGACCCCCGAGGAGGACCTGGACCCGCTTTACAACGAAGCCGTGGACCTGATCCGCCGACAGGGGCGCGCCTCGGTCTCCATGCTGCAGCGCCGGCTGCGCATCGGCTACACCCGCGCCGCGCGGCTGATCGAAACCATGCAGGAAAAGGGTGTCGTCGGAGAGCAGCTCATGCCCGGCAACCAGGGCTTGGAGGTGCTGGACTACGGTCCCGCCGCCCCGCCGCAGGAAGATTGAGCCGTGTGATCGCAGCTAACGGACGTTGCGTAGCAAGTAGCCCGCCCAACGATAGAGTCCGTAATCAAAGCCAGCGCAAACAGCAAGCATCACTAGAATTCCGAGCCAGAGCGGGGTTGATAAGGCTGTTAGCATCAACCAGGCAACAAATCCGGATATACCTAATACCAGCGCGCCCAACAGGACCGATAGTAAGGATCTGTCCGGGACGCTGCCGGATAGAAGAAGGCTGGTGCGAGCTTGCCGCAGAATGTCGACCGCAGCGGCGAAGGCTACCCCCACTGCTCCCGGAAAGAACATCCACGCTATCATTGGTGGGACGCTCACACCTATCCACACCGCGAAGATCAGGACAACCAGGCTGGTCAGCGCGATTCCCAACAATGGCAGCCCCAGATTTAATAAAACCAGCTGTTCCGAAGAATAAGGAAACTGGCGCATGAGCCACCAGATCTTCAGATCCCTGCGCAAGGATTGAACCGCTCTACCTCCCACGAAAAAGATCCATACAAGAACTAACCAAGCCATCGTCCCCAAATCGGGTGCCAGGAATATCGCCAGGCTCAGACCAAGTATCACCAACCAGGGGAGGGCCTGATCCAAAGTGAACGAGCGCATGCCGCGAACGGCGTTCTTCCAGATCAACGCAGCCGGTCCTTGACGCGCCGGCAAGCGAATCGGTCTTCTCTCGGCGCCCAAGCGCCGATGGAGCCTCAACTCTCGGACCAGGTCATTATTGACGGTCAACAATGCCGTTTGCAATACCTCGTGACCGCGAGTTTCCTGAGCAGCGCGCGCCAGGCTCATCTCACCGGATGCGATCCATAATAACGCTATCCCCGCAACGGCGCAGAGTAAACCTAGCCCAACCCCAGCTGCCAAAGGCGCCGCGCCCAGTCCGGACCGAAGCGGTAAGGCGATGCTCCAAACCCAGGTCGGGAAAATGTCTTCACCACTTGGACTACTCAAAATCCAGGCAGCGACAAGCAGGATAGCCAAGAGAGGCGCTATCCATATCAGTACTGGCCGGTCGCGCCTCCCATGTAAGCGCCAGGCGCCAATCGCCCAAGCCGAAGATTGGGCTGCTAGGTGTAGCGGTAGGAAAACGGACCACATTCTCATACCGGCGATAATATAGGCTGGGAGATCGGCGGCGCCTAATTCTCCAGGGAACTGAGCTTCCAGATAGGCGTATCCTATCACGATCGCTCCTGCCCCATACAAAAGACCTCGCACCACCCAGTCGTTCAGGAACCAGGACAGCGCTACGAAGCGCCGATCGACCGGTGTCATACACAGCAAAGTCGAATCGGCCTCGGAGAAAAGGAAGGGGCTGCGTCGCGAGGCGGAATACAGTTCGATCAAATAGATGGCGGTAAAAGCCGCTCCACCTACGACAATTGCCGAGTTGAACGGGGAGCCAAAAGGCAAAGCGCTCAGCATCTGGCCAGTAACACCCGCCAGAAAAGTCAGTACTACAAAGATCCAAATGCTGAAAAAGATAAAGACGTAAACCAGGTAGATCCAACTATCAAAGGACTGTCTCCGCCGGTCATACCCGATCAGGATCAGCCAAAACTCCAATCGCGAGAAGATCTTGCGCGACTGTACGATCCATACGGCTCTGAGGTCAGACGATTGAGAGGCTTCCATCGTGGATGGACCAGGTCTTCGCGTCGAGTTGGTTGGCAAAATTTGGATCGTGGGTGGTCAACAAGATAGCCGTCTGCGCGGTCGCAAGCGCCAGTAGCTTTTCGCCTAAAATTGCCGTGCTCTCGATGTCCAGTGCGGAACTAGGCTCGTCGAGCAACAATACCGAAAAGGGTCGGATCAGCACCAATACCAACGCCAGCTTTAGACGCATGCCGCGCGAGTACGAATGGGGGAAAAGGTGGCGCGCCTCCCACAAGCCGAATTCACCTAACAGTTGCTTAGCCCGCTCTTCAAAGCCCTCGCTGGCGCGGTGAGCCAGTGCGATGGCATATACGTGCTCCCAGGCAGTCAATTCCTGGTAAAAAACGGGGACGTCTGGCACGAAAGCCAGGCGCCGCCGGACCTCGCGCTCGTCTCGATAAAGATCGAACCCTTCCAGGGAGACCTCCCCGGTTGTCGGCGGCAAAACCCCACTCAGGCACGAGAGCAACGTCGTCTTGCCCGAGCCATTCGACCCGATCAATACGACGAGCTCGCCTGCACGCAGCGCCACATCGACGGGTTTCAACGCTTGGAATTCACCATAAGAACGGCTGAGGTCCCTGGCTTGTAATAGAATTTCGGGCATATTAATTCCAATTATCGCACCATCCTTCCCGCGATTCTCATCAAAACACTTCCTCGCTATTCACCCAGACTCCCGGGATCCCCTCCAATAAAATCTCTAGCACTTGAGGATCGCCAATTTGCAGAAAACTCTTCGGAATGAGCTGTATTCGGTAAATTAATTCAAAGAGTTAGAAGTTACGCAATTCACGGGGAATTGGGGGTGTTGTGGCGGGCTGTACCCACCGAAACACCCCCAACGGTTACCCCAGTGCGTAAGTCCTAAGAGTATAGCAGAACAGGAGCAATACGAAGTTTGCTGAAAAACAGCAGCCAGTTCACACTGAGAAATCCCTTTGAATCGTCCGTCGTTCCAATCCCCAGGCTGTCAGGAATAAGATCGCCGGCGGCACGACTATCGCCCAGACAATCAGAAAGTTGATCAGCCAATCGCCTTTCAGAATCACCCAGGCTAATTCTCGCAGAAACATTGTACCGATCGTGAGAATCCCACCAGCGAATTCCCAGCGCCAGGCGATCAATAAGCCCAGAACAGCCAAACCCCACAAGCTCAATAGAAACCAGTCCTCAACCGGGACCGGTTCGGTGGCGTGTGGATCGGGCGTGAAGATCATGAACAGGCCAAAGGCACTGATTAACAGACTCCAGAGGCGTGCGATCCAACGGACGATCTGTATAGAATTAGGCACGGCATTCAAAGTTCCCATCGGCGCCCTCCTTTCTCCCGACGAACAGGATCTGCATTGCCGACTCCTTTCATCCCACTTAAAATATACATGAAACTTGTCGGTAACAAAAGTGTATTATGTCACCATTTCTACAACTCCCCTTTACATAAACCCTTTCTTGATATAATCCACCCCATGCGTTCGAAAATCTGGCTCACCCTCGCGGTGGGCTTGCCCATTTTAGCCATCCTTGCGCTCCTGGTTTACCAGCTGCCGCCGGTGCACGACCGCCTTTCCTGGCGCATCGACAGCCTGCGCGCCCGGGTCCGCTACGCGCTCAACCCGCCGGAGGAGCAGGTCTTCATCCCCCAGGAACAGCTGGATCAGATCGAGGCTATCGTCCAGGCCACGCTGAAC
>Ga0315553_10001334_pt1 | contig 20592 bp, 17 predicted proteins | sample SalMarSW160140MG_FD_203099 | JGI IMG/M metagenome (GOLD analysis project Ga0315553, IMG submission 203099) | Salt marsh sediment microbial communities from the Plum Island Ecosystem LTER, Massachusetts, United States - Salt Marsh Sediment SW1601-40 ... | reverse complement strand
CGCGCCCAGCCGCACCACATACTTCTTTACCGCAATATCCTTTGCAGCCATGCTCGCCTCCGTCGCTCGAATCGCGACGGAAGCGAATCATCCAATCCTTTCAAATTAGTTGACGCAGCCGACTAGGGGGGCGCGAACGCGCCTGATCGGACTTTTCGTAACGCTCATTCGTCGTAAACAATCGTCACCGCCGGGCTTGACCTGGCGGTCCATTACCCCTGCCCCCTCCCGCGTCGCTGCGCGCCGCTCCCTCCCCCGCTTGCGGGGGAGGGTCAGCAAGCGAAGCAAGCGTAGGGTGGGCAAAGCGCAGCGTGCCCACCGTTCTCTGCGTCGTCACCGTCGCAAGCCAGCATCGTCGTCGTGGGCACGGCGCGTTCCGCGCCTTTGCCCACCCTATGGGTCCCTCATGGTGAGGAGCGCGGCACAGCCGCGCGTCTCGAACCACCCTCACCAATACGCGGCGTCGTCGGGATAGCAGTCGACATCGGGCCAGCGATCGAGCCAATCGCGCGCGACCTCCCGTCCTTCCGCGCGCAGCCGGTCGATAAAACCGCGGCTGCGGTCGAATTTCGATGACGTCTTCAGCTCCGTCGCGGTCTCTTGCGTCATCTTGATGGTGCGCACCGTCACCGGCTTGTAGTCCTCGGCGAGCTTGCCGCCGTAGCGCTCGATCATCCCGTTCACGGTGAGGACAAAATCCAGCTCCTTGTTGAGCGACAGGTTGCCCATCAGCTCGTTTTCGCGATCGCGGATTTCCGCATTGGAGCGCGGCTGCTGCTGCGATTGCTGTGGATTGATGCGCACGATCCATAGTTCGTCGGGCGCGTGCTCCTTGCGGACGCCGGCGAGGAACTCGCGAATCGGCGGGTTCTGCGAATAGAGCCCGTCCCAATAGTAACCCTCGCCGATCTTCTCGGCCTCGCGTACGTTGGGCAGCGTTCCCGATGCGGCCACCCCTTGCAAACTCAGGGGCAATCGCTGGCGCCAGCGATGCATGACCGAGGCCTCGGTGTGCTTACCGCCTTGCGCTTCGCCACCGCCTTCGCCATTGCAATCGGAATCGAACACGGTTTCGGCGCCGTCGATGATTTCCGAGGCCCCGAGCAACAGCCGCGTCTGCACCTTCTGCCATTCGATGCCGTCGAACTGCGGACAGGCCTCGGCCAGCATGTCCGAGTAATCGAAGTATTGCTTGCGCACGCCGAGGAGCGGCAGCCCGGCGCTTACCGCCTGGCTGATCACGCCGCGCGGATTGAGGCTGAACACCGGCGCGTTGAAGCCGAGCACCGGCGCCTCCTTCTCCTGCGCGGTGAGCGCCGAGAATGAAAACAGGTTGAGCATGAGTTCGGCCGGCGTCGTCGCTGCGAAGGCGTCCCAGAAGCGGTTGAGCTTGTCGATCGCCGCGCGCACCGAGCCCGGGCGGCCATTCTTCGGGGCGAGGCCGTACCACACCATCAGCGTACACAGTGCGCCTGCCGAGGTTCCGCTCAAGCCCACCAGTTCGAACCGCTGGTGCTCATGGATGTCCTTGAGGATTTCCGTGAGGACCCCGACCTCGAATGCGGCATGCGTTCCGCCGCCCTGGCAGGCGACGGCCACTTTCGGCATGTGATTAGTCATCGATCGTCCCCTCCGGCGGCGACTCCACTACGCCACGCATATTACTGCGGGTTCGGTTCCCTTGATCAATCGCGGCGTCATCTTCCGTGAGGAGCGACCGGAACAGGTCACCGATGCGAGTAATCGCGCATGGTTATCGCGCCGCGTCGCGCAAAAATGGCGCAGCCTCACTCACACCACCTCGATCGCGACGTGATAGCTCATGTTCGAGCGGGCTGTGCCCACATAGCTGCCCTCGACCGGCATCGTTCCGGCCGGCGTCGGCGCGGCGGCGATCGCGACATGGGTATCGGCGATCGCGAGCCCCCATGTGGGATCGTAGCCGCGCCAGCCGCCGCCCGGCAGATAGACTTCCGGCCAGGCATGCAGATGCCGGTCGGGGCGCTTGCTGTGTGCCTGATAGCCGCTGACGAAACGCCCGGCGAGCCCCTGGGCGCGGCAGGCGGCGAGAAACAGCAGCGCAATATCGCGGCAGGCCCCGGCGCCCACCAGCAGCGTCGTCTCGGGCGGATAGGAATCGCCGTCGTCCCGAAGCTCGTGGACGACCGTCCGATATAGGTGGCTGCTGAGCGCCGACAAAAAGTCGAGCGTGTCGCCGCCGCTTTGCCGCGCCAACTGGTCGGACAAGTCGATTATTGTGGCCGGCAGCGCCTCGCGCTTCGCCCGGCAAGCGGCAAGCTCCGCTGGACCGGCCACCGGCAGGCGGATGAATTTCGGATCGAGCAAAAAATCGAACGGGTTCGCCCGCGTGGTTTCGACCTCGAAGGCGCTTTCGATCGAGAATTGCGTGGTCGTTCCGGAAAACCACAGGTGCGTCACGCTGTTGCCGTGGAGATCGAGCTGGTCGCTGCGCTTGGCGGGTGCAGGCTCGACTCTGAGGTCGTACGCGAGGATATGTAGCGTCCCGTCGGAGCGCGGACGCAGCCGCACGACATGCGGCCCGAGCGCGACCGGGGCGTCGTAGGCATAGTCCGTCTTGTGGACGACGCGGAATCGCATGACCTTCCTCGGCGGACGATGAACAGATAAGGAACCGCCGTCCCGCCAACCTGTCAGTTGGTCTCGTCCGCGTCGAGCCCGAAAATAGGCAAATGCTCACCGCAGCTCCCCTACGACCTTCAGGATCGCCGCGGTCAATTTCGCCAGCTCGTCTTCCCCGATGGTGAAGGCGGGCGTGAGATAGACAATTCTGCCGAACGGCCGGATGAACACGCCTTCGGCGACGAACCGGCTGCGCAGCGCGGCGAGATCGCCGATGCGGTCGAGTTCGACCACCCCGATCGCGCCCCTGACGCGCACGTCTTTGACCCGCGGCAGGCCGCGGCAGGGTTCGAGGCCGCGTCGCAAGCCTGCTTCGATCCCGCGCACCTGATCGAGGCGCGGCTCGCGCTCGAATAGGTCGAGCGAGGCGTTGGCCGCCGCACAAGCGAGCGCGTTGCCCATATAGGTCGGCCCGTGCATGAGCGCGTGCATGGGATCGTCCGACCAGAACGCGTCGAACACCTGCCTGCTTGCGACTGTCGCTGCGAGCGGCAGCGTGCCGCCGGTGAGCGCCTTCGACAAAGTGATGATGTCCGGCGTAGCGCCGGCCGCTTCGCAGGCGAACATCGTGCCGGTACGGCCGAAGCCGGTGAAAATCTCATCGAAGATCAGCAGAAGCCCGTAACGGTCCGCGGCCGCGCGCAGGCGCATCAGCACGGAAGCATCGTGGAACAGCATCCCGCCTGCGCCCTGCACCAGCGGCTCGATGATGATGCCGGCGATCTCATCCCCGCGCGCGGCGAGTATGCGATCGAGGGCGGCTTCGCTTTCCTCGTCGCGCGGCAGATCGAGGATGATGTGCTCGGGCAGCAACCCGTGAAACAGGCGGTGCATGCCCTCGTCGGGATCGCCCACCGCCATCGCGCCGGTGGTGTCGCCATGATAGCCGCCGCGGAAGGCGACGAAGCGGGTGCGCCCGTGCACGCCTTTGTTGAGCCAGTACTGTACGGCCATCTTCATCGCGACCTCGACCGAAACCGACCCCGAGTCGGAGAAAAAGACGTGGTCGAGACCTGCCGGCAGCTTCTCGGTCAGGCGGCGGGCGAGGTTCAGCGCCTGCTCGTGCACCAGCCCGCCGAGCATGACGTGGGGCATCGTCTCGAGCTGGCGTGCGACCGCCGCGCTTATATGCGGATGGTTGTAGCCGTGGCAGGCCGTCCACCAGGAGGCCACCCCGTCGATCAGCTCGCGCCCATCGGCAAGGGTGATGCGGCTTCCCTGGGCGCGCACCACGGGAAGCGGTGACGGCGTCGTCTTCATCTGAGCGTAGGGGAGCCAAATATGGGGCAGACCCTGCTGGAACCAGGGCGGCCTCGCACCGCTAGTCGCCATTCGTAACGTCCTGCTAAATCTGCGCTCGGCGCATTCCAGCCCTGCCGAAACTGCTGGGCATTTTGCCTTGGAGAACGGGGCCGGTCACGCTACACCTCCACCATAAAAATGGCGCGGCCAGCTAGAGGCCCGAGGGGATGGATTCGCTCGTTTCCTATGCAACGGCGAAGCTTGAGGAACTTGCCCAGGCAAGCCTCAGGCGCGATTTGTCCTGCACGGCGCGGGCTGCCGGCGTCATCGTCGAGCGCAACGGTCGGCACCTTATCTCCTTTTCCTGCAACGATTATCTCAATCTGACCCAGCACCCCGCGATCGTTTCCGCGGCGCGCGAGGCGCTTGACCGTTACGGGCTCGGCGCCGGAGCCTCGCGGCTCGTCACCGGCAACCACCCGCTCTATGCCGAACTCGAAACCAGGCTCGCCCGCCTCAAGGGAACCGAGAGCGCCTGCGTATTCGGCTCCGGCTATCTTGCCAATCTCGGCGTGATTCCGGCGCTGGCGGGCGAAGACGACCTCGTTTTGATCGACGAGTTGGCGCACGCCTGTCTGTGGGCCGGCGCGCAGCTGAGCGGCGCGCGGCTCCTCGTGTTCCGTCATAGCGATGTCGACCATGTCCGCGCCCTTCTTACCGAACATCGCGCCGTCCATCGGCGGGCGCTCATTCTCACCGACGGCGTGTTTTCCATGGATGGCGACCTTGCGCCGCTGCCGGCGCTCTCCCGGCTTGCGCGGGTCTACGACGCCTGGCTGATGAGCGACGACGCCCATGGTATCGGCGTGCTCGGTGGCGGCCGCGGCTCGACCTTCGCCCATGATGCGCCGGTCGAGGTCCCGTTGCAGATGGGCACCCTGTCGAAGGCGATCGGGGCCTATGGCGGCTATCTCTGCGCCGCGACGCCGGTGATCGAACTGATGAAGAGCCGCGCCCGCACGCTGATCTATTCGACCGCGCTTCCGCCGGCCGTCGTCGCGGCGGCGATCGCCGCCCTCGACCTGATCGAGCGCGACCCCGGCTACGCCGCCCTGCCGCTCGCCAAGGCGAAGGCCTTTACCCGACGCGCCGGTTTGCCCGATGCGACGAGTCCAATCGTGCCCGTCGTCGTCGGCGAGGCGGACGCGGCGCTCGCCGCCTCCCGCATGCTGGAAGCGGAGGGCTTTCTCGCGGTGCCGATCCGGCCGCCCACGGTGCCGAAAGGCACCGCGCGCCTGCGTTTCTCCTTCACCCCGGCCCATTCCGACGCCGACATCGAGCGGGTCGCCGACTTGGTCAGGACCCGCGTATTGGCGGTTGCGGCATGACGACGGTGTTCGTGACAGCGACGGGAACGGAAGTCGGCAAGACCGTCGTTGCGCGCGGTCTGATCAAGGCGCTGCGCGCGCAGGGCCGCGCGGTCGAGGCGCTCAAGCCGGTGGTCAGCGGCTACGATCCGCACGAGGCCGCCGGCAGCGATCCCGGACTGCTGCTCACCGCGTTGGGCGAACCGGTCACGCCCGAGGGGATTGCCCGTATCTCGCCGTTCCGCTTCACCGAACCGGTCTCCCCCCATCAAGCCGCGCGCCGCGAAGGCAAGAAGATCGATTTCAACGCCGTGGTCGAGTTGTGCCGCTGGCGCATACAGTCCTGCCCCGGGGCCCTGGTCATCGAAGGCGTGGGCGGGGTCATGGCCCCGCTCGAAGACCGCCGCACCGTCCTCGATTGGCTGGTCGCGCTGAACCAGCCGATCATTCTGGTCGCCGGCAGCTATCTCGGCACGCTCAGCCACACGTTTTCGGCGGTCGACGTGCTCGAGCGGCGCGGCCTTCCCATCGCCGCGCTGGTCGTCAACGAGACCGCGGGAAGCCCGGTCTCCTTCAGCGATACGGTGGAGTCGATCCGCACGTTCTGCCCGACCCTCGACGTTCAGGGCCTGCCCTGGCTCGCGAACGGCAATCTCGACCACGCGGTGTTTCAGCACCTCGCCACGAAGCTTTAGGGCATTTTCCGGCGAAGTGGGAACCGGTTCGCCGCAGAAAATGCGACCACAAAAAGATAACTTGAGCGAATTCCGATTCCAATGGAACGGAATTCGCTCTAGGCCGCAGTCTTTTGTAAAAAGCTGACGAGACGCACCCTACGGCACCAGGATCGAGGAGCCGGTGGTCGCGCGCGATTCGAGATCGCGGTGCGCCTTCGCCGCGTCTTTGAGTGCGTAGGTTTGCTTGACCGGGATTTTCACTTTGCCGGACGCGACCACGTCGAACAGCTCGTTCGCGAGCCCGAGATAGTCTTCGCGCGTCGCGGCGTAATGGATCAGCGTCGGCCGCGTCACGAACAGCGAGCCCTTGGCCTGCAATAGGTTGATGTTGAACGCCTCGATCGCGCCCGAGGCGTTGCCGTAGCTGACGAACATGCCGCGCGGCCGCAGGCAGTCGAGCGACGCCGGGAAGGTTGCCCGGCCGACGCCGTCATAGACCACCTCGCACAGTTTGCCGCCGGTGATTTCCTTGACGCGAACGGCGAAATCCTCGTCGCGATAGAGGATCGCGTGGTGGCAGCCATTCGCCTTGGCGAGCTCCGCCTTCTCCCGCGACCCGACGGTGCCGATGACGTTTGCGCCCAGCAGGTTCGCCCACTGGCAGGCGATGACGCCGACCCCGCCGGCGGCGGCGTGGATCAGCACGTTCATGCCTTTCTCCACCTTGAACAGGCGTCGCAGCAGATAGCAGGCGGTCATCCCTTTGAGCATCATCCCTGCCGCCTGCTCGAAGCTGATGCCCTCGGGAAGCTTCAGCGCTCGCTCCGCCGGGAGCACGCGCTCGGCCGCATAGCCGCCGGGGCCGAGAACATAGGTCACGCGATCGCCGACCTTCAGGTCGGTCACGCCGGGGCCGACGGCGACCACCTCCCCTGCTCCCTCGTGACCGGGAATGAGGGGCAGGCCGGCGGGCGAAGGATACAAGCCGGTGCGGAAATAAGTGTCGATGAAATTGAGCCCGCAGGCACGCTGCCTGATGCGGATCTGGCCCGGACCCGGCTCCGGCGCATCGACCTCCTCAAAGGTCAGCACTTCCGGCCCACCGACCTTGTGTACGCGCACCGCAGCTACCATGACGCTTCTCCTCGATTCTCGGTCGCGGGACTCAAGGCCCGCTAGGCCTGACCCAAATCACTTCGTCCGCTCTTGATCGCTAAACACGCGACGCCGTCAGGGCATATTCAGATATAGCCACGCGCTTGGCGATCGGCTCACAATTCTCCACCCCCGCTGGCCGGTGAGCTTTCCTTGGTCCTTGCGCCAAGCATGCGCCGGCGTTTGCGCCGCTTGCGCAGCGCGATGATGTTAAACGCCTCCACCGCCCCGGCAAAGGCCATCGCGAAGTAGATGTAGCCGCGAGGAATATGGACTTCGAATCCATCGGCGACGAGCGCGACCCCGATCAGCACCAGGAAGGCGAGCGCGAGCATTTTCGTGGTCGGATGCGCGGCGACGAAGGTCGCCACCGGTCCGGATGCAACGTACATCACCGCGACCGCGATCAGCACCGCGCCGATCATGATGCGGATGTCCTGCGCCATGCCGATCGCGGTGATGATCGAATCGATCGAGAAGATGAGATCGATGGCGACGATCTGGAGAATGACCAGAGCGAAGCTTGCGTGCACGACGGCGCCGGGCGTGGCACCTTCGCCTTCATCATCGACGCTTTCGATTTCTGCATGCATCTCGTGGGTCGCCTTGGCGATGAGAAACAACCCTCCGACGATCAAGATCAGGTCGTGCCAGGAGAAGCCGCGCCCCAAGACCGTGAAGAGAGGCTCGGTAAGGCCGATCAGCCAAGTCAACGTGAACAGAAGAAGGATGCGGAAGACGAGCGCCAGCCCGAGCCCGATCTGGCGCGCCCGCGTCACATAGGCCGGGTCGACCCGCGACACCAGAATGGAAATGAACACGACGTTGTCGATGCCGAGCACGATCTCCAAGGCGCTCAAGGTGACGAGTGCAGCCCAGGCGTTCGGATCGGTAAGAAGATCAAGCATGTGTGCATGAGGCTATGAAGGAGGGGGACCGCGCGAGTATATGGTGGCCGGTCGTCGAAACGAAAACCAACGCGACGGCGGGTCGCGGGGTCGTTCGTCCGGGGCATGAGGTGCATATCATGACGTTGAGCGATGGCGGCAGCGCGTCCGTCGAAGTGGTGGTCGTCGGAGGCGGGCCGGCAGGCCTGACCGCGGCGGTGGCGCTTGCCGGCGCGGGCGTGCCGACCGCGCTCGTCGCTGCGCAAAGCGGCGTCCGCGATAATCGGACGACCGCGCTATTTTCCTCTTCCGTCGCGGCGCTTGAAGCGATCGGCGCCTGGGAGGCCTGCCGCGCCGACGCGGCGCCCCTCAAGACGCTGCGCATCGTCGACGACACCGGGAGGCTGTGGCGCGCGCCGGAGGTGCGCTTCGACGCCGCAGAGATCGGACTGGAGACGTTCGGTTGGAATATCGAGAACCGGTCGTTGGTGGCGGCCCTCGAAGCGCGCGCCCAGGCGCTTCCGTCGCTTCAGCGCCTGACGGCCGACGCCGCTGCGGTCGAGATCGGTGAAGACGGCGTCACCATTAGGCTTGCGGACGGCAGTGCGGTAACCGCGCGCCTAGCGGTGGGGGCGGATGGACGCCGCTCGATCTGCCGCGACGCCGCCGGCATCGATACACAGACTTGGCGCTATCCTCAAACGGCGCTCACCTTTAATCTGAAACATTCGCGACCACACTATGATATATCTACTGAATTCCATTCAACTAAAGGCCCCTTTACCCTCGTTCCCCTGCGCGGGCTGCGGTCGAGCCTCGTGTGCGTCACGGCTCCGGAGGAAGCCACGCGGCTGCTCCAGCTCGACCCCGCTGAGCGCAATGCGGAGCTGGAGCGGCGTTCCCACTCGATTCTCGGCCGCATCGAGGCTGAACCCGGCCACGGCGCGTTCCCGCTCGCGGTCAAAAACACCCGGCGAATGGCGGCCAACCGGGTCGCCCTCATTGGCGAGGCAGCGCATGTCATCCCGCCGATCGGCGCGCAGGGGCTCAATCTCGGACTGCGCGACGCTGCGACGATCGCGGAGTTGGCGGTGAAGGCGCGACGGGATGGCGCGGACGCGGGAAGCGGCGAGGTCCTCAAGAGCTACGACCGCCTGCGGAGGATCGACGTCGCCGCCCGCACCGCCGCGGTCGATCTCCTCAATCGCAGCTTGCTGACGGACTTCTTGCCGGTCCAGGGAATACGCGGCGTCGGCCTCTATCTGCTCGAGCGCATCGGCCCGCTTCGACGCGCGCTGATGCGCGAGGGGGTCGATCCGGTCGCGGCGCGTCCGCGCCTGATGCGCGGCGAGGCGCTCGCCTGAACGGCACGGACTTGGGAGATGTGCGTCAACGGCGGCATGAGCGCGGCGCGCCAGCCGATGCAGGTATTGACCGCGGCGCGCTTGGAACGGCTTGGCGGACGGCGAAGCTTCCTCTACGGTAGAGTAACGGGAAGATTTATCCTGCACGGCCTTTTCCGGCGACCCTGCGGCAACGCTCCGCCGCAAGATCTTTTAACAAAAGGAAAGAGCGTCGCTCGACCACTCGCCCCGTTCACATCCCGGTTTGCGTTCATCCACGGAAACAACAATGTCCATGAAGCTCCCGCGCAACTTCTATAAGCCGCTCGCCATCGGTGCGCCGACCCCCTTCCGCGAGCTTCCGCTCCACCTCGAACGGATGATCCATTTCGTTCCTCCGCATATCGAGAAAGTGCGAGCGAAGGTTCCTGAGCTCCTGGGCCAGGTGGACGTGGTTCTCGGCAATCTCGAGGACGCGATCCCGATCGACGCGAAGGAGGCTGCGCGGCACGGCTTCATCGAAATGGCCCACAACAACAATTTCGAAAACACCGGCCTCTGGGTCCGCATCAATGCGTTGAACTCCCCCTGGGTCCTCGATGACGTTCTCGAGATCGTCGAGGATGTCGGCTACAAGCTCGACGTGATGATGCTGCCCAAAGTAGAGGGCCCCTGGGACATCCATTATCTCGATCAGCTCTTGGCTCAGCTCGAGGCGCGGTTCGGCCTGCGCAAGCCGATCCTCATCCATGCGATCCTGGAGACCGCCGAAGGCGTCAACAATGTCAAGGCGATCGCCACCGCCTCCCCGCGCATGCACGGCATGAGCCTAGGCCCGGCCGATCTGGCCGCATCGCGCGCCATGAAGACGACCCGCGTCGGCGGCGGCCACCCGGAATACAAGGTGCTGGCCGATGCGACCGGCGACGGCGCGCCACGCATGGCGTTCCAGCAGGACTTGTGGCACTACACGCTTGCGAGCATGGTCGACGCCTGCGCCGCAGCGGGAATCAAGGCCTTTTACGGCCCGTTTGGCGACTTCTCCGACGCGGCGGCCTGCGAGGCGCAGTTCCGCAACGCCTTCCTGCTCGGTTGCGTCGGCGCCTGGACCTTGCACCCGAGCCAGATCGACATCGCCAAGCGCGTCTTCTCGCCCGACCCGGCGGAGGTTGCCTTTGCGCACAAGATTCTCACCGGCATGCCGGACGGCTCCGGCGCGGTGATGATCGACGGCAAGATGCAGGACGATGCGACCTGGAAGCAGGCCAAAGTCCTCGTCGACCTCGCCCGCCTCGTCGCCGCCAAGGACCCAGACATGGCGTCGCGGTACGGGTTGTAGACCCGGCATCGGCTTGTCTTTCCGGCTATTCTGAGTAGCTGTCATGAGGTAGGTTAGCCTCATGAACAAGACGCGCCTCGGCAAGTACAAGATCGGCCAGGTCGTGCGCCACCGGATCTATCCGTTCCGCGGCGTCATCTTCGACGTCGACCCGGTGTTCAGCAACACCGAGGAGTGGTACCAGGCGATCCCTGTCGAGGCGCGCCCGAGCAAGGATCAGCCCTTCTATCACTTGTTCGCCGAAAACGCGGAGACCGAATATATCGCCTACGTCTCCGAGCAGAATCTGCTCCCGGACGATTCGGGCGAGCCGATACGTCACCCGCAGGTCGCCGAGATATTCGAGCGTGACGAGGATGGCGACTACCGGCCGCGCTTCTCTATCTTGAACTGACGGTGCAGGCGAGCGATCGCTGAGGAACTGGAGGCTCGGGCCAGAAATAAAAAGCGCGCCCGCCACGGACGCGCTTTTTATTTTGTTTCCGCGAGAAGGATTTAGAGCATTTTCCGGCGAAGTGGGAACCGGTTCGCCGCAGAAAATGCGACCACTAAAAGATAACTAGCGAATTCCGATTCCATTGGAACGGAATTCGTTCTAGCGCGTCGCCGGAGTGGACTTCTGGCCGCCCTGCGCTTCCAGCTTTTTGCGCGCCTCTTCGGCCCGCTTCTGCAGTTCCTCCTGGAGCTTTTTCTGCTGCTCCGCGAACACTTTCGGGTCGGTCGGCGGCCCCTCATGCGCCTTGGCGAAATCGGTCAGCGGGAGGGGGAAGCTGATCGCCGACCCCGCAAGATTGATCGCCTGAATTGTAAGCGTCTGCCCCTTCTTGAGCTTCTGCACCATTTCGTCGGTCGCTTCGTAGTCAGCCATGCAACCGTTGGAGAAACAGGTGAAGAACGGCCCGGTCATGGGCTGTTCCTGATCGATGATCACGCGCGTGCCGTATTGGAGCTGCAGCGGCGCGGGAAGCGTGATCCGGAAGAGCTTTTTCGGCCCGCCTTCAGGCTCGATCAAGGCGGCGGCTATGACCGGAACGCCCGCCTCGGTGCGAGCATCCTTGCCCGTGAAGCAGACTTCCTTGGCATTGGCCTCTTTTCCCTTGCCGCAGAATTTCGTCCACGGCGAGTAGATGAGCTGCGGCGCCTGTTGCTGCGCCTGGCCCTGGGCAGGCTTGGCCGGAGCGGCCTGGGCTGGTTGCTGGGCAGGCTTCGCCGGTTTCTTTGCCGCTGGTTTTTGCGCGGGCTGCTGTGCCAGAGCGACGGGCGCGCCGATAATTAAGAGCGCTGCGGCGACCGCTGACAAACGCAGGCGGCGCACCGGCGGGGCCGATGCGATTGGGCTCGGACAAGTCATAGAGAACCTCTTCGTTGCCGTGCTGCAGCGCTTCGTCGCGCGCCAAGCTCCGTCCCCTAATAGCGCTGTAACAGCGTCAAAATGCGGCAGTAACGTGACGTTCGGCTGCGGCGAATGTTGCAGGCGATGCGTGTGCGGACCGCTTCGATTGCGCCGGCCAATGGTAACGTTGACGTTCCGTTAAGCGGCCGCACCTAAACTCTTCAAATCCGACGCGTAAGTAGTGCTGGCTGAGGCGCCCCATGTCCCTGCACGGTCCAATTGTCGTCATCGCCAATGAGCGCGATGGCGCGCTGGCGCGGGCGCTCGACTCAGCCGGCCTATCCCCCATCATCGACGCCCTATGGGCGAGAGCACCCGGCATCGTCGAGCGAGTCGTCCCAAGCGCTGTCGTCGTCACGCAGGCGGCGCCTACAGCCGATCAGCGCATGATGGAGAACGTCGCGCAGGCGATCGCAAGGTCTCCCCTCTACACGCCGGTGCTCGCCCGGATGGGGATCGGCGTTCTCGAGAGGATGCCGGAAGCGCTGCCAATCGCGGCGGACGCATCCAGCGAAAGCGTCGTGGCACGCCTCCGTGCGGCGTTACGCGTGCGCGCATTGCATGCCAGCGTGACCGACCAGGCGAGACTTCTCACCGGCGCTGCGGGCCCAGCCCCGCCAGACCTGCCGGAGGGCGACCCGCTCGAGGAAGCCACCGTGCTCGTCGCCGGCCGCGGGCGCTTCTATCCCGGCCTGACCATGGCCGTGGGAGAACGGGTCGGCGTTATCGGGGCGCTCAGCGTCGAGACCGCCGCGAGCTATCTCAACGCGCGGGACGTCGACGGCATCGTGATCGGCGAAGGTTTCGGCCCGGCGACGCTTGCCGCCTTCCTCACCGCTCTGGTCGAGGATGCCCGATTCCGCGATCTCCCGGTGGCGCTACTTCCGGAGCCGCCGCCTGCGATCGATTTTTCGCCGCTGGCCAATCTCGAACGTCTCGCCGGGACTCCCCATGAGGTGGTGGCAGGTCTTCTCCCGCTGATCCGCCAACACGCCTTTACAGCGCGCTTGCAGCGCCAGCTCGTTTCGATCAAGGCCGATGGGCTGATCGACTCGCGCACCGGCCTGTTCACGACGGCTGGCTTTCTCGCCGATCTCGCGCGCGCGATCGAGGAGGCGCAAGGCCGCGCCGCCGGCCTGTCGCTCGCGCGCTTTTCGTTTCCGCCGGCGCTTGATCGACGCGTCAGCCTCGATGCGGCGCGGCTGATCAGCCGTCTCGTGCGCAACATCGATTTCGGTTGCCAGACAAGCGACGGCTCTATCTTCGTCGCCTTCTCGGCGACCGCTCTGCGCCATGCGCATGTCTTCGCTCGTCGCATCGCGAGCGTGCTACGCCATACGATGCTGGCGCCGGTCGGCAATCCGGGCGGCCAGGTCGACGCGAGTGTCACGCTGGCGACGCTCAAGGCAACCGATACGGTCGAATCGCTGGTCGCCCGCGTATCCGAGCCCGAGCCGGTTGCCCTCGTGTGAAGAGCGGTTTTGAGCGAATTCCGTTCCGGCGAAATTGGAGTTCGCTCAAATTATTCCTTTAGTAACGCATTTTCCGCGGCGAACCGGTTCCCACTTCGCCGGAAAATGCTCTAGCTTCTGCCATGCAGGAGCGGCTCGATGTCACAATCCAATACTCGCATCTCCATGCCCGTCGACGTCGTCTCCGACGTCGTCTGCCCGTGGTGCTTCATCGGCAAGCGCCGTCTCGAGAAGGCGATGGCGCTCGCGCCTGACATTTCGCTTAACGTGCGCTGGCGGCCTTACTTCCTCAATCCGTGGGTGCCGCGCGAAGGGATCAGCCGAACCGAATATCTCACGACCAAGTTCGGCTCGGTCGCGGGATACGAACGCATCGCCCAGCGCATTGTGGCGGCGGCCGAAGCCGAAGGCCTCGTCTACGCTCTCGACAGGATCGCGCGGCAGCCGAACACGCTCGATTGCCATCGTCTGATCCGCTGGGCGGGAAACGCTGGCGCGAGCCCCGATGGCGGCGCCGCCCGAATGAAGCAACGATTGATGGAGCTCTACTTCTCGGAAGGCGCGGACCTCACGCAGCGGGAGACGCTGGTGCAAGCCGCAGTCGACTGCGATATGGACGCGAGCGAAATACGCGAGCGCCTCGGAAGCGACGTCGACGAGCTTGAAGTGACCGCGGAGGCCGTGGCCGCGAGCAATGCCGGGGTCGAGGGCGTACCATGCTTCATCTTCGGCGGGGTGCTTGCGGTCGCGGGCGCCCAGCCCCCCGATTATCTCGCCGGCGCAATCGGCCGCGCCTTTGCACAGTTCGAGCAGCGGCTTGCTGCGGGCGAAATCGCCAATCCCGAGGCGCGGCCCTATTGAGTTGCGTTTCGCTCGGCATGCACGATTCCCGTGCCGCAACGGATGCGGTGGCGGGACCGCCGTTGAGCCGCGATCCAGCGCGCGTTAACCAAACTTAGTTACGATTGCCTAATCCGCCCCACCATAGAGGTAGGGAGCGGGACGCACGCGCTTGGACACATGCGCACTCGATGTCGGTTTTTAACGCAATTTCGTGACGCGGCTGTTTCCGGAAATCCTCACTTCGGAGAAACCTGACTGTCGCACGCCCATCGAGCCTGGACAGTGGGTAGGACGCATGGTTACCAAGGAAAGCCCGGAAAAGCCCGATCAACCAATGCGTCCCTCGGCGCAGGTTGCCCCAAACGGCCGTACGGTATGGAATCGAATGGTACGTCTTCGCGATGTTCTAGCGATCTTGGCCGCGAGCCTGTCGGTATCGGTTGCGAGTGCGGCGGCGGAGCCGGCCGGACGCGCATCGCCGCCGGCAACCTCCGCCTGGACCGTGATGGTCGGGGTTGAAGGGCGCCTCGAGCCGGTTTTCCCCGGGTCCGGCAGCTATGAGGTTCTGCCCTACCCGGTGTTCAATATTCGGCGCGCCGGAACCCCGGAGCAGTTTACCGCGCCGCGCGACAGCGTCTCTATCTCCCTCTACGATCTCAATTATTTCCGGGTCGGCGCAGTCGGACAGATCCGGCGGGCGCGGTATCAATCGGACGACCCGGCGCTGAACGGCCTCGGCGACGTTTCCTGGGCGGGTGAGGTCGGCGGCTTTGCGGAGTATTGGTGGGCGCGCTGGCTGCGGGCACGGGCGGAGGTCCGGCAAGGATTTGGCGGGCATCACGGCATCGTTTCCGATCTGACCGTCGATGCGGTCATCCCGGTGACCGGGCAGCTGACCTTCTCCGGCGGACCGAGAATGACGCTGGCCACCGCTGCGGCGAATTATCCTTATTACTCGATCACGCCGTGGCAGTCGTACCTGTCCGGGCTACCGGTCTATGACGCCAAGGGCGGCGTGCAGTCCGTCGGAGCGGGCGTTCAGGCGCGATACCGCTGGAACGAGGCCTGGGCGACTTACGCCTTCATGGAATACCAGCGGTTGACCAGCAGCGCCGCCAATTCGCCGCTTGTCGAGCAACGCGGCTCGCCGGACCAATTCTGGGTGGGTCTCGGGACGAGCTATTCGTTCAATTTCTTCCTGAACTGGTGACATGACGCCGGTCGGCGCGCCGCTCTGCCGGGTCGATCGCCGCTTGCGGTGCAGTCGGCTCGTGCCGGGTTATAGTGCGCTGTCTCTCCACATTCCTCCTCGGCACTGAACCATGGCGCATATGGAAACGATCAAGAAGACCGGCTTGATCGCCATGGTCGTCGGCATCGCCGTCGTCATCGGCCTTACCGCATGGTCGGGATGGCGATTGGTCGGCGACGCCGTGGCCAGCGTCGGCATTGGCATCCTCGTCGTCATCCTCGTTCGCTCCATGACGGTCTCGGTTGCCGGAATCGGCTGGCAACTCCTGTTTCCGCGCAAGCTGCGGCCGGGCATGTGGCGCTGCATATTGCTGCGCTTCGTTCGCGAGGGCGCGAACAACCTCCTGCCGTTCTCTCAGGTCGGCGGCGATCTGGTCGGCGCGCGCATGCTGACGTTTTCCGGGACGTCAGGGTCGCTCGCCTTGGCGAGCGTCATTGTCGATGTCCTGGTGCAAGCCGTAACCCAGCTCGTTTTTGCGCTCTGCGGGCTTGCGATTTTGATTGCGCTCGGCGGCCACGACGGTCTCGTCTGGACGGCCGCGCCGGGGTTTGTCATCGCAGCGATTGGGCTCGGCGGATTCTATTGGGTGCAGCGGCATGGCGGACGCCGCCTCATTTTGTCGGCGCTCGATCGGCTCGCGCGCAATCAGGCCGGCTTCCTCCAGACGAAGGTCGATGCGGTCTACGATTGGTTGACCGCGATCTATTCGAACCGCTCGAATCTCCTCGTCAGCACCGGCGTCCATTTTATAGGGTGGATCATCGGCACGGCTGAAGTTTATGCAGGGTTCGCCTTCATGGGCCACCCCGTCGGATGGGCGGAGGCGCTGGTGATCGAAAGTCTGATCGACGCCGTGCGCGGCGCCGCCTTCGCCGTGCCGGGCGCGCTGGGAGCGCAGGAGGGAGGACTGATCGTGCTGTGCGCGCTGTTCGGCATCCCGCCCGACCAGGCTTTGGCTTTGTCGCTAGTCAAGCGCGCCGCCGACGTGGCGCTCGGATTGCCGGGCCTTCTCGTTTGGCAAGTCGCCGAGGGCCAGCGGTTGCGCATCATCGACCGCGCCGGCAAGCCACAGCCCGAGGCGATCGATAAACCTTCTGCCGGATTGTGACAAAGTCAGCATGGCGGGGGCAATTCTGACGATCATCGCAAGCCTCGGGATTCTGATGGCCGTTCTCGGCTGCGGCTATCTCGTCGCCGCCATCGTTTTTGTCGGGCGATTCGCGCGGGACCATGAACCAAGCCGCCCCGCGCCCGCCCCCGGCGTCACGCTGATGAAGCCGCTTTACGGGGCCGAACCTTGGCTTTTCGACAATCTCGCGTCGTTCTGCCGGCAGAACTATCCGGGCCCCGTCACGATGGTCTGCGGCGTGCTGGCGCGCGAGGACGGCGCGACCGCCGTGGTCGAGAAATTGCAGCGCACCTTCCCGCGCGCCGCGATTGGCCTCGTGGTCGACGAGCGTCTGCACGGTTCCAATCGCAAGGTCTCGAACCTGACGAACATGGCCGCGCACATCGACCAGCCGATCGTGATCATGTCCGACAGCGACGTCCGCGTCGAACGCGATTACCTGTCCCGTGTCGTGGCGGCGCTGACGGCGGACGGCGTCGGCGGGGTGACGTGCCTCTACTACGGCGTCCCAGGGGAAGGACACTGGTCGCAGCTTGCCGCGCTCGGGATCGACGCGCATTTCCTGCCGAGCGTGATCGTCGGCTTGGCGATCGGTCGGGCGCGGCCCTGCTTCGGGTCAACCATCGCGCTGCGGCGAACGGCCCTGGAAGCGATCGGAGGATTCGCCGCATTCGCCGATCGCCTCGCCGACGACTATGCAATCGGAGAGGCATTGCGTCGCCGCGGCGAGCGAATCGTCATCCCGCATTTCGCCGTCGCCCATCGGTGCGAATACGGCCATTGGCGCGACCTGTGGGCGCAGGAACTGCGGTGGGCGCGCACGCTACGAAGCATCGATCCCGCTGGATACGCCGGGTCGATGGTCATGCATCCGTTCGCCTGGTCGCTGCTGGCGCTGGTCGCCGGCGGCGGAGCGCCGGCGCTTGTACTGGCATTTTGCGCCGTCGGGGGCCGCATGGCGCTGTTGTGGCGGCTCGAACAGGTCTTTGGGATTCCGCGCCACCCGTATTGGCTGATTCCCATGCGTGACCTATTCTCCGCCGCGATCTATCTGACGAGCTATTTCGGGCGCGACGTCGTCTGGCGTGGGCGCCGCTACCGGATCGGACCTGACGGCCAGATGTGCGAACGGAGGACGGAACCATGATGCGCACGCTATTTCTCCAGGGACCCTCGCACGAGGGGTTCGACGGAGGCGCAGGCGCACGTTATCAGGCCCGCCGCGAGATCCGCTCGTTCTGGTATCCGACCTGGCTGGCGCAGCCCGCGGCGATGGTCGAAGGATCGAAGCTGATCGACGCCCCGCCGCACCGGCTCAAACTCGCCGATATTCTCCCCGAGTCCCGTAATCGCGATCTCGTGGTGATGCATACGTCGGCGCCGTCCTTTTCCGCCGACGTGAAAACAGCCGCCGCGCTCAAAGCCGCAAACCCGGCGGTGAAAATCGGCATGATCGGGTCGAAAGTCGCGGTCGAACCGGAGAAAAGTCTCAAGGCTTCGGATGCCATCGACTTCGTCGCCCGCAACGAGTTCGACTACACCATCAAGGAAGTCGCCGAAGGCCGCGCGTTCAACCGCGTCGCCGGGCTTTCCTGGCGCAACAGCGAAGGGGCGATCGTGCACAACGAGGATCGCGCCATCCTCGAAGACATGGATGCGCTGCCCTTCGTCTCGCCGGTCTACAAGCGTGACCTCGCGATCGAGAATTATTTTAGCGGCTATCTGAAGCACCCCTATCTGTCGTTCTACACCGGCCGCGGCTGCAAATCGCGCTGCACTTTCTGCCTGTGGCCGCAGACGATCGGCGGGCACAAATACCGCACACGCAGCGTCGGCCATGTGATCGAGGAGATGCAGTGGGCGAGGAAGGCGTTCCCGCAGGTCAGGGAGTTCTTCTTCGACGACGACACGCTGACCGACGACCTTCCGCGCGTCGAGGCCTTGGCGCGAGAAATGGGCAAGCTCGGCGTCGAGTGGAGCTGCAACGCCAAGGCCAATGTCCCGCGCAGCACGCTTAAAATCATGCGCGATAACGGCTTGCGGCTTTTGGTCGTCGGTTACGAGTCCGGCAATCAGAAGATTCTGCACAACATCAAGAAGGGCATGCTGATCGACGTCGCGCGGCGGTTCACCAAGGACTGCCACGATCTCGGCATAAAAATCCACGGCACCTTCATTCTCGGCTTGCCGGGCGAGACCAAGGAGACGATCGAGGAGACCATCGGTTTCGCCGCCGAGATGAACCCACACACGATCCAGGTTTCCCTCGCCGCGCCCTATCCCGGCACGTTCCTGTACAAACAGGCAGTGGAGAACGACTGGTTCGCGGTCGAGCAGCCGGACTTGTTGTCAGATTCCGGCACGCAAATGGCGCCCTTGCGCTATCCGCATCTCAGCCACACCGAAATCAATCGATCGGTCGATGAATTTTACCGCCGCTTCTATTTCCGCGCCGGCAAGATCGCGGCGATCATGGGTGAGATGATGCGCAGCCCCGACGTAATGCGGCGGCGATTGCGCGAGGGGGTGGAGTTCTTCCAATACCTGCGCCAAAGGCGTGCGGCCGTGCCCTGACGCGGCACACGCCGGATATGCCCTGAATTCCGGGCGATTTGCGCGGTTCAGATCGGGCGATTGACCTTCGATCGTCGATTGGGTGAGGCGGCGATACCGAGCCCGACGCCTGACTCGACGGGCGTCTGCCTCTGTCCCGCGAGCTTTCCGGCGATCCGGCGAATCGCTATATCAGTGTTGACCCGTCTGAATAATATCGAAGAGGCCTTAGATGCGTAAGTCGGGAGCGTTGCTCCTTGCGATATTGTCCGCCTGCGTCATTGCAGTCAGCCTGAGTTTCGCGGCGAACGCCAAACGGGATCGCGATTGGGACGCCTGCAAGGGGTCCGACGCCGACGCCAGCATCGCCGGCTGCACCAATGTTCTCAGTCGCGGCAAGCGAGAGACACAAAGCAATCGGGCAACCGCCCACAACAATCGCGGCTGGAGCTACAGCCAGAAAGACGACCATGACCGCGCGATCGCCGGTTACGACGAGGCGATCCGGCTCGATCCCAATTTCGCGCTTGCCTTCGTCAATTGCGGCTGGAGCTACGAGCGCAAGCGCCAGTACGACCGCGCGCTCGCTGACTATAACGAGGCGATCCGGGCCGATCCGAAATATTCGCTCGCCTACAACAACCGCGGCTGGCTCCGTCATCTCCAAGGCGACTATGACCGGGCGATCGCAGATTATGGGGAGGCGATCCGGCTCGATCCGAAAGATCCAACCGCCTACATCAACCGCTGCGGCGCTTATAACAGGAAGGGCGAACCTGATCGCGCCATCCCGGATTGCGAAGCAGCGATCCGGCTCGACCCAAAGGGTGCCTCCGGAGGGTATAGCGGGCGCGGCGATGCCTATTTCCGCAAGGGCCAGTACGACCGTGCGATCCAGGATTACGACAAGGGGATTCGGATCGACCCGGAATTCGGACGGGCGCGCGCTAATCGTGGGCTCGCCTACGAGAAGAAGGGCGACATCGAGCACGCACGCGCGGACTTCAAGGCAGCCCTCGCGATTCCGCTGGAGGATAAATTCGAGCAGGAAGCCTATGATATGGCCCGCGACCGGCTGGCGGCGCTGGACAAGCAGGCCCCGCGCCAATCGCAAGCCCAGCCAGCGTCTAGCCCGTCCCCTGCTCCGCCCACCGCCGATGCGAGCGCACCGGCAGCGGCGGATGCGTCGAAGAGCACGGCTTCTCCTCCAGCCGCAGCCCAGCCAGCGCCGAGCGCCTCCCCTGCTCCGCGCGCCCCCGATGCGAGCGCACCGGCAACA
>Ga0315553_10001333_pt1 | contig 20603 bp, 14 predicted proteins | sample SalMarSW160140MG_FD_203099 | JGI IMG/M metagenome (GOLD analysis project Ga0315553, IMG submission 203099) | Salt marsh sediment microbial communities from the Plum Island Ecosystem LTER, Massachusetts, United States - Salt Marsh Sediment SW1601-40 ... | reverse complement strand
ACAAGACTACACGATTCCTGTCAATGCTTTTTGTTTCCATACCGGTATCTATGGGAATCCTGGTAGTGGCAAAACTAACACTGCAATGCATATCGTAACTCAGCTGGCTGAGAGGGAGATCCCATTTCTTATCATAAGTCCTGCAAAGACTGAGTGGAGACAGCTACTAAATCTTCTTTCAGATGTTAGAATATTCACAGTTGGTGATGAGCAAGTTGCACCGTTTCGATATAACTTCCTCATTCCTCCACCTAATGTTTCTATTAACACCCATATCAACAATATAGCAGACTGCTTCATAGCAAGCTGGCCAAGTGAGGGTATCATTACTGAACATATAATCAAGATATTCAGACGAGCTTATGATAACGCCGGCTGGAATCGACTCACTAACGAACGTGGCGAACCTATTCTCATCTCGGATCTTTATACTGCCATGGAGCAAGTATCGTCCGAGTTGAGCTACGGTCGGTTACAACAGGATTTCATTGGGGCTCACAAGTCACGATTTGGCTCACTCTTGGATGATGTAGTAATGGCTGTGACTCTGAATACTGAACACGGTCTCACAATACCTGAGTTGCTTGAACACAGAACAGTCATTGAAATACGGAACATGAACTCCTCACAGGTTTCACTCATCACCAGTCTGATCACAGTTGCAGTTGCAGAGTATCTTGAGTCGCAACCACAGGGATTCGAACAAGAGATGAAGCATCTCCTTGTATTAGAGGAGGCTCATCATGTACTAAAACGATCCACAACTTCATTAAGCATCAATGAAGGACACTCCAGTAAACAGATGGCAATAGACACAATCGTGAATCTACTTAGAGAAGCACGAGGGCTAGGGCTAGGACTCATTCTAATAGACCAGCTGCCTGGGGAGATGGCTGATACCGCAGTGAAACTCCCCGGAATCACTATTATCCATCAGATAAAAGACCCACGTGAACGTGTATTAGTAGGAACTCAGGCAGATCTAAATAAGGAGCAGATCTCACACATTGGATCTTTGAATATTGGCGAGGTGATAGTCCACCGGAATCTTGACCTTCATTCTAACTTTGCAGTAAACTGTCAGGTTTCTCACTGTTTCGACAGTGGCAGGCATTGGAAAAATGAGGATATCGTTGAAGCAATGGATTCCTACTACAAGGAACGGCCGTACTTATTGATTCAGCTTCTTCCTTCTACTATGCAGTGGGAGCCTGACCCTCATATATTGAGGAAACTATTACTTCTAACAGAGTCACTTAATTTTCTCAAGAACTTCAAGGCATGTCTAGTCCTCAATCATGATACTGCTGCCAGTGCATATGTCCGAGAAGTTGTTGAAACTATGGTCCAACAACCAACCGAAATTGATCTATATACGACATTGATTTTTCCAGTCCTCGTGAGGAATATGAGGGGGGAAGCTGAGAGCACTTTGAAATGGAACGAAATTATGGATAGCAAAGATTCCAAGGGGGTAGAGGGTCATGGATAAGAACATCGAAGAGTTCGATTCAGCTATCTCTGAGATTAAGAGAGAGCTTGACGAAACTGATCAATCAATAATTCAGGAAGTAGATGAGATAGTCCAAGAGATTGACAACGCTATATTCTCCGAGGATGAACGCGAACAAATCATCACCAAGTGTAATAAGGAGTCATCAACACTACAAAAGATCCAGGAAGACATTGAATTCTTCTTGGGAGAAGATTACACTTGTGAGGATATTGATGCATTTGTCGCATCAATTCATCGATTTGATACTAATGACATAAAAACGAACCCAGTTGCTTTTCAGTACAATACAAACATAGACCATATTCTACAAATGATAGATGGAATACAAAACACCCATCATCTCTCAAAATGGAGCACTCAGGTTTTATCTAAAGGATATGATAGAGCTCTTCATTCTAGTAGACAAAAGTACTCAACACTAGATGTTTTTCTACATACATTGAGTCGAATTTATCTTGAAGATAGAGGACATCAATCTTGGAATCTTGAAGACTTCTTTAATAATGCCAAAAATCTTCTGAACTCCACTTCTAATGACAAATTCGTGAGCTTGTCGAAATTTCTAGATCAACTAACTTATTCCACAATTGATGAGGTAATAAACTCACTAACCAGAGATTCCTGGAAAGGACTCTATTGCGATTTGATAAGCGATCTATCAACCGAATATGGTGATTTTTCCGATGTTATTCGAGTAGCATTCAATTCTCTTTTACAAGACACTTCGAATCTTGCATTATCTCCTTTCCTTGTTGAATCTCCATCTTTAGATGTAATACGTGCAAGATATCTAGATGAACTATATGTAGTATTAACCGAATTTCGAAGATATACTTCAAAAACACAAAAACAAAAAATCGCATATATCCCCTTAATACTTGGATCTTCACATCCAACAATTTGGACCAATGAGGAGGTTTTTCTTCATCCTAAAGCGAATAAATCAACACGTATGAAACTAGAACAAGGTATTCTCTCACGTCCTCTAATTTTACAGGTTGCAATAGATTCTACAGCAACTAAACTAGAAATCCTGCAAACAATGATGCTTGATGAGAATAAATGGAATATGTTCAAGAAATTATATGAAACAGAAGGTGATATCTCTTTCTCATCAGCTTGGAAATACATCAAATCACATTTACTCTTATTTCCTCTAACAAAGGAGAAAGCTCCCACATCCAAAACACCTCTTAGTCACTGGTCACCAGAATTCCGAGAAGCAGCATTATTATTCTCATTTTTTCTTAAAGGAAACAAGAAGAACTCCGGGCCATATCTTGATGTAGCGTTGCGTCATCTTATACATGGCTCTGCTGAAATACCAATTAGTTGTGGAATTGTCCAGGGGAAGGGGAGATACTACCATATATCACACAATTTACAGATAGACAATTCAACTAATCCTTTTTGGGTTCCATATTTTGTACCATTTAACAGATCTTCATCTAGCTTCAACCGTATTGAGAGTGCTCTAAGGGGAATATCTGCTGAATTTCTCCAATACGCACGAGATAATTCACCTTTAATAAAATGGAATCTAGTTCGTTTCGGTGAAGATGAAAACAGTAAGACTAGAAAGGATAAGACACATAATCAAGAATCTAATGATGTGTTTGAGTCCTCCTATGTTGAAATCGAAGGCACCCTAGATTCAATTCAGGACAACAAATCCATATTATCATATGCAGAGATGTTATGCAAATACTTGACCAATGATATTGTAGAACTAATAAACTCCAGTCCAAAAGATGTCATTGGGAGATCTCGATTAGCACCGAGTGCAAACCCTCATGGAAATGACTTTATTGAATATCAAGAGAGGTTCCTTGGAAGAGATGCAGTGGTTCTTTCTATTTTGGACTCGATAGCTAGTGTACTCGAGTACTTTGGTGTGCGAATCCCTGAGAAAGGTGGTTTATCTGGTGAGAAAGTGGTATGTGTTAAATCACTCAACCATGCAACCACAAAAAAAACACTAACAATCAAAGATACCGGAGTTCAAATGCGCATAACCGACTCTATTGAGAAGAATCGTCCATCAACTACGACTTTTTCATCACAAAAGGAAAGATGGCAAGAAATACCATTTACTCATGTTGAGATTGTTTTAGATGATGGAACAACTAAATCATATCCTCTCCTTGCAGTTTTCGCAATTAGTAATACTGCTTACAAGATTATTCCATATCCAGAGTTGTTATGGGACATTGATAACATGCTCCTCGAAATAGGAGATAAAGAACTTCTTTATAAACTCAATAAATTGAGAAACAAAGCTGATTGGTCCTCAGCTTCAGAATTGATTATATCCTTTCTAACGGAGCACTACATATTTTCAGAGAAAACTACAAATCTTAGCCAAGGGTTCAAGAACCTAATTCTTGAAATCGATCCACTTCGAATCACAAAACATATTGTGAATTACAATTGCATAGCAAAAGAAGCTCTGTTTACAGCCCAAATGCGTAAGTATTCAGAACAAGGAATTCCTTTGACAATAGATACTTCTTGGTTTCCTCATTCTATTGAATGTCTTTCTGGATATCTTGCTCAAGTTTTCGGAGGAATACTATGTAAACGCGAGCTCGAAAATGTTGCTGATGCATTAGAAATGTTCGGAGAAGGCGAACTCAAGTTCAATATTGTAGCAGTGTTTCCTTCAAAGAACACGGGAAAAGACCCCAATACCACAAGTGCAGATGCTTGGGTTTTACTTTGGCGTCAACATCAGTACGACATTACCGATAAAAGAGTGCTGAAGATTATGTACAAAGCAAAGACAGAACAAGCATTGTTTTGGTCCGATTTCGCTGAATTAAATTCCGCCTTGTCTATAGAAAAGCATAGTGAATCCATACCCGTACTTGGCGTTTTGGATATATCATCTAAATCCGAATGTGGACAACTAGCTATTAGAAGAACAACTCGATTGAATCAACCCCATCTAGATATAGAAAGACATACATCCATGTTTGATATTTGGATTCGTCGAATTTCCAAATGGATTGATAGCTCAATTCTACTATCTGGATCTACTAGCATATCTAAAGACAATCTTGAATTAAAAAGAAAATTCACATTTTGCAATGATGAATCATTTACGGTTGCACACAATCTTAGCAGTAATATTACTAACCTAAAGGAGCGGCTCCATCGTACAGGTTTCATGTATAGGCAAATTGAACACTTCAAAGAAGTTCTCATTCAATTAGATTCGAAGAATCGTTAGAATCATCGAAAGGTTCATATCGCTAGATAAGAGGTTCAATCATAATCATACGGGGCGGTGGCCTAGTCAGATATTTGGAATTCTCAAATATTCTGGAACGGTATGGCGACGGGCTCCAGATCTAGATTCATCTCGAATCTAAAACTGTAGGGTCAACAAAGGCCGTCTGCCAGGCGAAACTCGTCGATCGTGGGTTCGAATCCCATCCGCCCCACCATACTAGCTAGATTTCAAGTGAATTATCAATAATCTACACAGTTAGCATGTATTCGAGAAGGAGGGAATCAAAACTGGATATTCATCCGTTATTATTGCGTGAAATCAATGATAGGAAGGTTTTCCCTTTTATAGGTGCTGGCTTCTCATTGAATGCGAAGCTGCCCGCTAATCAGAGAATGCCTAATTGGAACACTTTGGTCAATGAAATGGCATCTCAAATAGGAGCGCCATCTGATTTTGGACATATGGAGATTGCCTCTTTGTATATAGAGGAAAATGGAAGACGAGCAATGGTAGAATTTCTGCGGAATAAACTACATCACCAAACAGCAGAACCCGGTGAAGTCCACAAATCACTCGTGAAACTATCATTTCCGATTATGTAAACTACGAACTTTGATACATTATTAGAAGATGCTTGTAGATTAACAATAGGGCCAGCAAACGTGATAAAGAATTGTGATGATCTTTCGTTGGACATCCCACCACATTCCACAAGGATTGTAAAGATGCATGGTTGTCTCAATGCTCCAAATAACATAGTGATATCTGTCCAGGATTATGATGAATACCTTAGTAAAAATCCCATATTTGTTACTCATCTTGCGAATCTCTTCATTACACGAACGCCGTTATTTGTTGGATATAGTAGGAGAGATCCACACTTTAGACACATTAGATGGTTAGTTCGGCAGCAATTAGGAAGTTTTGCTAGACAAGCATTTCTTGTGAACCCAAATATGAGCGAATGGGAAGAAAAAATTCTTAGAGCGGATGGAATCACTCCAATCAATTTACCATTAGAACAAGGTGAACAGTATGGAGAGGTACTGAAAATTTACTTTGATAGAGTATCTGAAGAATTAGAAAAGAGTGGAGCAATAGAAAGCGTTAGGAAGGAGAGCCATCATGAAGAACATGGTGATGACGAGGACTCAAAGAAACTGATTCAGCAAGCCTCACCAGATACAATCTCATCAATTCTAATTGCTACTTCTAACTACTGTTACGTATCAGGATCAGAAGACGAATCAGAAAAACTTGTTGAAAAAATAATCAAGCCATCAATTGACGATATGGGTTTTGATATTAAATACCCAAGTTCATTTGTTTCATCCATTGATGAAATTAGGATTTTGATACAACAAGCAAAACTTGTAATCGCGATTATCAAAACAGAAAACAAAGCAACAGCATACGACACAGGAATTGCGGTAATGCTAAAGAAGCCCTTGGTAATAGTTGCAATGAAAGGGATTAGATTAGATAGTTTGCTACCCAAAGATGTTTACGATGCCATAAAAGCAAATCGAATACCAGTAGTTCGAGTATCCACAATCTTCAAGCCAAGTAAACTAATAGACGAGATTTCAAAGGCAGTAAAACAAGTGTTTGCTCCATTTAGCTTGCTGGGAATTGAAAGAGAGTTGGACGAACAGAATTATCTTGATGTGACTCTCCGTTTGGTAATAGTACTAGACTTCCTGATAAGAAGCCTTGGGAAAAAGCATGATATTATCCAAAAAAGAGTTGATGTCTTTCCAAAAATAGTACACAAATTACAGCGGTTGGACATTATTACTCATGATGAGTTAGAAAGTCTTCTATGGGCAAGAAAACTGAGAAACGGGATAATACACAATAACAAAATACCAAGCGAAGAAAGCACTAGAAGGTTGATGGAATTCTCAAAACAATTCATTGAAACTCATTTTCAAGATAACTACTCGGAAATTATTATTCAAAAACAAGAGATTTGAACCCGGACTAGGCCACGTCCCCGTGTGATATCACAATGAAAACCGTTTTTGATATGAAGCTTTCGACTATAGCCTGTTTCCGTTACTTCTTTTGTCTAGATACGCCATCTCTTGAAATGATGTCTTCATCTGAATAATGGAATCGAACTCATTCCTTTCTTCTACGAGTTTATTTAGTGATAAAAAGAATTGATTGATGACTTTATTGTCAGGAGTTAGATAATTGAAAACGAAACGACTTGTACAGACAGTGGTAACTACATCTGTAATAATACTGGTTGTGGTTGGAATGGGTTCTATACCTGTATATGCAACCCCCGTTGGGAATAGATTTCGGGTAGACGGTGATAAATCTGAGAATATTCCTCCCGCTCAAGATGAAGACCCCATTGATTGGGAAACGGTTCCAGATCCTCGGGTGGAAGCTGAGGTCTTATCGCAAGGTGAAAGGACCCCACAGCATATTCCTGAAACTCCACACGTGTTCTGGGACGATGAACTAGGTCGTTGCTACATTAGTACTAACATTCCTTGGGAATTACTACGAGATGCGGACATCAGTCTAGTTGGGAGTTCAATTGAGGAGAGTATACCTGACGCACCCAAGTTTGAAGATGTATATGACAGTATATGTAAAATCAAATCTTTTTCCGATGTAAAGTATGAACGGACGTTATTCTCTGATCAAGTCGTCATCATCTGGGTGAAGGTGCCTACAACATGGGCAATTGGTGAGGATATTGACATACAGTTTAAAATGTACAATGAAGGTTCGCAGACTGCAACTGTATCCTGTAATTTCTATGGATATGATAATTCTACAGGCTTTGATATGGTAGAGTTCAGTGTCAGTGGTTCCGTCAATGTCTGTCCTGAGTCATATGGAAACAAGAACCTCACAGTGGAGGTACCTGCGGAATCAGTAGGACTAAAGCGAGGTCTTGCTACCGCAACAGGTGATGCCTCCTATAGTGATGACATGGGTTACATCTTTGTTCAAAAATTTGGTGATTCAGATACGAATGATCTTCCTGAAGATGATAGAATGTCCTATACATCGGAAAGTAATAATTACTATTGGGAGGGTCTTCCAGACATTGATGGATTTAATATTTCAGCAGAGTATTCAATGTATCATCCCTATGCGTGGAACATCACTTGGCTTGCGGGATTTCTCGTTGATAATTCTTCATCAATGACTTTTGATACAACAGCAGAACATATTACTGAGGCAGTTACTGAGAAGATGACTTACGATTCTGGTGAAGGTTACTGGTCAGATTTCAGGATTATGAACGAAGGGTATCTTGGAAAATGTGATGAGTTTGCCTGTCTTGAAACATCGTGTCTCAGGGCACTTGGGATTCCAACAAGACAGCTACATGGTTATAGACCAGGGATTGGTGGTCACAGTTGGCCTGAATACTGGGGTGAAGAAAATGGTGATTGGTCGTGGGTACATACTGATCCAACTCGACATCAATATAACAATCCTTCAAACATCAAAATCCTCAATTATACAGAGTTGAAGATGCGATCGAGTTGGGACGATAGCTATTCTCCTGGAGATGGTAGTAAGACAGATGGTAATCTTAGCTCCTATGATGCATTATATGCAATTTCATATGATGGTCCTAATGACTATGAATTTAGTTTCATTGATGTATGTGAGGATGCATCAGTCTGGACCTATGACGCTAACTGGCCAAATCCCTTGTTTGCCATAAAAAGTGGAACTTTATGTACGTCTGATGGCTATTTAAAATCATATTCAAGTTATAGCGATGGTTCCGGTCCATTTTACTATCGAGAACTTGATGACCCACTAAGCATTGATGACTTTTGGAAGCTAGAAGTTGAAATCTCTTTCTCAAATCCGTCAGCTGCTTACAAGGGTTGTTTTGGTCTTGGACTCTATGATGAAGATAAAGAACTGATTTGCTATATCATTCTCTATGAGTGGAGCGAAGGTCAGATTGACATGGATTTGAAAACGAGATGGTATTTTAACAACGGTACTACAAACAACTATAACATATTAGATTATACGGGGTCCTCGTGGCATGGGGTCTTTTGGATTTTTAGGGATGATGCTCTGGATGGTATTTGGTCATTAATCGAAGATTTTAGTTACCAACAGCTTGCAAAATCATCAGATTTTCAGAATGATGATCGGGAGATAAGATATGTTGGTATACAGTGTAGAAAAGGCTCCGGTACTTTTCTGGTCTATAATATCCATGATGTTCGAGTCTGGGAGATTTATCGATAGACATATTGAAAAGTGGATGCTCCATATCAGAATTTGATACGGAGTATTCTCTTCTTTGACTTCTTAAGCTTGAAATAAAGACCTATATGCAGAAGAACCTGATATGAGTTATCATTTTAGTGTATTTGAGGATCCGTGGTATGCTATCGATACGCTCAGAAGGTAAATATAATGTGACTATAATAAGTGTACCCATATTGTTGATAATCGCTTCCTTGTTGTTATCTGCACAAATAACTTACAATTCTTACTCCGAGTCACAACCTAATGATAGACCACAAGCTACCACACTTATTGAAGAAGAGATGGTCTTTGATATGTCTGAAATGCCCTTGTTCTTTACTGAGAATATAGGGCAAGTGGAATCCCCAGAAGTATTCTTCTATGGACACTTAGGACTAACATGTGTTGTTCTCGAGTCCAATAGAATCTATCTACAAGACCCAAAGGTTGGAACTATCCTCGAGCTGGTGTTTATCAATGCACGAACATGTACGCCATTGGGTGTGGACCAACAATACATGCTTAGTAACTTCTTTCTGGGAAACCGAGGGACATTCCAGAATGTAAAATGCTATTCAGAAATTGTCTACCGAGATATCTGGCTAGGAATTGACCTACACTTGCGTATTACTGCAGCAGGTCTCAAATATGACTATATTGTTTATCCCGGTGGAAATGTATCGGATATCCAGATTGGAGTCACTGGCCATGAAAACCTCTATATTACGAGAGAGCAGATCATTGTAGGAATGGACTCGTACTCCATCATTGACAATCAGCTTAAAGCCTTTCAAGAGGAGCAACCAATACACGTTGAATTCACACAGAGGGATGTAAATGTCTATGGCTTTAGAATGGATGATTATGATTATTCTTCAGTGCTTGAAATTGAGCCCCTACTCTATTCCACCTTAATCGGTGGGTCAAGTATTGATATCAGCAGGGATATTGTTGTGGATGATGAAAAGAATGTCTACATCACAGGTCGGACGGGATCAATGAACTTTCCTACCCTGAATTCATATGATTCTACATATAATTCAGGAACTGCTTCCGTTACCGATGACTGTTTTATCACGAAGTTAAATCCATTGGGAGATATTATATACTCCACATATGTGGGAGGATTGTTGTGGGAGGAAGGCATCGCTCTCGCTGTAAATGATGAGGGAAATGTGTTTGTCACAGGCAGAACAACTTCCTACGACTTTCCAATTGTGAATGGGTACGATCAGAGTTTTGGCGGAGGGGGTAACTACGACTGTTTCATCCTAGTCCTCAACTCAACAGGAACTGGATTAATTTACTCGACGTATATGGGAGGAGATATGCATGATGAGGGTGATGCTATATCAATTGATGATGATGGAAATATATTCATTGCAGGTACCACTTCCGAACGTTCATTTCCTACCGTGAATGCTTATGATGACACCTGGAATGATGGCTATGACTGCTTTGTTCTCAAAATGAATTCAACCGGAACCGGTCTTATATATTCAACCTACGTAGGAGGGACTTTCTCAGAAACACCACCTTATGATGACCGTGATGATATCGCAGTAGCTATGACTGTTGACTCAGAAGGGTGTGCCTACGTAACAGGGTATACCAACTCACAGTCTTTTCCCACAGTCAATGCATATGATGACACACTTGGCTCATGGAATACAGATGACTGTTTCGTGTTCAAGCTGAATGCCACGGGAAGTGGATTGGTCTATTCTACCTATATTGGGGATATAGGTCAAGACCGAGGTGCTGACATAACTATTGATTCAGCCGGATGTGCCTACATCACAGGTTCAACGCAATCAAATGCCTTTCCCCTGAGCGATGCCTATGACACCACTCTCAATGGAACGTCGGACACCTTTCTTACCAAGCTCTCATCAGATGGAAACCAGCTTCTCTATTCCACATATATAGGAGGCTCTGAAACCGACTCAGGACAGACACTCATGCATGATGTCATGAACAATATCTATCTCGGGGGGATTACTTGGTCGCCTGACTTTCCTGCTGTAAATGGTGCTGATTATGAAGGAAACGGGAGCATGGACTGCTTTGTCCTCAAGATGAATCTCACTGCAAATACACTCACATACTCAACCACTGTGGGTGGAACCTTGGCTGACAACTTGCAGTCTCTTACCCTTGATGCCTATGGAACAGTTTATGCTGCCGGATACACGTACTCGGATGACTTCCCTCTGGTCAATCCGTATGATGCGACACAGAACGGTGAGAGCGATGTCTTCGTGTTCATACTACCTGACATGGGGGACTCCGATGCTGATGGAATACCTGACTACAACGAGTCCCTCTATGGGACCGACAGGTTCTCTGCAGACTCTGACCAAGATGGATTAACTGACTCCGAGGAGCTTTTTATACACTTCACGAATCCGCTGTCGAATGACAGCGACTTCGACCTACTTGATGACTATGCTGAGCTCATGATACATCTCACTAATCCATTGAGCAACGATTCAGACTCAGATCTTATGCCTGATGGGTGGGAGGTCATGAACCTGCTTGACCCGTTAGATCCATCAGATGCTGTACAAGACCCTGACAATGATATGCTATCAAATCTTGGTGAGTTACAGAACGGTACACTCCCGAATGACAACGACACGGACTCGGACCTGATGTCAGATGGATGGGAGGTGCTGTACGACCTAAACCCCTTAAACCCATCTGACGCTAGCAGTGACCTTGACCTGGACACACTGACGAACCAACAGGAGTATAATCTAGGGACCAATCCCCAGTCGAGTGACAGCGACGTTGATGGGATACCTGATGCATGGGAGGTTTCGATGGGATTCGACCCACTTGATTCCGAGGTATCAATATTAGAGTTCCTCCTCTACAACATGCATGTCACGTTCCTTCTATCCGTGTTGGTTACTGGTACAGGAATGGCTGTATACTACCTCATGCGTCCGCGTCTGGAAGAACTGAAGATGCGAAAAGAACAAGAGCACGAACAAGAGGAGATACATTCAGTCATCAAGCTATTGGGGGGAGATGAAGTGAATACACAACAGGTTGATGAAGCAGATAACGAGATGTATGACTAGCTGCTCCATTGGTATGGATAGATTCTAGATCATAAATCACTTATGATGCGAAGATAGAGCGTTGGATTAATCCTATTCATTGTCTGGGTGGCTGCAAAAATCGTCAGTGCTTTTCTCGAGCTTGCTACTTACGTGAGTCCTATTTCTGTTACTTCTTTTGTCTAGATACGCCATCTCTTGAAATGATGTCTTCACCATCTCCTTCCCCTACATTTGCGTACCGTGCTATTACAAAGAGTGTGTCCGATAGACGATTGAGATATTTGATTATCACTGGACTTACAGGTTTTTGCTCAGATAATGAAATTACTCGTCTTTCTGCTCGCCTGCATACAGTACGAGCCTGATGCAAGAACGCTGCTGATTTTGTACCACCAGGAATAACAAAGTTTGAGATTGGTGGAAGTTCTTCAGTGAGTTCATCTGCAAGATGCTCAAGGTCGGTTACATCTGTTTCACTAATCCGGTTCAAAAAACCGAATATCTCATTATCATCATGTGATGTTGCAAGCTCAGCTGCCGCATTGAAAAGACGTTGCTGAATTGCATGAAGAAAACTTGCTACTCTCTCGCCTGAATGTACTTTTGCGACACCTAAGACTGTTATCAGTTCATCAACTGTTCCATATGCTTCAACTTGGGGGCTGTCTTTTTCTATTCTCTCTCCGGTCAACAATCCCGTCTTTCCTTTGTCTCCCTTTCTCGTATAGATACTGTCAGGCACGATGATTATCTCCTTTGACAACAAAGATTTCTATCTATCATTCATTGAACATCTTGAGTTAAAAGGGATGCATATCATTGCAAAAGTATGACGGCCAGATTAAGAGGAGTTGCAGGAGTTGACGAAGCAGGACGTGGTCCCATGATTGGACCGATGGTCGTCTGCGGAATCCTGTTAGACCAAAACGACGTTCCCAGTTTGAAACGAATGGGTGCAAAGGATTCTAAGACACTTTCTTCTAGGCGTCGAGCTGAACTCTCAGTTGCGATCCGCAAAATTGCTAGTCATGTGAAAATGGAGATTGTTTCCGCATATGATATTGACACCATGAGAAAAAAGATGACACTGAATGAGATTGAAGTAAGAGCATTCGTTTCCATCCTGAAAAAACTCATGCCATCTGAAGCCTATCTTGATGCCGCGGATGTAAAAGCGGATAGATTCGGTGATACAATTGGGGAACGAAGTGGTCTTACTAAGCTTGGTTGTAAGATTATCTCGGAGCATAAAGCAGATGCGAAATATCCTATCGTAGGCGCTGCATCAATCATCGCAAAACACGAGCGTGATAGTATAATCGAATCCCTTCATCACGAATATGGTGATTTTGGTTCTGGGTATCCTTCTGATCCCAAGACTGTAGAATATGTCAAGGGCTATATCATGGAAGGCAAAGAATTACCCCTGTTCGTCAGAACTAGCTGGGATTCTGTTAAAAAACTTGTAGACAAATATAGTACGCATCAATCACGACTAGATAGATTTTGAACTAGTTTTGAGACCGTTCTTTGATTATTTTCTTCAGTTCTTGACTCTTGTCAATGTGGTCCAATTCATGTTGTCTGATTATTGGCAATTCGATAGTATCTTTCTCTATTCTTCCTTCTTCTGCTATGATTAAAGAATCCAAATCTGTAACATCTGATACACTCTTCAAGATACTCATTCGTTTCTGCAATTTTCTACTAGCTATTGAACCAACACCTGTCATTATTGGTGAGCCCTCCTCCTTTGCTGCAACATGAAATGGTGCACGGTCAGTCCAGAGTACTTTCATTCCTAATCTTTCAAAGAATTGATTCACTTGTTCTTCTAAATACGTAATTTCCGATGTTCGTGAAATTGGTGTTGGCTCTCGCTCTACTAACACATTTCTAAAGATATCCAACGGTATTATCAGGTCCGTTTCAAGAACTTCTTCTAAACGATCCGCAACGCCCTTACTCACATCCATCTCTTCTTTCTCATATGCAAGAATAGCCCTAGTTGAAACTTCAACACATTTAGCCAGTTCTTTCTTCGTCATGTCATATGAGATGCGCACTTCTCTCAATTTCGCTCCATCTATTGCGACAAATCTGCCGCCTCTCTGAATGAACTCTCTTGGCATTTTCTCTTCAGAGATCAATCCTTCAAATGTGGGTGGAGTGATTGTGGAAACACCAAACCGTTTGTATACAACACCCTCATCCAAAGTTCCCCTTCTTGTCTGTCTGCCAATGATGAGGGGAGTGGCACTGAAGAAATGTGCAACGAGTTGCAAGGACTCAGCATCTTCTCTGGTTAGGGTATCAATGTTCGAGAGAACCTTCACCAGAACTAGCTGATCACCCTTCCGAGCTACTAAATCGAAACAACTAGGTCTGACATCACATTGTGAAGAAAGGTCGAACCCAGCCTCCTCTAGATTTGAAATGACCTCTTGAATCAGCTGGCTCCGAGCTTGTGACATTACATTGACCACCATTTCTTTGGTCTATAATCCTTTTCAGGATTACTAAATGTGCGACTAACATCGAAATTTCAATCATCTGAGGAAGTCAGTGTGAAGCCTATTACAGTAGTAGATGGAAACAATCGTCTTAGAATCTGTATCTGTGGCCTTACGAACTGTTCAACCAGTACCCATTCACTAATTCCATTCCATTCAATTGTTACCTCTCCTTCAATTATCTTGCAGAGCAAATACAGCTCAGTCTTTCCTCCTGATAAGGTAAACATACCTGGTCCAAGATCCATTCTTCTGAGGATAATCAAAGGGAGTCTTATCTCAGAATGAAGATGTTCTGGTACTAGTTCTAAAAGCCTCTCGATTTCCTCTTTGCGGAATGCCGAAGGCTCTCCGCCTCTTGTTTGATAGAAATAATCCCCTTTTGCAAGTATATCCTTTAATGACACACGTTTTGAAGGAAGATGATCATTCGCTGTGTCAATCTCATGTTCTAAAATCCTATCGAAGTAAGTCACCTGAGTTCCTCCGTAACTCTCACAATTAGGAAGATATGATCTTTCTCAAGCGGCTCAAGATCCACTCGCTCTATAATCTCTAAGCCATGATTATCTAGATATGTGATTTCTTTATCATATATGCTCTGAACATCCTTTGCAGAATCAATACTTCGTGCTTTGATAGCAATCATTCCCCACGCACCAAAAGAACAGAATGTTCGGAGATTCTCGTAGAAGATTTCAGACTGGTTTGATTGTGCAACATCCTGATATATCACATCAATGGGTCCGGTCACAATCGGATTGTAACGTGATGGATACCTAGCATCATCTACAATAGGATAGATGTTGGTTCGTGTAGTTGCAAGTGTGAATAGGTCTCTTGCAGTTCTGGGTGAGAATTCCACTCCATAGACAGCACCTTCTGGGCCAATAATATCAGAAACATGACTCACAGTTGTTCCCGATGCAGCTCCTAAGTACAAAACTCTGGAGCCTAGTTGGATAGGCATCTCATTCAATCCATTATGTATAGCCGCAGCAAGTTTTGACCTTCTTGTTGCCCATAATCTGAATTCTTCATTATCTATGGACACTAGTTTCTCACCATAGACGCTCTGATCTGGGACTAGGGTGCGAGTAGCTAGTGATGACCTCTTTCCATCCTGAACTCTGAACACTCCAGGGAACTTCGAGTTCTCTATCTCGTTCATTTTCTTTTCCTCCTCGTATTATCTCTTCTAGAACCTCTACTTTGTTTCTGAGTTGGAGGGGGTTTTGGTTTTTCAGGTGGTTCTTCTGCATTCTGTAATTTGATTTCTTCAACACGTTTCATAAAATCCGCTCGTAGTTTGTCTCCCACATCGCTACCAGAATAGGCATCTATTCTTGCTGCAATTGAGATTTTACCCGCGAGAGCTCTAGCTATCTTTCCCCTTTGCCAGTATGGTGCTGAGTGTATTTCCGGAACCTGATAGATTACGCCATGTTTTGGAGGTGCCGCGCCGGTCTTTAGGCTACGAAAGAGCGCTTTTTCTGCGCCAAATACTTGAACTGTACTAGAAGGCTTTCTAGCTAAATCCATCAACGAACCTGCTAGGCTAATCAATCTAGCACCTACCATATGTCCAATAAGCTTGCTGATGTTGGGTGCAATGTTGGACATCAGTTCTTCAATATACCTCTCCATCTCACGTCGGAGATCATAAAGATCAATGACCCTCTGAGCGAGTCCAGATACAGCATCTAGATCCCCAGCTTCTAAATCCGCCCCGATATCCTTTGGTAATTCACTGAGAATATACTTAGAAAGCTTCTCTGGAACTCCTATCTTACTCAAGTTCTCCTTTGTGGTTTCAACACGACCCCTACATGTCTTAACTATGCGAGCATACAGTTCGTGATCTTCAACTAGACTGTCCAATGAAGGGTGATGAAGCGAATACCACTCTCTCAGGCGCATTGCAAGGACATTGATTGATTTGTCAGTTTCAGATACTGCATCAATTGCGTTCTTAACGAGTAGATCCTTCTGTTCACTTGCAGCACTCAGAGTGATTCTTGAGAGGTTCAATACCATCTGATGTCTAAACGATCTAACCGACTCTATTGATTCTACTATTCCACTCTTCTGGATGAATTCATTTTCATTGTCACGGAACCATCTAAGAGGGGCTGCTGTTTCATCGATTGTGATTTTTTTGCTTGAAAGGCTACTGAGACGCTTACCTAACGCAATATGATCGACAATGAATTCATTCTCATCAAGTTCATCTATGTTCTGAGCAGTTTCCTTGATTAGAGATGTGCTCTCTCCTTCGTTGATTTGAAATATCTCTCTCGCAGCTCTCTCTGTATCAGGGTAGGTGAGTTGTTTCGAAACAACCTCACTCTTTTCATTGATAACAAAGATGCCTAACGATGTGAGTGCCACATAAAGTGTCATGATGTTAGCCCCTAGTATTGTTTTGGAAGTGCATTTGTCGAATAAATCATTCCATAGGGGGCTGAACCCACATCTCTGGTCAATCCATTGGGCTTATTACTTACAACACATCCACATATCTCCCAGGTGCTCTGGTGAAGATTGAAGGTTATTGGCTAGCTTCTGGCGTACTTGGTGTGACTGCATCCATAATGCGACGTGTCCTGGCTTCAGGTGCAGATGCCGTTGTCACCAAATCAGTTGGACCCGAACCACGTAAAGGACATCCGGGTCCGGTTCTCACTACTTCGCATGGAGGTCTCCTAAATGCAGTAGGTCTCACAAATCCCGGGATAGATGAATTCAAGGACGAAATGATTTCTCTCAGACAAGATGGTTTACCTGTTATCCTCAGTATATTCGGAAACACAATTGATGATATAATGCGTGTTGCAAACAAAGGTAAGGGTATGAATCCTGTTGCTATCGAGCTAAATCTATCATGCCCCCATGCTGAAATTGGGCAGATTGCTCACGACCCGGATCTCACACATGACTATGTTCGTGCGGTGAAGGATATAGTTACCTGCCCTGTGTTCGCAAAATTAACACCTAACGCGACCGATATAGTGGATGTAGGTCTTGCTGCTGAAAGAGCAGGAGCTGATGCTATAGTTGCTATAAACACACTTCGAGGAATGAAGATTGACATCTATCAAAGGCGTCCTGTCTTGGGATATAAGGTAGGTGGACTTTCTGGGCCTCCAATATTTCCAGTTGCAGTTCGTTGCGTATATGACCTCCACCAAAGGCTCTCTATTCCGATAATTGGTGTTGGCGGGGTAAACACATGGCAGGATGCAATAGAGATGCATCTTGCTGGAGCAAGTGCAATTCAAATTGGGACAGGTGTTCTTCGCAAGATGGACATTTTTACGGAGATCAAACAAGGTGTACAAACGTATCTCGAAAATGAGGGCTTTTCCTCAGTTAAGGAGATTGTCGGATTAGCAGGGAGGCTCGCGGAATGAAAATCGAGCACCTTATGGGCAATCCCACTTCGGTGAAGATTTCCAAACGAGTTGAGGAAAACCCAAGTACTGTAAGCCTGTATTTCGAGATATCTGATTCATATTCCCCCATATTACCAGGAGAGTTCCTTATGGTCTGGATTCCGGGTGTTGATGAGATTCCTATGAGCATCTGTTTATGGACCCCGCCTATCGTTGGAATCACAGTCAAGTCCGTAGGTGAGGCAACTGAAGCACTTGCTCAGAGAGATGTTGGTGATTGGATTGGTATACGTGGGCCCTTTGGACGCTCATTCAATGCTGACTCTTACAACGCTCTGGTTGTTGGTGGGGGTGTTGGAATGCCGCCTCTAAGATTCCTTGTTGATAGTCTCCTCTCAAAGGAAGTCAAGACAACTCTGGTGATTGCTGCCAAGACAAAGGACGAATTAATACTCTATGACTTCATGAAAAGAAAAGACTCCAATCTCAAGGTTGAGATAGCAACCGATGATGGGTCTATGGGTTTCAAAGGATTTGCTACTCAGCTTACTGAGCGGCTTTTGGAGAATCACGAATTCGATACAATATACACCTGCGGTCCTGAATTGATGATGGTAGGGCTCTATGAAATTGCAAAAGAGCACAGAGTAAAATTTCAAGCATCTCTTGAACGTTTTATGAAATGCGGATGTGGAATTTGTGGAACATGTGCTATGGACCCAGTCGGAGATTTAGTCTGCAAAGATGGACCTATCTTCTCAGGAAAAGAGCTTGATAGTATAAGTGAGTTCGGAGAGTACCATCGTGACGCAACAGGCGTCAAGAAAAAGTTCTAGGGCACTCTATTTTCGAACACCGACGACCTGACCGCGAATAAACCGTTTGTGATAATTCCTCTTGTTGCGAATTCGAGGAATGGGAGTATGACGCTCGCGGGCTCGAACCTTAGGTGTTGATTCTCGGACTTTGCCTGCCTTTGTAAGTGATCCATGTGAACCTGGCATTAAATAGTCAATCCTCTTTGGTTGTATATTCAAATCCAATTAATGGCGTTTTAAGGCTTGTCATGTGGGGCAGTCAATTTATAGTGCCCTAATAGATTTTAAGCAGCCTTATTTCAACAGGAACTCAGTTTTTGATTAATGGAGGAAACAATCTTGACCGAATCTACAGAAAAGGAGGCATTGGGATACTTTGAGTCCAAGTATAATTGTGCACAGTCCGTGTTTAGAGCAATTCTAGAGCATAAAGGACTTTATTTCAATGAAGCTACTCAGCTTGCTGCAGGATTTGGTGGCGGAATTACTCATAGCGGTCAGCAATGTGGAGCGCTTTCAGGAGCAATGATGGCTATTGGAGTACTAGCCGGACGAAAAATCAACGATGTTCGCGAACATAAGGCGATGACATACGACCTCACCTCAGAGTTACTAACAAAATTCGCAGAAGAATTTGGTACAATACGATGTGACGACTTGACTGGTGTGAATATGAGTGATCAAGATGCGCTCAAGAAAGCCATCAATGATGGGGTCTTCGAAGAGATATGTCCGAAATTTATCATAAAATCAGTGGAAATTGTGCTAGAGATGTTCCCTGATTAGCTGAGAACACAGACAGTGTCAAACCAATTGGTTTAACCGTAATTCCTGAACTAGTTCTACCATCATGCCTGTTCCTGATGAGGATTATAAGTTTCATAGAGCGATTATAGACGCACTTCTTAGTTCAGATCAGGTACTTGATAGGCGTAGCATAAATCGGATTAAAAATAAGATATGCGCGGAATTCAAAAGATCAAGAGTTCCTTCAAATGCTGACGTGCTACAGGATGCAATTCCTGAAGAATTGGAGGTCTTGATACCTCTGATGCAGAAACGGCCTGTGCGTACAATCTCAGGAGTTGCCGTTGTTGCTACCATGACTGAACCCCATGCCTGCCCTCATGGCAAATGCGCATATTGCCCCGGAGGTCCTGATCTAGGTGTTCCACAGAGCTATACAGGTCACGAACCAGCTACTATGCGCGGATTACAGCACGATTTTAATCCTTATGGGCAAGTGGAAAGTAGATTGAACCAGCTCAGTACGATTGGTCATTCGATTCAAAAAGTCGAGTTAATTGTGATGGGTGGTGATTGGTGCTCTAAACCAACCGAATATCGAGAGGGATTTGTCAAAGGTTGTCTTGATGCAATGAATGGAATGAGAAGTGCCTCTCTCACTGAAGCTCAGAGAATAAACGAAACTGCAGATGTCAGAAATGTTGGACTTACCTTTGAAACGCGTCCGGATTGGGTGACTCATGAAACTACTAATGATATGCTTCAGATGGGTGCAACAAGAGTTGAATTAGGAGTTCAATCCCTGTCTGATGATATCCTAGAGAAAGTTCAGAGAGGCCATGATATAGCAACCACTGCGAGAGCAACAAAATTACTCCGTGACAGCGGACTGAAAGTATGTTATCACATGATGCCAGGGCTTCCAGGTAGTTCAGTTGAGCAGGACTTGGAAGACTTCGAGCGTCTGTTTACCGACTCTCGTTTTCAACCGGATATGCTCAAGATATATCCTACAATCGTTGTAAAGAACACAAAACTCTATGAATGGTGGCAGGAG
>Ga0315553_10001331_pt1 | contig 20615 bp, 22 predicted proteins | sample SalMarSW160140MG_FD_203099 | JGI IMG/M metagenome (GOLD analysis project Ga0315553, IMG submission 203099) | Salt marsh sediment microbial communities from the Plum Island Ecosystem LTER, Massachusetts, United States - Salt Marsh Sediment SW1601-40 ... | reverse complement strand
TCCTCGGTGCTGCGGTACTTACCGGTGCCCGCTATCAGGCGGGAGCGAAACTTCTTGCCGGCGATCTCCAGATAGTCTTCCATGACCACGACGAAATCCTCCCTCACTTCACGACTGAATCTGCTCCGCTTTCAAGCGCTTTCTATGTAGCTCTTCTACGAGAATCCCCACTATTCGAGAGGTCTGCCACTCAACCTCCTGTGTCGAGAGTTCCCAACTGCCCCAGTGGCCGCCATGTGCTATCGAGAGCCAGTTGAACGCTGACATGACACGCTCAACGAGAGCGTCGAGCTCTGCCTTTGGTAGAGGATCAACTGGCGCGAGGTTTACATCCACATGCGCCAACTGCTGATCCCTCATCCGCTTCAGGCCCGTCAGTATTCTCTTGCTCTGCCTAAACTGGCTGAAGACTATATTCACCTCCGCTGAGGTATGACCTGATACGAGGCTCGCGTCTTGCCGTGCGGCTCTTAGAAGATTTGAAAGGCTAGCAGTTCTGGGGTCTGTGTCGAAGACCTTAGCGAACTGCATAAGCGCCATGTTAAGAAGGGCGAACCCGACCGGTGTAAGGAACCCCCGGAACCGATCGAAGACTTCGTTCTGCTCTTCGAGAGACCAGGAAACCTCACCCTCTTTGTAAAAGCGGAGATTCTCCCATGCGGTGTAACAGTACAACCCAAAAGTAATGACTTCCCGTAACTGGCCTAGTCGCTTCCTGAACTCAGCGCGCGTCATCACCTCGCCCCGCCGTCCACGAATCTCGTTCAGCTTCTCGTCCTCCGCACTAGCGCCGCCGAACCCTTACTTGGCGTGCTTCTTGGCCAGCTTCTCCTGCTCGGCCTGCACTTGCCTCGCCGTCTCCTCCCCCAGGTGGCGCGATATCTGCATGGCGCAGAACTTGGGCCCGCACATCGAGCAGAACTCGGCCTCCTTGTAAATATCGGGCGCCAGTGTCTCATCGTGCATGCTGCGGGCCGTTTCGGGGTCCAGCGAGAGGGCGAACTGCTTCTCCCAATCGAAGTCGTAGCGCGCCCGCGACATCTCGTCGTCCCGCGCCCGTGCCCCCGGGTGCTTGCGAGCAACGTCGGCGGCGTGGGCGGCGAGCTTGTAGGTGACAACCCCCTCCCTGACGTCGTCCAGGTCGGGCAGGCCCAGGTGCTCCTTGGCTGTCACGTAGCACAGGAAGCTCGCCCCAGCGTGGCCGGCCACGGTGGCCCCGATGGCCGAGGTGATGTGGTCATAGCCAGGCGCGATGTCTGTCACCAGCGGCCCCAGCACGTAGAAGGGCGCCTCGTCGCAGATCTCCTGCTGCACCTTGACGTTCATCTCGATCTCGTCCAGGGGGATATGGCCCGGCCCCTCCACCATCACCTGGCACTCCCTGGCGCGAGCACGATGCGTCAGTTCGCCCAGCGTGCGCAGCTCGGCGAACTGGCCCTCGTCGCTGGCGTCGGCCAGGCAGCCCGGCCGCAGGCCATCGCCCAGGCTGAAGGCCACATCGTAGCGGCGGAAGATGTCGCAGATGTCGTCGAAGCGTTCGTACAGCGGGTTCTGCTTGTGGTGATAGAGCATCCACCGGGCGAGGATGGAGCCGCCGCGGCTGACGATGCCAGTCACCCGCTTGCTCACCAGCGGCATGTGCTCCAGAAGGACGCCGGCGTGGACGGTCATGAAGTCTACGCCCTGCTGAGCCTGGAGCTCGATCATCCCCAGGAAGTCCTCCGCGGTGAGGTCCTCTACCCGATCGACCAGCGTCACCGCCTGGTAGATGGGCACAGTGCCGATGGGGACAGTGCTCTCGTTGATGATGGCCACCCGGATGGCATCGATGTCGCCGCCGCAGCTCAGGTCCATCGCCGTATCAGCACCGACACGTACCGCCAGGCGCAGCTTCCCCAGCTCCTGCTCGATGTTGGAGCTTACGGCGGAGTTGCCGATGTTGGCGTTGATCTTGATCGTTGCCGCCAGGCCGATGCCGATGGGGTCCAGCTTCATGGCCAGATGGCTCACGTTGGCCGGGATCACCATCCGCCCTCTGGCCACCTCCTGGCGCACCACCTCCGGCTCCAGCCCTTCCCTCTCGGCCACGCGCCGCATGGCATCGGTGATCACGCCCTGACGAGCATGATACAGTTGCGTCACCGGCTTGCCGTTGGAGGCCATGACTGGCTCCTTTCTAGAGACGCTCTCCCCCTCATAAAAATTCGCGCCGCTGGGTGTACCAGCAGCGCATTGTTTGGGACGTCTCTTCCGATTCCCTACGCTGGCATTACCCAGATCAGGTTCCGACGGTCGCCCCCGACATTTCGGGGCCTCTCAGCCCGGTTTACCCGAGCTCCCGCACGGCTCTATTCAGTTGGTGCTTTCAGACTAGCATGCAAGCGAGCCAAAGTCAACGAACCTCTACCAAGAAGCAGGTTTTGTAATAGTCTTGCCTTCAGCGTCGGTTAGGGCCGGCGGAAATTGGCAATTCTTGAGAACGGTTTTATTGATGGTTCGAACCCGATAGCTTGCCACCTTTTCTAACTCCCCACTTATCTTGCGGGGCCGGTGAGGGTTGATGACCCCGATTCGTTTGCCGAATCTACGCACGGTCTTGATTGGCAAGGCCAAATCAGAATCATTGGTGATCACCGCTGCCTCGTCAAAATCGTTGAAAAAGCAGTCGACCAAGAGGTACGTGGCCAAGTCAACGTCGGTTCTTTTCTCCTCTATCCTCAGAACCTTAACCATCTGCGGGGGGTGCTTGAGGTCTACATAGACCAGGGGATACTTGGGCTGCAGCACTGCACGTTTAGCGAACCATCCTTCCTTATGGACAGTAAGATTCGGGATTGTGCTTAAGGCCCGAATGTAGACGTCTTGCCGGCTGGAGGCTTGCGGTTCATGCGGGAAATCTAGGACGAGAGCAGTGAAGTATCTGATTCTGTGAATCGTTTGGCCTGGGAGCAGGGTCGCACATAATGCACCAAGATCGAGCCATTTGAACTCAGTTCCCTTGACAGCGCCGTTATACAGGTTGAACCCATCGATGTAGACATTCGTGCGCACGGCCCTAGTCCTGAGCATGAAAAGACCACCATCACTGGTGGCCTTTCCTCCCTGCCACCGAAACAGCAGGGGCAGTTATCAACACCATTATAGACTAATGGTTTATAATGTCAAGGTTTTTTATGCACCTACCGTATTTCGATGGGGGGAGGGGGTCTCTCACCCTCGAATTTTCAAATTGACCCACTACCCATCCTTCCACCACTCGTAGAAGTGATGCACAGGCCCCGGCCCCTTGCCCAACGTCAACGCATGCTCCAAGGCCGCCGTCACATACTCCTTGGCATGGGCCACCGCCTCCTCGATGCCGGCCCCCTGCGCCAGCCAGACCGCGATGGCCGAGGCGAAGGTGCATCCCACGCCTCGCCCGTGGCGGGTGGCCAGGCGCGGCGCCGAGAAGCGACGAAGTGCCCTGCCGTCGTACAGCAGGTCCACCGCCTCCGGCCCCGAGGCATGCCCACCGGTGATCACCACGTTCCTGGCCCCCAGCGCCGCTATCTCCTGCGCCGCCCGCTGTAGATCATCGTCCGTCTCCAGGCGGCGGCCCACCAGCGCCTCCGCCTCGGGGATGTTGGGCGTGACCACAGTGCACAGGAGGAGCAGCTCCTCCCGGAGAACGCTCAGAGCGTCCTCCCTCAGCAAGAGGTCGCCGCTCTTGGCGGCCAGCACCGGGTCGACCACCAGGTTCGGCAGGCGATGCTGCCGCACCCTCTCCGCCACCACGCGAACGATCCCCGCATTGGCCAGCATCCCCGTCTTCACGGCGTCGACGCCCATGTCCCGCACGACGGCATCGATCTGGGCGGCCACCAGCTCCGGCGGAAGCTCGTGGATCGCCTGCACCCCCATGCTATCCTGAGCGGTGACGGCGGTTATGGCGCAGGTTCCGTAGACGCCCAGGGCAGCAAAGGTCTTGAGATCGGCTTGGATGCCGGCGCCGCCGCTGGAATCGGAGCCGGCGATGGTCATGACCGTTCTTTTCATGGCTTCTCGCCGGCAACGTAGCAGACGGCTCCACGGCCGTCAAGAAAACGACGCTAGCGCCAACAAGGGAAGTTCACGCTATAATGAGAGGGCGGAAAAGGGGAAGGAGCGTGAATCGTGCGATCGCACATCAACGTTTTTACCAGGGGTAAGGAAGTACTGGAGGAGATCACCCAGAGGGTCAACGACGTCGTCCACCGCAGCGGCGTCGAGGAAGGCGTCTGCTATCTGTACCTGCCGCACACCACTGCCGGCATCATCATCAACGAGAACGCCGACCCCTCCGTGGGACGAGACATCCTGAGCCGCCTTGACACCCTGGTCCCCAGCAAGGGCAGCTACCACCACCTCGAAGGCAATGCCCCCGCCCACATCAAGTCTTGCCTGACGGGCCTCTCCCTGACGGTGCCCATCGATAACGGGCGCCTGGCCCTCGGCCGCTGGCAGGGCGTCTTCCTATGCGAATTCGATGGCCCACGCGACAGGACCATCGTCGTGCAGGTGCTCTCCAGCCAGGCCGCCGGCCCGGGCAAAGCCCCAAAGTGAGAGACAGGCAAACGCTGATGTGGCGGCTATTCTATCGACATCCCAGCGCCAACTGGCTGGCGACTGTTTCTAGACGGCGGCGTAGAGCCTAAGCCATGAACGACGTCTGCGCAGAGCTGCATCTCGGGCCTGAGGCAGTCAATTATATCCGAGACTGCCTGGCAAACGGGAAAACCTTGGCGAGGTATCTCCTGGAAAGGCCTGATCTGGAAAGTGGCACAGTAACGACGTTTCTTCCATCAGATGTTAGCGAGGAAGCAGCGACCCAATTCAAGTGGGGTGGAAAGCTCAAGAGGGACCCTGCAACTTTCGTATACCGCACGGAACCTGACGGGTCGACAACTAGGTGGGAGCCTAAGCCCAATACAGATCCGTGGCTGGTGTCAATTCTGCAGCGGTTTCTCCGAGGGAGAGCAGAAAGGGTCTGCGTATTCGAAAACGAGCTGGCTTCACCAGGCGACCCGTGGCTTTCGTTGCCCAGATGGGACATCCTCCAGACTGCGATATTCGAGAACGAGGTCTATCATCTCCTCTCTAATAGAGATGCGGAGAACGAGGAGAGAATACTAACCACAATCAAGGGAGCAAATGCATGGCTGTTTATTGGCGCCATGACATCCGTCTCCAAGGCCTCCGATCTGGCTCTTGAGGCAGATACGGTTGATGATGAGGTTCTGGAAATGTTTGCCCAGAGAGCCGAGAAGATCGTTGTTGGTGCATATGATGGCGAGAGTTATCTGATCTGGAGCAAACCTGCTTCATAACGCGAGTACCTTCGCCCAGGTGCGGTTTGGCTCCGGGGCCAGCAGCCAGTTCGGCTTGAGCGGCGAGCAGTTTGACAACAAGACCGACTTTACCTTAAGAGCAGGAGAAAGAGATGACCAGCGAAGAGCTACTGGAGCAAGCCGTAGAGGAGACGGCCCGCCTAGTGGTGGCCGCTATTCTATCGACATCCCAGCGCCAACTGGCTGGCGACTGTTTGCAGACCGCAGGGTGGAACCTAAGCCATGAATGAGATCTGCGCAGAGTTGCATCTTGGCCCTGAGGCAATCAGTTATATTCAGGAGCGCCTGGCAAACGGGAAAACCTTGGCGAGGTATCTCCTGCAAAGACCTGACCTGGAAAGTGGCACAGTAACGACCTTTCTTCCGTCAGATGTTGGTAAGGAAGCGGCGACCCAATTCAAGTGGGGTGGAAAGCTCAGAAGGGACCCTGCAACTTTCGTATACCACACGGAACCTGACGGCTCGACAACTAGGTGGGAGCCGGTGCCAGACACCGATCCCTGGTTGGCGTTGCTCCTCCAAGAGTTTCTTCGAGGGACACCAGAAGGGATTTGCATCTTCGAGAATTCATCCGCTTTACCACGGGATCCATGGCTTCAATCATCAGACCTGCAAACCCTGATATTTGGCGACGAGGTCTATCATTTCGTCTCCCACAGGGACGCCGAGAACGAGAAAAGGATACTAGAAACGATCAGGGGGGCTAGGTCGTGGCTGTTCTATGGGGTCGCGACCTCTTCCCCTAACCCCGGCGATGTGTCTTTGGAGGCAGGAACGATTGGTCGTGAGTTCCTGGAAGTGTGTGCCCAGAGAGCCGAAAAGATAGTAGTCGGAGCGTATGACGGGGAGAGCCACTTGATCTGGAGCAAGCCCGCTTCGTAAGGCGAGCACCTTCGCCCAGGTGCGGTTTGGCTCCGGGGCCAGCAGCCAGTTCGGCTTGAGCGGCGAGCAGTTCGACAACAAGACCGACTTTACCTTAAGAGCAGGAGAAAGAGATGACCAGCGAAGAGCTACTGGAGCAAGCCGTAGAGGAGACGGCCCGCCTGGTGGTGGCCGCCAACCATGTGGTGGCCCTGGTAGGAGCAGGCCACTCGGTGGAGAGTGGCATCCCTCCTTTTCGAGGACCAGGCGGCCTCTGGACCAAGTACGGCGAGCCCGACACGCTAGGCTACCAGAGCTTCATAAGCGACCCCAAGAAGTGGTGGGAGGAGAGGATTAGCGGCACCGGCCCCTTGCAGGAGCTCCTCAACGCCCTGGATCAGGCCAAGCCCAACCCCGGCCACTACGCCCTGGCTGAGCTGGAGCAACTGGGCCAGCTTCAGCACATCATCACCCAGAACATCGACAACCTCCACCAGGAGGCCGGCAGTACGGCCATCACCGAGATCCACGGCAGCCGCGTGAAGCTGCGCTGCATCGGCTGCAACACCCGCTGGCCAGTCGCCGAGTTCACCATCGAAGAACTGCCACCCAAGTGCCCCGAGTGCGGCGGCATGGTGAAGAGCGACACGGTAATGTTCGGCGAGCCCATACCCCGCGACGCCCTGGAGGAGTGCGTCCGCCAGTCCCGCATGTGCACCTGTATGCTCCTTGTAGGCACCTCAGGGACAGTGTATCCGGCGGCCGGCTTCCCTCAGGACGTGAAAACGGCTGGCGGCAAGCTCATCGAGATCAACCCCAACGAGACGGCCCTGACCCCCCTGTGCGATATCATCCTGCGGGCGCCGGCGGGCACCTCCCTGCCGATGCTGGTGGAGCGCGTCCGCCAACTTACGGCAGCCTAACGCACAACGTCATGACGGCGCATGCCTGATGGGTGATTCGAGCCGAGGACGGAGATCGAGGGACCTTCGGTCTACCCCGAAGCGGAGAGCTAGCCCTCTTCCTGAAGAATCTTCCTTAGCTTTTGCAGTGTGCGGCAGAGGATGACCCGCACATTGCTTTCGCTCAGGTTCATTATCCCGGCGATCTGCACGTTTGTCAGCTCGGCGTCGAACTTCAGAGAGATAATGTCCTGCTCCCTCCGTGGGAAGTGCCGGACATGGCCCATTATCTTGGCCACTTCCTCGCGCTCTAGATAACTATCCTCAGGGGCGTCTTCCCCCGGCAAGGAGTCTACCAGATCACTGTCGACTGGGCCGCCAAAGCGGTTGCGCTTGCGGCAGTAGGAGATCAGGAGATTTCTGGCGATGGTGAACAGCCAGGTGCCGAAGGCTTCTTCATGCCGAAGGGTCTCGGCCTTAACGTAAGCCCTCTCGAAGACCTCTGATGCTATGTCCTCGGCTGCTTGGACGTCCCGTATTCGCCCGTAGACGTAGGCGAACACTCGCGGGAAGTACTGACGGTAGCGCTCGGCGAAGTCCTGAAAGATGCGCTCACCGACGCTCACGTCCCCCGGCCGGCTGAGAGGCTCGTGTACGCCGACACTTCTCAAGTGCCGTTTCCCCCTATCTTGTCATCCGAAAATCCCGATTACGCTTCCTAGAAGCCTTTCTATAGAACTGTGCCACTAGACAATAGCCGTACTCTTTCTGCATAATGAGACCAGTGAGTTTAGCTCTTCTGGACGATTATTAGGTTACTAATATGACTTTTTTACCATCCCAATATAGAATTGGGAATCTATATTGACCTAACAAAGATAGCAGCCATTTCACCACTTGTCAATACCCATGGTAAAAAAACGGTGAGAAATCTTGGCCGAACGGCGGAAGCATGACCAAACCCATGTTTCTTAATCATGCCGCCTATTCAGTGAACGCGGATGTCCCCCTCGGGCAGCGCTTTACCCGTTCCCTGGCTACGGCCCGACTATTTGGGGCCCTGGGGATACCAGCGGCGGCCGTCCAGAGGCGCTCAAGAGCAGAGACGAAGCGGACGCTTCGTCTCTAAGGAAGGGTGAGTAGGCTATGCCCAAGAGATGGAACTTCCTCAGCAACCACGGCCTGGTGATCCTCCACATCGTCCAGAACTCTCACGCTACCCTGCGAGAGATCGCCCTGAGCACAGGACTAACTGAGCGTGCGGTCTACCAGATCGTGCGAGAGCTGGAGCAGGGTCGCTTTATCCGCAAGCGCAAGGTGGGCCGGCGAAACGCCTACACCCTCGATCGGCAGGCCATCCTGAACCACCCGGTCTACGACCAGGTTACGATAGCGGACGTTGGCAAGATCATCTCCGACGCGGCCCAAGCTCGCTAGCGTCCAACTGACCCTGCCGGACGAGCTATCCGCCCACCCTGCCGATCACGCCGAATCTCCCCCCTCCAAAGCCTCGCCGAAGACGATGCGCAGCTTGTTCCCCTCGAACTTGGCCCCCAGTGTGCTCAGGCCGTGCAGCACGCGCGGCAGGATGATGCTACGCTTGAAGCTGCCCACGTTGATCATGAGCTCGTCCCCCGTTCGCGTCAGCGAAAGCTCCTCCTTGCTGACGAACGGAAGGGCGATGGTCAGCACATACCGCCCGTCCTCGTTCGTCACCTCCTGAACAGGGCCGCGGAAGAAGAGCTGGGTGGGGTCCTTATCGTCGTAGAGGGCAGCCGCCACCCGCTCCAGCATCGCCAGGCCCACCACCTCCTGCTCCATCAGAGGCGCTGTGAAGAGAGGCAGAGGAGAGAAGCACTCCTGGATAAGGCGGAAATACTGCTCCTGAGCCATCTTCCAGCTCTGGAAGTAGCGATCCTCCACCTCCGCAGGAATGAGCCGATTGCAGATCACGGCATCGGTCGCGTAGCCGTACAGGTTGAGGTAGGTGAACGTGCGCTGGGCCTCCTTGATGACCATCTTCTCCGGATTGAGCACCAAGCGCACCGATGTCTCATCGAGACTGCTAAGAAGGGCACGCAGCTCCTCCAGGCGCCGGAAAAGGTCTTCGCCGGCCCCGTACACCTCATCCGTCGGCAAAGGGATATCGCTGAAGGGCCGCACCATCGGCCGGACCACCTTCACCATCCGCCGATGGATAGGCAGCATCTTCTCCACCCACCAGCCGGCGATGTCGGGGAAGCTCAGCAGCCTGAGGGTCTCGCCAGTGGGAGCGCAATCCACGATGATCACGTCGTAGCGGCCGCTAGCATAGTGATCGTTGATCCACAGGAGGTTGGAGAGTTCGTCCATGCCCGGCAGGGTGGCCACTTCGTCCGCCACCAGCTCGTCCAGGCCCCGCCAGGCGAGAAGCGCCCGTAGCCACTGCTGCACCGTGCCCCAGTACTTCTCCAGGTTGTAGTAAACGTCCGTCTCCTGGCCCCACAGGTTGGCGCCAATAGGCACAGGCTCAGACCCCAGGGGCAAGTCAAAGGAGTCGGCCAGGCTATGCGCAACGTCGGTGCTTAGGACGACGGTGCGATGGCCTAGCTGAGACGCACGCAGGGCAGTGGCAGCTGCCACGGTAGTCTTGCCTACCCCGCCCTTGCCAGTGAAAAGAATTATGCGCATCCTACCCTAATAACCTCCCAGAACAGGTAAACAGGCTGATGATAGCATATCCGAAGCCGCCGCCAAAAGCCTCGGTTTCGTTTCGGGCCCATCCGCGCTATACTGGCTCCAGAGCCTGCCAGGAGACAGGTTGAGGCATCGCGAGTTCTGCGAGGTTAGGACGTGGCTCAGATTCGTCCGATAGGTCTACCGTGGCTGGCCCCCAGGATCGGCATCGTGGAGCTCTTCGGCGTCATGGGGGCGACCATCCGCAGCCCAGACTACGGTCGCATGTTCGGCGCCCTGCGTGACGACACTCGTGTGAGGGCGATGGTGGTGGATATCGACTCCCCGGGCGGCTCGGCCGCCGCCGCCGAGCAGATCCACCGGGATATAGCCAAGGTGGCAGCCAAGAAACCCGTCATCGCCTTTATCCGCGGCTCGGGCCTCTCCGGCGGCTACCTGGCGAGCTGCGCCGCCACCAAGGTGGTGGCCATCCCCACGGCCATGGTGGGCTCCATCGGCGTCATCTCCATTCGGCCGGTCATCAGCGAACTGCTGCAGCGCCTAGGGGTCAAGGTGTTCGTGGCCAAGGCCGGCACCTTCAAGGACATGCTCCAGCCCTTCCGCGAGCCCACCGACGAGGAGCAGAAGAAGCTGCAGACCCTCATGGACGAGTACTACGACTGGTTCGTCGACGCCGTGGCCAGCAGTCGCCGCCTGCAGCCCAAGAAGGTGCGCAGCCTCGCTACCGGCGAGATGTTCACCGCTCGCAAGGCCAAGGACCTGGGCCTGGTGGATGAGCTGGGCGACCTGGACACAGCCATCGACATGGCCAGCGAGCTGGGCCGGGTACCACGACGGCTGGCCTACCTGCGGCCGCGGCGCGCCATCCTGGAGCGGCTTGTCGGCCGGATGGCCGGCGGCCTGATGCAGGAGGTGGCCGCCGAGGCGGAGCGGCGACTGCTCAGCCGCATCGAGTTTCGCGCCTAGGCCGAGCAGCAAAGCAGCATTGCCCATTTTGTCCGCTTGTGATATCCTTACAGCAGTGGTGATCGTTTAGTGTTGCACGGCATCAGTTCCCCAGTGTCCTGGACTCCGGTGACCAAGCCATCGCCAACTATTGAGCGAAAGGAGGTCATCGATGAGTTACGAGGATAGGACTCTCACCTGTCAAGACTGCGGTCAGTCTTTCACCTTCAGCGCTGACGACCAGGCCTATCACGCCGAAAAGGGCTACACCAACGAGCCCAAGCGTTGTCCGTCCTGCCGTCAAGCGCGCCGTGCCGAACGCGATTACGGCGGCGGCGGCTATGGTCGGGCCCCGCGAGAGATGTACCCCGCCGTCTGTGCCCAATGCGGCAAGCAGACCGAAGTACCCTTCCAACCCCGTGGCGATCGCCCAGTGTACTGTAGCGACTGCTTCCGGCAGCAACCCGCCAGTCAGTCGCGCCGTTACTAGGTCTGACAGCGAAAGAGGGGGGCTGTGCCCCCCTCTTTCCTTCCAGCGGAACCAGACGCGACTGGCTGGTGACCGCCTAAGGGTCGAAGAGAGAGGGATCATCCATGGCACATAAGCTTTACCCGGGCAGCCTTTCGCGCCGCTCGACCCACGGGCGCGGACGATGGTAGACAAAGAGAGCGCGGTAGTCATTCCCACGACCAGTCCGGCCTGCTCGCACGACGCCCACCACTGGTTGCTTGGAAACCCAAATGGCTCCACGACCGAAGGCGTTTGCAAGTGGTGCGGCGCCCGTCGCCAGTTCTCCAATGAATTCAGCTACTCAAGACGAGGTCAGACCCAAGCACCACGTGCTCAGGCCAGCAAATAGACCGCATCTCCCACAGAGCTTCCGAAGAACATCCGCCCGAGTGAGACTGCCATCTGACGCCTTGAGGCATAACGAGGCGTCAGCCAAGCATCAAGGATAGGGCCTGTCCTACCGCTGCGGTCGGCCGATGCCCACGCTCGGACGGCGAGGACGGAAGAGCCACAGCAGCAGGAACCCCGCCGAGAAGCCTCCTACGTGCGCCCACCAGGCCACGCCCTCACTGGCACCTACTGTATAGCCGATTGAGGCCACCCCGTTGAATAGCTGGATGAAGAACCAGAAGCCGATGAGCAAGAAAGCCGGCACGTAGGCCGTCCAAAAGAAGAACGGCATTATCAGGGTCGCTATGGTGGCCCGAGGATAGAGCAGCAGATAGGCCCCCAGCACGCCGGCGATAGCGCCGCTGGCTCCCACCATCGGCACCGGCGAGTTAGGGTCCACCCACACCTGAGTCGCCGCTGCGGCGATACCACAGACGAAGTAGAACACCAGGTAGCGAACGTGCCCCAACGCGTCCTCCACATTGTCACCAAACACCCACAGGAAGATCATGTTCCCCATAATGTGAAACCAACCGCCGTGGAGGAACATGGCGGTCACCGGCGTGAAGAGAACGCGCAGGGAGTAATCGCCGGGGTTGTCCAGATAGTCGGTGAGCTTCACCGGCACTAACGCCCAGTCGAAGAAGAACTTGTTGATGTTGCCAGCAAAGCCCACCTCATAGCAGAACACCAGGCAGTTGGCGATGATGATGGCGATGTTGACGTAGGGGAACGTGCGGGCGCGCACGCTATCGCCGATGGGTATCATGGCAGCGCCGCCTCAGAAGTCGATGCCCGGCTGGGCCTTGAGCCCCTTCTGATGGGGGTGCTTGACCTCCCGCATCTCCGTCACCAGGTCGGCGAAGTCGATCAGCTCCTGGGGAGCATCGCGGCCGGTGATGATCACGTGCAGGCCTTGCGGCCGCTGTCGCAGGGTATCGATCACCTCTTCGACAGCAATCCAGCCGTAGCTCATGGGATACGTCATCTCGTCCAGGACGACGATATCGTACTGGCCGGAGGCGATCTTCTCGCGCGCCAGCTCCCAGCACTCGCGGGCGGTGGCCTTGTCCTTCTCGATGTCCTCGGACAGCCACGTGAAGCCCTCGCCCAGGGGGATCATCTCGATCCCCAGCTTCTTGGCCGCCCGATTCTCGCCGTAGTTGCTCGTCCTGGCCTTCACGAACTGGAGAACGACCGTCTTCATGCCGCGGCCCCAGGCGCGCAACACAACCCCCAGAGCGGCCGTGGTCTTGCCCTTGCCATGGCCGGTAAGCACGATGACCAGTGCCTGGCGTTCCGCGTCCCTTGCCGACATCCCTCAGCTCCTGAACGTGCCGACGCTTCCCCTCGTCTCCAGGCCCACGCCAGAGTCCCCCGACATCGGCGTCACCACCGGCCGCCCGGTCAGGGGATGGCTGAAGACTGAGACCCGCGTTCCATAGACGGAGGCCAGAAGCTGCGGCGATAGCACCTCCTGCGGCTCGCCCTCGCCAACGATACGGCCTTCGTTAAGCATCACCAATCGGTCGCAGTACTGGCCGGCCAGGCTCAGGTCGTGAATAGCCGCCAGCCCGGCCTTGCCTTCCCCTCGACAGAGCTGCCTGACCAGATCGAGCACCGCCGCCTGATGGCCCATGTCCAGATGAGCGGTAGGCTCGTCCAGAAGCAGAAGAGGCGTCTCCTGAGCGAGAGCGCGCGCTACTACCACCCGCTGCCTCTCGCCTCCTGAGAGCTCGCCTATCCGCCTGCCGGCCAGCTGCCAGGTATCGGTCTGCTCCAGCGCTCGCCGCACCGCGGCCAGGTCGGCCCGTCCCTCCGATTGTAGCAGACCCAGGTGAGGAGTGCGGCCCATCAGAGCCACCTCCAGCACAGTGAAGGCATCAGGCAGGTAGGGGCTCTGGGGCACCACCGCCACCCGTCGCGCCAGCTCCCGCTGGGAGAGACGCCCCACCTCCTTCCCGTCGAGGCGGATATCGCCCCCCAGAGGCCGCACCAGCCGCGTGATCGCCCGAATGAGGGTTGACTTGCCGGAGCCGTTGGGCCCCACCACCCCCACCAGCTCACCCGCCCTCAGCGACAGGCCCACCTGCCGCAGGGCGACGAGCCTGCCGTAGGCTACCGTCAGGTCGCGTATCTCCAGCATGTCGCCCTCAGAATACCGCCCGCTGGCGCATTCGCAGCAGATAGAGGAAGAAGGGCGCGCCGCAGAAGGCGGTGATAATGCCCACCGGTATCTCGCTGGGCGAATTGACGGTACGCGCCAGCAGGTCGGCCAGGATGAGAAACGCCCCGCCCAGGACCATCGACATGGGCAAGAGCTGCCGATAGTCCGGCCCCCAGAGAAGGCGTACCGCGTGCGGCACGATCAGCCCCACAAAGCCGATAATCCCGCTCACGGAGACGGCGGCCGCCGCGGCCAGCGACGCCGCCCCCAGCAGCAGCAGCTTCACCCGCTCCACGTTCACCCCAAGCTGCTGCGCCTGCTCCTCGTCCAGTTGCAGCACGTTCAGGATGCGTCCGTAGAGCAGGATGATGACCGCCGCCGGCAGCACGTACGGCAGCAGCCACCACAGCCTGCCCCACTCGCTCAGGTTGAAGCCGCCCAAGAGCCACGTCAGGGTGGTGTGCAACTGCTGGCTGTGGCTGATCATGAGGAAGGACATCGCCGACGTGGCGATGGAGGATATGGCTACCCCAGCCAGGATCAGCGTGACGGTGGGGACTGTCCGCCCGACGCGCGCCAGGGCGTAGGCCAGAGCGACCGCCGTGAGGGCGCCGCCGAAGGCAGCCAGCGGCACCAGGCTCACGCCGCCGACCGTGTAGTCCAGCGGCGAGACGATGACCGCAGTCGCTCCCAGACCGGCCCCGGCCGCCACGCCGATCAGGTAGGGGTCGGCCAGGGGGTTGCGGAAGACGGCCTGGTAGGTGGCGCCCGACAAGGCCAGGGTCGCCCCCACCAGGCCCGCCATCACCACCCGCGGCAGGCGCACCTCCCACACGATGTCCTGCCAGCTTTGCGGCAGGCTATCGGCCAGGCTCACGCCCGGCAGCCGCGATAGGATGATGCGGGCGGTGGCATCGGCCGGGATGTCCGCCGGCCCGATGGCGGCGGCCAGCAGGGCTACCCCCAGCAGAGCGGCCAGGCCCAGGGCCAGCCGCGGCCAGAGCGCTCGCCCCAGCAGAGCGGCGAGAGCGACCTCCGGCGACGATTCGGCCTCAGCCGCAGAGCCAAAGAGCCTCACTCAAACCTCTCCGGATAGAGAAACCCCGCCAACGCCTCCAGAGCCTCCACGCATCGTGGCCCCGGTCGGCTCACGGTATCCGGGTCGATAACGAATATGCGGTCGTTGCGCACCGCCGAGATGTTCCCCCAACCGGGACGGCCCTTCACTGTGTCCGGCGACTCGCCGTAGGCGCCATCGGCCAGGATGATCACCTCCGGATCGCTCTCGATGATCACTTCCTGGCTGAGCTGCGGGAAAGGCTGATCAGCCCCCGCGGCGATGTTCTGGGCCTTGAGAATCTTGTATAGGCCGCCGACGAAGCTGTCGGGCGCTGCCGTGTACAGCGTCGCGTCCACCTCGTGGAAGATGCGCGGCCCCTGCTCCACGTCCGCCAGGCTCTCCTCGATGGCATCAACGCGGTCTTGCATCTCCGCCACCAGGTCTTCGGCTTCCTGAACGTGGTCCGTCATCTGGCCCAGCAGCCGTATCTGGTCGAACACGGCCTCCACCGATTCAGGCGTTTCCTCGACAGAGCCCAGCACCGCCGTAGTGATGCCCAGCCGCTCCAGGGAAGAAGCAAGCTCTCCCGGGTCGTAGAACAGCAGCACCAGGTCCGGCCCGACCGCAGCGATGGCCTCCAGATTGGGCTCGAAGGCGTCTAGCTGCTCGCGTGTGGTGGCCTCCTCTGGATAGTTGGAGTACATGTCGACGGCGATAACCTGATCGCCCGCGCCGATAGCGAAGAGGATCTCCGTGGCCGCCGGCGACAGAGAAGCGATGCGCTGCGGCTGCGCCTCGATCGTGACCTCGCGCCCCACCGTATCGACGATGCTTAGCGGGTACGGAACCTGGACGGCCGCCAGGACGGTGGGCGATGCCCCCGGCGTCGGCTCCCCACCACCGTCCTCGCAGGCGACAGCCGCCGCCAGGACGCCGACCAGGGCCAGCAACAGCAGGCCACGCTGAATAAGACTGATCACATCTCCCCCTTTCTGAGGGACGCAGAAAGTCCCCCGCCTCGAGATTGGCGAAGGACTTTTCGAATAGACCTTCGGGCAGAAGAAGCAAAAAACCCTTGCCTTGAGACTGGCAAGGGTTCGCGTGCTCTTCCACCGCATGTGCCCATGCCTCTCCCTCGAAGACTGGTACATCTGACAAGGGCAGGCGACCTGACTTTCCCCCGACTTGTCGGGGGATTACAGTTGCGGGACAGCGCCGGTCTCTCACCGGCTTCGCTTTTAACCCCGACCTGCCTGTCGGCAGGCCATGCGGGGCACCCTTGCCAACGACTATTCGATTACTAAGGTGCAGGAACCACCTGGACTATAGCGAACGCCCCCGCGCCTGTCAAGGAACGCGTCCTTTGGTACTGCCAGACTCTTCCAGGGAGTTTGTTAGGAATTATGTTCTAGACCCTCTTGACAAGCAGCCTATGCCTAAGTAATATAATAGGTAATTCAGGCAACTGAAGGTGGATGACCCGTAAGGGTCAGCGTGAATTAGGGGGCGAAAGCCTCCTTTTTCATATTTAGTCCAAGAACTTTCGTCCGTACTCATTGTATTTCGGTTTGAGCACTTCATTCATTTTGCTCGTGAACGGGCCTGGTGTGCGCGGCAATATCCGGCCATTTCGCGTAAGAACGTCGATTTTTGACGGGTAGGCCACGAGGTCGGCTATCTGAAGACCCGCAATATTCTGCTCCTTCTTCTTGACCTTAAGTTCCTTGGTAGTGAGAACGTTCTGGAATTCCTGCCCCGGAAGATAGCGCGTCCCGTTTTTCCAGATGTCGTGGTACACTTGCTTAAGCTTCGTATCTTCGGTCCCGCCCCGACTTTCGGCTAGTACGTCACCTCTCCCGCCGACCACCTTGAGCCAGCCGATGTACCGCTCCAGCAGCAGCGTAAGGCAGTAGTGGTATGGATGGTAAGCGGCGGCGCCATAACGATCGTAGTGCGCTTTCTTATCAATAACCACTGTAAAAATACGGGTGAGGTGTGTCCCCAAGAAATCAAGGATACCAGTTTCCCATGCTGCATTGATTTTGGGATCATTGAGGCGCCCGAATATCCCCTTCCGATCAATTATTCGACTACGCACTAGGACGCAGGGGTCATCTGGACTATGCGGAAAAACGGCCTGTTTGAGGCCCTCCAGTGCCGGGTGGAATTGCTCCCTGTAATAGGACATCTCGACGATCACGCCGGTAAGTCCCAGATATCGGCGATCCGGATCGCCTAGGTCGTTCGTGGTGTGATCGCCCGATTCGTCTAGATAGAACCGATACCGCTTCATCGCTGTGATCATACACTGGGTATGTAAGGTCTACAATCCTCAAGAAGCCGAATAGCCATTTGACACTGCCGCCAAATCGAATAGGATACCTGGAGAGGAGTATTCGATAGAAGACAAGGTGGCAGAAAGATGGAACTAGGACTGACCGGAAAGGTAGCGATAGTGGGCGGCTCCAGCCGCGGCATCGGCAAGGCCATCGCCCTCGCCCTGGCTCAGGAGGGCTGCGATGTCGCCATCTGCGCCCGCGGCGAGGATGACCTGAAGACAACCGCCGAGGAGATCCGCTCCCAGACGGGGGCCCGCGTCCTGCCCCTGGTCTGCGACATGTCCAGCTACGACGACATCCAGCGTCTGGTCCGCGAGACCGCCGAAACCTTCGGGCGCATCGACATCGTGGTCAACAACGCCGGCGGCCCTCCCCCGGGCACCTTCGACGACTTCGCCGAGGAGGAGTGGCAGCAGGCCGTCGATCAGAATTTCCTCAGCGCCGTGCGCACCACCCGCGAGGCCCTACCCCACCTACGGCGGCAAGGCGGGCGGGTCATCAACATCACCTCCGTGGCCGTAAAGCAGCCCATCGACACCCTCATCCTCTCTAACGCCGTCCGCCTGGGGGTAGTGGGCATGGCCAAGACCCTGTCACGGCAGGTAGCCAAGGATGGCATCACTGTCAACAACGTCTGCCCGGGGAACATCGCCACCCAGCGGCTCCTCTCCCTGTTCGAAGCACGAGCCCAACGGGAAGGCCGCCCCTTCCAGGAGGTGCTCGAGGAGGAGAAGAGCAGGACACCGACCGGCTCCCTCGGCGACCCCGCTGACGTCGCTGCCCTCGTCGTCTTCCTCGCCTCGAACCAGGCCCGCTACATCAGCGGCGCCACCATCCAGGTGGATGGCGCCAGCACCACCGCCGTCTTCTAGTGGCCGGCCGCTAGGGCCTGCTCCCCCAAACGGGACTCGACTGGTCGAGCCAGGCATCGGCCATCAGGAACGAGTTCCCGAAGAACGGAATGGGCCGGAAGTTGCGGTAGTAGGGCCAGGCCACCCATAGCCAGGTAGCGGCGACAAAGTCCAGCCGAGTCAGAACGTTGTCCAGCAGGTAGTGCTGGATCTCGTAGCCCAGCCGCTGTCGCTCCGCGGGGTCGAACTCCTCCCTCTGAGCCTCCAACATCGCGTCCAGGGTAGGATCCGACAGGCCAGACTCATTCTTGGGCCCATCGGTGTGGAAGTACGGATAGAGCCAGTCGTCCAGGTCGATCCAGCCGTTGTCATAGGCGAAGACAAAGGGAACCTCGCCCCGAGCCGACGCTGCCGAGATCTGAGGGTAGGTCCACACATCGTAGTCGACATTGCCCCCCAGAACCTTCTCTAGCTGTCGCTCATACTGGGGAGCGAACTGCTGGATGTAGGCCGGCTGGTCCGCGAAGATGACCTTCAGGTCGGGGCTCCCCGCCGCCTCGTACAGCCGACGCGCCTCCTGCTCGTCCTGCTCCCGCTCCTTCTTGCTCAGCCGATAGCCGGGCTTCTTGAGCAGCTCCTCCTGCGGTAGGGCCCATTGCGTCAGGACCCACCCCACCGGCCCCTGCATCTTGCCGTAGCCCTGCCAGAAAGCCTGCAGCATCTGCTGGCGGTCGCTGGCCAGGTGGATAGCCCGCCGCAGCCTGATGTCGTTGTAGGGCGGCTGGTCTATCCTGAAGGCGGCCTTAACCCAGGCCGCAAAGCCCTTGTCGACGCTGATCAGATTCGGCTCGTCCTCCCGCAGCTTGATCACCCACTCGGGATTGTTCACCTGAAAGGCCACGTCCAGCTTCTTGGTGCGAAACGCCGCCTCAACGGAGGCATCGTCGAACAGGAAAAAGGACTTGTAGCCATCGACGTGCGGCCTGCCCAGCTCCGGCTCGCCCCAGCCGAACCAGTCGGGGTTCCTCACAAAGGACGACTCCCTCAGGGGCTTCAGCTCGTTCCACATGAACGGGCCGGTGCCCAGCATCGCCGCCTGCCGGTTCATCTCGTCGTTGTCGTCCACCAGCTCTTTGGCCACGATGAAGGCGCTGCTATCAGCCAGGTAGTGCAGGAAGGGAGCCGTCGGCCGCTTGGTGCGGATCGTGAGGGTGTGCGAGTCTACCACCTCTATGCTATCAATGGTCTGATACTGATGGGCGCGGAGGTAGAGTGCCCGCCGCGGGCTATCCTCGTTCATCTGCCGCTCGAAGCTGTACTTCACGTCCTCCGCCGTGAGCTCGCGGCCGCCCACCGCTTTCTCTTCGTCGCTGGCCGACCCGCCGAGGACAGCGCTGGGCTGGTGAAAGCGCACCCCCGGTCTCAAGCGAATGATGTACGTAAGCTCGTCCGGCGTCTCCGGCATCGCCTCGGCCAGGTCGGGAACGATGACCCCCCGTTCGATGTCTTCGTACCTCAGAACCTTACTGAAAACAGCAGAATGAGAGCTGACGATAGGCCCGAACTCCGTCTGGTGGGGGTCCAGCGTGTCGAACACGAAGGCCTCGTAGCCCGGCAAGTGGAGCGTGCCTCCCGTATAGGCCGCCGGCTCATACGCGTAGGGCGTGGGACTGGCGGCGACGGTTGGACTGGCCAGAGCCGTCGGCATGGCTTCCTTTTCCTCCTCCCCGCAGCCCACCACGGCCGCCGCCGCAAGACCGGCGCCGCCCAGCGCAGCCGCTTGCAGCATCCGCCGTCGCGACAGCCGTCGGCGCCAGAAGCGCTGCCAGTAATGCGACTCATCCATAGTCACACCTCCCTTGCCTTGACCAGGAGCCTCCTAGCTAAGCCGAATCCGAGGGTCGAGGATGTCGCGCAGGGCATCCCCCGCCAGGTTAAAGCCCATCACCGTCAGGGTTATCGCTGCACCGCCAACCAGCATCGTCGACGGCTGACTGGTCATGTACCGCCGCCCTTCGTCCAGCATCATGCCCCAGGATGGCGGCTCGATAGGCGCCAGGCCCAGGAATGCCAGCGCCGCCTCCGCCAGGATAACGCTGGCAATCCCGATGGAGAAGATGACAATTATCGGCGCCGCCACGTTGGGCAGGATGTGCACCGCCATCAGACGGATGGGAGAGCAACCGATCGCCCTGGCTGCCTCCACGTGCGGATCCTCGCGCGCCGACAGGACGGCGCTGCGCACGATGCGCTGCGCGGCGGTGACGACCACAAAGCCCAAGCCCATGGTCAGGGTAATCAGATTGCGCTCCGTCAGGCTCACCAGCAGCAGCAGGATGAACATGGCCGGAAAGGCCTGGATCGAGTCCATGATCCGCTGCACGATCATGTCGAACCAGCCGCGGTAGTAGGCGGAGACAATGCCGATGGTTGTGCCGAAGATGATGGCGAACAGCAGGGCGCCCAGCCCCACTCCCAATGAGCGCCGCGCGCCCCAGACCACTCGCGAGTAGTTGTCGCGGCCGAACTGGTCAGTGCCAAACCAGT
>Ga0315553_10001330_pt1 | contig 20628 bp, 19 predicted proteins | sample SalMarSW160140MG_FD_203099 | JGI IMG/M metagenome (GOLD analysis project Ga0315553, IMG submission 203099) | Salt marsh sediment microbial communities from the Plum Island Ecosystem LTER, Massachusetts, United States - Salt Marsh Sediment SW1601-40 ... | reverse complement strand
GAAAACGCTGCGGCGGGCGGCCGCCCGCAGATCTTACGAGGAGCCGATCCATGCCTCATGCCATTCGTGTCGCGCAATTCGGCGGACCGGAAGCCTTGCAGTGGGTCGAGGTCCCCGAGCCGGCGCCCGGGCCGGGCGAGGTCCTGATCCGGCAGACAGCGGTCGGGGTGAACTTCATCGACGTCTACCACAGGATCGGCCTCTATCCGCTCGACCTACCGATCACGCCGGGCTCGGAAGGGGCCGGTGTGGTCGAGGCGGTCGGCGATGGCGTCACCGAATTCAGTGCCGGCGACCGGGTCGGCTACCAGGGCGCGATCGGCGGCTACGCCGAGGTGCGCGTGGTGCCGGCCGCGCGGTTGTTGCATCTGCCCGATGCGATCGGCGACAAGACCGCGGCGGCAGCGTTGCTCAAGGGGGTGACCGCCTACTACCTCCTCTTTCGCACCTTCAAGGTCGGCAAGGAGCACACGATCCTTTTCCACGCTGCCGCCGGCGCCGTCGGCACCATCGCCTGCCAGTGGGCTTCGGACCTCGGCGCCACCGTCATCGGTACCGTCGGCTCCGAGGAGAAGATGGCTCGCGCCCGCGACAACGGCTGCGCCCACGTGATCAACTACCGCCGGGAGAACTTCGTCGACCGCGTGCGTGAGCTGACCGGCGGCGAGGGCGTTGCCGTCGTTTATGACTCGGTCGGCAAGGACACCTTCCCCGGCTCACTCGACTGTCTGGCTCCGATGGGCATGTGGGTGTCGTTCGGGCAGTCCTCCGGATTGCCCCCGTCGATCACGATGGCCATGTTGCAGCAAAAGGGTTCGCTGTTCGCCACCCGACCTACCACCGCGCACTACCTGGCCAGGCGCGCCGACCTTGAAACCGCGGCTGCCGCGCTGTTCGAGGCGATCGCCGCCGGCACCGTCAAGATCCCCATCGGCCAGGAGTTTCCGCTGAGATCCGCCGCCGAGGCCCATCGCGCGCTGGAATCGCGCGCAACCGCGGGCCCCACCGTGCTGATCCCCTGACCGCGGACTTCGCCAAAACCCGCTGCACGGTGCCCAAAATTAGCGTTTGATCCCGTTTTGGGCATAATCCATTGTGGATGCTGGCAAACCGCCCGACGGGCGGGACCTTGCGTATTGCCAGGTGCGGCGGGGCAGGGCTGACTGCGGCCGATATTTGACCAGGCAGAACGGGTGTCACGATGGGGCGCCTCACCACGCATGTATTGGACACCGCCTCCGGCAAGCCGGCGGAGGGCGTAACCGTTGAGTTGTATCGTGCCGACGACCCCACGGAACGCCTGGCCGTCGCCACGACCAACGCTGACGGGCGGGTCGACAAGCCGTTGCTGGAAGGCGAGGCGCTGACCGAGGGTGTGTACGAGTTGCGGTTCCACGCCGGCGACTATTGGCGTCGGTCGCTGGGTCTCGCCGAGCCCCCGTTCATCGACATCGTACCGATCCGCTTCGGCGTCGCCGCGGCCGACGAGAGCTACCACGTGCCGCTGATCCTGTCGCCGCACGGCTATGCCACCTACCGGGGCAGTTGATGCGTCAGACCATCCGCTTCATCCGCCACAACCGGCTGGTCGAGCTGGCCGACGTTCCCCCTACCATGCTGCTGCTCGACTACCTGCGGGAGAGCGAAGGCGCGACCGGCACCAAAGAGGGGTGCGGGGAGGGCGATTGCGGCGCCTGTACGGTGGCGCTCGGCCGCGTGCGTGACGGCAAGCTCGTATATGAACCGGTCAACGCCTGCATCCTGCTGCTTGGCCAGGTCGATGGCACCGAGGTGGTCACCGTCGAGGACCTGGCGGCAGATGACGGCACGCTGCATCCCGTGCAGCTCGCCATGGTCCAGAAGCACGCATCCCAGTGCGGCTTCTGCACGCCCGGGTTCGTCATGGCGTTGTTCGCGCTCTACCAATCGACCGATGGCGAGGTGACCCGCGCGGAGGTCAACGACTGGCTCGCTGGCAACCTCTGCCGCTGCACGGGTTATCGCCCGATCGTCGATGCGGGCATCGCCGCCTGCGCGGCGCCGCGCGGTGACCGCTTCCGCGCCGACGCCGAGGACACGGCCGGTGCGCTCGCGTTCCTGTCGGACTTAGAGGACGTGTTCGTGGGCGACGAGGAGCGCTTCTTCGCTGCGCCAGCGAGCCTCGATGGCCTCGCCGACCTCTACCTAGAGCACCCGGATGCGACCGTGGTCGCCGGCGCCACCGACGTCGGACTGTGGATCACCAAGCAGCTTCACGACCTCAAGAAGATTATCCACGTCGGCAAGGTGCGCGATTTCGATACGATCGAAGACAACGGTCACGAGCTGGTCGTCGGCGCCGGGGCGACTTACGCGCAGGTTGAGCCCTATTTCGCCGAGATCGATCCCGACCTCGGCGAGCTCCTGCGCCGGCTGGGCTCCAAGCAGGTGCGCGCCTCCGGCACCGTCGGCGGCAACGTCGCCAACGGCTCACCGATCGGCGACACCCCGCCGGCGTTGATCTCGCTGGGGGCCACCCTCCACCTACGCAAGGGCCAGCAAGTCCGCTCCATGCCGCTCGAGCAGTTCTTCATCGATTACGGCAGGCAGGCGCGTGCTGCCGGCGAACTGGTCACCGCGATCACCGTTCCGCGCCTCGGTCCCGAGCACATCTTCCGTTGCTACAAGGTGACCAAGCGCTTCGATCAGGACATCTCCTCGGTGATGGGCGCCTTCCGCTTCACCGTCGATGAGGAAGACCGGGTCCGGGAGGCGAGGCTCGCCTATGGCGGCATGGCCAAGACGCCGAAGCGCGCGTCGGGCGCCGAGAAGGCACTGGTCGGCACCGAAATCCGCGATTCGCGCGCCTGGAGTCGCGCCTTCGCCGCCCTTCGCCATGACTTCGCCCCCATCGACGATCACCGCGCGTCCCGCCGCTACCGCATCGAAACCGCCCACGCCCTCCTCGGAAAGGCGCTGATCGAGGCGTCGGGTACTGCGACCGCGCGCACTCGCGTGGTCGGGCATCGCGAGCCGACCGTCGCCGGACCACTCGAGGCCGTGACCGATGAATGAGGTCACCCCCGGCCTGGCGGTCACCGAGCTTGCCGTCGTCGGCAAGGCCAGCGCCCACGACAGTGCCGTCAAGCACGTCACGGGCACCGCGACCTACGTCGACGACATACGTGCCCCGGCCGGTACGCTGCACCTCGCGCCGGGCCATGCGCCCATCACCGCCGGCCGCATTACCGGGCTCGACTTTGACCCGGTCATCGCCGCGCCCGGCGTGGTCGCGGTGCTGACCGCTGCCGACATCCCCGGCAGGAACGACATCAGCCCCAAGGAGATCGACGACGACCCGCTAATCGCCGAGGAGCAGATCATGTTCTACGGTCAGGTGCTGTTCGTCGTCGTTGCCGAGACCCGCGATCAGGCCCGGCGCGCGGCGCGCAAGGCGCGGGTGACTACGGCACCCACCATGCCGGTGATTGATGTCGACGACGCCATTGTCGCCGAGACAAAGATACATGCCGACCATACGTTCGAGCACGGCGAGACGATCGACGAGATGGAACGCTCGCCGAAGCGGGTGACCGGCGAATTCCGCGTCGGCGGCCAGGAGCATTTCTACCTCGAAGGCCAGGTCGCTCTCGCCATCCCCGGCGAGGACGGCGACATGTTCGTGCAGTCGTCGACACAGCACCCGAGCGAGGTGCAGCACATGGTGGCGCACGCGCTCGGCATCACCGACAACGCCGTCACCGTCGAAGTGCGGCGCATGGGTGGCGCCTTCGGTGGCAAGGAGAGCCAGGCGACGCAATGGGCGGTGCTGGCGGCGCTGGCGGCGTGGAAAACGGGGCGGCCGTGCAAGATCCGCCTCGATCGGGACGATGACATGACCATGACCGGCAAGCGTCACGATTTCCGTGTCGACTATTCTGCCGGCTTCTCGCGCGAGGGCAGCTTGCGCTCGGTCGATGTCACGCTGTCGGCGCGCTGCGGGCACTCCGAAGATCTGACCCTGGGCGTGGTCGACCGCGCCATGTTCCACGCCGACAATGCCTACTACTATCCTTCGTGCCGCATCGTCTCTCGGCGGTTCCGCACCAACACCGTTTCCAACACGGCCTTCCGCGGATTCGGCGGGCCGCAGGGCATGCTCTTTGCCGAGCGCATGATGGATCAGATCGCCTATGCCATCGGCCGCGATCCGCTGGATGTGCGCAAGGCCAATTTCTACGCCGGTGTCGGGCGCGACCGCACGCCCTACGGCATGCGGGTGGAAGACAACATCCTGCATGAGCTGGTCGGCGATCTGGAACGCACCAGCGACTACCGGACGCGGCGCGAGGAGTTGAGCGAGTTCAACGCCGCGAGCCCGGTGCTCAAGAAAGGACTGGCACTGACGCCGGTGAAGTTCGGTATCTCCTTCACCCTTATCCACCTCAACCAGGCCGGCGCCCTCGTCCACCTCTACCGCGACGGCTCGATCAGCCTCAATCACGGCGGCACGGAGATGGGGCAGGGGCTGTTCGTCAAGGTCGCCCAGGTGGTCGCCGAGGAGTTCGGCGTCGGCCTCGACAAGGTCAAGATAACCGCCACCTCGACCGCCAAGGTACCGAACACCTCGCCGACCGCCGCATCGGCCGGCACGGACCTCAACGCTCAGGCGGCGCTGGTCGCCTGCCGGCAGATCAAGGACCGCCTGTACGACTTCATCGAGGAGAAGTGGAGCGTACCGCGTGACCGGGTCGAATTCCGCAGCGGCGAGGTGCTGATCGGCAACCGCACGGTGCCCCTGGCGGACCTCGCCAGCGCCGCCCACGTCTCGCGCGTCCACCTATCCTCGGCCGGCTTCTACAAGACGCCGCTGATCCACTGGGATCGCGACAAAGTCACCGGGCGGCCGTTTTACTATTTCGCCTATGGTGCGGCCTGCTCGGAAGTCACGGTCGACACGACGACCGGCGAGATGCGCGTCGACCGCGTCGACATCCTCCATGACGTCGGCAAGTCGCTCAATCCGGCCATCGACATCGGCCAGATCGAGGGCGGTTTCATCCAGGGCATGGGCTGGCTCACGACGGAAGAGCTGGTCTGGGATTCTGCCGGGCGGCTCCAGACCCACGCCCCTTCCACCTACAAGATCCCCACCGCGTCGGACGTGCCGGCCGACTTCCGCGTCGCCCTGTTCGAGTCGGGCGGCAACCGCGAGGAGTCCATCTTCCGCTCCAAGGCGGTCGGCGAGCCGCCGCTGATGCTGGCGATCTCCGTGTTCTCGGCAATCACCGACGCGATCCTCAGCCTCAAGCCGGCGGTGATGCCGCGGCTCGACGCGCCGGCGACGCCGGAGGCGATCATGCGCGCGGTCCGGGCCACCAGCGGAGGCGATTGAGCCATGCTGACCTGGTCCCGGGCGCTTGCCGCTATCGACCAGCACGGCCGCGCCGCCATGGTCACCGTCGCTGCGACCCAGGGCTCGGTGCCGCGCGAGGCCGGCGCTCGGCTGATCGTCCACCCCGACGGCACCTTCACCGGGACCATCGGCGGCGGCACGCTCGAGTGGCGAGCGATCGCGCGCGCCCAGGCCGCACTCGCCGACGACGGAGCGCGCCAGGCCGAGGTGCACGACTTTGCCCTCGGCCCAGAGCTCGGTCAGTGCTGCGGCGGTCAGGTCAAGCTGATCATCGAGCTGATCGGGTCCGACAACCGCGCCGCGATCGCCGACCTCGCCGAACGCGAAAAAGGGAGCAGGGTGGTGACGCGAGCGACGCTCTCCGCCGGCAAGGGCGTCGAGCGGCAGGTCGTCACCGACATCGACATGCCACCGGGCTCGGCGACCTTCCGTGGCGGTGTCCTCACCGAGGGATTTGGCGACGACCGGCGGCCCCTAGTCCTGTTCGGCGCCGGGCACGTTGGCCGCGCGTTGACCCTGGCACTGGCGGCGCTGCCGTTCAGGATCACCTGGGTCGACCCGCGCGCCGACGCTTTTCCGACCCACGTCCCGGCAAACGTCGCCGTTCGCCGGCTCGACGACCCGACCGCGGCACTCGCGGATGCGCCCGCCGACAGTTTCGTGCTGATCATGAGCCACAGCCACCAGCTCGACTTGGCCCTTACCCACGCCGCACTTGCCGAACGGCGCTTCCCGTATGTCGGCCTGATCGGGTCGAAGTCGAAGCGCGCGCGCTTCGAGAAGCGCCTCGCGGCCGGTGGTGTGCCGCGACAGCGGATTGCCGAGCTCGTTTGCCCGATCGGTATCGCCGGCATTCGCTCCAAGGCGCCGGCGGCGATCGCCGCAGCTACCGTCGCCGAGATGCTCGCCCGAGACGAGGCCCTGCGCGCGGCCGCCGACGCGGGGCGGACGCCAGCGGCCGTCGCCGGCGCGGGAAGGTGACGATGGAAGCGAGACCGCAAACCGCGTCGACGACCGGCGAGCGCCCGACCCGCGCGCCGATGCTGGAGGCCGTCGGCATCACCAAGGACTTCGCCACGCTGCGCGCCAACGACAACATTGATCTTGCCATTCGCGCGGGTGAGATTCACGCACTCCTCGGCGAGAACGGTGCCGGCAAATCGACGCTGGTCAAGATCCTGTACGGCGCGCTGCAGCCGAGTGAAGGTGAGATCCGTTGGAAGGGCGAACGGATCGCCGTCGCCAACCCGGCCGCCGCCCGCGAGCTCGGCATCGGCATGGTGTTTCAGCACTTCTCCCTGTTCGATGCGCTCACGGTGGCCGAGAACATCTCGCTGGCGCTCGCCGTCGCCCCGGCTCTCGGCGATCTCAAGAAACGGATCGCCACCGTCTCGGCGGAGTACGGCCTGCCGCTAAGGCCGGACTCAATCGTCGCCGACCTTTCCGTCGGCGAGCGCCAACGGGTCGAGATTGTCCGCTGTCTGCTCCAGGAGCCGGAGCTGATCATCATGGACGAGCCGACCTCGGTGCTTACCCCGCAGGAAGCCGACGACCTTTTCGTCACGCTCAAGCGCCTCGCCGCTGAGAAGTGCGCGGTCCTCTACATCAGCCACCGGCTGGAAGAGGTGAAGCAGATCTGCCACCGCGCCACGATCCTGCGCCACGGCAAGGTCGTGGCCGAATGCGACCCGCAGCAGGAGACTGCGGCGCGGCTGGCGAGCCTGATGGTCGGCGCCGAGCTGCGCGAGCTCTCAGCCCCCGAGCCGGTCTCCGCCACCGCCCCGGTCCGCCTCGCGGTTAGCCATCTTTCGTTGCCGGCGCCGCATCCCTTCGCCGTCGCCCTCGACGATATTTCGATCGAGGTGCGCGGCGGCGAGGTCGTATCGATCGCCGGCGTCGCCGGCAACGGCCAGGACGAATTCTTCGACGCGCTGTCAGGCGAGACGCCGTCGGCCGCGAACATGGTCGCCATCGACGGGGTCGCCTGCGGCCACCGAAGCGTCACCACCCGGCGCCGGCTGAACGCGGCGTTCGTGCCCGAGGAGCGCCTCGGCCACGGCGCCGTGCCACGCCTCAAGCTGTCGGACAACGTCATCCTCACCCGCCACGCCACCAGCGAGGGGCTAGTGCGCTCGGGCATCCTCAATTTCCTCAGCGCCCGCGGCATCGTCGGGCGCGTCAGCGAGGCCTTCGACGTGCGCAAGGGATCGCCCGATCCGGAAGCCCACGCGCTCTCCGGCGGCAACCTGCAAAAGTTCGTGGTCGGTCGCGAGTTCGACCGCAAGCCGGGCGTGTTGGTCGTCTGCCAGCCGACCTGGGGGGTGGACGCCGGCGCCACTACCGCCATCCGCCAAGCGCTGATCGACCTTGCCGGTGACGGTGCGGCGATCCTGGTGATCAGCCAGGACCTCGACGAGATTCTGGAAATTTCCGACCGGGTGGCGGTGATCTCCAAAGGGCGGCTGTCGGAGACGCGCGACGCCCGCGGGGTAACCCGCGAGGAAATCGGCCTGATGATGGGCGGTGCCCACGGACACTGAGACGGCGAACCGGGGGAGGGGACATCCATGCGCATCGAATTGATCCGCCGCCCGCAGCGGTCGGCTCGCATGGCTGTGCTGTCGCCGCTCATCGCCATCGCCCTGACCGTCGTCACCGGCTTCGTCATCTTCGCGGCCAACGGCGTCGACCCCTTCGGCGCGCTCTACGTCTATTTCATAGAGAAGCTGACAGCGTGGTGGTCGATCCAGGACCTGATCGTCAAGATGACGCCCCTCATCCTGATCGCCGTTGGCCTGTCGCTCTGCTATTTGTCCAACAACTGGAACATCGGCGCGGAAGGCCAGCTCGTCGCCGGCGCCATCGCCGGCTCGGTGCTGCCGATTTACTTCCCGGATTGGGGCGGGCCGTTGGTCGTGACCCTGATGCTCCTCATGGGCATTCTCGGCGGCATGGCCTACGGCGCGATCCCAGCGCTCCTCAAGACCCGCTTCGGCGCCAACGAAATCCTCACCAGCCTGATGCTGGTGTACGTCGCCGGCTTCGCGCTCGACTGGCTGGCGCGCGGCCCCTGGCGCAACCCGGCCGGCTTCAACTTCCCCAACAGCCGCCAGTTCAGCGACGACCAGTTGCTGCCCGTGATCGCCGGCCAGCACGTCACCGTCGCCACCGCAATCGCGCTCGTCGTCGCCGTCGCCGCCTGGTTCTTGCTGCGCAAGACGCTCACCGGCTTCAAGATCCGCGTCCTCGGCGAGGCGCCGCGCGCCGGGGCGTTCGCCGGTTTCAGCCGCAACCGCATGGTCCTTGTCGCGTTCCTGATCTCGGGCGGACTCGCCGGCCTCGCCGGCATCTGCGAGGTCGCCGGCCCCCTCGGCCAACTGCGCATCAGCGTGTCGCCCGGCTACGGCTTCACCGCCATCATTGTCGCCTTTCTCGGGCGGCTGAACCCGCTGGGCATCATCGTTGCGGGTTTCGTCCTGGCGCTGTCCTACCTCGGTGGCGAGGGCATCCAGTCGACGTATCACCTGTCCGACCAGATCGCCCGCGTCTTTCAGGGCTTGCTGCTGTTCTTCGTGCTCGCCTGCGACACGTTGATCTTCTACCGCATGCGGATCGCACGCCGCCGCCCGGTCACAGCGGCAACCGTGGAGGCGGCCTCATGAGCCTGCTTGAGCTTCAGGGCCTGCTGCTGACGATCGTGACCGCGGCGACTCCGCTGATTTTCGCATCGCTCGGCGAGCTGGTGGCGGAACGCTCGGGCGTCCTCAACCTCGGCGTCGAGGGCATGATGGCGGTCGGCGCCGTCATCGGTTTCATCACCGGCCACGCCACCGGCCTGCCGATCGCGGGCGTCGTTGCCGCCATCCTCGCGGGCACCGTGATGGCGGCGCTGTTCGGGTTGGTGACGCTCGTCTTCGTCGCCAATCAGGTTGCCTCGGGACTGGCGCTGACGCTGTTCGGCCTGGGGTTGTCCGGACTGATCGGCGACCGCTACGTCAGCATTCCCGGCTTCAGCCTCGAACGCATCAACATTCCCGGCTTGACCGACATCCCTTTCCTCGGCCCGCTCATCTTCGGCGAGGACCCGCTGGTCTACGTTGCCGCCGCCCTCGCCATCGCGGTCTCTTGGTTCCTGTTTTCCACGCGCGCCGGCTTGGTCGTGCGCGCCACCGGCAACAACCATGTTTCGGCGCACGCCCTCGGTTACGACGTGATCCGGGTGCGCTTCTTCTCGGTGCTGTTCGGCGGCGCCTGTGCGGGGCTCGCCGGCGGCTACCTGTCGATCGTCTATTCCACCCAGTGGATTCCGAACATGACTGCCGGTCGCGGCTGGATCGCGCTGGCTCTGGTCGTGTTCGGGACGTGGCTCCCGGGCCGGGTAGCAATCGGGGCGGTGCTTTTCGGCGCCATCAGCATCCTGCAGCTCAACGCTCAGGGCTACGGAGTCGCCCTGCCGCCCCAGTTCCTCAACGCGCTGCCCTATCTGACGACGGTCGTGGTATTGGTGATCATCTCGCGCAATCGTACGCTCCTGCGCGTGAACACGCCGGCCTGTCTCGGCCAGGCGTTCGTGCCCGACCGTTAGGCGCGGAGGGTTCCGGCGGCGGTCGAAGATGGGGCGCGAGTCTTGCTTCCTGCGGTCACGTTATTGTGCCCGCATTCGTGAGGGGAACAGGGAGACCATTGGGATGAACAAGCTATTTGCCGTGACCAGCGCGGCGTGCGCTCTGGCCCTGTCGGCCGCGGTTGCCGAGGCCGCTCCGCTGAAAGCCTGCTGGGTCTACGTCGGCCCGCATAACGACGGCGGCTACAGCCAGCAACACGACATTGGGCGCCAGGACGTCGCCGCGGCGTTCGGCGACCAAGTAGACGCCTCGACCTACATCGAGAACGTCTCGGAGACCGATTCCGAGCGCCCGATCCGCGAGCTCGCCCAGAAGGGCTGCCAGATCATTTTCACCACCTCCTTCGGCTTCATGGAGTCGACCCTCAAGGTCGCCAAGGACTTCCCCGACGTGAAGTTCGAGCATGCCACCGGCTTCATGACCGCGGACAACGTCTCGACCTACAACATCCGCTGGTACGAGGGCCGCTACGTCATGGGCCAGATCGCCGCCAGCATTTCCAAGAAGGGTCTCGCCGGCTACATCGTCTCCTTCCCAATTCCGGAAGTCATCATGGGCATCGACGCCTTCATGCTCGGCGCCCAATCGGTCAACCCCGATTTCAAGATCAAGATCGTCTGGGTCAACTCGTGGTTCGACCCGGGCAAGGAAGGCGACGCCGCCAACGTGCTGATCAACCAGGGTGCGGACATCCTCGTCCAGCACACCGACTCGCCGGCGCCGATGCAGGCCGCCGAGAAGGCCGGCATTCACGCGTTCGGCCAGGCGGCCGACATGTCGAGCTTTGGTCCCAGCGCGCATCTCGCCTCACTGATCGACAACTGGGGCCCGTACTATGTCAAGGAAGTGCAGGCGGTTCTCGACGGCACCTGGGAATCCCACCAGGACTGGGAGGGTTTCAAGACCAACCTCGTCGAGGTCGCTCCGCTCCAGAACATGCCCGACGACGTGAAAGCGACGGCCGAGGATTCGATCGCCAAGATCATATCGGGCGAGCTGCAGCCGTTCGAGGGACCGATCTACAAGCAGAGCTCGGGAATGCCGTCGAAAGAGACCGAGGTTGTCGGCCCGGGTGAGGTCATCGACGACGCAACGCTGCTCGGGCTCAACTGGTACGTCAACGGCATCGACGACAAGATCCCGCAGTAAGCCTCATTCCTGCGGGATGCACCGCGTGTCATTCCGGGCGCAGCGCAGCACCGGGTGGTGCGCTGCCGACCCGGGGCCTCGTCGCTTTGGCACAGCGTCGCCAGGCTCCGCGTTCGCGGTCAATCGCCATCGCGCCGCGCGGCGCACCAAACAACCGTCTTGCCGGGCGGCAGCCTGATGCCGTCCTTCCTCGTCGACTGGCTCAACCTTCTCTTCCGCTGGGCCCACCTGATCGTCGGCATCGGCTGGATCGGCACCTCGTTTTATTTCATCGCCCTCGACCTCAGTCTGAGGAAGCGCGAGCGCATGAAGGAGGGCGTTGCCGGCACCGCCTGGGAAGTGCACGGCGGCGGCTTTTACTACGTGGAGAAATACCTGGTCGCGCCGAAGGAGCTGCCGCCCGACCTCATCTGGTACCGGTGGGAGGCATACCTCACCTGGGTCACCGGCTTCGTGCTGATGATCCTCCAGTACTACTGGAACGCCGACGCCTACCTGATCGATCGCGCGGTTCTCGTGCTGCTCCCGGTGCAGGCGGTCGCCATCTCGGTGTTGAGCCTCATCGCCGGCTGGTTGATCTATGACCGGATCTGCAAGTCGGCGCTCGGTGGCAATACGCCGTTGCTCGCCGCCGCGGTTTTCATCCTCATCGTCGCCGCCGCCTGGTTCTACGGGCAGGTGTTTTCCGGCCGCGCGGCCCTCGTCCACGTCGGCGCCTTTGTCGGCACAATCATGGCGTTCAACGTGTTCGGCGTTATCATTCCGAACCAGAAGAAGATCGTCGCCGCCTTGATCGCCGGTCGGCAACCGGACCCGCGCCTCGGCGCCGCAGGCAAGCAGCGTTCCGTCCACAACAACTATCTGACCCTGCCGGTTCTGGTGATGATGGTGGGCGGCCATTACCCGATGCTGTCGAGCCACCCGCAGTCGTGGCTGATCGTCGCTCTGATCGTGGTTATCGGCGCCTCGGGCCGCCACTTCCTCAACCGCCACGACGCCGGCGACCCGTTGGCGAAGATCGCCTGGGCGCTACCGGTCGCCGCGGTAGCGCTCGGCGCCGCCATCTACCTGACCGCGCCGCGCGCCGACCCGGCGATGGCGGGGCTGTCGGTCGGCGAGGGCGAGGCGCTATCGATCGTCGCCAGGCACTGCGTTATGTGCCACTCGGCCCGTCCGAGCCACGAGGGCTTCGACGCGCCGCCCAAGGACGTGGTTCTCGGCTCGGTCGCCGACATTCGCCGGCACGCCGATCAGATCATGGCGCAGTCCGTCCGCGGGGACGCCATGCCGCTCGGCAACGAGACCGGGATGACCGACGAAGAGCGACGCAGGCTCGGCGCGTTCCTTCTGAATCAGTGACCGGCGGCCGGGGGCTGCCACTTTTCGTGGCCTGTCAGCTCGCTTTCCCGAGCGATCCGCTCGTGCGATTCCAGGTCGCTCTTGATGCGGTAGGAGGGTTCGCCGTCCTCAGGCGGCCGGTGACCGACGACGCGATATGGACCCGGCCGCGCGGACAGTCCCCGTGAAGAACTGCGGTAGCTGATGGTCTCGCCGACCTTGAACTTGTGGGCGTTTATTTTGTCCATCGAAGCACCCTCGGCCTCACGACCGACAAACCAGAAGAACAGGGGTGTGCCCGTTGCCGCTGTGCGCGCCGACAAGCCGCCCCGTGACCGAGATTGCCTGGCCACTGGCAGCCACCAAGTCAGGGCACAGAATCTGAATGTCCGTGGCAACCGGCACCCCGGCGCTGACCACGTCCGCGGCGACGCAGACCGGCGCCTGCAGCATGAGCAGGTCGGCGGTCCGGCCCGTGATGCCCGCCGGCGCCTCGTTACCGCTGCCGCTTTCGGCGAGCACTGCAGGCGCGTAGTTGCCCGCCAGTGTCACCGTCTCGCCGAAGTGCAGGCAGTCCGCGGCGCCGGCCGGCGAGGCGATCAACACCGAGGCGGCGAGGCTCACGAGAATGAGGTCGCTAGGCACGGGCTGCATCCTTGTGCGCGACGACGGGAATGCCGTCGGGTACGCGTACGACACCGGGCCGGCGAGCGACGTTGCCGGCCTCCGCCATCTCACGGCGCATCTGGCGAAAGGAAATCAGCCGTCTGTGAATCTCGTCCCACAGCACCAGGCGCACGCAGCGCATGCTCTCGACCAGCGACAACCGGCCGATGTCGCCGAACTCGGGATGATCCCTGAGCACTTGGGGAAGACGGTAGTACGGAATCCGGCTGCAGAGGTGATGGACGTGGTGGACGCCGATATTGGCGGTGAACCAGCGCAAGACCTTGGGCAGATCATAGTGCGAACTGCCGTGCAGCGCCGCGTCGGCCAGGTTCCACTCGTCGCCGTCGGTCCAGTGCGTGTCCTCGAACTGATGCTGGACGTAGAAGAGCCACATGCCGATCGAGGCGCCGATGATCGTGATCGGCAGGTGCACGAGCAGGAATGGTCCGACGCCTACCACCCAGATCATGACGGCTGCGGCCAGACCGATCGCCGCGTTCGTTGCCATCGGGCTGACCCACGCCGTGGTTTGGCGCATGAAACCCGCCGGCAGACGGTGTTGCACGAGGAAGAGATAGCTCGGCGCGATGCCGAACAGCACGAGTGGGTGACGGTAGAGTCGATAGCCGAGGCGACGCCACGGCGAAAGCGCCAGGTATTCATTTACCGTTAGCGTGGCCACGTCTCCGACGCCGCGGCGTGCCAGGTTGCCGGAGCCGGCGTGGTGCATGTTGTGAGTGCGCCGCCAGAAATCGTAGGGCGTCAAGGTCACCACGCCGATCGCCCGCCCGACCCAGTCGTTCAGCGACCGGTGGCGAAAGAAGGCCCCATGTCCGCAATCGTGCTGGATCATGAACAGACGCACAAGAAAACCGGCCGCGGGAAGCGCCAGCAGCAGGCTGAGCCAGTACGAGTACGTCAACGCGGCCCACGCCGCGATCCACAACAGGACCAGCGGCACGATGGTTATGGTGAGTTCGAACAGGCTGCGGCCGTGATGCGCCCCGCGGTAGCGGGCTAGGATGCGCATCCAATCCCGGGCTTGCGGAACTACGGTCGCGCTGGCAGTGGCTGGAGCGGCAACGGACCCATCGGGCTCCGTCATTTCGACCGCCTCGCCGGCGCCGATGTCTTCTTCTTCTTCGGCACTCTGCGCCACAGCAGGCAGCCCCGGTCGTGGATGGATTTCTCGATTTCGTCGCGCGACAGGTTGTATGGAGGGTCTTTGTCGGGGCCGACCGCGCCGACCGCCTGCCACGGTCCGAACCGTTCCGGCAGCTCGCTTCCCGCCACATCGCCGGCGAAGGCGCGCAAATTCATGGCAGTCGACTTGAAGACATAGAGCCTCATGGCTTGCCTGTTCGATCGATCGGGAGAATTGTCGTTGTCGGCAACGCGCTCATGCATCTGGCGATCAGCGCCGCCGGAAAGGTGGACGCCTAGCGGGCCGTCCCGGGTTGGTCGCGCGTTCGTCCTTGTGGCGGAAGATCACGCGGCCCTTGTCGAGGTCGTAGGGCGACATTTCGACCGTGACCCGATCGCCCGCGAGCGTCTTGATCCGGTGCTTGCGCATACGGCCGGCCGTGTAGGCGACAATCGCGTGGCCGTTGTCGAGCTGCACGCGAAAACGAGTGTCGGGCAGGATTTCCGTGACCAGACCGTCGACCTCGATCAGTTCTTCCTTGGCCATGCCGGTTTCCTTGCAAGAACAAAAGGGGCAGCCACTCCCTGCGGAGCGGCTGCGGGTGCGCGGGCCTTACGAGGCCCGCGCCCTACGGCACGACGTCAAACGACTTCGAGTTTGCCGACGGCGATCTTGCCGGATTTCGGGTCGGTCTGGGTGTCGAACGACACCTTCTGGCCCTCGTTCAGCGAGTGGATGCCGGCGCGCTCGAGCGCGGTGGCGTGGACGAACACGTCCTTGTCGCCGCCGTCGGGCTGGATAAAGCCGTAGCCTCTGGAGCCGTTGTAGAATTTCACTGTGCCCGTCATCATGGGAATTGTCCTTTCACTAACGGTGTGCACGTGGGACGGGTTCGCACGAAGGTCGTGCCCCGGTCCCGGTTCGTCGATTCTGGAGAGAGCGTCTGAAGCGTGCGCCCGCAGTGCAGGCAACCGGCCCAGTTGTTCGGCCAAATATCGATGGTCAATACATATAGACTTGGCGGCGAAATACAAGACAATTCCATCTACGCCAATGAATTGAACGATTTGTCGGTAGAAAAATGGCGCTCTTTCGTTCCGATTCGTTCGACGTTCTGCCGCCCGACGCCCGATGTTGGCGACGAGTTGACGTTGGCAGGCCTTCGGTGAGTCGCTAGACAGTCCACCGGCATTCAGCAAACGCATGCGGACATGAGCGACACCCCGATCACCCTCGACGCGGTTAACCGCATGGACGAGGCAGCATTCGTCGCCACTTTCGGCGACGTTGCCGAGCGGGCGCCGTGGGTGGCGGAGGCCGCGGCCGCCTGCCGCCCGTTTGCCACGCGCGAGGCCATGATCGACGCCTTCGCCGGGGCCGTCGCCGACGCAGATCCCGAGCGCCAGAAGGCGCTGCTGGTGGCCCACCCCGACCTCGCCGGCAAGGCCGCGATCGCGGGCGAGATCAGCGCCGACTCGCGGAAGGAGCAATCAGGCGCCGGGCTCGACCGCATGACGCCGGAGGAGTTCGCCCGCTTCACCGAGATGAACGAGGCCTATCGCAAGCGCCACGGCATTCCGTTCATATATGCCGTGCGCGGCGCCACCAAGGACGAGATCCTCGCCGCGTTCGCCGAGCGCCTGCCGGACTCGCCGGCGACGGAGTTCGGGCAGGCGATCGAGCAGGTCGAGCTCATCATCCAATACCGCATCGAGGATCGCGTCTTGCCGTGAGGCGCAGGACGCGGCGAAAACCTGCCATTGAGCCCCACGGTCGATGACGATCACCGACACGATCGACGCCAACTGGCCACGGGAGGTCGAGTTCCTCAGGGCGCTGGTGAGGGTGCCGAGCGACAACCCGCCGGGTGACTGCGCGCCCCACGCCGAAGCCGCCGCGCGCGAGCTGGAGGCGCTGGGCTTCACCGTCGAGCGGCACGTGGTTGCGGACGACCTGGTCCGCGCCAACGGCATGGTAAGCGTAACCAACCTCGTCGTGCGCCATCGCTTTGGCAGCGGGGAGGGACCGGTTATCGCTCTCAACGCCCACGGCGACGTCGTGCCGCCCGGCGACGGCTGGACCGTCGATCCATACGGGGCCGCGGAGCGCGATGGCGCGATCTACGGGCGCGGCGCGGCCGTATCGAAATCGGACTTCGCCACCTACGCCTTCGCCTTGCTGGCACTCGCGGCGAACGCCACCGGTCGCAACGGCGGCGTCGAGCTGCACTTCACCTATGACGAAGAGGCGGGGGGCAACGTCGGCCCGAAGTGGTTGATCGACCGGGGCCTGACGAACGCCACCCACGCGATCTCGGCCGGCTTCTCCTACGCCATCACCACGGCGCACAACGGCTGCCTGCACCTCGAAGTGACGCTCACCGGCCGCCAGGCCCATGCTGCCATGCCGGCGACGGGCCGTGACGCACTGGCAGCCACGGTGCCGGTGCTCGGCGCGATCTACGCCGAGCGCAAGCGCCTGGCCAGCATCGTCAGCGCCGTGGACGGCATCGGATCTCCGCAGATCACCGTCGGCCTGATCTCGGGCGGCATCAACACCAACGTCGTTCCGGATCGCGTCGCCTTCCGCGTCGACCGCCGCATCATCCCCGAGGAAGATGGCGCAGCCGTGGAACGGGCGCTTGTCGCCCTCGTCGAGAACGCCGTGCCGGGGGGCGAGGGGATTTCCGTCGCCTGCCGGCGGATCATGCTCGCGGAACCGCTGCGGGCCTCGCCCGGGGCCGAGGTCCTCGCCCGCGCGTTGGGCGTGCGGGCCGCCGAGATCCTGCGCGTTCCGGTCCCGGCGTCCGGCTCGCCCCTCTACACCGACGCCCGCCACTATGCCGCCGCGGGCATTCCCGTCGTGCTCTACGGCGCCGGTCCCCGCTCGATCCTGGAGGCCAACGCCCACGCCGCCGACGAGCATCTCGTTCTCGCCGATCTCAGAGCCGCGACCGAGATCGTCGCCCTGGCCCTTGCCGATATTCTAGGCGCTTAGCTGCGTTCAGACGCGGTTCAGCCGATCGCCGGAACAATCCCGACAAATGGCCCAATCGTTGTCGGATTGGGTTATGCTCGGCGTTTGCCGCCGACAGCGCGACGGGAGGGAAGGCATGGGCACGAGGCAAGTCGCCACGGCGGATGGCAAGTCGCAGCGGCGTTACAAGCGCCCGGCTTCCGGTACGCTCGTTGCCCTGTTTGCGATTTTGATCGCCGGCCTCACCGGCCACGCTGCGGCGCAGCAGATTGGGCTTGTTCCACCCGGATACGCCGTCATGACCGGGTACTCCGGGGCGATCCTAGGCCAGGCACCCCCAAACGCCGACCCCTTCGACTACTACATGACCAACCCCGATGGGCCGAGCGCTCGGGTCGTCGACCTGACGACGCTCGGTCCCCAGGGCCAGCAGTCCGCAGCTCCCAAGCCGTTCGATGTCTCCGCCTCGCAAGCGGGCCAGGTTTTTGGCGTCGCGCTCGACGATGCGCCGGGCCCCAACATCTACCTTGCCGCGACCTCGGTGTACGGCCTTCAAATCTACGTTCCGGACGCTTCCGGCCAGCCGAAGCGCGTGCGCAGGGGCGCGCCCGGCGCGCGCTTCGTCCCCGGGCAGTTCGGCCCGCCGGCGCAAGGTGGCGGACCGGCCTCGATCTGGCGCGTCGACGGCACCACCGGGGCCGTGTCTTTGCTCACCAACGTCGACACTGCCCAGAACAGCGTCTCGGCGCTCGGCGGTCTGGCTTTCGATCCGCGCACGCAGCAGCTCTTCGTCGCCGACCGCTCCACCGGCATCGTCCAGCGGTTATCGCTGACCGGCATCAAGAACGGCACATACGACCACGGTGTCGAGGGTCGTCCCGGCGCCGGCCTCGCGCCGGTTCCGCTGAGCCCCTCCGTCCCGGTCAACATCACCAGCCCCGCGTTCAACACGGAAGACCGGACGACCTGGGGCTTTGCCGCACCGGCGCGGCGGGTCTTCGCACTCGCCGTCCACAACGACCGCCTCTACTACGCGATCGCCCAGGGCCCGCAGGTATGGTCCGCCGGGATCACCGCCAGCGGTACGATTCCCGGCAGCGATGCCCGCCTCGAGGTCGAGGTACCGTCTTTGCAGGATGGCGTCGAGATCACCGCGATCGATTTCGATGACGACGACCGCATGTACATCGCCGAGCGCGGGGCCACCACCGGCGACTACTTCCTCTATCGGCTCGCCAACGCCGGTCAGAACCGCGTCCTGCGCTTCCAGCCGAAGGCGCCCGGCGACCCGACCCCTGGCCGGTGGACCTCGCTGCCGGAGCAATACGCAATCGGTCTGCCGCCCAATTACAACAACGCCACCGGCGGTGTGGCGCTCTACTACGGCTACCGGCAGGACCAGAGCGGAGCGATCGACTTCGGCGCCTGCGACGACACCGTGTGGTCGACCGGCGAGCGGCTGCTCGATCCGGGCGATCCCAACGCCGCGCCCGGGAGCTTCCCCACGGTCGACGGCCTCCAGGGCAACGCGAGTTCCCTCGTACGGCCCCAGAACACGCCGCCGCAGGAGAGCTGGTTCATCGACTACGACGACGGCGTCGGCCATCCCGATTTCCGCGGCCACATGGGGGCGGTGGCAACGCTGCCGTGTCCGGCTCCGCCAGCGCCGCCGCAGCCGCCAACCACAACCTGTCCTCCGGGCACCTACTTCAACGGGATCCAGTGCATCATCATCCCGACCTGTCCGCCGGGCACCACCTACCAGAACGGCCAGTGCGTCTATCCGACGTGCCCCCCGGGCTATGTGTTGTCCAACGGCCAGTGCGTGCCACCGCCGCTGACCTGCCCGCCGGGGACGTTCTTCTACCAGGGCCAATGTTACCCGATCGCGTGCCCGCCGGGCTTGGTCAAGACGCCCAACGGGCAGTGCGGCTGTCCGGGCAACCTGGTGTTCTTCAACGGCCAGTGCGTGCCGCCGCAGGCCTGCCCGCCGGGCATGATCACGCTGCCCAACGGCATCTGCACTTGCCCGCTCGGGCTAATCTTCGGCCAGGGCGTCTGCCAACAGCCGCCTACTTGCCCGCCGGGCAAGGAGCTATGGCAGGGCCAGTGCGTACCGAAGTGCCTGCAAGGCCAGGTCCACAAGCCGCCGAATGGCGTCTGCGGACCGCCCGGTCCGGGACCGGGTCCGGGACCAGCCTGCCCGCCGGGGAAGGAGAAGTGGCAAGGCCAGTGCGTCGACAAGTGCCCGCTGAACCAGTTCCACAAGCCGCCCACCGGCGCGTGCGCGCCGTTTCCGTTGTCCTGCCCGCCGGGGAAGGAAGAGTGGCAGGGCCAGTGCGTCGACAAATGCTCGCCGAACCAGTTCCACAAGCCACCCACCGGCGCCTGCGGACCGCTCCTAGTGCTGTGCCAGCCGGGGAAGGAAGAGTGGCAGGGCCAGTGCGTCGACAAATGCCAGCCCGGACAGGTGCACAAGCCGCCGAACGGTGCGTGCGGGTTCCAGATTGGCCCCATCGGACCCATCGGACCCATCGGACCCATTGGTCCGATCGGGCCGGGACCGGGACCAGGGCCAGGACCGGGACCAGGGCCAGGACCGGGACCAGGGCCAGGACCGGGACCAGGGCCAGGACCGGGACCAGGACCGGGCCCAGGACCAGGACCGGGACCGGGGCTGCAGCAGATACAGCCGATAACACCGCCGGTGCTTTGCCCGGAGCCGAAGGAGATTTGGCAGGGCAAGTGCGTCGACAAATGCCCACTGGGCCTGGTCCACAAGGAACCGGACGGCGCGTGCGGCCCCCTGCTGGAGCTGTCACCGGAGAAATTGCTCCAGCCGATTCTCTGTCCGGAACCCAAGGAGGTCTGGGAGGACAAGTGCCTCGACGAATGCCCGGAAGGCGAGGTTCACCTGAAGCCGGACGGCGACTGCGGCCCGAAACCCGACGTGGTTGGGCCGCCGCAGCTCCAGAAGATCAATCCGAATCTCGTCAAACCCGGGCCGGGACCGCTGCAAAAGAACCCCGGCCTTATCCAGCCGCAGCAGTGACCGCGCGAAGCGAACCTCACTCGCGCCCGGGGATGTGAAGCTGTGCGCAATGCCCCCCGGGATGCCTGATGCGGCGCCCGGGGCGATACCCATCCTGTCGAGACCAAGGAGAGCCCGTGCTTGAATTCGAGCCCGTGAACGACGTGCGCTGTCAACTCGGCGAGTCGCCGGCGTACGATGAGCGCCGCAATACGCTGTGGTTCTGCGACATCCTCGGCAAAACCCTCCACGCCGTCGACCTCGCAACGTCGAAACCACGTCGGTGGTCGTTCGACAGCGA
>Ga0315553_10001329_pt1 | contig 20650 bp, 18 predicted proteins | sample SalMarSW160140MG_FD_203099 | JGI IMG/M metagenome (GOLD analysis project Ga0315553, IMG submission 203099) | Salt marsh sediment microbial communities from the Plum Island Ecosystem LTER, Massachusetts, United States - Salt Marsh Sediment SW1601-40 ... | reverse complement strand
GCGGTCGCTTGAACGGTTCTTGCTTTTCCAAGGCGACCTCTACACCGCGCTTTTTTGGATCGGCCAGGTCCTGCTTGGCACGGTCACGGCTTTGCTGCTCGTTTATCGCAAGCAGCCGATCGCCGCCGCCGCTGCGGTCGTCCTCGGCGCGCTGGCGACGCTCTATCTCTACGTCATTGTGAGTCAGACCTATCCGCAGCCGGTGCTGCCAGGATTGCAGGTCACCTCTGCCTGGGGCGACGGGGCGGTCGCATCCTACGTGCCGTCCGCCGCGGAGTTCTTCCTCGGCCTTGGCGGCGTTGCAGTCGCGCTCGCTGCGCTGCTCGCCGGCTGCCTGCTGTTCCGGATCGTACCGATAGACCTAGCGCGTGCGGCGGCGCCAAGCGCCGCCCTGCGCGCGGCCGCCTGACGAGGGGAGCCCCGGCCATGTCGCGTCTGTTCATTTCTGCGGCTCGCAAATCGTCCGGGAAGACAACCGTGTCGCTCGGACTATGCGCGGCGCTGCGGGCCCGCGGTCGCGCCGTGCAGCCGTTCAAGAAGGGCCCTGACTTCATCGACCCGCTCTGGCTCACCGCGGCGGCGGGAACGCCCTGCCACAATCTCGATCGCCATATGATGAGCGAGCAGGACATCCTCTCCCTTTACGGCGAGCACGCGCGTTCGGCCGATATCTGCGTGATCGAAGGAAACAAAGGCCTATTCGATGGCGTGTCGACCGACGGCCATGACTCAAGCGCGGCGCTCGCGCGGCTTCTCGCTGCCCCGGTCGTGTTGGTTATCGACGCCGAGGGCATCACCAGGGGGATCGCGCCGCTTGTGATCGGCTATCGCGCCTTCGATCCCAACGTCGACATCGCAGGGGTAATCCTGAACAAAGTCGCAAACAGCCGGCACGAGACCAAGCTGCGCAGCGCCATCGAGGCCTACACCGACCTCCCCGTTCTGGGCGCTATCTATCGCTCGCCCGACATCCAGATTACGGAACGGCATCTCGGCCTCATCCCGGCAAATGAAGCCGCCGAGTCGCAGGCCAAGATCGCGACCATCGCCGCGGCGGTCGCGGCGCAGGTCAATATTGACCGGTTGACTGCGATCGCTTATGCGGCGCCGCGCATGCGCGTCATGCACCGCCCGATCCCGCCGACCGCGCCTGGCCCGCGGCGACGCGTCGGCATCGCGCGAGACGCCGCCTTCGGTTTCTACTATCATGACGACCTTGAGAGCCTGTCCGCGAACGGCTTCGATCCGATCTATTTCAACACGCTCAAGGATCGGAACCTGCCGCCACGCCTCGACGGGCTGTTTATCGGAGGCGGATTTCCGGAAACGCATATGGACGGCCTTCAGGCCAATTTCGAACTGCGCGCCGAAATCCGCGCTGCGGTCGCCTCCGGCCTTCCCGTCTATGCCGAGTGCGGCGGGCTGATGTATCTGTCGCGCAGCATTGGCTGGCAGGGCCGTCGATGCTCGATGGTCGGTGCGATCGAAGCCGACGCGGTGATGCATGGGCGTCCGAGGGGTAAGGGCTATGTCGTGCTTGAGGAGACCGAGCACGCGCCCTGGCCGACGGCGGCGGGCGCGCGCGAACCGATCGCGGCCCACGAGTTCCACTTCGCGGCACTCGAAAACCTCCCCGGCAATGCCCGCTTCGCCTACCGCGTCCTCCGCGGCCAGGGCATCACCGGCCGCCATGACGGCATCGTCGCCGCTAACACCCTCGCCTCGTTCAGCCACCAGCGCGGCGTCGGCGTCGAACCCTGGCCGGCGCGCTTCGCGGCTTTCATGCGCCGCTGCGCCGTCGAGCGCAACGCGCCCATCCCGATAAAAACCAGCGCGCCGAAAGCTGAAAGCCGCCGTTCCCTCGGCTATTTCGCTTGCGGCCGCGCGCCAAAAATGCCTCTGTCCGCAGGAGACCCATTCTGATGTCTAAGCGCACAACTATCGATGCCCGCGGCTGTTTCTGTCCCGGTCCGATGATGGAACTGATCGCGGCGCTCAAGCAGCACACGGTGGGCGACGAAGTCGAGGTCTTGTCGCGCGACCTAGGCTCGACCAACGACATTCCCGCCTGGACCAAGAAAGTCGGGCATCAACATATCTCGACCGAGCAGCACGGCGATTACTGGTCGATCGTCGTCAAGAAAATGAAGTGAACGGACAATACGCCGAGATCGCTTGGCGATAGGCGCGTCAGCAAAGGCGCGACCGCAGGAGGAAGAATCCAAAGGAGGCTATTATGCGAGCGAAAATACTCATTCTTGGAAGCGGAATGGGCGGCACTATCGTCGCCAATGGCTTGTCACGTAAGCTGTCCGACGAGTTGCGCACCGGCAGCGCCAGCGTCACCGTGCTTGGAACCACGACGAAGCACATGTATCAGCCGGGGCTTCTCTATGTCCCCTTCGGGCGCGCCCGCGAGACGGAATTGTGCCGCGACGAGCGCTCCATTCTCGACCGCAGAATCAATTTCCTGGTCGATCCGGCCAAGCGCATCGACGTCGACAACAACGTCGTTTACGGCGAATCCGGCAAGGCTTATGACTACGACTTCCTGGTTATCGCTACCGGTTCGAAGCTTGCGCCGGAAATGGTTCCCGGACTCGCCGAAGGCGCCCACCAGTTTTATGAACTCGAAGGCGCCCGCAAATTGCGCGACGCTCTCGACGCGTTCACCGGCGGCAAGATCGTCGTCAATATCAATGTCCCGCACAAATGCCCGGTCGCGCCGCTCGAAATCACCCTCATGCTCGACGAGCATCTGAAACAACGCGGGTTCGCCGACAAGTTCGAGATCACCTACACCTATCCGATCGGCAGGTTGCACGGCCTGGAGCCGGTAGCGCACTGGGCACTGCCCGAATTCGACCGTCGTGGGATCAAGTATCAGACTTTCTTCAACACCAAGGAAGTCGATCCCGCAAAGAAGCAGATCACGTCGGAGGAAGGCGATACGTTCGACTACGATCTTCTAATCACCATCCCGCCGCATCGCGGCGCGCAGGTGATCGAGAGCTCAGGCCTTGGCGCTGGGGGCTGGATTCCGACCAATCCCAAAACTCTACTGCGCGAGGGATCAAAGAATGTCTTCGTGGTCGGCGACACCACCAATATCCCGATCTCCAAGGCTGGTTCGACCGCACATTTCCAGGCCGACACCGTGATCGAGAACCTGACCCTGATGATCCAGGAGGGGCGCTCGATGCGCGAATACGACGGCAAGGTGTTCTGCTTCATCGAGACCGGGATGAGCACCGGCACTTATATCTGGTTCAATTACAACACCCCGCCGAAGCCGACGCCGCCGACGCAGATGGTCCACTGGGCGAAGCTCGCCTACAACCGGATGTACTGGCTGTCGGCCGGCGGACTCCTGTAGCAAGAGGCCGGGAGAAAACCCATGGATACGCTAGTGAAGGATGTGCCTTCCTATTCGGCGATGGAGGGCATGCTTGATGCGGCTTCTGCCGCTCTCACCGACTCCATGGTCGAGCGGCTGGCGACGACCGTCTCGACCGGCCTTGAGATTTTGGACCGCGTGAATAATCCCGACACGCGCGCGGCCCTGCATCGGGTGATCGACGGGCTGACCGTTATGTATACGACCGGCTCGCTCGACACGATTTTCGAGGCCGCCCAGGTCATTGAGGCCGGGCGCGCCGCCATGACCGACGACATGGTCGAGCGCCTCTATCATACGGTCGAGGTCATGGTGAACAATCTGGCGACGCGGGAAATCGCGGAACTCGCGCGCAACACCGAAATGTCGCTCTACGAAGCGGCGCGCCGGTGCGATAGCCAGGAGGGGCCGAAGTCGGTGATCGCGCTGGTGCGTTTGCTGCTCCGTCCGGAGACCATGCAAACGCTCAACCTGCTGCTTGCGTTCGGTAGCGCAATGCGCCAGCGCGTGGAGGATCCGAACGGCTTTGCGCAAGCCGAGTTGAGTTGAACCACGCGGACTGCGGTTTAGTTTAGCGCGGTCTGAACGGCCTGCATACCGGATCCGCTCGCGGGTCCGGTCTAGCTTTTTTGAGCGGAAAGGCCCGCATCGCTCGACGCACTCCCTCCACAGCCCGCCGATAGCAGTTCGGCTGGCGTGCCATAGCGCGTTCGTTGGTCGTCGCCGGCCGCGCCCGTCAAGTATGGACGCGCTTTTCGCCCCGTCGCTTACGCGATTCGTTCCTGTAAGACTCCCGTTCGTCGGGCGAGAACATACGGTAAAGCATCTCAAGCACGATCGGCGTTTCCCGGCCACTGAGCGAATAGCAGATCGTCTTGCCGTCGCGGCGGGTATTGACCAGCTTGTCGCGGCGCAACAGCGCCAGATGCTGCGATAGCGCCGATTGCGACAATCCGACGACCTTCTCCATTTCGTTGACGCAACGTTCGCCGTCCAACAATTCGCATAAGATCAATAGGCGATTTTCGTTGGCCAACGCCTTCATCAGCGTAGCCGCGCGCTCGGTGTTGATCCGTGGTGGTGGTCTTATTCGTTTCACGACAGGCTAGTTACGTTCTTGTGAGTCGCTCGACCGCGTAAACAGGCGTGTAGAGACGACGTGCGCCGCCGCATCAGGCATAAGAAGATCACACCTTCGCTTCGCTTTTGCAAGGGGCTGAACCATCGCACCCACGGGCTTTTTGTATGGGTGCAAACAGCTCTCAGTTGCGTCTGACCGCAACGGCGCTGACGCCCCGGTGCGCCGGCACGGCCGTTGTCCTCTCGCCGCCGGCTGTCCGGGAGGCGTGACATTTTCGCCATCAGTGGCCGATCGGCGCCGCGTTTCAGGGTGGGTCACGTTCTGTCGATCGTCGCCTCGTGCATGAGGCATCCCGGTGCGGGCGACATCGCCGCGAACGGCGCGCGGCGCGCGCATGCTATCCTTCTCACGCGCGTCGGATCGCCGCTGCAATCACATCCGGCAAGGCCTCGAACGCCCCGACATTTCCCGCAAAAGCGAGGTCCGGCGGACCGAGCTCGGCCACGCGTTGCGGCACGTCGTCGCCGCCGTGCAGGCCCTCGCCGGCAAACAGCCCGATCACCAGGGCAGGCCCGCGCGCACCGGCGATCGCGTCCCCGAGGAAAGGCGCCTCTTCAAGGAAAGCCGGCCGCACGCGGGCGAACGCATTGCGCCTGGCGATGCTTTTCGCGATCCGTTCGGCCGCGCGGCGTGACGCCGAATTGTTGCTCGATCCGTGCGCCAGCAGCACAAGCTCGGTACGGGCCTCCGGCCATTTCCGGGCGCGAGCGACGGCGCGCGCCCGATCGAGAACGAGATCGACCAATGCCGGATCGAGCCCGAGCGGCGGAAGCAGGCGCACTGTTCGGCCTGGCGCGAAGGCGCCCGCTTCGCTCAATTGACGCGGCAGCAGCGTCCGCGTGAAATATCCGTCCGACAGAAACAGCGGGTAGACGAGCAAGTGGCGGCCGGCGAGACGCCGGACGGCCTCGCTGATCGACGGCGCACCCTTGACGAAGCCGAACCCGACTGCGGGGGCTAAGCCCAACGCCCGCAGACGCGCGGCAAGCTGCGCGACGCCCTCGTTATCCGACCCGGTGCGGCGCTCGCCGTGGGCGGCGAGCAGCAAGGCAAACGTTTCTTGGAATTCATGCGGCGGCGACCTCCCCCCGCCCGTCGCGCCGCGCGCGACGTCCTCCCCCGCAAGCGGGGAAGGGTCGGGAAGGGGACGGGGCAACCGTGGCAATGCCAATGGGCGTCCTTATGAATGATTCGGGACTCTCGCTAGCTCGTTCCGTCGGAAAGGGTGATCTTGTTCCAAGCAAGTGTAACCGACGTTCCGCAGATGGCCTGTGATTTTGGTGGAATCTGCGCTGTTTATTCTTCTCCGGCAAACCTGCGTCGCTCGCGCTAGGCGAGCAGCCCATCATTCCTCTTCTGTTCACGCGCGGGCGTCGCGCAGCCCGAAACGCTGAAAACCGCTTGAGAAATCTGGAGCGGGCGATGGGAATCGAACCCACGACATACAGCTTGGGAAGCTGTCGTTCTGCCACTGAACTACGCCCGCGACGTCGGGAGCGCTCCCTCACGACCTCGGACCAAGCGGCGCGGCCGCTCTTGGTCTCTATCCGCAAGGCCCGTCGGCGCTTTGAGTCTTCGCCTTCTCTTCAGCGCGGGTCAAGTGCCGCGATTCGGATCCCGCGGCTTCGCTGAATCAAAGCTCCGCCACGCGCACAAACAGAATGCGGCCGGCGTCACGGAGAGAAGCCCTGCGCCACCCTCGCGGACGGCTATCCCGGCCGCCTAACCGGCTGAACGCCATTTCATTCCTTCGTCGCAAAGCCTTGAGGAAACGATTGTTAGGCCGCCTCGCGCGGCCTAGATAAGAGAAAGGCTGGCAAGGCACACCGAGGAGCGCGACGGCCTCGGCCGCGCTCGGTTCGTCCCGCAATTCAGGATGTTTTTATGTCCCGTCAAGAAGCGAACGCCGCTTTCGCCCTGACCTCGTTTCTCTATGGCGGCAACGCCGCCTATATCGAAGACCTCTATTCGCAATACGAAGCCGATCCCCAGGCGCTCGACGCCGAGTGGCAGGCCTTCTTCGCGAGCCTCAAGGACAATGCCTCCGACGTGCTGCGCAGCGCGAGCGGCCCTTCCTGGCAGGAGGCCCATTGGCCGGTCGTCAGCGAAGGCCCGATCCCGATCTTCGAGAGCGAATGGGAGGAGACGGAAAAGCGGGTCAGCACGCGGGTGATGGAACGGGCCCACAAGGCCGGCGTCGAAATTTCCTGGTCTGACGTGCAGCAGGCGACCCGCGACTCGATCCGCGCCCTGATGCTGATCCGCGCCTATCGCATTCGCGGCCATCTGGCGGCCAATCTCGACCCGCTTGGTCTCGAGCCCCCCAGGGAGCATCCCGAGCTCGATCCCCGCAGCTACGGCTTTGCCGACAGCGATTTCGACCGTCGCATCTTCCTCGACCACGTGCTCGGACTGGAGTTCGGCACGCTGCGGCAGATTCTCGCCATTCTCAAGCGCACCTACTGCCAGACGCTCGGCGTCGAGTTCATGCATATTTCCGATCCGGCGCAGAAGGGGTGGCTGCAAGAGCGCATCGAAGGTCCGGCCAAGGAAATCAGCTTCACCCGCGAGGGCAAGCGCGCGATCCTCAACAAGCTGATCGAGGCCGAAGGCTTCGAACGGTTCTGCGACCTGAAATTCACCGCCACCAAGCGCTTCGGACTCGACGGCGCGGAGTCGATGATTCCCGCGCTGGAACAGATCATCAAGCGGGGCGGCGCGCTCGGAGTGAAGGAGATCGCCATCGGCATGGCCCATCGCGGCCGGCTCAATGTGCTTGCGCAAGTGATGGCGAAGCCGCATCGCGCGATCTTTCACGAATTCAAGGGAGGCTCCTACACGCCCGAGGACGTCGAAGGCTCGGGCGACGTGAAGTACCACCTCGGCGCCTCCTCCGACCGCGAGTTCGACGGCAACAGCGTGCATCTGTCGCTCACCGCAAACCCATCGCATCTCGAAATCGTCAATCCGGTGGTGCTCGGCAAGACGCGCGCCAAGCAGGACCTCCATGGCTGCACGCCGGAAGACCGCACCTGCGTCATCCCGCTGTTGATCTCGGGCGACGCCGCCTTCGCCGGGCAGGGCGTCATCGCCGAGTGCTTCGGCCTGTCGGGACTGCGCGGGCATCGCACCGGCGGCTCGGTGCATTTCATCGTCAACAATCAGATCGGCTTTACGACCTATCCGCGTTACAGCCGCTCGTCGCCCTATCCGTCCGACGTGGCGAAGATGATCGAGGCGCCGATCTTCCACGCCAATGGCGACGATCCGGAAGCGGTGGTGTTCGCCGCCAAGGTCGCGACCGAGTTTCGTCAGAAGTTCCAGAAGCCGGTCGTCGTCGACATGTTCTGCTATCGGCGCTTCGGACACAACGAGGCCGACGAGCCCTCGTTCACCCAGCCCTTGATGTACAAGACGATCCGCTCGCATCCGACAACGCTGGAAATCTACAGCAAGAAACTGATCCAGCAGGAGGTCGTCGCCGAAGGCGAAGTGGAGAAGATGAAGGCCGACTGGCGCGCTCGGCTCGATGCGGAGCTCGAGGCGAGCCACAGCTACAAGTCGAACAAGGCGGACTGGCTCGACGGCCGCTGGGCCAGCCTCAAGGCGGCGGAGACGGCGGAGGCGCCGCGGCGCGGCGACACCGGTGTCGCGCCCGACACGCTGCAAAGAATCGGCGAGAAGATCACCACGGTGCCGCCGACGTTTCACGTCCACCGCACCATCCAACGGTTCCTCGACCAACGTCGCAAGGCGATCGAGACCGGCGAGGGCATCGATTGGGCGACCGCTGAAGCGCTTACCTTCTGCTCGCTGCTGCTTGAGGGACACCCGGTCCGTCTGTCGGGCCAGGACTCCGAGCGCGGCACGTTCTCGCAGCGCCATTCGGTGCTGATCGACCAGGAGAGCGAGGCCCGCCACACCCCGTTCAATTATGTCGCGCCCGGTCAGGCCCGCTACGAGGTGATCAATTCCATGCTCTCGGAGGAGGCCGTGCTCGGTTTCGAGTATGGCTACTCGCTCGCCGAGCCCAATGCGTTGGTGATGTGGGAGGCCCAGTTCGGCGATTTCGCCAATGGCGCCCAGGTGGTGATCGACCAGTTCGTGTCGTCGGGCGAGCGCAAATGGCTGCGCATGTCCGGCTTGGTGCTGCTCCTGCCGCATGGCTATGAGGGCCAGGGCCCGGAGCATTCGTCGGCGCGGCTCGAACGTTATCTGCAGATGTGCGCCGAGGACAACATGCAAGTCGCCAACTGCACGACTCCGGCGAACTACTTCCACATTCTGCGCAGGCAGTTGAAGCGCAACTTCCGCAAGCCGCTGGTGCTGATGACGCCGAAGAGCCTATTGCGCCACAAACAGGCCGTATCTTCACTCGCGGAGATGGGGCCCGGCACGGCCTTCCATCGTTTGCTGCCCGACGGGGCGGAGGGCGCCGGCGACGGGCGCACCAAGCTGGTCGAGCCCGAGAAAATCCGGCGCGTCGTGCTCTGCTCGGGCAAAGTCTATTACGATCTTTATGAGGAGCGCGAGAAGCGCGGCATCGACGATGTTTATCTCTTGCGCGTCGAGCAGCTCTATCCGTTCCCGGCGAAGGAGCTGTTCACGCGACTGAACCGCTTCAAGACGGCCGAACTCGTGTGGTGCCAGGAGGAGCCGCGAAATATGGGAGCGTGGCTCTTCGTCGAACCGTACCTCGAATGGGAGCTTAATCGGATCAGGGCCGATGTCCGGCGTCCTCGCTATGCGGGTCGGCCGGCGGCGGCGGCGACGGCGGCCGGTCTGATGTCAAAGCATCTCGATCAACTCAAAGCATTTCTCAACGACGCGCTCGGCTGATCGCAATGTCGTTCTTGGATGACGATCATGATTGAAATCCGCGTTCCTTCTCTCGGCGAATCGGTGACCGAGGCGACGATCGGCCGCTGGTTCAAAAAAGCCGGCGAAGCGGTGACGGCCGACGAGCCGCTGGTGGAGCTCGAAACCGAGAAGGTTACGATTGAAGTGCCGGCGCCGGCCGCCGGCGTGCTCTCCGAGATCGCGGTGCAAAACGGCGAGACCGTCGCCGTCGGCGCGCTGCTCGGTCAAATTGCGGAAGGCGCGGTCGGCGCGGCGGCAGTGCTCGATGAAAAGATCAGCCGGCCAGCCGGCGCCGAACGCGAGGCGGCGCGCGCGCGTGCGCCGGAACCGCGGCCAGCGCCTGCTGCGCCGCCTAAACCGGCGGCAGGGCCCGCGGCTCCTCTCGCGCCGTCGGTGCGCCGCTTGAGCGCCGAAACCGGAATCGACGTCGCGACGGTCGAGGGCACCGGCAAGGACGGGCGCGTGACCAAGGGCGACATGCTGGCGGCGATCGAGCGCGCCGCCGCAGCTCCCACGCCGGTCGTTCAACCCGCCGCCGCGCTACAAGTGCGCGCGCCGTCGCCGCCCGATGACGCCGCCCGCGAGGAGCGCGTGCGCATGACGCGGCTGCGCCAAACCATCGCCCGCCGCCTCAAGGATGCACAAAACACCGCCGCCATGCTGACGACCTTCAACGAGGTCGACATGAGCGCGGTGATGGCGCTGCGCAATCAGTACAAGGACCTGTTCGAGAGGAAGCACGGAATCAAGCTTGGTTTCATGGGATTGTTCGTGCTCGCCTGCGTCCAGGCCTTGCGCGAAATTCCGGCCGTCAATGCCGAGATCGACGGCGCCGACATCATCTACAAGAATTATTATCACATCGGCGTCGCCGTGGGTTCCGAGCGCGGGCTGGTGGTGCCGGTGGTGCGCGACTGCCAGGACAAGTCGCTTGCCGAGATCGAAAAGGCGATCGCCGACTTCGGCCGCCGCGCACGCGACGGCACCCTCAAGATCGAGGACATGCAGGACGGCACCTTCACCATTTCCAATGGTGGAGTGTTCGGCTCATTGATGTCGACGCCGATCCTCAACGCGCCGCAGTCCGGCATACTCGGCATGCACAAGATCCAAGAACGGCCGATGGTCGTCGAAGGCAAGATCGAGGCGCGGCCGATGATGTATCTCGCGCTCACCTATGATCATCGTATCGTCGACGGCCGCGAGGCGGTGACCTTCCTCGTGCGGGTCAAGGAGTGTCTCGAAGACCCGGCGCGGCTGGTGCTTGGTTTGTAAAACGCGAACCGCATCGTTATTCATCGATTCCAACCACGTCGGGCGTCTGCCAGGCGAGCCGCTGGCCGCCATCGACCGCGATGGTGACGCCGGTGACGCTGCGCGCCTGCGCGAGATACAGCACGGCGTCGGCGATCTCTTCCGGCGAAGGCCCGCGGCCGAGCGGCACGGCTTGCGCCTGCCGTGCGAAGGCCGTCGTATCCTGACGGGGGCTCGGCAAAGTTGGGCCTGGCGCGACGGCGTTGACCCGCAAGCGCGGCGCGAGCGCCTGCGCCAACACGGTGGTCGCCGCATGCAACGCGCTTTTCGTCAGCCCGTAGGTCAGAAACTGCGGCGTCGGCTTATAGATGCGCTGATCAAGCAGGTTGACGACCGATGCGTCGGCCCCCTCAGGCGCCTGCGCCGCGAATGCCTGAACGAGAAGCAGAGGCGCGCGCAAGTTGACCGCGCATAATCGGTCGAAGCGGTCGCACTCGAACGTGCCGATCTCATCCGTTTCAAAGATGGCGGCATTATTGATGAGCAACGTCAGCGGGCCGATCGCGGCCGCAGCCGCCGCGACCAGCCCAGAAACGGTGCGATGATCGGCGAGGTCGGCTAAGATCGGATGCGCCTTCCCGCCTTTTGCGGCGACTTCTGCACACAGCGCGTCGGCTTCCGCTCGCGACGCGCGGGTGTGGATCGCCACCGCATAGCCCGCTTGGACAAGCGCCAGCGCGATCGCACGGCCGATACGTTTTGTGCCGCCAGTCACCAGCGCGGTGCGCGGCCGGATCGTGGACGCTGGGTCTTGCATGTTCCGTCTCTCAGGTTTGCACCCGAAAAGGGCGATCAGCGCCCTGCGGCCCCGCCTCGCGCCTACGTAGTAGCCTCGATTGCGTTCCCGGCGCGACCGGCGTCTTTAACTAAACCTTATCCTTAACCGCTGGCTGCCTCAGCCCGAATAAGGAATATTTCACCTAATTCGGCGACAAGCTGGGAACGTGAAATTAGCCATGTTCCGCTCTTACACGGGTTTTGGCGGCAAGCGCCCAGACGGTCAGAGCGGAGCCCTTCGATTAGACGGATCGTATGGGACACGGGGCGGGACGACGATGAAGCGAACGATTATCCTTGCAGCTACCGTTGCGGCCATGACCGCAGGCGTAAGCCGGGCAGCCGACTATTACGGGGGAGCACCCTATCCGGCGACGCCTGCCGCCTATATCGCCCAGAACACTTGGACCGGCCCCTATATCGGGGCCAACATTGGCTATCAGTTTGGAGATACATCATTTTTCAACTTGGAGCCGAGCGGCTTCGCGGGCGGCGTGCAGGGTGGATACAATTGGCAATTTGGCCAGATCGTGGTTGGCGGCGAAGCCGACTTCCAGCTCTCCGGTGCTGACGACACCTTTGCCGCATACAAGTTCTCCAACCCCTGGTTCGGCACGGTCCGGGCGCGCGCCGGCTACGCGATGAACAACATCCTCTTCTATGCGACCGGCGGCTTTGCCTACGGCAAAGGCGAACTCGACTATCTCGGCTACTCCGAGGACCACATTCTTGGCGGCTGGTCGATCGGCGCCGGCCTGGAGGTCGGTCTCACGCAGAACCTGAGCGCTCGCGCCGAGTATCTGTTCGTCGATCTCTCCCCGACGAACTACGTTTTCAGCAATATGAACGCCGGCATCGAGTCGAGCATCGTGCGCTTCGGCCTGAATTACCGGTTCTGACCCCGTCCATTCGCGACCGCGATCAGCGTCAGCGGCTGCCTGCTTTTGATCGCAGCCGCGGCGGCGTTACGGTGTGATCCCGCGGAAATTCGTCCGTCACCCAATTCGCTATGTCTGGCGGTCTATACTCATTGCGCAAAACTACACAATCACTAATATCGTCGAATGGCGCGATCATCCCGGCTGTGCGAAACGCGTGCGCTGATCCGTCGATTGGAGCGCGACGGCTGGGTTGCACGACCGGGCAAGGGTGACCACGTCGTGTTTCGGCACCCCAGCCGCCCGGGACGCATGGTCGTCGATCCCGGAAAGAAGGAGATTCCGATCGGGACGCTGCGATCGATCTATCGCATGGCTGGCTGGGATTGGTGACAAATCGGAGCGGATATGCCGACGTATGCGATTGCGATCGTGCATGAAGAGGCCGGCGTTTACGGCGCATCCTTCCCGGACTTACCGGGATGCATTGCTGCGGGCGACAGCCTCGACGAGGTCTTGCAGCGTGGCGCGGCGGCGGCCACAGCCTACATCGATAGCCTGATCGAGGACGGCGAGCCTGTCCCGGTGTTGCGCACGCTGGATCAACTCAAGGCCGATCCAATGTTTCGGGAGGACGCCGAGGACGGCATGATCGTCGGCCTCCCCATCGACCTGCCCGGCAAGGCGGTGCGGGTGAATGTCTCGCTCGATGAGAACCTGGTCGCCGCCGTTGACCGCGCCGCCCGGCGCGCGGGCCTCAGCCGCTCGGCTTTTCTCGCCGCCGCGGCAAAGGCGAAGCTGGGGAGGTGAGGGGAGGATCGGAGTTCCTCTGTTCAAAACAGGCGCAGGTCCGTGCCGCGAGCGCGCTTCACCGCGAAAATTTCTTGTACTTGATTCGGTGAGGGATAGTTGAGTCGGTGCCGAGCCGGCGCATCTTGTCGGCCTCGTAATCCTGGAAATTGCCCTCGAACCATTCGACGTGGCTGTCACCCTCGAAAGAGAGGATGTGCGTGGCGATGCGGTCGAGGAACCAGCGATCGTGGCTGATGATCACGGCGCAGCCGGCGAAGTCTTCCAGCGCCTCTTCGAGCGCGCGCAGCGTGTCGACGTCGAGATCGTTGGTCGGCTCGTCGAGCAAGAGCACGTTCGCGCCCGACTTGAGCATTTTGGCGAGATGCACGCGGTTGCGCTCGCCGCCCGAGAGCGAGCCCACCTTCTTCTGCTGATCCGCGCCCTTGAAGTTGAACGCCGCGCAATAGGCGCGCGAGTTCACCTCGCGCTTGCCGAGCTGGAGCATGTCGAGACCGCCGGAGATCTCCTCCCACACGCTCTTCTTGCCGTCGAGCGTATCGCGCGATTGATCGACATAGCCGAGCTTCACCGAATCGCCGACTGTGATCGTGCCCTTGTCGGGCTTTTCCTGGCCGGTGATCATGCGAAACAGCGTGGTCTTGCCGGCGCCGTTCGGGCCGATCACGCCGACGATACCGCCCGGCGGCAGCTTGAAGGTAAGGTCGTCGATCAACAAGCGGTCGCCGAAGCCCTTGGTGAGGCCGGTGAAGTCGATGACGTTCTGCCCGAGCCTTTCGGCGACCGGGATGACGATCTGCGCGGTGGTTGCTCCCTTCTCGTTCGCCTTCTTGAGCAGGTCCTCATAGCGCTGATAGCGCGCCTTCGACTTCGCCTGCCGGGCTTTGGGGGAAGCCGCAATCCATTCGTGCTCGCGGGCGAGCGTTCGTTGCCGCGCCTCCTCTTCGCGCCCCTCCTGCTCGAGCCGCTTCTGCTTCTGCACGAGCCAGGACGAATAGTTGCCCTGGTAGGGAATACCGCGCCCGCGATCGAGTTCGAGAATCCATCCCGTCACATTGTCGAGGAAATAGCGGTCGTGGGTGACGATCAGGATCGCGCCGGGATAGTTGCGCAGGTGCACTTCAAGCCAAGCCACGGTCTCTGCATCGAGGTGGTTCGTCGGCTCGTCGAGCAAGAGGAGGTCGGGCTGGTCGAGCAACAGCTGGCATAGCGCGACGCGGCGCTTTTCGCCGCCGGAGAGCTTCGTCACTTCGGCGTCGTCGGGCGGACAGATCAGCGCGTTCATCGCCTGATCGACCTTCGAGTCGAGATCCCATAAACCCTTCGCCTCGATTTCGTCCTGCAGCTTGGTCATCTCGTCCGCGGTCTCGTCCGAGTAATTCATGGCGATCTCGTTGTAGCGATCGAGGATCGCCTTCTGCGCCGCAACGCCCTCCATCACGTTCTCACGGACCGTTTTGTTTGCATCGAGTTGCGGCTCCTGCGGCAGGAACCCGACGCGGGCGCCTTCCGCCGCCCAGGCTTCGCCGGTGAACTCGGTATCGAGCCCGGCCATGATGCGCAGCAGCGTCGATTTGCCCGAACCATTGACGCCGAGCACGCCGATCTTGGCGTCCGGATAGAACGACAGATTGATGTTTTCGAGCACCTTGCGGTTGCCCGGATAGGTCTTCGACAGACCCTGCATGTGGTAGATGAATTGCCGGGCCATCGCCGCTTAATCCTCGCAGACTGGTTTGTGGGGGATCGCAGCTGATGTAGCGAGCCGCTCCGCAAAGGGCAAGCATGCGCGGTGCGCGACCCGCGCCGCGGCGCTTCGCCTTCATGGCCTTGGCGATCTAGTTATACGCCGCAGCGTGATCTGGATCACATCGTGCTTGGTTGGATATCGAACCTTGCGCGCGCGTTAAGCCACACAGTCAAAGAAGTATGCGGACTGCGACGATTTGCACGGATTGTTAAGGGTTTATCCTGACCATGAGAGGCAATGAAAGACGAGCTTATGCCCAACAATTGACGGAAATCCGGGCTCAAGTTCGACTCTGACAGGGAGCGTTGTGGGGTGATGAAGGGCTTCAGTCCAACCAATCGACCTCTTGGCGGGATGATCGCCGCGGTGTCGCTCTCTCTGTTCAACGATCTATTCGGCGTCTATCGTCCCGAGCGGCATTACATGCGCGGGCCAGGCCCGAAATGGCGGGAAAAGCACGCTGCCCGGACGATTGCGCTGCGCCCAAAAGTGAATGCCGATCTCGCGGAAGCCGCGGTCTATGCCGCCGTGCCTCGTAATCGATAAGCTTTGGTTCGAAGGCGACTGACGGGCAACGCGCCTCGCGACGGTAGTCGCAGCCAATCATTCTGTCTGAACGATCGCGTGGTAACGCGCCCGTATCGGCGTGCACTTTCCACGCTCGCCCGTCAGGCTCACTGCCAGCATCGATTTGCCGACTGTGGCGGCCCTCCGCATGCGCAGCGGGCGCACGGATGGGTGGGGCTTTGGCATGTATATCCGAAGGTATAATGAAGCATAATATCGAAGAACGGTTCACGCCTCTTCCAGGTAAGAAATCATTCGTGACATTGGATCGTAGTTCGTAACCGCCTGTGGCGGTTAATGTTCTGATATTCAGCACATTTCGAGCCGCTGATCGTCGCATTCCCGACAAGATTTCGATAATGCTTGCGGCTGTCCCTCATTGTCTGTATGTGGCGCATTACGATCTTGCCGGGGGGACGCCGGGCCGCCGCGTAGGATTAACCAAGATCAACAGTGCGGGGTTTGGCGCGACGAGCCGGGCTCGCTCACGTTCTTTTGCTGGAGGTTTCATGCGAATAGCGAAGTTCGCTGGCGCGCTCGCACTCGCAATCGTGAGCGTTTCGTTGGTGTCGGCCGGGGTCATACGCAAGAACGTGGCGCAGCAGATTGCGCCCGGCACGCAAACCGCCGCCACGACGAGCCGCCCGATCAGCACGGATGGAGTCCGTGTGGCCACGCTCGCTGACGAGCCGGGCAAGGCCGTTGCAGCCGCGCAAGACGGGCGCGCCGCTTTGGATACGTCGCGCGCCGCCGGCCCGCTTGTTGCGCTCGTGATCGGCAACGCCGCCTATCGCGACGGAGATGCACCGCTTGTCCAGCCGCTCAATGACGCCCGCGCGATTGCCGACGAGTTGCGTGCGCGCGGGTTCGACGTCGAGCTCGGCGAGAATTTGCCCAAGCAGGGCATGGAGCGCGCGATCGAGCGGTTTGAGGCGAAGATCACGCCGGGTGCGACCGCGCTCCTGTTCTACAGCGGCTATGGCGTCCAGACCGGCCGCGAGAGCTTCCTGCTTCCCGTCAACGCGCAGATCTGGCGTCCCGAGGATGTGCGGCGCGACGGCGTCGCGCTCGAGCCGCTGGTCGCCGAGCTGAACGCGCGCGGGGCGAAGCGCAAGCTCGTTATCGTCGACGCCTCGCGGCGCAACCCATTCGAGCGAAGGCTGCGCGGCTTCTCGTCGGGGCTCGCGCCGATCGCGGCGCCCGAAGGTACGCTCGTGCTCTACGGCGTTGCGCCCGGCAAGGTCGCCGACGACACGCAGACGCCCAACAGCCTGCTGGTCAACGAACTGCTCGGCCAGCTTCGCACCTCAAGCGGCTCCGCCGAAGACATTTTCAATCGCACCCGCGTCACCGTGGCGCGCGCCTCGAATGGCGAGCAGGTGCCCGCGGTGTTTTCGGCGCTGGTCGACGACTTCTACTTCTCGCCGCCGGTAAATCCGGAACCTGCGAAGCCGGCGAAGCCGCCGCGCGCGCGCCAGAGCCGGCGCTAGCCGTCCGCGCTAGAGCGAATTCCGTTCCGGTGGAATCGGAATTCGCTCTTGTTTTCCTTTAGTGGTCGCATTTTCTGCGGCGAACCGGTTCCCACTTCGCCGGAAAATGTTCTAGCGGGATCGTCCGACCATAACTCGTCGACTCCCCGTGATCGGCCGGTCATTTCGCTAACATATCTTCGACGATCCGCGGATTGCGCGCGAGCAATGCTAGCAAAACGCGTGCCGGGCCCTCTGGCATCCGCCGCCCTTGCTCCCAGTTGCGGAGCGTCCCGGTCGACACGCCGATGCGCGATGAGAAAGCTTCCTGCGATAGCCCGGTCTTTCGTCGGATCGCGGAAACGTCGATCTTGCGCGGGATGTGAACCCTCAGTCCCGGCACTCTATCGCCACGTGCATGCGCAGCGGCTTCGCTGAGCCCCTGAATGATTCTCTCAGTTGCTTTGGTCATCTTCGCCTTCTGCGCCACGATTGCGCGATCTGCGCCGTCCATTGCTTAAACGCGACGATTTCCACCGCGGAGAAATTGGCGCGTTCACCTTTGCTCAACAGTGCGACGAGGTAGACCGGCGCATCGGGACCAAAATAGGCCGTCACCACTCGATAGCCACCGCTCTTGCCTTTGCCTCGCCCGGCGATGCGCAATTTGCGCACGCCGCCCGATCCACGGATTTCGTCTCCTAACAAAGGATCGGCCGCGACCAAGTCGACGATCCGGCGTCGCTCGTCTTCGGTTACGCCCGCAGCTGCGGCGTCACGAATGAACTGCGGCAATTCCGCAACCGTATGGAGCCGACGCCGCATGGTGATGCTACGCCATTGGCTTAGTAAGTCAATGGCGCATAGTGGTGTCGGCGCTCACCCCAGATTCAGCTCGGTGAAGAAGTCGTTGCCCTTGTCGTCGGTGACGATGAAGGCGGGAAAGTTCTCCACCTCGATGCGCCAGATCGCCTCCATGCCGAGCTCGGGATATTCGATGCACTCGACCTTCTTGATGCAGTGCTCGGCGAGATTGGCCGCCGCCCCGCCGATCGAGGCGAGATAGAAGCCGCCGTGCTTCTTGCAGGCCTCGCGCACCGCCGAGGAGCGGTTGCCCTTCGCCACCATCACCATCGAGCCGCCGAGCGCCTGGAAATCGTGCACGAAGGAATCCATGCGCCCCGCGGTGGTCGGACCGAACGAGCCCGACGCGTAGCCTTCCGGCGTCTTCGCCGGTCCCGCGTAGTAGACCGGATGGTTGAGGAAGTAATCGGGAAAGCCTTCGCCCTTCTCCACGCGCTCGCGCAGTTTGGCGTGCGCGAGGTCGCGCGCGACGACCATTGGGCCCGACAATGACAGCCGCGTCTTGATCGGGTGCTTGGTCAGCTCCGCGACGATCTCCTTCATCGGCCGGTTGAGGTCGATCTTCACCACGGTGCCGCCGAGTTGCGCCTCGTTCACCTCCGGCAGATATTGCGCCGGGTTGCGTTCCAGTTCTTCGATATAGACGCCGTCGCGCGTGATCTTGCCCAGCGCCTGGCGGTCGGCCGAACACGACACGCCGATTCCGATCGGCAGCGACGCGCCATGACGCGGCAGCCGCACCACGCGAACGTCGTGGCAGAAGTATTTGCCACCGAATTGCGCGCCGACGCCGGTCGCCTGGGTCATCTTGTGAACCTCGGCCTCCAGTTCGAGATCGCGGAAGGCATGGCCGTCCATCGATCCTTGCGTCGGCAGGCCGTCGAGATACTTCACCGAGGCGAGCTTGACCGTCTTCATGTTGAGCTCGGCCGAGGTGCCGCCGATCACGATTGCGAGGTGATAAGGCGGGCAGGCGGCGGTGCCGAGCGCGAGAATCTTCTCTTTGAGGAAAGCGAGCATGCGGTCGCGCGTGAGCATCGACGGCGTCGCCTGATAGAGGAACGATTTGTTGGCCGAGCCGCCGCCCTTGGCGATGAACAGGAATTTGTAGGCCTGGTCGTAGTCGCCCGCGCTCTCGGCGTAGAGCTCGATCTGGGCGGGCAGGTTGTTCTTGGTATTGGCCTCCTCGAAGGTGGAGAGCGGGGCGAGCTGCGAGTAGCGCAGGTTCTTCTTGTGGTAGGCATCGCGCGCCCCCTCGGCGAGCGCGGCCTCGTCCTCGCCGTCGGTCCACACCAAACGGCCTTTCTTGCCCATGACAATGGCGGTGCCGGTGTCCTGGCACATGGGCAGCACGCCGCCCGCGGCGATATTGGCGTTCTTCAGGAAGTCATAGGCAACGAAGCGGTCGTTATCGGAGGCCTCCGGGTCGTCGATGATTTTGCGCAGCTGCTTGAGATGGGCGGGACGCAGGAAATGGTTGATGTCGACGAAGGCGGTCTCGGCCAAAAGCCGCAGCGCCTCGCGCTCGATCACGAGGAACTCCTTGCCGAACGCTTTTTCGACGCGCACGCCCTCGGCCGTCAGCTTGCGGTAGGCCGTCGTGTCTTTGGCAAGCGGAAACAGTGGGTTATGGCGATAGGGCGGGAGCGTGGGCGGCGTGACAGGGGCGTTCATGGGCGGGGTCCTGGCCTGGGTTCTTTAGAGGCTTGCGACTTATAGGACGTTTGCAACGGCCTGGGAAAGGCGGGGGTGCGTGCCGCGCCGGTAGGGCCGTACTAATTACCGCGCGAGGCCCAGAACAATAAGCAATGCGCGGTCGAGATCGGCTAATTGATCGGGATCGAGCCGGCCGACGGCTTCGCGCACACGGTCGCGACGGAGCGCCGTGATCTTGTCTGTCATGATTTGCGACCGCACGCGGAGCCTGTTTGCCGGCGTTGGCTCGATCACGGGTCGAATACGGCCGGCGCGAGCGACCGCCGACGACAATGGGCACACAATGAGCACACAATGAGCGAAGTCGTTCTGTCGCCGAGTTCGTTCGCCTGTACGATGACTGCGGGGCGCGGCTTGCCGAACTCGTCCGGCGCGACCACGATGACGACGTCACCGCGCTTCACGGCCAATCGCGCGGATCGCGCACCGCGTCGAGCCAATCGTCAAGCGCGGCATTGTCGGGATGGCGCGCAAGCTGCGCCGCTTCGCGCCGAATCGCCGCGCGTACGCTGGCGTCGCGCAGGTCCGGCACCCAATGCTGCACCGGGCGCAGCCCTTGAGCCCGGAGGCGTTCGCGCCGCGCCTGCATGCGCTCGCGCGGCGTCTTGGCGCGGCTCCTGGTGACGCGGCGCTTGTTGCGTTCGATGGACATAGACAGCCGCTCTCCTCGGTTGCGTAACATGTTACTCAGGTGAGGGGCTGGCCGCAACACCGGCCCCGCCAGCGTCCGCCACCGCCTTGGTCAGGGGCTGATGCCGGCGACGGCGGTGCGCGCGGGCCCGCGGATCCGGTATCCGACCAGCAGGACGGCGACGACAGACAATCCAAGGCACGCCGTGATGACGGCGAGCCCGGCGTGGAAGCTATTCGTCAGCTCGAGCGTCCAGCCGACGATCGACGGCCCGAGAAAGCCGCCGAGATTGCCGACCGAATTGATGAGCGCGATGCCGCCGGCGGCGGCGGTGCGGGTGAGAAAGATCGGCGGCAGGCCCCAGAACGGACCGAGCGTCGCATAGATGCCGACGGTTGCTATGCCGAGCGCTGTGAGCTCCGGCCAGCCCGAGGGCACGGCGATCGCGGCGACGAGTCCGGCGGCGGCAAGAAGCG